>Ga0172375_10009739_pt1 | contig 12600 bp, 8 predicted proteins | sample LakKiv1m_FD_114537 | JGI IMG/M metagenome (GOLD analysis project Ga0172375, IMG submission 114537) | Freshwater microbial communities from Kabuno Bay, South-Kivu, Congo - kab_092012_11.1m | ecosystem: Environmental > Aquatic > Freshwater > Lake | place: Democratic Republic of the Congo... | reverse complement strand
GGCTCCCATACCCATGGCGCCGCCCGCCATGCCGGGTCCGGCGGCCCCGCCCAGAGCGATGGCCCTGTCTTCGCCCCGTGTGTCCAGGGTCTGGGATCGAGTCACTGTCGCGCCGGCGCCGGCTGCCGTTTTCGCCACGCGACCGGGTCGCGGCATGGCGGTGCGTGCCGCTTCGGGGGCGGGTTCCGTGGCGGCCAGGGCTGGGGCTGCCGCGGGCGCCGCTGCAGGCTGGCCCAGGGCTCTGCGGTGGGCTGGCTCGGCCGGTGCCACCACGAGTTCGTCCCGGGCCTCTTCGGACAGCAGAACCGCCGTCGCGGTGCCGCGCGCAGCCGGAGCCGCAGCCGGGGACGGCGGCGGTGCGGGGCGGCGTGCGCCGGCGGCCGTCAGGGCCACGTCCTCGCCCAGGACTGGTGCCGTGGACTCGGGGGCCTCAGCGGAGGCTGTTGGCGGCACGGCGCAGGACACCACGGGTTGCCGCCGCGACGAGGCCTCGCGAAGTGCCGGCATCGCCAGCAACCCGACGACGAGGCAGGCCGCCGCGGCAACACTCGCCCAGGCCAGCAGGCGCAGGGGACTGAAACGGGTCGCTCGCGGACCCTTGGCCGCCGTCGTGCGGATGGCCTGCCGCTGAGGATCCGTCAACGTCGGCGCCCCCTCGGCGGCCAGGGCCTGCTGAAGCAGGGCCGCCGTGTCCCGGATGCCCTGGACCTCGGCCCGCGTGTCGGGGCTGTCGCCCATATCGGCTTCCACGGCCGCCGCTGCGGCCGCGTCGAGCTCGCCAAGAGCATAGGCGGTCAGCCTGGGATCGTTCCTGTCGATCATGGTGGCTCTCCCTGGCTTAGGCTTCCAGCTCGCGCAGCCGCCGCCGGAGTGTCTGGATGCTGGTGTGAAGGAGGAATCCGACGTTGGAGACGGACAGAGCCATGATGGCGCTGATCTCCTTGTAGCTCAGGTTCTCCTGGAACTTGAGCCGGATCAGTTCCTGCTGCCGTTCAGGCAGTTCGGCGAGGATGTGTGTCACGGCCTGGAGGCGGTCCCGCAACTCGGAGCGGTTGGCGGGGTCCGGGTCCGCCGCCGGCCGCGTGGTCATGTCCAGATCGGTGAGGGGTTCCATACGACCCTCCTTGCGCAGGAGTTCGATCATACGGTTACGGCAGACGGTGAAGAGCCACTGCGCCAGGTGCCCCTCGACCCGTTCGCGGGGCTGGGCACAGAGGCGCATGAAGGTATCCTGGACCGCGTCCCGGGCCCGTTCGAGGTCGCCGCAACACCAGCGCAGGGCGTAGCGCAGGAGGGGTCGTTCGTAGGTTTGGAGCGCGCCTTCGACCCACTGCGCGTGGTCGCATTCTGGCATGCACCGTCTCCATGGCTATCGCATTCCGCCGCCCTGGAGATGCGCCTGGCCTCAGGCGCCGCGGTGGCGGCCCACCGCATCTCCAGCAGCCAACGTCGCGCTCCCGGTGCCCTGGCGATGCGCCTGGCCTCAGGCGCCGCGGTGGCGGCCCACCGCATCTCCAGCAGCCAACGTCGCGCTCCCGGTGCCCTGGCGATGCGCCTGGCCTCAGGCGCCGCGGTGGCGGCCCGTCACTGCTCAACGCTGGGGCCGGGCCTTTCTTAGGCCGTCGGGCCGGGGAGTGTCAGCTCTGGCCCCCCGCTGGCCGATCCGGGTAGACCGTCTGGGCGCGGATCTCGTCCAGCAGCGCGGGCAGCAACTCGGCCTCGCCCAGGCGGCGCACGACCTGTCCCTGGCGGAACAGCACGCCGCCCTGGGCGCTGCCGGCGATGCCCAGGTCGGCTTCGCGGGCCTCCCCAGGCCCGTTGACCACACAACCCATGATGGCGATGCGCCGCAAGCCGATCCGGCCGCCCTTGGCCTTGATGGCGGCGATGGCTGACTCCACGGCCGTGACCAGGCCGATGAGATCAACGGTCGTGCGGCCGCACGTGGGGCAGGAGACCAGGTCCGGCGCTGCCTCCCGCAGGCCGGCGGCCTCCAGGATGCGGATGGCCGCACGGACCTCGTCCTCGGGCGGGGCCGTGAGGCTGACCCGGATCGTGTCCCCGATGCCGTCCAGGAGCAACGCCCCGATGCCGACGGCCGACTTGGCCATGCCGCTGGCGGCGGTGCCCGCCTCGGTGACGCCAAGGTGCAGCGGGTAGTCGCTATCGGCCGCGAACCGGCGGTTGGCCGCGACGGTCGTGCGCACGTCCGAGGCCTTGATACTGACTTTGATCGCGTGGAAGCCGAACGACTCGAGCTGGCGGCAGTGTCTTCGGGCGCTTTCCGCCAGGGCTTCCGGGGTGGGATGCCCATAGGCCTCCAGGAGGTCCTTCTCCAGGCTCCCCGAGTTGACCCCGACGCGAATGGGTACCCGGGCGCTCCGGGCGGCGTCCGCCACGCGCCGGAGCTCCGCCGGGCCGCCCAGATTGCCCGGGTTGATGCGCACGGCCGCGGCCCCCGATTCGATGGCCGCAATGGCCAGGTCGGCGCTGAAATGGATGTCGGCAATGACCGGCAACGGGCTCTGCCGGCAGATCGCTACAAAGGGCGCCAGGGCCGCCCGGGCCGGCACCGCCGCACGCACGATCTCGCAACCCGCTGCCGCCAGGCGGGCGATCTGCGCCAGCGTGGCCTCCGGGTCGGCGGTATCGGTATTGGTCATGGACTGCACCGGTACCGGCGCCCCGCCGCCGATGGGGATGCGTCCGACATGGATCTGACGGGTGGTTCTCATGGTTGCCTGGCCCTGGCCGTACGCCACTGTACGGCCTGCGGGTGAATGTAGGCCGTCGCCCGGAGTTTCGCGAAACCAGCCTGGCGCTGAAGCGTACTCGGTCACGGGGTTTGGGGGCCGCACCCGGCGCGTGGCGCCGGATTCGAGGTACGGGCGGGTGCCACACCCGCCACCGGCGCCGCGTGAGGGCACGCGGCCCCAGTGTGGGAGTGCGGGCGGGTGCCACACCCGCCACCGGCGCCGCGTGAGGGCACGCGGCCCTACTGTGGGAGTACGGGTGGCTGCCAGAGCGGCCGGGAATGGCCCGTCTTGACGGTCGGCATGCACTACGGTAGTGTTGCTCTCGTGGAAGCGTTGCCGGCGGCGGCACGACCGGCGGAGACCACGCCCTGGACGTTCGGGCTTGGTGCGAACCATGGCTATGGAGTCCGGGATCCCAGGAACAACGGCAGGTCGCGGCGCGCACGAACGCGTTTGTTGGTGGCTGGCACTGGACGGGGTCGTTGCGGCGGCGGTTGCCGTTGCCGTAGCGGCCGTTCTGGTGCCGGGTCCGGTCTTCGGGCTGGATGGCCGGAGGTGGGTGTTGGCTGCTTCGACGGGCTTTGTGCTGCTGGGAGTGCTCTCGCTGATCCGCACGCGGCGGCTGATGGCCGTGCCGATGGCGGTTGGGTTGGGACACTGCTGGCTGGGCGACTTCCTGGGGCCCGTGGACTTCACCCTGGGGGGCATCGCGTTCCTGGTCGGCCACCTGTGGTTTGTGGCAGGTTTCTGCCTGCAGGGAGTGGCCTGGCGTCGTAGCCTGGCCGCGGTGGGGGTGTTGGCCATCGCCGGCACCGGCATCGGGAGCTGGCTACTACCCCATGTCCAGGACCTGGACCGGACCCTGGTTGTCAGCTACATGACCGTCATCTCCCTGATGGTCGCCGCGGCGGCCGGGACGCGCGGCGGAGGCGCCCGGCTGGCGCTCCTGGGGGCGTGCCTGTTCTACGTCTCCGACATCGTCGTAGCGGACTGGCGGTTTGTGCACTCCGGGGTCCGCCACGATCTCTTCTGCTACCCGCTGTACTATGCTGCCTGCGTGCTGCTGGCCCTGTGGCCGCAGGCATCGGCCGGGCGTCAGACGCCGCCCAGGGCCGCCGCGTCGGCCGCTGCCGCCGCGGGCGCTCCGCCTGCCGCCGGGGGTTGCGGCACCGAGCCGTAAGGAGGGTCCCATGGTCAGCATCCGTCGGCGCCCCCCGGCCCTGCACTTCGCCGAGGGTCCCTGCGACCTTCCCGAGTGGGGGTTTGGACTGGAGGCGGACGGCGCCCGCGTGCCGCTGCGTCTCGTGCGCAGTGCCCGGCGTGGCCCGGTGCTCGAGATCGTGCTCGCCAGCGGTCGGCCGGCGCTGGAATGGGCCCTGCGGATCGAGACGCTGGCCGGCGAAGGCCGGCTGGTGATCGGTTCCGAGATCGCCAACCGGTCACGGCGCGGGATCCGCCTGGGAAGGGCCTGGTTGCTCGACTCGCCGGGACCGGTGCGCCTCGGCGGGGCCGCCGGTGACCTGGTGTGCCTGCCGCTGTCCGGGCACATCCAGCCGCGCCCCGTGTTCCGCGTGGCCGATCCTGCCTGCCCGCGCCGCAGCAAGATCAAATTGCAGGTGTACGAACGGTCCTCGAGCACCGCCCTGCAGGTCGGTTTCCTTTCCTTCCAGAGGGCCAACACCGAGGTCGAGCACGAGGTCGGCACGGGGGCCATGCTGGGCGGACTGCGGGCCTACTGCGATTTCGCCGGCTGGGAGCTGGCTCCCGGTGGCGCCACGGCCACGGAGGTCTTCACGCTGGCCGTGGGGACGGACCCGTATGCCCAGCTCGAGCGCTGGGCGGACCTGGCGGCGGGCCGATGCTCGCCGCGACGGTGGGAGAAAGCCCCCATCGGCTGGGTCGGCTGGTCCTGGGTGGACGGGTTCACGGTCGAGCGCTACGAGGACGTCGTCCTGCGCAACTGCCAGGCCATCCGCCGCCGGCTGGCCGGCTTCGGAGTGGACTACGTCTGGGTGAGTCTCGGCAACCTGGCCACTGCCCCTGGCGACTGGTCGAACTGGAACCGGGAACTGTTTCCCGACGACCCGGAGAGCTTCGCCGCGAAGCTGCGGGAGCTGGGGTTCACCTGGGGGCTCTGGTGTGGGCCGTTCTGGGTGTGCTCGTCCCTGACGGAGCGAGTCAGGGACCTCGATGACGCCCTGCTGCGGGGTGCCGATGGAACCCCGCTGGTGGTCCGCCCCGAATGGCAGTTCGGACCGGCCGGACGTCTGCCGCGCCGGGACCGGCCACGGATGTACGCCCTGGACCCCAGCCATCCGAAAGCCCTGGCGTTGATCCGCGCGGCCTTCGCGACCTACCGGCGCTGGGGCGTCCGCTACTACATGCTCGACTTCCTTCACGCCGGGGCCGGCAACATCGGCGAGTTCGCCTACACCCGTCACCATGACGGGGCCCTGGTGGCCGGACCCGAAGTCTACCATCGCTTCCTGCGGACGATTCGGGAGGCGGCCGGGGACGACACCTACTTCCTGTCCAGTAGCGGGCCCTCGGTCCACAATGCCGGGGCGGTGGACGCCATCCGTACCGGCAACGACTTCGGCGAAGGCCGGCCGCTCCATCCGGATTCGTACTTCTACCCGGCTACGTATGTCATCAACAGCGGCGAGTTCTGGACCGGTCCCTGCTCGGCCCTGCTCAACCAGGCCTCGGCGTGGTACACGCACCGCCGGCTTTACCTGAACGACTCGGGGAACGTCCTGACCGTCGACAAGCCACTGCCGCTGAGCGCTGCGCAGGTACATGCCACCATCCACGCGCTCAGTGGCGGGCCGAGCATGATCGGCGATGACGTCGAGCGTCTGGACGACGAGCGCCTGGCCCTCATCAAGAAGACCCTGCCGCGCCCCCGGGACGTCGCCCGGCCGGTGGACCTCTTCGACGCCGTTCACCCGGAGGCGCCGAAGGTCTTCCACCGCCGGGTCGATACGCCATGGGGCCGCTTCGACGTCGTGGCCGTGTACCACCTCGGTCCCGGCCTACTGACGCAGGCGGTGGATCTGGCGCGCCTCGGGCTGGACCCCGCGCGGGCTTACCTGGTCTGGGAGTTCTGGGATGGTCGCTACCTGGGCCGGACGACGCGCCGGCTCACCGCCCAGGTGCCGTCGCACTCGGTCCGCGTCTACCGACTGGTCGCGGACGAGGGGCGACCGGCGGTGCTGGGGACCGACCTGCACGTGCTGATGGGGGAGATGGAGATCGCCGCCGTCGCCTGGGACCCCGGGCGACAGGTCCTGTCCGGTCGGGCCCTGCGACCCTCCGGCGAGCGCGGCAACGTGTTCCTGCATGCGCCCGCGACACTGCGGGTGGCAACGCCTCAGGGCATCTGGATCGCCAAGGACGGGCGCGACGGGTCGCTGATCCTGCGCTGTGCCCTCTCCTTCACCGCGGGCGAGGCGTCCTGGAGCGTCGGTTTCGCGCCACGGTCCGAGGGGCCCGACCTGACGCCGCGGGACCTGACCTGAGTGCCCCTCCGCATGCCAGCGGTTCAGCCGGTGGACTGGGCGGGGTCCCCTCTCGACCCAGCGGGTCCCGGTCGATGCCTGGGGCCCGCCGGGGGTCGCTGACCCGCCGGGCCCTCGGGCCGCGTCGGTCGCGCACGTTGCCGGGGCCTGGACGCCGGGTAGATTACACCGACCCGGCAAGACCCCCACAGCACCATGCGGTGTAATCCATGCCCGACATCCTCGAGAACCTGACCGCTGCCCAGCGCGAAGCCGTCACCCATATGGAAGGCCCCATGCTGGTGGTCGCCGGGGCCGGCTCGGGCAAGACGCGTGTGGTCACGCGCCGCATCGCTCACCTGATCAGCCGGGGGGTCTGGCCCAGCCAGGTGCTGGCCATGACCTTCACCAACAAGGCTGCCCGCGAGATGGTCGAGCGGGTCCAGGCCCTTACCGGCGAGCGGCCTCCGTGGGTAGGGACGTTCCACTCGGCCTGCGCCCGTTTCCTGCGTCGGGACCTGGACAAGCTGGACGATGGCCGTTCCAGCCAGTTCACCATCTACGACGACGATGACCAGCTCAGCATCCTGAAGCTCTGCATGAAGGAGCTGGGGCTGACCCAGCACGACGTCAATCCCTCGGCCGTACGGGCACGCATCTCGCGTGCCAAGTGCGGCATGGTCACGCCCGACGACATGGAGGCCGACGGGGACTGGTCCATCGCCCGCATGGCCCCGGTCTATGCGGCCTACGAACGGCGTCTGCGCCAGCTCAACGCGGTCGACTTTGATGATCTGCTGCTGCTGGTGGTCCGCCTCCTGCAGGGCAATGCCGCGCTGCGGGATGTCTACCACAGCCGGTTCCGCTACCTCCTGGTGGACGAGTACCAGGACACGAACCACCTGCAGTACCTGCTCATGCGCCTGCTGACCGGTCCGGCGCGCAACGTCCACGTGACCGGCGATCCGGACCAGAGCATCTACTCGTGGCGTGGCGCCGAATACCGCAACATCATGGAGTTCCAGAAGGACTTCCCCGAGGCAAAGTTGGTCCGGCTGGAGCAGAACTACCGGTCAACGCAGCTCATCCTGGACGCGGCCAACGAGCTGATCCGCTACAACACCGAGAGGATCGACAAGGAGCTTTTCACCGAGAATGACCACGGGGTCCCGGCCCAGGTCGTGCGGCTCGCCGGCGACCGGGACGAGGCGAGCTGGGTGGTCGAGAAGGTCGTGGAACTGCACCTGGGCGGCGTGCGTCTGCGGCAGATGGCGGTCTTCTACCGTACCAACGCCCAGTCGCGGCCCATGGAAGAGCAGCTTCTCCGGGCCGGCATCCCCTACCAGATCCTCGGCGGTATCCGCTTCTACCAGCGCAAGGAGATCAAGGACATCCTCGCGCACCTGCACCTGCTGGTGAACCCCCGGGACGTGGTGGCGCTGCACCGGGTGGCGGGCTGCCGGGCTACGGGGGTGGGGCCCAAGACCCTCGACGGGGTCCTGGCCCAGGGCACGGCCGACGGCATCGCGGCCATGGACCTGCTGGCGGCGCCGGACTTCCGGCAGCGCTGCCGCAAGCGGTGTTCGGCCAAGCTCGAAGCGTTCGCCACGTGGTGTCGCCAGTTGCGCGATATCCCCACGGAGCCCGTGGGCGAGTGCGTTCAGGCGGTGGTCGAGCACTCCGGGCTCCTGGATCTGTATGCCGGTAGCGACCAGCGCGATCCGCAGGGGCAGGACCGGGTCGAGAATCTCCGCAGCATGGTCAGCCGCGCCTTCGAGTACCAGCGGGAACACCCCGATGCGTCCATCGCTGCCCTGCTCGAGGAAGTGGCCCTGGTGTCGGACGTGGACAACCACGATCCGGAGTCGGACTCGCTGGTGCTGATGACGCTCCACTCGTCCAAGGGCCTGGAGTTCCCCTACGTCTTCGTCATCGGCGTCGAGGAAGGCTACCTGCCCCACCAGAACGCCCGGGACAACGCCAAGGCCGTGGAGGAGGAGCGCCGCCTGCTCTACGTCGGGATCACGCGGGCCCAGCACGCGGTCTACCTGACGCACGCCATGGCACGCTTCCTGTGGGACGGCCCCAAGCCCCGAGTCCCGAGCCGCTTCTTGAAAGAGCTCCCCAACCGGCAGGTGCAGCGCCTGAACCTGGCCGGGGAGGCCCGGGGCTGGCGGCGCTGGTGACGGGCAGGGAAGGCCGGAGGATCCGGCAGACCAGACGGATCCGCCGCGTCCGGCCGGATCCCGCCGACCAGGCCCCGGCGCTCGCCACCGGCCTACCGCGGTGCCTGCCAGCGGGTGGCGGCGATATGCGTGATGCCTTCGGCCTCGTCGGTGAAGTAGTAGAGCGTGACGACGGTCCCATCGCTGAGCACGGTGCTGACCGGGTAGCCGAGGTCGTAGCCGGCGCCGTCGTTCCGCAGGGTGATGAGGTGATCGGTATCCCAGGTCAGGCCATCGTCCCGCGAGATCACCGCGCGGACGCCATAGGGGGGATGCCGGTAGCCGTAGGTCAGGACCAGGCGCCCGTCCGCCAGTCGCACCAGCCCGCTCGGGGGGTGTCCCTGGATGCCCGACCGGCCGGCGGCCCAGGTCTGGCCGCCGTCGCGGGAGACCGCCTGCCAGAGGTGGTCGTCGCCGCCCTCCACGCGGGTGAGCAGCCAGAGGACGCCGTCGGCCGTCTCGTGGGCGAGGGTCTCCTCGGTGAAGCGCAGGCGTTCTTCCGGGTCACCCATGACGCGCACCACGGAGGCGCTGCGGCCGTCCCGGGTCATGGCCACGAACACATCGCCCGAGTCGTCCGGCCCTGAGCGCACCATGAAGGCGCGCAGCAGGCGGCCGTCCTTGCACTGCAGCGTCGACCAGGGCGACGAGCAGGATACATACGTGTCCAGCTCGGTGATGTCCGTACGTTGCCAGGTCTTGCCGTCGTCTGCAGAGCGGGAGACGTAACCGCCGCTGTTGATGGCGAACCAGCCCGGCTTGTAGGTCCCCGGGGTCTCGATGGCGTACTTGCCCTCGTAGGCTGGGCGCTGGTCCGGCGGAAACCACCGGCGCCAGTTCTGGCCGATGCGCAACAGGGCGCCCTCCGCCACCCGGAACACCTCTCCCGGCCTTGGGCCGACCGCCTCGGCTGGAATGCGCTCGATGTCGTGCCACGTGCGGCCGCCGTCCCGGCTTTCCATGGTCCCCTGACTCGAGTCCAGCGTCTCGTGGTGCGTGGCCACCGTCTTCTTCGCGAAACTGGTGTAGAGCCAACCCGTAGCCGGGTCCCAGTGCAGGCTGGGGAAGGGCGCGTAGACGCCACGCTGCCGGAAGACCACCACCGGTTCGGCCCCGGCGATCACCGGCCAGCGGGCGCGCAGGGCCGCCGACGTGTCCGTCCAGGCGACCCATCGCCACAGCGACTCGCCCTGGGAATCGCTGGCGCCGGCGCCAAAGGCGAAGCGGTTGCGCCCCTCGTGGGCGGGAGCGGTGAAGGCCCCCTTCCCATCGATGACCGTCCGGCCGTCCACCATGACCCGGACGTCGCTGCCGCGGATGTCGACCTGGACCTCGTGGAAGGCGTCGGTGGTGTCCATGGTTGCCGAGAGCCTGGCCCGGTAGAGCTCCAGGCGATCCGGGAAGAGGGTCAGGAGGTCCTCGTGGACGCCGTCGCTGAAGCCCAGCATGACCCCGGCCAGGCCCGTGCAGCGCACGACCCGCACGGCGGCACGGCAGGCGGCCCCGAGCGCAGGGTCCGCGGCCCAGGCGCGGTCGAAGACGATCAGGTCGCCCTTCTCGGACCCCGCGTCGACGACGCGCAGGGCACCGTCGCCGAGTTCGACGGTCAGCCTCGGGTTGGCGGGCCGTTGCCGCATCAGCGCCGGCGACCCGGCGACAGCCAGGTCTTCGCGCCGCCAGGTTCGGCCATCGTCCTGGGCCGAGAGGACGACCGCGGCGCCGACCAGGGCACCTGCGCACATCACCTGTCGCACCATGGCGTCAATGCTCCTCGAAGCCTGGGCGGCCGGCGCCGCCCGCGGGGCCATGGGCCAATATGGCAGCCGGTGCCAGGGGGTCAACCGTCGCGGTCCCGCGCCTGCGGGATGGTCCCTGGACTGGGGGTCGGCACGCCCGCGGCGGTCCGCGGGTGATGTACGGCCGCGTGCCCTCACGCGGTGCCGGTGGTCCCGCAGTCGCGGGACGCCGCTATTGCCGAACCGGCGCCAGGCGCCGGCAGGGACACCCGGTCCAGTGACCGACTACCGGGCCGCTGCCGGCGGTTCCTGGCCGTCCTGGACCCAGTCCCGGCAGCCGGACCCGCGCCGGCGCAGGCAGCCCGGCTCCTGCCGCGCTACTGTACCCACATGTCGCGGCCCGTTTGCCAGACCAGCATCGCTCACGTCCATGTGTTCGGGCATCCGACGCGGCCGCTGGACCTGCCGGCGGCGCCCGGGGATGCCCAGGTCTTCAACGCCCACAACCTGTGCCTCCTGCTGTCCCGGGCAGGAGTGCCCTTCACCTACTACGGGCTGGAGGGTTCGACGGTCCCCCCGGGGGGCGAGGTCGTGTCCCTGGGGCGGACCCGTTGTCGCCGTTGGCAGTATGGCAGCGCCTGGCACCGCGAGTATACGCGTCGTCTTCAGGCGGCCTTCGGCGACCGGCTCGATGCCGGCCTGACCCCGCAGGTCGTGGTGGCTCTCTACGGGGCCGCTCAGAGGGACGTGCCCTGCGGCCGGTGGCCCGTCGTCGAGGCCATGGTGGGCTACGACCACTGCTGGGCGCCCTACCGTGTCTTCCCGTCCTATGCCCACCAGCACGTGCTCTATGCCAGCCCCGCTGCACACATCCAGGAGAGGAAGTGGTTCGACACCGTGATCCCCCACTTCGTCGACCCGGCGGACTACTGGATCAGCCCAGAGCGGGACCCCTATGCCCTTTTTCTCGGGCGCGATGCTCCCGACAAGGGGGTCGGCATCGCCCGCGAGGTGTGCGCCCATGCGCGGATCCCCTTCAAGGCGGTGCACGGGGGGGTCACCGGGGCTGCCAAGACCGAGCTCCTGGCGCGAGCGCAGGTGGTTCTCATGCCGACGGTCTATGTCGAGCCCTTCGGTTACGTTGCCATCGAGGCGCAGATGTGCGGGGTGCCGGTGGTCACCACCGACTGGGGGGCCTTTGCCGAGACCGTCGAGCATGGGCGCTCCGGCTTCCGCTGCCGGACCCTGGCCGAGTTCGTGGCTGCGGTCCGGCTGGCCCCCCAACTCGACCCTCAGGCCATCCGGCGTCGGGCCGTGCGCCTGTACTCCATCGCCGCGGTGACCGACGACTACCTGCGCTACTTCGAGTTCGTCTGGAATGTGCATGAAAACGGGGGATATTATGCGCCCCAGGCGCTGCGGCGGCCCGGTTCCCTGGGGCCGGGTCTGGCCCGGCGGGATGGACGCTATGCTGGAGGCACACGATGCCGAGTAGTCGACGCAAGGAAGAGCCGAGCCGCCGGAGCAAAGAGCAACCCGGCAACCGGCGCAAGGACAATTCCCTGAACAGCTTCTTCGATGCCGGCGACGAGGCGCCTCGCCGCCGTCGCATCGTGGGCGTGGCGGGCACCGGCCCGAGCGGCCCGGCCATGAAGGGCCCTGGGGGTGCCGCTCCGCGCGGTCCGAGCGGCCCGGCGCTGTCGGGCGGTCCTGGCGCGGGGACGCCGGTGCGCCGGCGTCGCGGCGGTGCCGACGACGATCTGCTCAAGCAACTCTACGGCTGAGGCGGTCAGTGCGTCGCTGCCGCGGCTGAACCCGGCCGTGGGCTCGCGCGTGGCCGATCCGATCCGCTCTGGACATGCACGCTCCGCGGCGTGACCCCCGATGTCCCGTGAGTGCCGCCACCGACACCACCAACCGCATCCCGCTGGACCGGCACAACGCCAGTATCAACATGGGCATGTGCGACGGGCACGTCGGGAACCGCAAGGCCATCGCCCTGATCCCGGCGGCTCTTCCCCCCGCGGGCACCGCGGCTGGGGACGACTTCGACCGCGTGTGGGGGCACCGTCTGAACTAGCTGCGCTCGGTGACGCAACCTCTGCACCGTTGGGGCAAGTTGCCGGCCACGCCGGGAACGCCTGGAGGGCGGGTCCCCCGTAACCCGCCGCCGGGATGCGGAGATCCCGGCCTCCAGACCGCTGGGAGCTCTTGGCGGCTTGAGGCGGAGCTGCGCTAGCCCGCGGGGCGGAGGCGGTGGACCCGCGCCGCCAAAGCACCGGGAGTTCCCGGCCGTCTGACGCACGTTCCCCACCTCTGACATGTGGTAGGTTGTGGGTTTCCCGGCGGGTGGCCGCAAGAGAGCGCAAAGGACGCAGAAGGC
>Ga0172375_10009738_pt1 | contig 12601 bp, 13 predicted proteins | sample LakKiv1m_FD_114537 | JGI IMG/M metagenome (GOLD analysis project Ga0172375, IMG submission 114537) | Freshwater microbial communities from Kabuno Bay, South-Kivu, Congo - kab_092012_11.1m | ecosystem: Environmental > Aquatic > Freshwater > Lake | place: Democratic Republic of the Congo... | reverse complement strand
TTCGATCCGGCCCGCGACGGAGACTGCGCCGGACTGGCAATGCTGCAGAATCCGCAGGACAACTGCCGGCTCGTAGTGTCGGGTCCACCCAGTGCGCCGGTGGTTCGTGTTATTGCCTGCCGCAACGGTAGGGAATCCTGCCTGGCCAGGCAGACGCTGTCCTCGGGCGACCGGCACATACTGCGAATTTCCGCTTCAGGCCGGTTGTACAGTTTTTACGCCGGCTCGGATATTGACCACCTTATCCCGGTTGCGGTCAACGTTGATTCGCATGATTCTTGCATGGATATAACCGGCGCAATCGCAGGCATCCATATCGGCATGTACGCTGAAAGCCGGGACCCTTCAGGAGCGAAACCGGCCTATTTCGACTGGTTCGAATACAGCAAGACCGAATAAGATTCTCACTTTCCGACTCTCACTTTCTGCTCGAAGAGGGCTTGCGCTGGATCGTGCGCCTGCTATTATATGCTGCAACTGTGGCGGCGCATGGAACGCGGATTCGTGATTTCCGCTGAACCAAGCGCGTTGGGTGGATGAGTGAAACGATAACGGGAGGCCGATGCTCCCGATGTGAAACGAACCGGTGAAAACGAATGAATCATGCGGACATTATTGCTATATAACGTCGATCCCGCGTGGGCGCCTGAAGAACAGGACAGCGTCACGCGCGAAGGCCACCGGCTGGGGAACGCCATCCGCCGCCAGGGGCATTCGGTCGTATTCTCTCCGGTCGCCGACCAGGGGCTCGACAACCTTCTCTCCTCGTTCGACCCCTCCCATTACATCGTGTTCAACTGGTGCGAGGGTCTGCCCGGCGTAGAACGCAGCGAAGCGGTGGTGCCTGAAATCCTGGAACGGATGAACTTCACCTACACCGGCGCGACGGCCAACACGCTGGCGCTCAGCTACGACAAGATCCGCGTGAAGGAACTGCTCTTGGAATAAGATTCGCATAAAATGGTTCAAACACTTTGCTTGTAGCCGATACGGGCTTGCTGTAAATTAACGCCGTTCTTTTCCGGGTTGTTGGCTGGAAAAGAGGATTCACATTTCAGGGAGAACCCGGGAGCACTTTATGGCTTTCGTTAATTTCGGCAAAAAAGAGATTAATTTCAAAATCGTGTACTATGGTCCCCCGCTCTGCGGCAAGACCACCAACCTGGAATACCTGCACGCATCAATGCCCGATCACCTGAAAGGACAGATGACCATGCTGTCAACACGGGAAGATCGCACGCTGTATTTCGACTTCCTGTCATTGAAGTCCGATGCAATCAAGGGTTTCATTTCGCGCTTCCAGCTTTACACCGTGCCTGGCCAGCCTGTTTATGACCAGACACGTCGAATAGTCCTTACCGGCGCCGACGGAATCGTTTTTGTTGCAGATTCCCAGTGGGACCAGATGGAAAACAATGTCTCCAGTTTCAAAAACCTCCAGGAGAACCTGAACACACATAAGCGATCATTGAACGACACACCTTACGTACTCCAGTTCAACAAACGCGACCTGCCGAACGTCGCGCCGTCACATTACATGGATTTCCTGCTGAACCAGGGCGAAACGCGCGCCGAGTATTTCGATGTGGTTGCGATATCGGGCGAAGGAGTATACGAATCGCTCAACCTGATATGCCGGATAGTCATGGCCCAGTTCATAGAGGCAAACAAGATGTAGCGCCCGTATTCCGGCGGCACCACCGGACGCTGTCCGGATTGCCCGCCACGGGTGACCCGGAGGGGTTTTTTATGACGCGCGGAATAGTAACCGAGCAGCAGAGCAAGGCATTGAACGACATGCTCGCGGACCTCGAGGTTCAAACCGAGGCCAACGCCGTTTATCTGACCGATCAGGGCGGAAATATCCTGGCGTGCGCTTCGTCGGCCGGAGACGATACCATCCAGACCGTTGCAGCCCTGGCCGCCGGCTCGTTCGCGGCCACGAGGCAGCTCGCATCCATGATAGGCGAACCGTCCTTTACATCGGTTTTCCACAAGGGCGAGCGCGCAAATATCTACATTCAATGCCTGGACGAAGATTACCTGCTCCTGGTGATCTTCGGAAGGGCCGCCACGCTGGGACTTGTCAAGCTTTACACCGACAACACATGTCGTGAATTACTGCCGATATTCAGGCAGATGCGGGAACAGGGAATGCAATCCGGCGGAGTAAACGGAAAATTCGAGTTTTCGGACGACTCAAAGGCTTTTACACGCAACGCCTGACGTTCACACATTTTTCACCTTGTATTTCTCAATCCGGGGAGACATTGATGACAACAAATCGAATGAGCGTTCCTGCAATCATTGCAAGTGCAATTCTGTTAGCGTTTTGCGTACCATGTCACGCAGGGCCTGTTGACAGCGATCCGCGGGTCAAACAAGCGGTAGATGAACTCAACATGTCCAAGGAGTTGCTGCACCAGACAACAAACGAGACGGAAATGGCACTGTGGCACCGCCGCGTAAGCCTCGCTGAAAAACAGATTGAAAACGTAAAACGGGCCGTCGAGATCGAGCGGCAGGAAAAGCAATTCGCATCACAGCGCAAGTCCAGCGCCGATTTTGTCTTGCGAGAGGCGCTCGGCGCCGTGGAAACAGACATCCAGCAGGTCGAGCGGGACATAAAGAGCCTGCGATCCAAGATACGATACCTTAAATCCGACCGGGCCGATCTCGACGCATACCTTGCAAAAAAGACCCGGGAAGCGGAGCAATCGGACTCCGAATCGCGAGAGATGGCCAGGAACAGGTCAAAGCTTCGCAACGTGAACGCCGAAATACTGGCAAGGATGTCCGAACTTGACGCTGCGGAACTGCAACTGCGAGTCGCCAAGGAGGCCGGTACCATCGAACAACTGCGCCAGGGCATCAGCCTCAACCCGCGCGTGACAATAAGGATGATCCTCCAGCGGAGGGAATCCATTGCCGAGGCGAAGCGTGCCGCAGGCGAATACGAGCAGATTGGGCAATCGCTTTCCAGCCAGGGAATCCAGATCAAGAACGACATGGAACTCGCCCAGCAGAAATACAGCCAGATAGACGACGACATCAACATCCTACGTGAACGCTACCGGATGTCGCGTAAAATTCGCGGAGCCGACGACCAGACCCTTGCCCTGCGGCGCGCCCTGGATGAGGCGGAAAGCGAGAAAGACCTGCTGAAAGTGCGCATTGAATATCTGCGGACACACGGGGACGCCATTGAAAAGGCAAAGACCTGCGCCTCGCAGGGAGAAGACCTGTTCCGGGCATCTGTCATATATCTCGCCGACAACCTGTCACTCCTGAAAGCGCGCTATCTCCAGCGAATTGTCGGACCGGCCATGTTAATTATCGTTCTCGTGACCGGATATAATCTCATCAGCCGCATAGCGCTTCCGAGATTCTACTCCAAGAACGCACTGTTCGTGTCGCGCAGGCTCGGAAAATACATCCTCTTTTTCCTGATTGCCATGGTGCTGTTCTCGTTCTTCATGGAAGATTTGCGCGCAATAGCAACAGTGCTCGGACTGGTAGGCGCTGCGATAGTTATCGCACTGCAGGACCTCTGCTCCTCCTTTGCAGGGTGGTTTGTCATAGTCGCCAGCGGCAAAATAAAGGTCGGCGACAGGGTGGAAATTGACGGGCAGAAAGGCGATATCATAGACATCCAGATACTCAGAATCACCATTGCTGAGATCGATAACTGGCTTGATTCCGACGAGCACACCGGAAGAATACTGATTATTCCCAACAGTTTCATTTTCAAGAGCCATGTATTCAATTACTCGCACATCCACCGTTATATCTGGGACAAGATAGATATTACCGTGACCTACGAAACGCCGATCAAGAAAGCATATGAAACCCTCAAGGCCGCGCTGACCGAAGAGACTGCCCTCCAGTTTGCGGAAGCGAACAAGGGCGAAAACCGCATTGAGAATCAATACGGGATCAAGGGGGCGCTTAACGAGCCACGAATTGACATGAACCTGGCTGACAGTGGCGTGTGTTTCAGACTTCTGTATGCCACAAACTACGACGGACGCGCCGCGTTGCGCAGCAGGATAATGTCGCGCGTGGCCGAAGACTTTGCAAAAGACAAGGCGCTGGATTTCGCATATCCCACCCGCAGACAGGTGGTGATACCTCCACGACCGGCAAATCCCGCGGCGTAGAAGCGGGAATGACGCGGAAAGACACCGCTTCTACAGCCCCTGACCGCATCTGAGATTTAAGAAGACCTGATGCGTACGATGTAGTCCGCACAACCACATAGATGCCACGATTGCGTCGCGCGGGAGTAATATTCCTGGAATTCGGCGCTTCAAATAGGCTTGATCCCGGATGTCTCTCCGGAAGAACAGGTTATCGCAGCATCCCGGCCTGAGGAAATGTCATCGCTCGCTTTCCCGGGTTCCTTGAAAATGAAGAACACGGCGCCCATGATGCATAATGCCGCCCAGAGGTAATTCCAGGACAATGATTGCCGCATATAGAACAAGGCAAAAGGAACGAAGACAGACAGGGTAATGACTTCCTGGATGATTTTTAGCTGCGCCAGGGATAGAGTTGTGTATCCGATCCGGTTTGCCGGCACCTGGAAGAGGTATTCGCACAGTGCAATGCCCCAACTGACAAGAGCGGCAACCAACCAGGGCTTATGGGCCAGATTACGCAAATGCGCGTACCAGGCAAACGTCATGAACGTGTTCGACACAATAAGCAACAGAACTGCAGCAACCACTCTGTTCATATATCTCCTTAAGCCGTAACGCCCAGATTGCCTCAGATGCAGCGCCTCGCCGCTTCAAACACGCGACGAGGGCGTTGCGTCTACGTGATCACGCAATCCAATCTGGGCAATTACTATAATTCTAACATGTCCGGCAATTCCCGCGCTTTCCGCCCCGGCTCTTTCAACCTGCCGGGAATATTCAAGATTATGTGGAAACTTGCTGCACATTTCAAGACCGATACTCGATAGAATGGCTTGACTCGTTGAGTCAAGGGGGGTAGTATCGCCCCTGTTTGTTTGGTTGAAATCGGCGAATGCGAGCCGTCAGCAGACGGCATTGAAAGGAGAAGGCAGCAATGGCAACGATCAATTTCGGCGGAGTAAAGGAAACGGTTATCACCCGCGGCGAATTCCCGCTTGCAAAGGCGCGGAAGACTCTCAAGAACGAAGTCATAGCGATCATCGGATACGGCGTTCAGGGTCCGGCGCAAGCGCTTAACCTGAAAGACAACGGATTCAAGGTCATCATCGGCCAGTCGCCCAAATTCAAGAAGGACTGGGAAAGGGCAATCAGAGACGGATGGGTTCCCGGTAAAACTCTTTTCGACATAGACGAGGCAGTCAGGCGCGGGACCATCATCCAGATGCTGGTGTCGGACGCGGCCCAGAAGACAATATGGCCGGTTGTGAAACAGAACCTGAAACCCGGGGATGCGCTCTATTTCTCTCATGGCTTCTCGATCGTTTATCGCAAGCTTACCGGCATTGTTCCCCCCGGGAATGTGGACGTGATCATGGTTGCCCCGAAAGGTTCCGGCACATCGGTTCGTCGTAATTTCCTGGCGGGAGCGGGCATCAACTCCAGTTTCGCGGTTTTCCAGGACGCCACCGGTCGTGCGAAAGAGAGATGCCTGGCTGTCGGCATCGGGATAGGTTCAGGCTACCTGTTCCCGACCACGTTCGATCACGAGGTATACAGCGATCTTACAGGCGAACGCGGCGTACTCATGGGCGCGCTTGCGGGCATCATGGAAGCCCAGTATGACGTCCTAAGGCAGCATGGGCATTCACCCAGCGAGGCGTTTAACGAAACCGTCGAGGAGCTGACCCAGAGCTTGATACGCCTGGTTGACGAGAACGGTATGGACTGGATGTTCTCAAATTGCTCGGCGACTGCCCAGCGCGGCGCTCTGGACTGGAAGCCCCGGTTCAAGGCCGCAGTACTGCCATGCTTCAAAGATCTCTATAGCCGTGTAAAGACCGGCAAGGAAACGCAGCGGGTACTTACTGCGTGCGGCAAGCAGAACTACAAGCAGGATCTCGACAAGGAATTGTCGGCACTGGGCAACTCGGAAATGTGGCGCGCCGGCAAGGCCGTGAGGGCGCTGCGTCCGGCAACCAGCGGTAAAATTGCTGTTGCCGCCGGCGCAAAAGGCATTTCCGGCCGCGGCAAAAATTAACACCTGCGTACGGATGGAATTATTCCGCGGCAAATCGCATCTGGGCATGCTTCCCGCCGCCGACATATTCTTCCCGGATCTTGCATGATTCCGGAGTGACCGGTATCAGAAACGGCTGCCATGAGCGACACTGTTCAACCTCCGACAAAACGCGCTAAAGCGCTTTGCTTGCTGTCCGGAGGGCTGGACAGTATGCTGGCGGTGAAACTACTCATCGAACAACAGGCGGAGGTTACGGGGCTGGCCTTTGAAAGTCCGTTTTTCTCGTCGGCTCAGGCGCGCCGGGCCGCTGTCCAGCTTGGTGTGCCCCTGCGTGTCGAGGATTTCACCGCCGAAATCATGAAGCTGCTTGACGGCCCGCCGCACGGGTTCGGATCGCGCATGAATCCGTGCGTGGATTGCCATGCTGCCATGATCAAACGCGCAGGCGCAATCATGGCGGCGGAAGGTTTCGACGTGGTAGCCACGGGCGAAGTTCTGAATGAAAGACCGTTTTCCCAGAACCCCCGCGCGCTTGCTCTTGTCGCAAAGCTGTCCGGAATACCTGACCGCCTTCTGCGCCCCTTGAGCGCCAGACTCCTGCCTGAGACTCTCCCGGAAATACAGGGGATCATCCGACGCGATATGCTTCTAGGAATCCGTGGACGCTCCCGCCTGCCGCAGTTGCAACTCGCCAAGCGTTATGGTCTGGACGAGTTCCCCACCCCGGCCGGTGGCTGCAGGCTGACGGACCCGCACTTCTCCGAGCGGCTGAAAGAACTGAAAAGTCATGGTGGACTGTCCGATCTCAGGGCTGTCAAACTCCTGAAAATCGGAAGACATTTCCGTCTGCCTGACGGGAACAAAATGGTGGTCGGACGCAGTCTTTCAGAAAACGAAGAGCTGGAAACCGTCTCCAATACCGGCGACATCCTGCTCAAACCCGAAGAGATTCCAGGGCCAAGCGCCATGCTCCCTGCCGGAACAGCCGAGGACACGCTGAAGCTTGCCGCAACAATCTGCGCGGCATACTGCGACATTCAACCGGGAAGACCAATAGTCATTCAAATGCTCGCCGGAACCAGGGTCGTCAAAACATTCTATCTGGAACAGGCGCCAAGAAACTCATTTGATATTTACAGGGTTGACGCATAAGCCTTCGCCTGGACGCGGCGATTGACAGACGCGTCCATCCTGTTGTTCTGTCATACCTGTTCCTTTCCAACCTGAATCGCGGATCATTGTGACCGTCGGGCAGCAGGGGCGGCAAATCGCATGCCCGCGGGAATTACCACGGTTGATTCCAGATGACGAGTTGATCGGCCGGCCGCATATGACAATCCAATCCGCGCACCCTGCGGCACTGACGCGCCGCCATCCACGGGCCATTTCTCCAACCATCTGGTACCATCCGATACACTCACCGTGAACAAATTTACTCCCATTGCCAGTTTGCGTATCTCCGATGGACCAATCGTTCCGTCTTCCATGATCTGCTGTGTTTCACGCACAAGCCAGCGAACGTTTACCGGGGCATTTTCTTCGTCCTCATCACCCTTCAAGCTGTAATTGACCAGCAGGACCTTGAATCGGACACTTTCATTGTCCGGCGAAGAAACTTCAACGGTATGAAAGGCGAGGGCAGAAGCAGGCGCTTCTCCGGAAACACCGGGATCGAGCATGAAAGAAACACTTCCCGCAAAGGGCAGGTCTATTGCGCACACCAGATCGCGGCCCAGCATGTCCATGGCAGAGACCGCATCCGTTGCCCTCCTGCGTCCTGACTCCAAGGAAGCCAGGGAAGAAGACGTGGCATGATAAACCGAAAAAATTACAAGCGCCACCAGTGTCGCGATCGAAAGCGCCACCAGCACTTCAATAAGAGTAAAGCCGCGCGGAATAAAATGGCGGCGACGCAGCGTTCCAGCCGGAATCAGCCCCGGCCAGGTGCTCCCGCCGGCTGTTGTTTGCTGAACTATCGTTTTGCAGCGGGTGTTGTCGGACTGCATCTCTGTCATCCAGCCCCGAATAAACGAATGAGCACCACGACAGCGCCTATTATTCCGACAATAGCGGCAATTATTACGACTGCCAGGAGAGCCTTGACACCATATCTGGAGCCTTGCTTGAAACCGGCGGCAACCGGCGTCGAAGCCTCGCCGCTACCCGACAGTCTGGTAGGACGCACTGGAACCGGAGTATTCCTGTCCTTCACATCCGATTTAATGTCGTCCCCTTCGATCAGCAACTCAACATGTCCGATTTTCAACAAATTTCCGGATGCAAGCTCCTGCTCCATTACCGGCACACTGTTGACGCAAGTTCCATTGGTGGACCCAAGATCGCGAATCAGGTATTTTTTTCCGTTCCGGACAATTACGCAATGAGCCCCCGAGACTGACCGGTCCGCCAGAACAAGGGTGTTGGAATCAAGCCGGCCAATGCTCGTCTCGTCGTTCTTGATCTCGAAAACCAGCCCTTTTACATCTCCGTGCAAACCCCTGATCCTGGCCATTTTCTTTCTCCAAGACACATTACAGGCAACGCCAGAAACGATGCAGAATCAAACAACTAATATCCCAAATTCATCCGCGCATGTCAACACGACCCGAGCCGTCTTCCCATGTGACGCGGCCATTCAAGAATGTGCAAACCACGCGGCCGGTCAGCCTGCAACCCTCAAAAGGACTGATCGGGGATTTGGTGACCATTTTGCGGGCATCAACCATCCAGCCGGATTCCAGATCGAGAAGAACAACATCGGCCGGCGCGCCGGCCGCGAGACCGTGAAAAGCCATTCCGAGCACACCACAGGGCCCCCTCGTCCACATATCCAGCCATGTTTCAGGCGGCAACAGGCCCGACTTCACCATGGTCGTGTATGTTGCCCCAACCGCCGTCTCCAGTCCAACCATGCCAAATGGCGCCTCTTGCATTGGACGGCTTTTCCGCGCAAGAGCATGAGGAGCATGATCCGTTGCAAAAGCCGCAAATAAACTGCCGGCAGCCGCGGTTCTGAGTGCATCGCGATCTTTCCGGGACCTTAAGGGTGGGTTGACCTTGTAAAGCCCGTTTCCTGCAACGACATCTTCATCCGCAAAGAAAAGATGGTGTGGAGTGACTTCAGCGGAAACCGCCAGCCCCCCGCCGCGGGCATCACGCAGGAGCGGGATTGTTTCCGCGGCGGACACGTGCTGGATATGAATTGCACATCCTGTTTCGCCGGCCAGCTCGATATCGCGCTTGACGATCTCCGTTTCCGCTTCAAAAGGAATGCCCGGCAGTTTGAGTCGTCTGGAAAACTTGCCATCGTGCATCACACCATCCGCTGCAAGCCCATGATCCTGGGCATGATCGAGAACAGGCAAGCCCAGTGCTGCCGCCTGTGCCATGGCATCTCTCATTACCCGTCGCCCAGGAACCGTGGTGCCGTCATCGGTGAACGCCACCGCACCGGCCTTGGCCATTGCAGCCAGATCGGCAACTTCTCCTCCTTTTCGGCCCGATGTTATGCAGCCGGCAGGCAACACCCTGACCATGCCGCACTTTTCCGCAAGGTTTATCTGGGCTCGTATTGCGATCGCACTGTCCAAAGGAGGCCGCGTATTGGGCATTATCACAACGGTCGTGAAACCGCCCCTGGCAGCGGCAACTGAAGCTGTTGCGACAGTCTCTGAATCTTCATCGCCGGGTTCCCGCATATGGACATGCAAATCCACGAGACCGGGCGCCACAATCAACCCGCTTGCGTCAACCACTCCTGTACAGGGCGGCAGCGAACTGGAACCGGGAGACACCCGGCCATCAGCAATCCACAAATCGCCAATGCCCATATTCCGTCCGTTGACGGGATCGAGAATCCGTCCGCCCCTGATCACCCATGACTTGCAATCGCCCATGTATCTCCCGTGCTCAAGCGGAACATGCCGCCACCCGAAGCAGTTGTCCCTTGCAAGTAATATGCATTATCCCGCGAAAAAGGCAATGTCACACCCCCGCAGAAATTCTCATTTTGGGTACAACGGGAGCTTTTTGTCGTAGACGCGACGCCCTCGTCGCGTGAAAACACAAGGAAAGCGGCGGGGGCACCGCTTCTACAGGGTGGGTTCGACGTTATAATTAGAATTGCTTACACCCCCGCCGCCAAAGGGCCAAGCAGGAGAATTGACTTCCCGTAAAAACAGGATAAGATATGTGATTATTTATTATTAAAGGAACATTCGACGACATGAGCATATTCCAGCGTATTCGTAGTGCATTAAGAGGCGGCGCCGTCACGGATGGAACAAGTGTAATTGTTGACGGCGAGACTTTCCTCCGGCCACCTTCCCGGAATGGCAATTCAACCGGACCGCGCGACAAACTTTCAATTCTCAGGAGGCTCGCGCCTTTTGCGGAAAAAGAGGGAATCCATATTATAGTGGTCTTTCATGGCCCCCCGCTCCGCGAAGCCGCTGACGGGGCTACTTTCAGAGGACTTGTAGTACATTATGCCGAGGGTACACAGGAGACATCGGATATTATTTGCCGTTTGTCCAATAAAACGCCGCGCGGCAAGCAGGTCGTGATCGTGACAGCCGACACACTGATTGAGCAGCGCCTGGCCGGGACGGGCGCCCTGTTCATGAAGTCGTCAAGCCTGCGAAGGGCGCTGGACACCCCGCAGCAGCAATCATCGCCGCGCCATGAGCAAGGACGGTCAAAACGGGAGAAGGAAGAACCTGACGAGCCCGATCAGAACTACGAAGATGGCGACAGGATAGTCCGCGAATTGATTGATCCGTTGTAACTGGAAGAGATTTGGCCGGAATCGTCCGTGAAACCCGGGATATGAAAGGATGCTTACATGCAAAACAAAATCGTACCGTTCATTGCAACAACGGGAATCACGGTTTTTTGCGGCGCCCTTGCCTTCTGCTTGATTACCGGCTGCAACAGTGAAGATTACGAGCCCCTGCAGAATGCAACCCTCACAATCACCCCTCAGGTGGTTGAAATCAAAACCAATCAAACCGTTGAATTCATGGCTTCCGGCGGCATTCTCTACAATTGGAGCGTCAGTAACCAGGCAACAAGATGGGCAATTTTCAGCGCATACTCGGGCGAGAAAATCAGATATACCAGCATAAAAGCGCCGAACAGCGGTCGTCATCTGGAAGTTTTAACCTGCACATCGACGATCGGCGGAACTTCGACCAATTCAAGCGGTCTGAATATATCCGCCGAGGCCTATATCTGGCACATAAAGTAATTCTCTTTGATTACCGCCGCACGGGGATCAGGCATCGTTCTGTGGTCACCTTGCCATAGAATTCACCCAGATCGGAGGTCACTATCGCAGAATACTCATTACCCGGTATGAGTCGCTTGTCAGGCAGAAAACGGTAAGTTCCCTTGTCCTCATCGTCGAGCCGGACATTTTCCCGAACCACGTAACGGTTCTTTTCGTCTTTTACCGCCACTTCCAGCCTGGCCGGCATGCCGCTATCCGGAACGAGCGTCCACCGGCCCATTTTCAGGGTTCCGGCAAGCTTGGGAGGACTGGAACGATTATCGAACCGGCACGATATTTCGGGCAATTTAAACAGCCGTTCAATTCGAGCGGGGCGATCAACGCTTTTCTTGTGGTCACAGATGCCCATTAGATGGAACCTGCATATTCTAGACCCGTTTTTTTCAAGCGAACAAAAGGCATCCATTCGAACCGTTGTCCCTTCAGTCGCAAAACTGTATTCGACCGATGCCTTGATACCGTTGAAGAAGGAAATGGTATTAAACGTGTCGAATTCCGTCACTTCATCAGGCCGGCGCCGGCCTTTGATCCGAAAAGGCTTTCCATACCTGGCATCTCCGGGCGAATAGACATAAATGGCGCTGAACACCCCCCTGGCGGTGTCGCGATCGAAAACGACATATATCACATTACTGACGCCGGAACCGTACTGCAGCCCGAAATAAGCGCATCGTGCAGGAGATTTAAGGTCAAGCCCGGGAATGGCGCTGCCGACCATTGGAGAGTCGATATCGTCGTACTGAAAGGCGCCAAAGGCCGGCGGATGCTGCCGGACAACAGCCTGCGGCGCAGGTTCAACCGCAACGAGCATTCCCGGCAATAACGCAAATAACACGACCAAAGCCGCGAGATTGCAACTACCCTTCGGCGTCTTGCCCTTCCTTGTCTTGTTTGCGATTAAAATCATTGCAAGAATCAGTGGCTTCCACGGATTTAAATGTCAAACCGCACCTTTGCGAGAAGGGGTTCACGACATAATGCGAACAATGCAAACACATCCGGCCCTTCTCGTCGTTGCAAAACACGTCCGGTTTACGCGAATAATCCGACTCCTTGAATATTTTCGGGTAAGACCCGGCATTTTTGAAAGGAACTTCCGATTCCGAGGCGTATTCGAAACCACAAGATGCGCATTTAAGAAGTTCGCCG
>Ga0172375_10009735_pt1 | contig 12605 bp, 10 predicted proteins | sample LakKiv1m_FD_114537 | JGI IMG/M metagenome (GOLD analysis project Ga0172375, IMG submission 114537) | Freshwater microbial communities from Kabuno Bay, South-Kivu, Congo - kab_092012_11.1m | ecosystem: Environmental > Aquatic > Freshwater > Lake | place: Democratic Republic of the Congo... | reverse complement strand
TTTGAGTTTTAGAGGTTAATTTATATGCAAGTGTAAATAAGACCCTGGAGGGGCACTCAAGGAGGAACTGGAATACCGAACACCTGCAGGATATGCCGGGAAAATCCTTGAATGAGTGGAACTATACCCAGAAGGGGATTTTAGCTTAGCAGATGAATTGACCGGGAAACAAAGGCGTGAATCTTTGCAAAACCAATCCGGGAAAAGAAAAAAAGGAGGTTGAAGAAATAAAGTCAGGAAAAACGGGTCTTGTTTTAGCTCTGAAATCCGAAGATGAAATCTGGAATATGCAACATGCCTATCATCATGATGCCAGGGTATCAAGGTGCCGGAAAGAAAAGGTTAGCGGTAACTGTAGACATCAAAATCAGAAAAGAATTCAAAAGGGGTCGCCATTGATAGTTTTAGATCTGGAAGCGGATTTTTCGTAGGTAAATGAGCGGATTTCGAGTTTTAATCACGATTTGATGAAAACTTCAATCTTATCAATCAAACCTTTTTTTAATTCTGCGAGGTTTCCCCAAACTATATACTGGTAATGGTTCGTATCAAAATGAATAACATCAAAGTCCGAATTACGACATGTATAAATCACTTTCTGACCTAACCCCAATGCATATCCAGCTTCAAAATATACACCATTACGATTGCTCGTAAAGTCAGCGATTGTAAATTTTGATCGTTTAATGGCAGCAAGAATTGCATCATTGATAGTAACATCACTTGGGATAGATTCATCCTTTATCCTTATGGGTTCAAACCCCGACTCCCTAATTGCCGAAGCTATGGCATCTGAGTAAACCTCTTCCATTTCTTCAGCGAAGCTCATTGCTACAAAGCAAAAGCGAGAATTTTTAGATTCAGATAATTTGACAATTCGATTAAGACCATCAATGGTTATAGAAAACTGGTGTATTCCGTCTTTTGTATCTTCCAAACTAATAAGATCTTGTTTTTGAAGAGCTCTAACATAGAACTCAGCTTCGGCACCATTTGTGAAGAAAAATTTCCTCCATAGTTCACCAGCTATCAAATCCTTCGGGAATGTTGTGGCTTCCCCCTCATAATGAGTCAAGGAATGGAAATACTCTAAAAGATCATCCAATTTTTGAGATGGTAACTTTATTGGATAATTATGTTCAATAAAATTTTCTACCGTTTCACGGCGGAAACCATGAGTTAACCAAATTCCATTATACAAAAGAGATTTAATTTTTTCTCGGTTTGAATTCCAAAATTTTTCATTGGTAAACAAATCAAAGTCCATCATTATATGAAATCGATGCTCATTAAAGTCAAGATAATATTCATAGACATCTACTGCCCCCGGGATTGGAGTGGCTTTAATGCCAATCATTGGGCATTCTGTTATCTGATGTAGTCCCATTTTGCTTATTTTCCCTTCAATGAAATTACTTCTTACTTTTCAATCGCTCAATCAACCTAATTCCGCTATCATTGCAAATCCATAAATGAAAGATCAGGTTGGTCAAATATAAATTTGGCTGTGTTTAATGTAAAATCATTAAAGTAATCAATGAATGATTGAAAACGGTGGATGTCTTTAAATTTGAGAGTTTGATTCCCAACCCCATCCGATACAATATCAAAATTTCTATTAAAAAGATCACTAGCTCTTGAATTGATTTCATTTTGAACATCAAGGGTAACGATCATACCATGATGTGCAATAATATTCCTTAAAAGTGAAATCAATTCGAAGAATGCCTCCCAATTTGTTTTCACATCAATCCTAACTAATTGACTTAAAAAGGAATTGACCTTTGCTGATTTTTGTCTCAAAAATTGAATTATATGTCTGTTATTTCTTTTATCAATACTGCATTTGTTGTTCTTTAAAAAGTCCTTTACTTCTTTTTGAATTTTTTCGGATTCTTTCTTACCTGCTAATGGATCTACGAATTCCGGATAAAAAGCCAATTGAATTGATTGTAGTAACAGTATTTCAATTGCATTGTATCCCTTTAAAAGAGGGTTCATCACAATAATCCGTACCTGTTTTCATGAAGGGCATAAATTTTCAAAGCAAAGTACTCCATGTCCCTGTACCCATAGGCTTTGCGCTTGAGTACTTTGATCTTGTTGTTAAACCCTTCCAAAGGCCCAGTGGATATTCGGAAGTCGAACCAGTTCAAGATACCCGTCCGATGACCGAGCAATGTTTTAACGAACTTCCGAAGCTCTTGAATGGTAGTAGCCCAAGCCCGTGTTGCCCAGGAAGTGAGGAATTTCTCGGCCTCTCCCCTGGAGTTCTGAAGCCAGAGTTGACCAAGTTCTTCTTTCAGGTAGTAAGCTTCGGCCAAGGGTTTGTTGATTTGAAGAGCCTGTTCAAGTTGTTTGCGTTCTTCTCTTTCATCGTTAAGGTTCTTGTTGCTCTTGAGCAAAAGCCAACGTATTCCTTTAATGACAGATCGGTTGTTTAGAAAGGTCTCATCATGATACAAAGCCCGTCTTATCTCATCCATCGTTTGATTCATCTGTTTGAAGATATGGAAGCGGTCAAAGACGATCTTTGCATCGGGGAGATTGGTCATGACAGCGTTGAAGTAGGGCAGCCACATATCCATGGCAACAGCTTGGATCTTTGCACCAGAATGACGCAACCGTTTCCAGAATTTATCAAGACTGTCCTCTGCTCTCCCAGCACCCACGAAAATGACTCTGCCTGCTTTCAGATCATAGACCACGGTTTGATACTTGTGGCCTTTCTGAAAGGCAAACTCGTCAATGGCTATGATCTCTACGTTTTTCAAAACAGGCTTCGAATAGTGCTTTTGAAGGTATTCTTTATCAATGTTTTTAACCGTGCCCCAGCTTATCTTGAACAACTCGCTCACATCCTGCACGGTCATAAATGCAAGCAAGTCAACAATGCAGTCGCCTACTCTACGGGTATAGCTTTTTTTTCGTCAGCATACGACAGGCGCTCTTGCCTGATCAGGCCACAATCATTGCACTGTAACCGTTGAACATGAGCAAGCAGGTAAACAGGTTTAAGTCCGATTGGCAGCGTCCTGAAAAGACGCTCCACGGTCCCTTTCTTAATGATGTTACGGCTGCCACAACTGCTGCAATGAAGCTTACTGTCTTTGGTCCTGATGTGAAAGATTACCGTACCCTCCTTGTACTCTGTCTTCAGGTACAGTTGATCGGTAAGCCCGAAGGCATGGCTAAGCAAACTTGTACTCATTGGAAATCAGATTTTTTAACCAAAAGTAATCATAGGTACGCATTTTTACGATGAACCTAAAAGAGAAAGATTGAGCATCCAGTCAAAAAAAGAGATTTTAAATTTTTCTAAATCATCGAAAAATATATTAAAACTCCGATGGTACGATTTCAAATAGCCATTCTGTGAATTAAATGAACAATCATATACATGGAAAATTGATGAGAAAATTGCTTCTCTTTGTGCAGGGTTCCATTCAGGGTATTTAGTGATTGCCCATTGTAAAAAATGCTCCCAAAACTGAATATCATTCTGAATGGAAAATATTGAATTGCGGTATAAATTGAAAACCTTTTTTATATTTTCACTCTGTGTTCCGGTCATAAAGGTCAAATCATAAATCAAACATTTTTTTCTGCTTCCTTAATTGCACAATCAATCGCAGATTCAAAATATTGCAGTTCATCCATATCACATTCAGCGAATAACTCGTCAACCCTTGAGAAAATATACGATTTCATATTTGGATAATAATTCTTCTCAATATAATCCTGAAATAATCTCCATTGATTAGCATCAAAATCCCAATAAATATTTTTTAATGAATAACTAAATGGCTTCTCCAATAAAGCAAGCATTGAAAAGACATAATCATTAGGCAGACCTGAGTCAAAGAAAAGTCTCTTTAAAAAAACAAGCTCTCGTACTTCAAATTCCTGTAAGTCATCTTTCTCTTCGGGGATGAAAGAGAGAACATCATCCTGCCATAGCAAAATTGATTGCTGATATGAGATGTTGTATTCCATCTGTAATTCTTCCCAACTTACTGTAAATAAAGATAGTTGTTGGTCAATAGGAATTTTAATAATTGGCTTCATATGGTAAGATTTACCACCAGATAAAATATGTTATCCTTGGCTTTCGATTATCTTCACTTCCTCAACATTCTGTATCTTCTTCATGGAAATTGATACAGGATGCTTTGGATTACTGAGTTCATTTAATACAGTTATAATGGTTTTAAGTTGTTTTTCTTGTTCCAAATTATCTTTTAATTCGGGGAGGGGTGGTAATCTCTTGATGACTTCACTCTCTGCAGTTTGAATGGATTCAGGAAAGAATAATTCGTAAACCATTGCATCAATGAGCTTTTCAAAAAAGGTCGTGTCATTATTATATTCCTTCATGGTAAGGATAAAATCGACAATGGCACCAATTTTCTGTTGAATCAACTTATTCGGGCAGGGGATTGGTAAGGAATCAAAAAAACTGATTGGATACTTCAAAGATCCTTGTGGAATACGTATTGAATATATTGTATGAAGATGAAACCAATTTAAGGGTCTAGAGTTTATTACACCAAGAAGATACTTAATATCTACTTTATTTGGTATAATTGAATGGACCGCAACCAATAAACCAGAACCATCGTTATCAATTATTGCTGCAATTTCTTTTGATACACCTCTAACTATGATTTTCGGTTTTTTTAAGAACAATTCTATCGTATTTGAATTAAGATATTCAGGATTAAGGCCAATACATGGTTTTGAATACTCCTTTTTATATAACTTAATTTTTGTTGATGCCCACTGATCTTTGTACCTTAATAGATTTCCATTAGTGTAAATTTTGACACTATTTTTATGATGTCCTTCTTGAATTATTGGCTCCATTTTCCAATATTCAAAACCCATTACTCCTGTTCGAATATCAGCCAATTCAGCAAGTTTAGGGCGCTTTTTCATTTGATTAAGTACAGTTGTATCTTTTTCGTTCGCTTCAATCTGGATTTTTCCTGTTTCATCGAACAAATTGTCCATAAAACTGATGGTGTCATTTTGAATTAATTTTGTGATAGAGGTTTCCTTCGAGTTCATGATTGATAACACTATTGTTGATATCAATGCATTCTCGAATACTTTTTCATCCTTTAAATCCCAAATACTTTGAATTGATACATCACCAAACTCTAAATGATTACGTAAAGCTTTTCCATAATCTGCTCCAAAAAATTTATTAGGCACGATATAAGTCAAGGTAGAATTGTGTTGTAATAAGGATAGTCCTTTTTCGATGAATGCTACATAAATATCCGCCCCTTTTGCAAATTTATATTTAGATTTAATTACAGTCTTGATTTCAGGGGATTGTTCTTTAATATTGACATATGGCGGATTTCCTATGATAATTTGAAAGCCATCCTCAAACCCAAACATAGTTAATGGATCAAAGAATGTGGCGGAATTTATCGGATCGAATGGATTCCAAGTTGCCATCTGTTGTGCTGATATCTCACCAAAACCACTGTCTACCAAGGCATCTTTTAATTCTGAGCGCTTAGTTTCTTCTTCTTTTTTAAGTCCTTTCTTGTCCCTATATCTTTTAGTAAAAAATATCCGCTGTCGAATTTCATGAAGTTCCTTCTCGTATTTTTCAACAGTAGGATTAATAATCATCCCATCAGGCCTATCAATTGGAATAAGCGTATTAGCCGCTACAAATTTGGTCTCCAAATTAGGCATACTCAAAATGTTCCTGTTATGTTTTGAATCAATAACCTTTTGGTCAACAATTAAAGAGATAAAAAATCTGAGTTTCGATATCTGGACTGCGATTTGCTGAATATCTACTCCATAAATACAATTTTCAATCAGGAATAATTTACGTGTATAATCCAATTCATGATGATTACTTGCAAAACTTTCTTTAATGAATTCGATCCTAAGCTCGGCACTTTCGATTGCTTTTTCACGGATTTCAGGTACTTTCATTTGCATTGCTAATTCCAGATCTTGTTTTGCTTTTTGAAGTTGAGCATTCTTCCAGTGGATATTGTTCGGATCTAATTTCCCAAGTAAATGAACCATACGATGCAAGGCCCCCATTGGGAAGGCACCTGAACCACAGGCGGGATCAAGTATCCTACAGTTACTTATGAAATCTATCAAATTCAATGAACTATCTGAATCAAATGGATTATCACTTGTACCGTATAAAAATAACAGATCCATTTTGTCAATATGGGTTTCCTCATGGATTTCATATTTAGATGAAAGCTGTTGTATTAAATAGGCCTTTATACTTTCATCGACCATGTAGTTCACGATTTCACGAGGAGTGTAAAATGAACCTGTTTGCTTACGGGCGGTCGTCTGTGTTTCGGGATTATAACTGGCTAATAAATTCTCAAAGACTTTCCCAAGTAATTCCGGATCCAATGCAATTTCTTCTTCAAGTGGCGTATTCTCTGTAATAGTAAATTTGTAGCTACTAAGGATTTCAATGATACCTCGGACTTTTTCGTGTTTGAATTTTTTATTATCCCCAAATTCTTGGCTTAAATCAACATCTGGATCATTTCCAAAAAACAATATGTTTGGCACAAAGGGTTGTTTTTCCCTTTTTGTAGAAAAACCATCGTAGCGTTTTTCAATATTTCTACCCTTGACATTCTCAACAAAATCAAGACATTCAAACAAACCACCATTCAAAAATGGTATATTTTCAAAAAGTTTCAATGCATCATCTTCGTTTTGAAACAATTCTCTGTATCGGTAAACAAGGTGATTTATATAATCATCTGACTGTCCTTGAGGGCTTTTATTAATTGCAATGAACTTCCTGCTTCCGGGATTATCTTTGTTCATTTCAGTATTCAAAGTAGCAAAAAACAGGTTTTGTAGGATTGCTTTATAGTAATTAGAACTCATTTCACTTTCTGGAATGAATTCTTTTAATATCTTTTGAAGGGTTTTTCTACTGAATAATTCCTCAGGAATTAGCCTTTTTTCTTTAACAAACCATACGAATATTAATCTTGTAAGTAAACGTATCACACTTATAGAGGCATGCGTGTGATCGTCATTTTTATCATCAGCCGGCTTAGGAAATTTGACCAAACGGATTGCCCATAAATACCAGTAGAATAATTCATGGTAAAATGTCTTGTTCAGGATTTGTAAGTCGAATACTTTCTGCCACTTTTCATAAAGTTCGGTGTAATTAATGGTTTCCAGCGGATTCACTGTTAATTCAAACAGGATACGTTCATGTCCTGCGTGCGGTTTGGGAATATAAATATCTTTGAGTAAGCTTATTTTACCGATTTTTTCTCCCTGTAAATGCTTTCGTTGATATTCTGTTCTTTCACTTGTGGCATAGGTTAGATAGTCACCATATTTAAACAAAACCATTACCGGTTTATCAAGAGAAGAACGGTTTAATGCACGGGTCAATTCGGCTAATTGGCTTTTGGTTGGTGTCTTATCACTTTCAATTTGTAATGAAAACAGCAAGATACTTTCATACTTACTTTTTTTAGCATCTTCGAAGTTTGTTTTCAAGGCACCTTTTTCGAAGGCAGATTCATCAATCGTTCCAAGAAAATAGGTTTCAGTTACCCATATAAATGGTTCTCGTAATTTGTAAACATCATCCCGCAAAACATCTTTTAGAGAAAGTTTCTGTTTAGTTATCGCTTGGGTGGTTGGTACAGCAAGCGTTTGGTTGAAAAAGTGATAGGAGGCTTCAAATAGGTTTTTCGTGTTAAAAAATGATAAGTCCATAAGGAAATTCGATTTAGTATTGTGTTAACTGACAGCCAACCAGCAAATCAAATCAAAATTATCGGGTTTAAAATAATCTTCACTAAGTTTCTTTTCAGGTATTTTTTCAGCCTTTACTGATTGTCCTTGCATTATTCCTTTGATGGCTGACTTGGCAGCTTCTCCGGCTTCACCTTTTTCTGAACCGCCCATAAATATCAACCAATCTTTCAGCATCTTTACATAATTATCAAGAACTTCCTTATCCCCTTTATCTGCACCATCAGGTAACAACCGAATTTCATTTTTATGTTTCCTGAGAACAGTTAATATATCCTTTGGATTGATAAATTTTGAATTTCCAGCGGGTGTCGTGTATAGTAGGTGTTTATAAGAATATTCGTGTTCAAGGACACCATTCGGCTTTACTGGTGAGGCAATCATTGCAATCAAACCCTGGGGGATTACTAAGTGAAAAAGATCAGGTTTCCCCTTGAAACCAGAATAAATCCCACTAGGCATTGATTTATATTTCTCCTCATGTTTCCTGAAATCATCCAATAGTTCCTGTCTGAACGTTTCCAAGGATAAATCATCCATACCAAGTGTTTCATCATTCTTATCAATTTCATCCCATGTGGTCTGCAACTGATCTAGCATTTTCTGGGTCTGCTTACTGATTAATGGGTTATCCTTGACGATTTGTTGCAATTCATCTGTGAGTGTTTCTTCGTATTCCGCACCCACTAATGGAAGTAATGCCATTCTCACCTCCACCCGACTTTTCAACCGGAGGAAATCCTCGTAGTTTTTGGCTGGCCAGAAGTTATACCCTTTGATTCTTTTATTTGGAGATGCCAGCCGGTCGATTCGTCCCATTCGCTGAATAATCCTAACTGGGTTCCAATGAATATCATAGTTCACTACACAATCACAATCCTGCAAATTCTGGCCTTCACTTAAACAATCTGTGGAGAGTAGAATTTCAATAGGGGTGTCAAGAATTTTAGCTGTCTTAGGCTCAAATGCACGAATGAGTTTACTCCAATGAACGAAATCAGGCTTTTCAATAATTCCATTCTCAGCATAAAACCAATCCCACTCCTTTTCATTGTAAATTTTTGTGTATGGAGCAAACCGTTCAAGAATGGGTTCAAAATTTTTGGAGCTGTATCCGTCATCAGTTTTACTGTCTTGACCAGAAACCATTGCGATTCTTTTGAACCCACGCTTTTTCAGTTCTTGGAATAGATATTCGATGGTGTCTTTAAAAACAGAAAATACAATGATCTTCTTATTCTTTTCCTTTTGTTTTTCGGTGATAATTTGAATTAATTTTTCCAGTTTTGTATCGGCACTCTTTAATGATTTTTCATTGTTTATCTGACCTTCGAGTATTTCAAGATTTTCCTTCAGGTTTTTTAGCTTCTGAATATCCTTTTCGATATGTGATTTAAATTTGGCAATGTCCGTAATATCCATTAACCGAATTGGACTTTTCTTCCCAAGAGTTATTTCATCAATCTCAATATCTTCTAAATTCCCCTCAAAATCTTCTTCCAGGGGATCAAGATCAAGGGTAAGTTCCTCTTCCTTTTTCTTTTCAATGAACAGTTTTACTTTGTTGAGAGCATTTTCATGATGTGCAAGGATGGTCTCAACAGTGTTTTTAAAAGAAAACCATGAGGATTCAAGCCTTTTCACTAGCAGGATATACATCATTTTAACTAAAAACTTTTCCCGCTGCTTTTCATCTTCCAGAATACTGGTGACTTCCTTGACCTTTGTATAATCATATGGCCGATAGGCCGTCAAATTCACCTTCATTGCACGGAAAATATCATTGAATGTCTTTAAATGACCAATATTTTCAGGGCTTATGAAAATATTATCTGGTTTATCCTTTTCGGGAAAGAATAAATCCTCTTGTTGATCTTTTATCAAGGCACGGGTGCGTGCGACCAACAGACTATCGGTCAATCGGAAAAAATCTTCGGGTAGATTGGATATAAAATCACTGATTTTTTTATTGCTATTTTCAATAGATTGCCATTTTTCGAGTTGTTTCTGTGCATTGGCAAAAAGCCATGTCAGATTATTGATATTCAGAGATTCTTTATACCCATCATCATTCCCTTGAACCAATAATTTGAATTGATTCCTAATATCCAGTAATTTCGTATTTATAGGTGTTGCAGATAACAAGAGTACCTTGACATCTTTGTTGGCACGAAGAAGTTGATCAACTAAAAACTGGTATCTGGCCGATTTGTCATTTCTCAGGTTATGGCTCTCATCAATGACAAACAGTTTCGGTTTATCGCTTTGAAAGTAATCTCTTATCCGAATACCATCCTTTTCAAGCCTTTCGTCTTGCAAATCGGTATGAAATCTAACTATATAATTGAACCGGTCATTCTCAAACTTGGAGTTCTTCCGCATCAGATACTTTGACCAATTATTTTCCAACTTCTTTGGACATAATAAAATGACTTCGTATCCTTTTATTTCAAAAAATTTCATCACAGCCAATGCCTGCCATGTCTTTCCTAAACCAACTGCATCTGCTAGGATTGCTCCATTATATACCTGAAGCATTCGGATTAAACTCTTGACGCCCCCTTTCTGGAAAGGATAAAGTGTGTTATAAACTACCGTATTATGCAGATGACCTATCTGACGGTTAAATTCCGGGTTAAGTTCAAGATCCATTATCTCCTTAGCGAACAATTCATAAAGGATTTTATAATAAAGTTCGTTGGGAGTATATTCTTTGTAAGAATCCTTAATCAGATTGACCAGATACTGCTTAAACGGGATAGATTTACCATCGATTACAATATTCTCCTTTGCTTCCGGTGTTTTCCAGATTGCCTTAAACCACTCTGAGAGATCCTTATAATCACTCTTCCCACCAAAATCAGCACTATTTAGCTCCATATTGGCAGAAGCGGTAATACCTAATCCAGCTTCAGTCAGGTTTGAACTGCCCAAAACATAAAAATTCCTTTGTGGATCATCATATTTCTCTCTGAAAAGATAGGCTTTGGCATGACAAAAATTAGGTTTTAATGTTTTAATTTTGACTTTTTCTTGTTCGATAAAACTGATGGCCTGTTTTGAAATATTATTTAGGCGAAATCCAGAATCAAGACCCAGCGATTCATTCAATAGATTAAGGATTTTATCATGGTTCTGCTCTGTTTTGGTTATCTCACCAAGTATCAGGTGATACTCTGAAATAAAGTCGTTAATGTCCTCATAAATTCGTGCCAGGCCGGAAATGGAAAAATAACCGGTAACGATTTCGAAGACCCCTTCCTGTTGTAAGTATTTAAGAATAAATTCATAAACACTTAATGGAGTTGATTCAATCCTTCTTTTATTGTCAATTAGCATAGTTGAATTATAAAAACAAAAAAAAATATGAAATATCAACCGAGGAACAAAATCAAATATATCAAAAGAAACAAAATGGATATCAAAATTTGCAATATGCTGATGTAAAATTAAAAAAAATACCCATGCCCTTGGGATTTGATTTGGCATCTGGCACGCCTTGATTATTAAATTGTTCCTTCATCTGCAAAGGAGTAAAACCTGTCATCCCCGATAATTATGTGATCCAGGACTGCGATATCCAGCAAAATGCCGCATTCTTTGATTTTTTTAGTGATCTTCTGATCCGCTTCGCTGGGCTGGATATTGCCAGAAGGATGATTATGACCGAGGATGAGACTGGAGGCATGATGATCAAGAGCAATCTTGTAAATCTTTTTCGGGTCAACCACGGTCCCCGATACTCCGCCTTCGGATATCCGTACTTTTTTGATGACCTTGTTTGCCTTGCTCAGCATCAAAATCCAGAATTCTTCGTAAGGTAGGTCGCCGATCAGGGATTTGAATATCTCAAAGGCATCTGTACTCCTTGAGATTTTATCTTTGAGGATCACTTCGGATTCGTTCCTGCGGCGGGCAAGAGCAAACATGGCATAGATCTTCACAGCCCTTTTCTGACCGATGCCCTTGATCTTCTGCAAGTCGGAAACGCTGATCTTCCAGAACTCGCAAAGGCTGTTTCCGCAGCGGGAAAGAAGGTTACGGGCAATTTCAAGAGAATTCTCTCCAAAAACCCCGGAACCGATGATGATGCTCAGGAGTTCAGCGTCTGAAAGACTTCCGGAACCTTTCATCAACAGCTTTTCGCTGGGAAGGTCATCTTCAGCCCAAAGGCGCATCGGGATTCGGTTTTCGTAATGTTCGCCGTTTTCCATGGCGAAATCGGGAGTTGTGTTAGCTTTTTTCATAGGATGATTGGTTTTATATCAGCCAGTTGGCCGATGGTGAGTAAATGAAATTTACCCGGGCAGAATGCGGAGTGAAAATTTTAAACAAACATTCAGGTCACGATTTTCGCAGAAAATCTGAATGAACCTGGTAGGCGACAATTCCGTCAGGAGGTCGTGTTTAGTGCAAAATATTTTCACGAGCATAACTTTGTGAATTTCATTTTGATCACCATGGGTGTGAGGTCACTCATTTTGGATCTCAGCGAGCATAAAAAAAAGCAGGCAGCTTTCGCTGCCTGCCCTGTTTGATGCTGTTATTTGCTTTTCTTTGAGAATTGCGCCTGGAACTCTTTCAGTTCCCAGTCAAACTTTATGGGATCTGAAGCAATGAGGTCTTCTGTGTAACCTTCGTAGTAAATCTGATCCATCAATTCTGAGAAGATTTCAACGATTGACTGTTCTTTTGTGGTGTTGGTGTAAGTTTTCATAGAGCGTTTGATTTAGAGGTTAATAGAAATTTTTTACGCCAAAGGCAACTACCGAGAATAATAAATAATGTCAATGGGTTAGGGTCACTCC
>Ga0172375_10009734_pt1 | contig 12605 bp, 14 predicted proteins | sample LakKiv1m_FD_114537 | JGI IMG/M metagenome (GOLD analysis project Ga0172375, IMG submission 114537) | Freshwater microbial communities from Kabuno Bay, South-Kivu, Congo - kab_092012_11.1m | ecosystem: Environmental > Aquatic > Freshwater > Lake | place: Democratic Republic of the Congo... | reverse complement strand
GACCCGGGGGAAAAGCCGTCATCTCCATTCCTGGTGGTTATCTTGATGTCTCCGGCGAAATAGTCTATGGTCAGAAGGTTGAAGGTGGTCTGGTAGACACTGAAAAACCCATGCTGGATGCCCAAAGACTCGCCGAAGAACTCAGAAAAGTATTCCCCAAGGTTGAGATCGTCAACGCCGACATCGAAATCTTCATCGTCTGCGAAAAGGTCAAACCCTTACGCATCCTGATCATCAACGGGAGCCCTCGGCAAAAAGGCAATAGCGATCTTGTATCTGAGTATCTCATCGAGCAAGCCAGGGTAAAGTATGGAGCCGAGGTCGTGCTAACCGAGGTAAAACTACGGTCATTGCGCGATCTTCGCTTCTGTTCGGCCTGCGACCTCTGTCACAGCAAAAAGCCGAATACTTGCTCCCAACCCGATGACTTCACCAGCTACCTCCAACAGCAATTCCTGGAGGCAGACGCAATCCTGTTCATCTCTCCTGTCTATCAGGGAGGCGTCACCGCTCAAATCAAGTTGGTGATGGATCGATGTGAAGTATTTCGTAAAGGCCGCCTACTCAAGAAAAAGCTCTGTGGCGGCATCGCCATTGGCGGATATCCCGGAGGCGGACAGGAAGGAGTACTCCAACAAGTTCGGACCTTCGCTGACATCACTGGCATGATTTACGTTCCCAGCTGGGGAAAAGTAAGAAGTCACCTCGGTGGCTATTGCATTGCCTTTGATAAGGGCGAAGTTCTTAAGGATGAGGAAGGCCTTCAAACAGCCGCAAACGTCCTCGACAACATGATTATGTTCAAGTAAGTTGTTAGCCGGTTCCCCAAAAAGGAACCGGCTTTTTTTTGGGGTAAAATCAATCTATGAAAGAAATCGAAATATTAGTTGAAGTATTTACCCCAAAAGATACTGTCTTAAACATCTTGGAGAGATTTGAAAATGTTGGTATTAAAAAAGTTACCGATAACTATTTTTTCGACCCGTTACGCACCGATCTAAAGCCAAACGATAAGGGCAACCTAACTCGTTGTTTCCGGCTTAGAAAAAAGGGCGAGAAACAACTACTGGCTTACAAGATCGATCATTTCGACGAGAAAGGAATTTGGACTTATTCAGACGAGCACGAAGTAGAGGTCTCTTCTTTCGAAGAAGCATTAAAAATAGTCGAACACCTAGGTCTTAAACCACTCATCACTATTGAAAATGAAAAACACACTTTCATTACCGATAAATATGAAATCGTTTTGGAAGATGTCAAAAATCTAGGTCTTTTTATGGAAGTTGAGAACCTCGACACCGATGATGAGAGACCTGTCGATGTAATCAAAAAAGAAATCTGGGATTTTATAAACAATTTGGGTATCAAAACCAGCGAAGAATGTATATACGGTAAACCTGAATTAATGCTTAAAAAGCACCCTGTCGTTCTGCTAAACTAAACCCATGTCGGATCTTGGTCAAAACATGCAAAAGCTCACTCGTTTTCTTTTCTATATTTTATTTTTCTTTACCCCACTTTTACTCTGGCCATTTACATCAGAAGTGTTTGAGTTTAACAAGATGCTTTTCGTTTATCTAATTACGATTTTGGTAACTGCAACTTGGGGAATTCGCACTTTTTCCGAAAAGAAATTCACCTTAGCCAAAACCCCTCTCGACATTCCCATACTTCTTTTTGTCACGACACAAATCCTCTCTACTATTTTTTCTATTGACCGTCATACCAGTATCTGGGGATATTATTCCCGTTTCCATGGAGGTCTCGCATCGACTATCTGCTACGTCATTCTTTTTTATGCACTTGTAACTCATTTTTCTGGTCAAGCAAAAGCAATAAGAAATCTTGTTCTCGCGATAATTTCCACTGCTGTCCTTACCTCGTTGTATGCCATACTCGAACACTTTGGCATAGATAAACACATATGGGTACAGGATGTTCAAAACCGGGTTTTTTCCACCCTTGGACAACCAAACTGGCTCTCTGCTTACTTAGTCGCCATACTACCTTTACCACTTTATATAGTTCTCCGCTCAAAACATCTTTCTCATAAAATTCTCGCTTCTACCACCGCACTTCTTTACCTTTTAAGTATTCTATTTACCAAGTCACAATCCGGAATTGCCGCCACGATGATTGTCCTCCTGCTCTTTTTTATCTTCGCTGCTATAGAAAAAAAGAAAACTATCGCCATCTTTGGACTCGTTCCTCTATTTGCTTTTGTCATTATTTTTAGAGGTCAATCTATCTTGAGTACCTTAAAATCCCTGAATAAAATAAATCCATTTTACTCAAACACCTTAGCTATCATTCAAGAAGAAAACAAAACCCGCATAGGCGGTTCCGACTCCATGACCATTCGTCGTGTTGTTTGGCAGGGAGCAATTGAGTTGGGTAGAAAATACCCTCTCTTTGGCACCGGTGTTGAAACATTTGGTTATTCCTACTACTGGGTCCGCCCTGCCGCGCACAACCTCACCTCCGAGTCTGATTTTCTTTACAATAAAGCCCACAATGAATATCTAAATTTCTTTGCCACTACCGGAATTACAGGCTTCCTCTCCTACTTATTTCTGGTTGGATCAGTCATCTATCTATTTATAAAGACCAAAAAAAGCACCTCGGAAGACAACCTTACAAATCCCCTTCTTTTAGGTTTTATTTCCATCCTTATCACCAATTATTTTGGTTTTTCGGTTGTAAACGTCGCCCTATTCTTTTTCCTTTTCCCCGCAATATTAATCGCCGAAAACGCAGGTACACCTTTAAGGACGATAAAACACAAAATAAATTCCTCTTTGGGATTAACAATTATTGTCATTACCGCACTAATCCTTTTAAACAACCTTTTCCGTACTTGGAAAGCAGACATTAATTACGCTGCCGGTAAAACTTCATACGATGAAGCTCTTTTGGCGGTAAAAATGAAACCTAATGAACCTACTTATGTTTCCCAACTCGGTTACTTGGAGTCACAAATCGTAACTCAATTAATTGCTCCTCAGATAAAAGCCATGTCTGCTTCAACCTCCGCAGAAGTGAAATCGCAAGCTAACCAGTATTTGGAACAATTCGTCAACAGTTCTCTGGAACATGTGAACAAGGCCGTTTCCATGAATCGCTTTAATATCAACAGTTGGAAGAATAAAGCCAGAGCTGAACTGACACTCTCCACGCTAGACCCAAAATATTTTCAAGAGGCCTTAAAAACTCTCTTAAAAATTTCCGAAATCTCACCAACAGAATCCACCAACTACCAAAATATCGGCATACTGTATACCAACATAGGTAAAAAAGACGAGGCCAAGATGGCTTTTTCAAAAGCGATTGAGTTAAACTCCGACAACATGACAGCCAGGGACTTACTGAATGCTCTCGAAAAAACTAAATAAAAAAGACAGGGTATTTAGCCCTGTCTTCAGTCAAACAACTCAACTACTGTATTCATTTCACCCCGTAAGAATCAGAAACTCACGATTCGTGGGAAAGCACATATATCTCGGCTCCACATCGGAGTGTTTTTTCACCACACAAAGACCAGGGATATTCTTTTTGGCAAGAAGCTCCTGTTCTTGGGTAAGAGACAGATAGACTGCAATTTTCCTTGAACAAACCTCGAACACAGAACCCATATGAACTTTCCCGATTAAGGCCAGTTCTATTTCGGTGCGCAAAGAATAGACCTCACCGCTAGATTCAAAGTGCCGGATTCCGTGTTCCCGCAGGAACTTTTCAGAGTGAAAAGAGACAAACAAAATCATTAGATTAGTATGTTTATCTACCATTACTCCTTCTTCCTAAAAATAAACCAGTTTTAGCTTCCTGGATGACCAAAACGTGAAGATACATCAACAACAGTACCCATGCCAGCATATACAAAAACGGTACATTCATTACAAATATCAATACAGCACAAAAGCACATACTCGCGAAGTTTCCCATCAAGACAAGTCCACCAATGAAAGTCTCTTCAGTCATAACCGTCTTCCGGATCACTCCAAAGACAAACAAAATAGGTGTTAGGTTGATGGCCAAAACAGCTACTGGCAAAATAGCCCCCCAGATTGGAAAATTGGCAAACACCATCAGACACAAAGTTACTCCAAAAAGAAAAAGGACACTTACGATCTCAAGAATCGACCAAATAATCTTGCGTGAAAACTTCATCTCCACCTCCTAAATAATAGTTAAGTTATTTCAATGTTCGTTGGGTATTTTAACCCCATATATGCTTCAGGTCAACCTCAAATAGTTATCCTATACTATGTATTACAGGATAAATGATAAAATATATCTGTACAACAACGTTTATATGAAAATATTAGTCACCCCTGACCCACAATTAAGGAAGATAGCAAAACCTGTCACCCAACTCGACAAGAAACTGGAACAGCAAATTCTTTCCATGCTTGAAACCCTCAACAAAGCCAAAGACCCGGAAGGTGTAGGCTTGGCAGCCCCTCAGGTAGGCATAGACCGCCGTCTGTTCATCGTAACCCTTAATGGTCGACCCGAGATATTCATTAACCCTCAAATCACCTATAAATCAGAGGCTATGTTTTCCGACGTCCACAAAAAGAAAAAAGATCGCTGGCTGGAAGGTTGTCTTTCCGTTCCCCGGATATGGGGCTTCGTAAACAGACATTATTCTATAAAAATTGAGTACGTTACCCCCGAAGATGGTCTTTTGGTTCCCCGCGAACGCAAACTTGAAGATATTGAGTCTGCCTATGTTCAGCATGAATACGATCATCTTGATGGAATACTTTTCACCGACCGCATCCTCGAACAAGGCGGTGAGATGCTTCAAGAAACCCCAAATGGGCTTGTCCCAATAGAAATTTAGTCAAAAAAAGCCCCGGTTTCCCGGGGTTTTTACTAGAAGATGGCCACAATCTGAGGCCAAATGTAATACATGAAAGCAGGGCCAAGAAGCTGAACCGCTGTCCAGATCACGAGTGCGACCAGAATCAGGATCAGCCCTTTTTCAATGACCCACATCACAAATCCTACCTTACGTGCTTTTACGTGCTTGTCAGCTAATGTCATATATTCCTCCGTCTATGAATATTTGTTTTTAAGCCACTGGCGCAGGTGAGTGACTCTCCACCAGAACCGTCGAATGCGACTAATCAACAGTTTCTTTCCGGTGATCTGTACAAACGAATCAGGACCACGATTTTCATTCAAAATATACCTCCTGAGCTATCAATGTTCACGAACTCTCAATTCGGGAATTATACGCTATTAGGCTCATTTTGTCAACCTATAGGATAAATGGTAAAATAAGTTATGTCCAAGTGTAACCTCATTTATATCGGTTCCCCCGCCTTTTCAGCCCAAATTCTCGAATCAATCATCAAAAGTGACCTAGTCAACGTGGTTGGTGTAGTATCCCAACCTGATAAACTGCAAGGAAGAAAACAAGTCCTCACTGCCTCTCCTGTAGCCGAAGTGGCAGAAAGATACAACCTCCCCACCTACAAACCATCCAAGCTAGACGAAGCTAACCTTCTTCATCTGGGTCTCCTCAAACCGGATATTTTCCTGGTTGTCTCATATGGCAAAATGATACCCAAGACATATCTGGCCTTACCCAAAATCGGTACATTCAACATACATTTTTCCTTGTTACCGAAATATCGGGGGGCCTTGTGTATCAGTGAAGCCATAAAAAACCAAGACACAAAAACTGGAGTTACCCTTATGGAAATGGATGAGAAATTGGACAGTGGAGCAATTATTTATCAACGGGACGTTTCAATCGATATAGACGATAACGTTGCCACATTGACGACAAAACTTACTCAAGCTGCTATGCAACTATTGGCCGATAAATTACCCGAAATCTGTGCCCAAACTTACCAAAAAAAGGACCAAATCGAAGAAGACTCAACTTATACACCAAGCCACCGTTCACTAACTAGAAACAGTTCCTTTATTCCATTTGAAATTATTGAAAGATCCATGTCGGGAATTGATGCCAAATCAACTCATGCCCTTGTGAGATCTTTAAATCCGGAACCGGGTGCTTGGACTACCGTAAAAGATAAAGAACTAAAAATCATTGACACATCTCTGGAAGAAGAAAAATTAGTCGTAATCACAGTCCAACTTTCCGGCAAATCCCCTATTTCCTGGAAGCAATTTATTCAAGGATACTTAAAATGAAACCATTTGTTGTCGAAGGAAATCATTACGACTGTGGAAAACAAATCGGAATTCATTTCAAAAATCAAATCCAAAAAGCAATCTCCGAAAATGGCATCGTCCCCAAATCGGCAAATCAATATTTAAAGGCTACTGCAAACGCTTATCCTGAAATAATTGAAGAACTGAAGGGAGTTGCCGACGAAGCTGGTGTCAACCTCTTACAAATTCATTCCTTTGTTACCGAAGAACTTACTACTGATGTCGACAATGAAACTAAGGCCTGCACCGACATCATTCTCACCTCTCCCCTTACTGATGGCCGTGTTTTGATTGGCCACAACAATGACCTACCTACCTCGTATAAGGATCTAATCTTTCCGATTATTTGGAAATTCAATGATGGCACCTCAATGTTTACCGTCGGACCGTTGGGCTTTTATATTAGCTGCGGCATAAACAACAAAGGTATTGTTCTTACCGGAAACCAAGTATATCCAAACGATAATAAAATTGGTGTTCCCCGTTCAATCATTGCCAGAGCCATCTTAATGGCCAAAGATTTTAATCAAGCAGTTAGTATCGCCACCGACATCCGCAGAGCCTCCTCATACAATAATATTATTTCCACTCAAAACAACATTTTAGATATTGAGGGTTCGGCCACTACGGAAAGCTCATACTCCCCGCAAAACGGCTTTCTGATTCACTCAAACCATTATTGCGACCCCAACATGCTTAAGTTTGAAGGCAAACCAAATCACATTTCTTCCATTGAAAGACTGTCCCATGCTCAAAAGCTTATTGCTTCAAACAAAAATCAAATCCTTACCCATCAAGACCTCATTACTATGCTTAAAGATCACAATGGTATGTCAGATGGAGACGATAATACCATCTGCCGTCATGGAGATAAAAATGAAACCGTTTTTGGAATTATCTTCGATCTTAAAGATAAACTGATAAAACTCTCACTGGGAAATCCTTGTCGAAACAACTTTGAAACAGTCGAGTGGCCATTCTCCGATTAATTCGAAAAAATTCTCCTTGCCAGACGATCCAACCTGTCACTTCGTTTATCTTCTAGGTATGTTTTGTAGTTGATGTCTCTGGCAATATCGTTTAAAACCAAAGTCATTTTCCCTCCGTCAGTACTTACAGATAGTAAACAACCGTATTCTGTCATCTTGATCTTGACCATAAACTCACAGTTCCCGTATTTTACCGTTTTAACAACCGGGAATCTAATATCTTTAATGTTTTCAGCGCTTTGAAGTTTTGTTACTCCTGTCTCAATATTATAAAAAGAAACCTTTTTATTAAGAAACTCCAGATCAAACTCCACAAATATCCTATCCCTTGTCAACTCCATTGTTTCAAGTGCCGCCAAAAAAGCATTTCCTCCGTCGGCAATATTCTCGATTTGCTCCATCGTGATCAAACTAGTACTGTTGAAGACCTCTATTAAGACACCATTAAGTTCACCCGCTTGATCATAAGAGCAAACCATACCTCTATCGGTAGCACTTACCAACAAACCTGACTCAGATTCAGTAAAGGTCGTAAAACCATAACTGGTTTGTTTCTCCCAAACCGTCCCGAACTCATTTTCATCTTTATTAATCAAAAACCCGCCCACAGAAGGGACGGGTCTTTCGATCTTTCTTCCAAACGCTTCTAGTAAAAAACTAGGCATTGGCAACAGTTGCTTTAGCCGTTTCTCTTTCGGAGAGCTTGACGGATCTCTTGCAAGTTGTGCAAAGTTTTACCTTAACTCTTGTACCATCAATCACTAAGTGGTGAGTGTGCAAGTTAGGCTTACGTGTGTGTTTGATCCTGCGTTTCGAAAAACTGACCAGGTTTGTGTGTTGTACACCTTTTCCACAGATGGTACAACCCAATTTTCCTTTTTCCATTTGTTTCATGAAGCCAATTTTAACACATTTACTCATTTTCAGGTGTATTACAATAAACATATGCTTTATTTTCTTAGCTTTGTTCTTAATGCGGTCTACCTCATCATTGCCATTACGGTTCATGAATTTGCGCACGCTTTTGCCGCTGATCGTCTAGGTGACCCTACCGCTCGTTCAATGGGGCGACTCACTTTAAACCCAATCGCCCATATCGACCCAATCGGAACCATCGCCCTACCTCTTGGATTAATGCTTATTTCAGGAGGATCTTTTGCTTTCGGGTGGGGAAAGCCTACTCCATTCGACCCCTACAACCTGCAGAAACCCCGTAGAGATACTGGCATCATTTCAATCGCAGGACCAATCAGCAACCTCCTGTTGGCATCAGCACTGGCTGTTGCAATCAGAGTTCTTCCCTACACTTTTTCTGTATTTTTAGTACCTTTAATTCTTACCAACATTGCCCTTGCAGTCTTCAATCTTGTCCCGGTTGGTCCACTTGACGGTCAAAAAATCCTCTTTGGACTACTTCCTCGCGATCTGGCTTACGAATTTCAAACAGTAATGAACCGTTATGGAACGATTATTCTTATCCTTCTTATCTTCCCCTTTTTCGGTGGTGAATCCCCGATTACATCCATCATCCAACCGGTGATAATGACTATCGCCAGATTCTTAATACCCTAAGGAAAACTTTATAATCCTCTTTTTCTTGAGATAAAGCTGAATACTCCGACAACAACCAACAAGACACCGAAGCCAAACAGGGCAATCTTAAATATCGTCGACAAGGCAGATCCCAATCCTGATTGAGAAGGAGTAACTTCTGCTTTTTGCTCAGAAACTTTTGAGATTTCTTTTGTCTGAGTTGGAGTTGGGGTAACAATCGGCATACCGGTGGTCTTTCCAAAATTGATCGGTGTCAGATCGCCTCTTAGGAGAATATCTTCAGAAGGTTTATTTGTATATGCATCAGTCTCGGCCGAAACAAACATTTTGCTGAATTTATCATCTACGGAAACTGATAATTTTCCATTAGTGATTTCACCAATTCTTCTGTTTTTCCCCTCTTCAGTTTCTACCCACAACACATAGCGGTTTTTTTCGGGAGATAAAGCGATTTTTAGATCTCTACAAGTCGCCAGTATTCTATAAACCCCGTCGACATAGACTGATGCAGCAAAACACGCACCATCAGCTCCATCATTTCGCAAATTTACCAGCCCCTCATTGGCGCTAACTGTTTTTGGAAGGCTCAAAACTGATGCTACGAAGGCTGCCGACAGTCCTAAAGCAATACTCTTTTTCATAAAGTTATTTTATCACCTATATTTTGAGGTAATGGTTTACAATACAATCTGAAAATTCACTTTAACAGGAGGAGAATGACAACAATCGAGCCACCAGCCTGGTTTTGCGAATACTGCAACACTTTAGTTGTGGGTACCGAAGAAGAATGTCCCCATTGTCACGCATCAAAACAGTCCTGTACCTGGACTTGCAGCCATTGCGAAACCGAAAACCCTTGCTCTGTTGGAATTTGCCAAACGTGCAAAATTCCAATCTCGGATGAAAAAGACGAGCTATAGACACATACCCTCAATCCCGTATTGAGGGTTTTTTATTAAGATATCTTCTTAACCATATAACTTCCCTCAAGTACATACCCCAGCTTTCTGTAATAGTCTCTAGTTCCGATTGCTGAAATTACGGCCATTTTTTTATACCCTCTTTCAATGGCAATTTCTTCAGCTCTTCTCATTAATTTCTTTCCCAAACCTTGATGTTGTGATTTCTCCGTGTCGTCTGCGTCTGTTTTAATAATTTTATTTTCTATTCCCTTTACTTGACCATATGTATGAATCTCTCTAATTAAAGCCGCCCCTCTAAGTTCTTCAAAAAGCGTCTTCTCATTTGTAAGAGGCAATCTAAGCCGCAACATCGAGAACAATTTACCGTCTTTTTCAAAAGATAAAAACAACTCTTGACCCCCAAGGGTTTCTCTTTCATTTTCCAACAACTCAACTTTCTCGTCATAAATACCGGCCCTGACTTCTCTACAACGGATACATTGACATTTTTTTCCTTCCAAAACTAATTGTTGTTGAAGTATTTGTCTTAAATTTGTTCTGGCTGTTCCTGCGGATACCCATTTTTTACTTATATCCCTAATCAACCTATCAATTCGGCACCATGTTGGTGTTAAAGCCTTAATTTCTTTCAACACCTTTATCAAATCCTCTTCTTTGTAGGGGATGTATCCACCACTTTTCCATAACTCATACATCTCTGTACCTGCAATTGTCATTGCGGGATACACTTTCAAATAATCTGGCTCAAAACGCGTATCGCTAAACATCATTCTTGCCATCTCAATATCTTTCTCCGGGTTACTACCGGGTAGATTTGGCATGAAGTGATAGCAAATTTTTAATCCGGCATTCCTACATAATCTTGTCGCTTCAGCAACTTCATCCAAACTGTGACCCCGCTTTATATTTCTTAAGATTGTTTCATCAAAAGCCTGAACTCCTAGCTGAACTTTTGTAACTCCCAACTCTCTCCATAATCTAATTTCTTTTTCATTTACCCAATCAGGTCTTGTCTCGACTGAAAGTCCCACTATTCTTCTTTGAGCCGTCTCGTTAAATTTTTGGGCTTCTGCCAAGGAATCACTATCAGTCCCGTTTACGGCGTCAAAAATCTTTTTTACAAATTCTTTTTTGTAATCATCAAGATAACTTCCAAAAGTACCACCAATGATAATAATGTCAATTTTATCTGTTACATGACCGGTCTCTTCCATCTGTCTGATACGTCCCTCAGTTTGCAAATAAGGATCAAAATTCAATAGTTTCGCCCTTTGTGCAGCCGGTTCATCAGAAAGATATGACTTCGGCATACCTTCCTCAAGAGGACAATAAATACATCTTCCGGGACAAGGAAATGGCTTCATCATCACAGCAAATGGAGCAACTCCTGACTCTGTTCGTACACCTCTTGTTTTCAGGGCTTGGATTAATTCCGGATCAGATAGGTGAGGCCATATCTCTGAGTTTCTCGGTAATTTTCCAATTTCTTTGGACCACACACGGCGATAATCCTCGATATTCTCAAGAGTTAACTTTTCCCCATCCCGTTTGATTAGTTCATTTAATTTCACTAGCTTATTTTAATTCATTTATTGATTTTCCCTCTGTTACAATGACGATATGCCTCCCGGAAAGACAAAAATTGAACATGTAAAAAAGACTTATGACGTCATTGCCTCGGAGTTTTCCGCTTCACGACAGTATATCTGGCCAGATTTAAAACCATTTCTTTCTCAGGTAAAACCTAATTCTTCAGTGCTCGACGTTGGTTGCGGAAACGGTCGTCTACTTCTCGGATTACCGGAAAAAATTAAATACACAGGTATCGATATCAGTACAGGACTTCTTCAAGAAGCGGAAAAAGCTCACCCTGATCAGAAATTTATCGAAACAGACATTACAAAAGACACCATTTGGAAACATCTGCCTCAATATGACTACATATTTTGTGTTGCCGTCCTTCATCACATACCCACCCAAAAGGATCAGCTATTTGTCCTCGAACAAATCAAAAAACACCTCAAACCAAAAGGAAAAGCCTTTATCACTGTCTGGAATCTCTGGCAGCCAAAATATCTCAGATACCATATTGACCTCAAAACAAAACTACAAAACCCTTATTTTGTCTATATACCATTTCAAGGCAAACCAAGATTCTGTTTTGCCTTCACCAAGCCATATTTAGGTTCTATCCTTAAAAAATCAGGTTTAAAACTAAATGTAGTTAACTCCGGCAAAAACTACCTAATCTTCCCCTAATACTTGACTATAGGACATAAATTTGAGATAATTCACCTTGATTTTAGGTTGTACATTCAAACACAAGGAGAAAATATGAACTTCTGGCCTTTCCGCAACAAAGAAAAAGTAGAAGTAACCGTTGTCATCGAGACACCCGTCGTGCTTTGCCCTGCCTGCGAGAAACCACTCGTAGAGCGCGTAGACATTGATGGCATCTACTGCGATGAATGCGGCACCTTGCTGCGCTACCACGTAGCCAAGCTAATTGAGAAAGAAGATGGTTGTATTCGCTTCAAGTGCCCAATCTGCGGAGACGTCGATCGTCCCTACCTACAAGTCCGCAATTTTGAGACAGAAACCGGTCACACCATCCAGTACTACAGCAGTTGCTCGGGATACTATGCCCACAGGGACCTCACCCTTCGCCTGCGCGCCCCTCAGGGTGTCTGTCCCGTCTGTTGGCACAAACTGGCCAAGAATGGCAAATGCATCAACGCAGACTGCGAAAGATACCAGACACCGGAAGAAGCGCGAATGATGCCTGTGTACGAGACCAAGACTGCCGCCCCTCACTGCGCCAACTGCGGGCAACCCTTCATTGTCTTAAGCCCCAAGGCTAACAACCAGGAGTTCGCCGAGATTGAACCTGGTCCGAACGGCTGGGTCTGGATCGCCAAGCACAAAGGCTGCTCCAAATGCGGTGCCG
>Ga0172375_10009731_pt1 | contig 12607 bp, 11 predicted proteins | sample LakKiv1m_FD_114537 | JGI IMG/M metagenome (GOLD analysis project Ga0172375, IMG submission 114537) | Freshwater microbial communities from Kabuno Bay, South-Kivu, Congo - kab_092012_11.1m | ecosystem: Environmental > Aquatic > Freshwater > Lake | place: Democratic Republic of the Congo... | reverse complement strand
TAATGTAATATTATGTGAATATATCATGGCATTATTATAATTACAATATCAATTTATCGCTTACGACTTGTAATGATGCCTTTAATCTCTTAAGTCAATGACATTGCCCTAAATCCCCCTTTGTCAAAGGGGGACTTTCATACCCTCCTTTGAAAAAGGGGGGCAGGGGGGATTTTCCTGGCCGGGGTGAGGCCAGTGACTTCGTGAGTATCTCAGGCGCAGCCCAGCAGGAAGATGGAGTAGCCGATGCCGGTGGCCGTCCGAAAGCCCCGCCGCGGCCAGAGACACAGGATTCCCAGAACTCCGAAAGCCAGGTTGGCTACGGCCACTTCAAACTGAAAAGGGCTCGGTTGCCAGCCGATCTTCAGGGCGATCTCCCGGGCCTTGAAGGGGTGGCCCAGGAAGGCCATCGATCCTCCCAGCCCCGCAAAGAACACCAGGAGGTAGAGCAGTAGAACTTCCACGACCCTGATCCGGGTGACCGGCCGTTTTCCCAGCCAGAGATGGAGGCAGGTCGCCGCGGCCACGACGATCAGATTAAGGCACCAGATCATGGCAACCCCTCCCTGCGGTGACGATTTTTTACTCTGTCTGCTCGCCCCAGCGCCGGGTGAGGCGGTGTTCCAGCCCCAGGTGGTCCAGGATACGCCCGACAAACTGGCGGGCCAGGTCGGTGAGGTCCTGGGGCCGGTGGTAGAAGCCGGGGGAGGCCGGGAAGATGGTGGCGCCGGCCTCCGCCGCCCGGACCAGGTTCCGGAGGTGGACCAGGCTCAAGGGCGTCTCCCGCACCACCAGGATCAAGGGCCGGCGTTCTTTCAAGCAGACCTCTCCGGCCCGGTGGATCAGGTGGCGGCCGACCCCCTGGGCGATGGCCGACAGGGAGCCCATGGAACAGGGCGCCACCACCATGGCCCGGGCCTTAAAGGAGCCGCTGGCCAGGGGGGCGGTGAAGTCGTCCACCCGATGCCAGACGGCCCAAGGGGCCAGGTCTGCGGGCTTGAGCCCCAACTCCAGGTCCAACACCTGCTCCCCGGCGAGGGAGATCACCGCGTGCACCTCCAGGTCCGGGCGGCCGGCGAAATAGGCCAGGAGTTCCCTGGCATAGATCATGCCCGAGGCCCCGGTGAGCCCCACCACATAACGGTTCATCCCAATCCCAATTGCGGCCACAGTTCATCCACCTTGCGTTTGATCTCCGGGTCCATGTCGATCACCTGGGGCCAGGGACGGGTGAACCCCTCCTCGGGCCATTTCCGGGTGGCGTCGATCCCCATCTTGGACCCGTAGCGGGGCAGGGGCGAGGCATGGTCCAGGGCGTCCACCGGCCCGTCGGCGAAGACCACGTCCCGCCGGGGGTCCACGTTGTTCCCCAGGCGCCACAGCACCTGGGAGAGGTCCTGCACGTCCACTTCCTTATCATAGACGATGATAATCTTGGTGAACATCATCTGGCCCAAGCCCCAGAGGGCGTGCATCACCTTGCGGGCGTGGCCCGGATAGCGCTTGTCGATGGAGATGAAGGCCAGGTTGTGGAAGACCCCTTCCACCGGCAGGTTCATATCCACCATCTCCGGCAGGGTCTTTTGCATCAGGGGGAAGAAGATGCGCTCGGTGGCCTTGGCCATGAAGCAGTCTTCCATGGGGGGCCGCCCCACGATGGTGGCGGGGTAGAGGGGATGCCGCCGCCGGGTGAGGGCGGTGAGGTGGAACACCGGGTAGTCGTCCGCCAGGGAGTAGTAGCCGGTATGGTCGCCGAAGGGGCCTTCCACCCGGCGCTCCCCGGGGGCCACGTAACCTTCCAGGACGATTTGGGATTCCGCCGGCGCCGACAAAGGCTGGGTGACGCACCGCACCATCTCCACCGGTTCGTTCCGGAGAAACCCGGCGAAGAGGATTTCGTCGATATCCTCCGGGAGGGGCGCGGTGGCGGCATAGGTCACCGCGGGGTCGGGTCCGATGGCCACCGCCGCCGGCAGGGCCTCCCCCCGGGCCTCCGCCACCCGGTAGTGCTGGGCCCCGCCCTTGTGGGGGTGCCAATGCATCCCGGTGGTTTTGGCGTCATAGACCTGGAGGCGGTACATGCCGACGTTGCGCCGCCCGGTTTCCGGATGGTGGGTGATCACCACCGGCAGGGTGACAAAGGGGCCGCCGTCCTCGGGCCAGCAGGTCAGGACCGGAATTTTCCCCAGGTCAATATCGTCGCCGGTATAGACCACCTCCTGGCAGGGGGCCTTACTGACCTCCTTGGGAAACATCCGCCCCAGGCGGGCCAGTTTGGGGATGAGCTTGAGCTTTTTGATCAGGGTGTTGGCTTCCGCCTCCATGAAGCTCAGGAGGTCCCGGGCGACATCGTCCAGGGTCTCCACCTCCAGGGCCAGGCACATGCGGCGCAGGGAGCCGAAGGCGTTCATCAGCACCGGCATGTCGTAGCCCGGCGGGGCTTCGAACAGGAGGGCCGGCCCCCCCTGCTTGCACACCCGGTCGGTGATTTCGGTGATCTCCAGGTGAGGGCTCGCCGGCTCCTTTAGGCGCACCAGCTCTCCGGCCTGTTCCAGCCGGGCGACAAATTCCTGTAAGTTGCGATAGCCCATGTATTCTCCTTCGGAGGAACGGTCAGCTATTACCTTGAAATTCCATCCGTAGGGGCGCACCCATGGGTGCGCCCTCTCTGGGGCGGACACGCAGGTCCGCCCCTACGATGAAAAGATTTTCATTTTCGGGGGAGGCGGAAAAGGTCATGGACGTTTAGCTATGAGCTCACGATTCACTCCGAAAATATTCCAATTGCGGGAGTTCGTCCAGTTCCCCCAGGTTATGCAGGTAATGAAAAAAGGTGGCCAGACCTTCTTCGTGTTCCGGGTCCAGGGAGTAATTGAGCTGCTGGAAATAGGCCAGGATTTGGGCCGGGGTCATGCCGAAGGGGCCTGCGGCGATACGGCTCAACTCCGGCAAAGACTTCAGGCCCCAATCCCGGGAGCGGAGCAGCAGCCGGTACAGGGAGGCGGTGGCCTGGGGCCGGGTCCGGGCGAAGTCCCGGCGCACCGCCCAGACCCCGAAGACAAAGGGCAGGCCGGTGAGTTCCTGCCAGGCCTCCCCCAGGTCCAATTCAAAAGGCATGACCCCCGCTCGTTTCAGCCGCAGGGCCTCGTCCCCGATGGCCAGGACCGCGGCGACCTTTTTTGGGGCGGTTCCGGCCAGGGGACCCCGCTGGTAGCGAGGCTCCACCTGAAAGAGTTGGGTCAGCAGGACCTTGACCAGGGCGGCGCCGCTGGCGGAGGCGGCGCTGAGCCGGATGGTCCGCCCCCCCAGGCGGGAAAACGGCACCCGGCTGAACAGCAGGACGCTGCCCACCGCCCCGGTGGAACTGATGGAGAGGTGGGGGAGCAGGAGATAATCCCGCCAGGCCCGGCCATATTCCAGGGCGGAAATGGAGCCCAGGTCCACCCGGCCCCGGCGCATCAGGTCGTTGAGCTCCACCGGCGTGCCCCGCACCAGGTGGAAGCCGTTTTCGCCGAAGAGATTTTCCAGGGCGAAATAGATGGGCAACACATTGAGATAGGCAATGCGCCCCAGTCCGACCTGGGTCAACATGGCTGTCTCCTATAAAGTTCTTGTAGGGCGGCCCAGGGCCTGTGTGCCCGGCGCGTAAGACGCGCCCTGCGGTTAACTGCTATTATCACCCCAGCCAGCGCCACTTGCCCGCGGCGCCGGCGGCAAAGAGTTCGCCCCAAAAATCCCGGCTGCCGGAAAGGGGGAGGAAACCCAAGGCCGCCTGCTTACCGGGTTCGAGACTGCCGAATTCTTGGGAGCGGCCCAGGGCCTGGGCGCCGTTCAAGGTTCCCAGGCGCAGCCAGAGATCGCCGGGATAGGCCGGAAAATTTTGATGCAGCCAGAGCATCTCCCCGAACAGGTTGAGGTCCCAATTACCCGCCAAAGAATCGGCGCCCAGGGCCAGGTTGACGCCCGCCTGGAGCAGGTCCGGCGCCGGCGGGACGCCGGCCCCGGTGTAGCGGTTGGCCCGGGGACAGAGCACCAGCCAGGCGCCGGTGGCGGCCAAAAGTTCACAGTCGGCGGCGCTGAGCCAGGCCCCATGGACCGCCAGGGTCCGGGGGCCCAGGAAGCCCAGGCGGTCAAGGTAGGCCGGGGGGCTCACTCCGGGGGGCTGAAAATCCGGGACCCAACGCCCCCGGCTTTTCAGCAGGCCTTCCAAAAAGCCGTCGCCCCGGGCCAGAAATTCCACTTCCGCCTGGGATTCGGCCAGATGGACGGTCTGGGGGCGCCCGCGGGCGGCGTTCCAGGCAGCCACGGCCCGGAACAGGGCGGCGGACACGGAATAGGGGGCGTGGGCCCCGGCGGAGATGCAGGCGTTGGCCGCCGCTTCCGGCCGCCCGAACCAGGGAAACGCCTTGGGCAAGTCGATCTCCTCCATCAGGTTGAACCCCAGGCACTCGTAGAACAGGTGGTAGGGCAGCGGCCCGTATTCCAGGTGGGGGCAGGAGGCCCCGGTGTTGGTCACCTCCCCCACCAGGGCCGTGCCGTTCTGCCACAAGGCGTGGATGGCCGGGGGGATGGCGGCCTCCACCTCTTCGGGCGTCAGACTCCCATAGGCGGCCAGGGTCGCGGCCAGCCAGTCCGGCCAGCGCTCCTGGGGCGGCACCCGCCCGGCCAGGGCGGAGAACTCCAGGTGGACATGGCAGTTCACCAACCCGGGCAGGATGGCGCCTTCGCCGTGGTCGCAGATCAAACCGCGGAAGCCGGCCAGGACTTCCGCCGCCGGCCCCACCGCGGCAATCCGGCCGGCGGCCGCAACCACCGCCCCGTTGTGGATGGGAGGCCCGCTCACCGGCAGGACCCAGGTGCTTACATGGGCAATCATAATCTTTAAAGTGGCGGGCATTGGCCGCCAGTAAAGTAAAAGGATTAATGGCACAGGCTTCCAACCCGCGCCTCGACCGACGTAGGGCGCGTCTTAGGCGCCGGCAACGGCGGCCCCAGGGCGCCCTATGAGCTATGAGCTCTGCATCGCACCGGCAAGATGCCGCTGCCGGCAAGCCCAAAGGCGGGAGGCGCTTCGCTTTCCCGCCCTACGGTCCTATCTTACCCAGGTGCGCCAGTCCTCCCCGAGGTCGCCCCTCAGGCGGTAACGCTCCATGAGGCGGGGGCAGGGGCATTGCCGGGGGGCGGCGGCCAAGGCCGGCAAGAGTTTGAGGACCAGGTCCGGAAAGGCCGCTTCCACAGCCCGGACCTTTTCTACTTCCGCGGGGGCGGCCAGGCCTTCGAACACCACCCCCGGCTGATAAGGCCGGTCCGCCATGCCCTCGGCATAATTGACCACGTAGGTCAGGGCGGCATAGCACAGTTCCAGTTCCCGGGCCAGAAAGACCTCGGGGACCAGGGTCTGGCCCACCAGGTCGCCCCCCAGGAGGCGGAACTTGCGGATTTCCGCGGCGGTCTCGAGGCGGGGGCCGGTGGTGGCCACATAGACCGCCCGGTCATGCACCGGAAAAGGAACGTCTGCCAGGTCCTTGAGCACCGCCGCCCGGAGTTCCGGGCAAAACAGGGGGTTATGCCGGATGAAGCCCCAGCCCACCCCCGGATAAAAGGTGTGGGGTCCGCCCCGGCCTTCGTCCAGCACATCATCGGGGACCACCAGGTCGCCGGGGGCCATGGCCTCATTGAGGGACCCCGGGGCCACCCAGGCCAGGATTTTTTCCACCCCCAGGGCCTTCAGGGCATAGAGGTTGGCCCGGGCGTTGATGAACGGCGCCGAAATCTCGTAGCCCGCCTCCCCGTGGCGGGACAGGACCCCGAAGGTCAGGCCCTGGTGGGCGAAAAAATGCACCGGCCGGCTGGGACCATAGGGGGTCTGGTAAACCTCGGTCCCCAGGGATTGGAGACCTCGGGCCGTGAAGGCCCGGTGGGCCGCCATCCGGGCGATTACCGCCATCTTTGCCCTGGCGGGCATCTTGGGGGAGAGTTTGAGCAATTTCATCCCGGCAACAACTGGTAACGGTGGTCCCTGACCCGGGGCTCGTAGCCGCAGGCGCGGATCAGGGTTTCGATGTCCTGGCGCTGGAGGCGGAAGCCCACCCCGGCGGCGGCCACCACGTTTTCTTCCAGCATGGTGGAGCCGAAGTCGTCGGCCCCGAATTTCAGGGCCACCTGGGCCACCTTGGGTCCCTGGGTCACCCAGGAGACCTGCAGGTGGGGCAGGTTGTCCAGCACCAGGCGGGAAATGGCCAGCATCCTTAAGTATTCCACCGCGCCCAGGGCCTCGCTCTGGAGGTGGGTGCCCCCGGGTTGATAGGTCCAGGGGATGAACGCGGTGAAGCCGCGGGTGTCGTCCTGAAGTTGGCGGATGCGCATAAGGTGCTCGATCCGCTCGGCCCGGGTCTCCAGGTGGCCGAACATCATGGTGGCGCTGGTCATCAAGCCCAGGCGGTGAGCCGCGGCCATGACCGCCAGCCATTGGGAGGCGGAGCATTTTCGGGGGGAAACCTGCTGGCGCACCCGGTCCACCAGGATTTCGGCCCCGCCCCCGGGGATCGAGGTCAACCCTGCGTCCACCAGGCGTCGGATGAGGTCTTCCAGGGCCAGGCCGTTCCGGCCGGCCAGGAAAAAAATCTCCGGCGGCGAGAAGCCGTGGACCGCCAGGCCGAAATTACGGATGAAGTCCAGGAGTTCCAGGTAATAACTCAAGGGCAGGTCGGGGTTGAGGCCGCCCTGGAGGAGGACGCCGCTGCCCCCGTGGGCCTTGAGTTCCGTGAGCTTGGCCGCCAGGTCGTCCCAGGCCAGGACATAGCCGTCCGCGGCCCCGGGGGGCCGGTAAAAGGCGCAGAACCGGCAGCCCGAGACGCAGATATTGGTGTAATTGATATTGCGGTCGATGACAAAGGTGACCCGGGCCTTGGGGTTCAGGCGCCGCCGGACCCGGTCCGCCCAATTCCCGAGGGTTGGGAGGTCCAGGTCCCACAGCCGGCTGGCCTCGAAAAAATCCAGGCGCTCTCCCGCGGCCAGCTTGTCCCCCAATCCGTGTTCAGGGCCGGTCATATCCCATCCTGCTCGGAAAAGTTCTTCGTAAGGTGCGTCTTATGCGCCAAAAAGCCAAGGGAGATGGCGGGCCGTGCCCGCCCTACTGCTCACTGCTCACTATCTTATAGAGGGTGTCCCGCTCCAGCGGCTCACAGCCGGCCTCCCGGATGAGGGCCCGGAGTTGGGCCCGGGTGAGGGCCTGGGGGGTCTGGGCCCCGGCCATGTGGGTAATGCGCTCCTCCATCACGGTGCCGTCCACGTCATCCACCCCGAAACAGAGGGAAATCTGGGACAGCTTGGCCCCCAGCATCACCCAGAAGGCCTTGATGTGGGGGAAGTTGTCCAGGAGGAGACGGGAGACCGCCAGGGTCTTGAGGTCGTCGATGGCGCTGGGGCCGGTCAGGTCGCTCAAGCCGGTGTTGGCGGGGTGGAAGGACAAGGGAATAAAGGCCAGGAAGCCGCGGGTCTCATCCTGGGCTTCCCTCAGCTTTATAAGGTGGTCCACCCGCTCGGCCACGGTCTCCAGGTGGCCGTAGAGCATGGTGGCGTTGGTGTTGAGACCCAGCCGGTGGGCCGTCTGGGCCACTTCCACCCAGCCCTCGGGGGAGAGCTTTTCCGGGCAGAGGCTCCGGCGCACCCGGGGACTGAAGACTTCGGCGCCGCCGCCGGGGAGCGACCCCAGGCCTGCGTCTTTGAGGGCCGTCAGGGTGTCGGTGACGCTCATCCCGGCGATCTGGGCCAGGTGGGCCACCTCCACTGCGGTGAAGGCCTGGAGATGGACCTCCGGCCGCCGGGCCTTGATCCCCCGGAGCATGTCCAGGTAGTAACTGAAGGGCAGATCGGGGTGGCAGCCGCCCACGATGTGAATTTCGGTGATGGGCTCGTGGCTTCTGGCCTCCACCTTGTCAAAGATTTCCGCCAGGCTCATCTCATAGGCCCCGGGTTCCCCGGCCTTGCGGCCGAAGGCGCAGAACTTACAGCCGTTGACGCAGATATTGGAGTAGTTAAGGTGTTGGTTATAGATATAAAAGGCCTTGCGGCCGTGGAGGCGCTCCCGCACCATCTGGGCCAGGCGCCCTACCCCCAGGAGGTCGGGGGTGTCGAACAGGGTTACGCCGTCCTCCTGATCCAGCCGCGCCCCCGCGGCCACCTTGTCGTAAATGGGCCAGAGGGCCGGGTCCTGAATGGCCGGCAGGATCATGGTTCCACCTCCTTTATGACCGGTTGGTCATCTGGCGCTTAAAAAAAATTGCCTTCCACGTAGGGGCGCACCTATGTGTGCGCCCTCATACCGGCCGGACGCCTAGTGGTCCGTATCTTAATTAGCTGGACATGAAATTAGTACTGCAAGTTCCACCCGGCGGCTTAAGTACCCCTGTGAAAAATGGGGATTTAGCGGTATTTCAAACGGTTATAAAAATCCCCCCTAACCCCCCTTTAGGAAAGGGGGGTAAAAAACCGCTTTGTCGGCGTCAGATGAATTCTGAAACTCACCAATAGGTCCGCCCCTACCTGACCATCATGCCATCAGGCCATCAAGCCGTCCTTCAGGAGGTCCATGAGTTCCTGGACATGGCGCCGGATGGCCTCATCCGTGGCCTGGTGCAGGCCCAGGGTGACGTCCAGGGCCGGGACCGCCACCGCCTGGAGGAAGCGGTCGAAGACCGAGTCCAGGAGAAACAGCACGGCGTCCTGGGAAACGCCGGGGCGCAGTTCTCCTCTCGCCTGGGCCCGGCGCACCAGGGAGGCGAAATACTCGGTGGCGTGACGCCGCACCGCGGCCAGGGATTCCTCCCGGAAGGGCACGTTTTTATCGAACTGGATCTTGAGATAAAGGCTGAAAATCCGGGGATGCTCCTTGAGGAAGCGGACCCCGGCCAGCAGGGATTTTTCCAGGCGGACAAAAAAATTCTCCTCCAGGGTCTCGTCCCTGACGGTGGTGAGGGTGCGCCGCACCATCTTCAGGGCGTATTGGAAGATGTAATAAAAGATGCCCTCTTTATTGGGAAAATACTGATACAGGGAGCCCTTGGCGATGCCGGCCTTTGCCACCAGGCGGTTTAGGGAGGCGGCCTGAAAGCCCCGGTCGGCAAATTCCGCCAGGGCCGCGTCCAGCACCCGTTCCTGCTTATCCGGGGGCAGGTGGCGAAAAGTGGAGAGGGCCGCTTCTTCCGTCATGACCATTTGGTCATATCAAATCCGGGGGCCATCTGTCAAGCCTTTGCCGATCCGGCGGCCAATTCCCTTGACATCTCCCCCTCTTCATGTTACTTAGTAATAATATTAAATAGTTAGTCTTAAAACGGGGAGGGAGAGCCGCCAGCCCTCAATATCCGGACGCTGACATAATGCCCCGGTTTTCCCTATTGGGCGGATGCCTTCTGGAACGGCAGCCCCAGGAGACATCCGCCCCGCCAGCTTCTGGGAGCTGGGGAGACCTCTGCTGTTCTGGCCAGTTCTCCCGGCTCGATTTATTGCTAAAGGACCGACATGGCCGAAATTCTCGATAAAGTCTATGATCCCCAGCGGATTGAAGAAAAATGGTACCGGTACTGGGAGGAGCGCGGGTTATTCCGGGCCCAGGCGGACGGCGTCAAGCCGCCGTATTGCATCGTCATCCCGCCCCCCAACGTCACCGGCTCCCTGCACATGGGCCACGCCCTGAACAACACCCTGCAGGACATCCTGATCCGGTTCAAGCGCATGGACGGCTACGACGCCCTGTGGATGCCGGGCACCGACCACGCCGGCATCGCCACCCAGAACGTGGTGGAGCGCCAACTGGCGGCGGAAGGGGTTGACCGCCACACCCTGGGCCGGGAGGCCTTTATTCAGCGGGTCTGGCAGTGGAAGGCCGCCTCCGGGGGGCAGATCATCACCCAGTTGAAGCGCCTGGGGTGCTCCTGCGACTGGAGCCGGGAACGCTTCACCATGGACGAGGGCCTGTCCCGGGCGGTGCGGGAGGTCTTCGTGCGCCTCTATGAAGAAGGCCTGATCTACAAGGGGGACTACATCATCAACTGGTGCCCCCGCTGCCGCACGGCGTTGGCCGACCTGGAGGTGGAGCACGAACCCACGGATGGGAACCTTTACTATATCAAGTACCCTCTGGCCGAGGGGGAGGGGTCAATCACGGTGGCCACCACCCGCCCGGAAACCCTTTTGGGGGACACTGCGGTGGCGGTGAACCCTGAAGACAAACGCTACAAGAAATTTCACGGCGCCATCCTCAGTCTGCCGGTGCTGAGGCGCCCCATCCCGGTCATCACCGACGCCTACGCGACCCCGGAGTTCGGCACCGGGGCCCTGAAAATCACCCCGGCTCATGATTTCAACGACTTCGAGGTGGCCCGGCGCCATGATCTCCCTGCGGTCCAGGTCATTGACGAAGCCGGGGTCATGACCGCGGCGGCCGGCAAATACCGGGGGATGGACCGGTTCGCCTGCCGGGCCCAGATCCTCAAGGACCTGAAAAAGGACGGCCTTCTGGCCAAGGTGGAGCCCTACGCCGTGCCGGTGGGCCACTGCTACCGCTGCAAGACCGTGGTGGAGCCCCTGGTCTCCCAGCAGTGGTTCGTGGCGGTCAAGCCCCTGGCCGAGGCGGCCCTGGTTGCGGTCCAGGAGGGCCGCACCCGTCTGATCCCCCCCAACTGGGACAAGAGCTATTATGACTGGATGACCAACATCCGGGACTGGTGCATCTCCCGGCAGATCTGGTGGGGCCACCGCATTCCGGCCTGGACCTGCGCCAAGTGCGGCCAGGCGCTGGTCAGGCGGGAAGACCCGGAGGTTTGCCCTTACTGCGGCGGGGAGCTGGTCCAGGAAACCGACGTCCTGGACACCTGGTTTTCTTCGGCCCTGTGGCCCTTCTCCACCCTGGGCTGGCCGGAGGACACCCCTGAACTCAAGCTCTTTTTCCCCACCAGCGTCCTGGTCACCGCGTTTGACATCCTCTTTTTCTGGGTGGCCCGGATGATGATGATGGGGCTTCATATCATGGGGGAGGCGCCCTTCCGGGAGGTGTATATCCACGCCCTGGTGCGGGACCCGGAAGGCCAGAAAATGAGCAAATCCAAGGGGAACGTCATCGATCCCCTGGAGATCATGGACCGGTACGGCACCGACGCCTTCCGGTTTTCCCTGGCCGCGTTCGCAGCCATGGGGCGGGACGTGCGCCTGAGCGAGGAACGCATCGCCGGCTACCGCAACTTCGCCAACAAGGTCTGGAACGCCTGCCGGTTCACCCTGATGAACCTGGAGGGCTTCGAGCCGGCGGCTTTGGAGGAGGAGGCAGATCCCAAGAACCTGACCACGGTGGAGGCCTGGATCATGAGCCGCCTCCAGCAAGTCATCCGGGAGACTCGGGAGAGCCTGGACGCCTACGAGTTCGACCAGGCAGCCAACGGCCTCTACCAGTTCGTCTGGCACGAGTTCTGCGACTGGTACCTGGAACTCATCAAGCCCCAGCTCTATGATAAAGATGACCAGGCCGTCCGGCGCCACTGCCAGGCCGTCCTCCTGGAGGCGCTCAGCGCGGTTCTGCGCCTGCTCCACCCCTTCATGCCCTTCATCACCGAAGAAATCTGGCAGAAGCTTCCCGGCGCTTGGGGGAGCGTCATGTCGGCTTCTTACCCCGCGGCGGACGACCGCTGGCAGAACCGAGGGGCGGAAGGGGAGATGAATCTCCTGATGGCGGCCATCACCGCCGTCAGGAATATCCGGGGAGAGATGAACGTGCCTCCGGCCACCCAGGTGGAGGTCTTCCTGCACAGCCTGCAGGCCAGGGACCTGGAGGCCCTGAGGCGGCAGGCCCAGGCCATCAAAATCCTGGCCCGGGTGCAGGAGCTGCACTGGAACGCCGCGGCCGGCCCCCCGGCGGCCGCGGCCAAGGCGGTGGTGGGCTCGGTGGAAATCTTCCTGCCGCTCACGGGCATCATCGATTTTCAGGAAGAAGCCCAGCGTCTGGACCGGGAACTGGCCAAAATAAGCAAAGAAGTGAGCCAGGCCCAACGCAAGGTGGCCAACGAGGACTTTCTGGCCAAGGCCCCGGCGGAGGTAGTCCAGAAAGAGGAAGGGAAACTGAAGGCCCTGACCGAAAAACTGGCCAAACTCCAGACCCACCGGGAGCGGCTCGAGGAGTTGAGGGGGTAGGTTAATAATGGTCGATCACACCACCCCTCTCTGCCCCATTCCCGGCCTGGGCCACTGTATCCGGGAGCGGTGTAATTTCTGGGATGAGGTTAAGGAAGAGTGCACCGCCGATTGTTTTGCGAGCCCTGGCCCCCTGGACGCCACGGACCCGCCGGAGCTCGACCCGGCCTGCGTGATCTCTTTCTATGAAGATTACGATTGATTAGGTCATATCCCTGGCCTGATGGTGCATAATAGATCATAAATCCCCCTAAATCCCCCTTGGTCAAAGGGGGACTTAAATCGGCCAGCCTTACTCCCCCCTTTGGAAAAGGGGGGCTGGGGGCAATGTCATTGACTTAACGCAATGGTTTATAGGCAAAGGCAAACACCTTGGGATTGGGTCGCAACTTTCTTGGATATTTTCGTTTCGGTCGAAAAGGTT
>Ga0172375_10009730_pt1 | contig 12609 bp, 9 predicted proteins | sample LakKiv1m_FD_114537 | JGI IMG/M metagenome (GOLD analysis project Ga0172375, IMG submission 114537) | Freshwater microbial communities from Kabuno Bay, South-Kivu, Congo - kab_092012_11.1m | ecosystem: Environmental > Aquatic > Freshwater > Lake | place: Democratic Republic of the Congo... | reverse complement strand
GCCAGTTTGCGCGGCAGGTCGCGCCCCACGCGGAACACGGTGTCGCCCAAGGCCCGGTTGCCGAAGCGTCGGAGCAGATCCGCGACATGTTCGCGTTGTCCGGCCGCGTCGAACTCGCCGGGGTAGCGGCGGGTCAGGGCCCACGCGGTCTCCTCCATCACCGCGCGCGTCGCGCCGGCGACCGCCGGGTCTTCCATCGCCTGCCAGAGAAAGGAGTGCCCGCGCAGGAAACCGTGGCAGGCGCAGGTCGCGTGGCCGAGGTTGTGGATGTAGAGCTTGCGATCCACATACGCCGCAAAACACGCCTTGAGTTCCAGGCCGGGCACGTCCGGGATCGGCCCGACAAAACCGGCGCGGTCGGCGATAATCAGGTTATAGGCCTCGCACCACACTTCGAGCGGATCGCGGGCGCGGGCCTCGGCGGGCATCAGCGGCACCATCTTGCCGATGCTGGTCTCGACCAGTCCGACCCGTTCGGCAAGCGGAAACCCCTCCGGCAGCGCGGCGGCAAGTTCGCGCCGCGCCAGCGCCGCCGTGCCGTGCAGATTCTCGCAAAAGAGCAGCGACACCGGACTCTCGCGCCGCAGCAGACCCGGCGCGACCGACCGCAAGACCAGCGGCAGAACTTTCGCGCCGACCGCGGTGCCGATCACATCCGCGGCCGCCACGGCGTCGGCGACCGCCCCGGCGTCGCGCGCCGGGATGGCGTCCACGCGCTCGACCCAGTAGGCGTCGGGCGCGCCGGGAGGCAGGGTGTCCTTCACCACCACCCGGTAGCGCCGCCGCGCATGCAGCGCCTGCGTGAGTTCCGGATCCGCCTCGACGAACAGAACCTCATAGCCCGCCTGGGAGAAGAGCGCCCCCGCCAACGACCGGCCGATATTTCCCGCCCCAAAGTGAAGATACCGCTTCATGAACTTCCTACTCTCCCTGTTGAATGGCGGCGCCGGCTGACGACTCACCCACGCATCCCAAGGCCCGCACAACGTTGGCCGCGGCGACCGCGCTACGCGGTGTGCGCGAACACGACTTTCGGCCGTTCGCGGGGCCACCCGCCGGCGACGCGCGCCACGAGCGTCTCCCAGGCCGGCACGCCGCTTGTGGCGTCGGGTTGCTCGACGCTCGCCGAGCCGACCGCCACCGCCATCCGCGCCGCCTCCGCCGCGCCGAGCCCGCGCGCCAGCGCCGCCAGCAGGCCGGCGATTGTGCAGTCGCCCGAGCCGGTCGTGCCCGCGACCTTCGCTTCGAAACACGGCGCGTGAAAATCGGCTCCCGCCCACCCCTGCAACGTCGGCGCGCCGCGGCCGCCGTGAGCCAGGCGGGCCGCATCGGATGTCACCCGCAGGTAGGCGCCCTGGTTTCCAAGCTTGATCAGGACGGCCGCCGCGCCCATGCCGATCAGGCGTTCGGCCACGCCGCGCACTTCGGCGGGGGTCATTCCCCCAAGCGCGACGCCCTCCGCGGCGCGCTTGCGGACGCGTTCGCCCTCGCGCGGATCGAGCATGAAGACGATCTCGTCGAGGCTCGGCTCGAAGAGGTCCACCATCGGCAGGCAATCCCGCAGGATCGCGACCCAGTCGGCCCGGCCCGCGGGCGAGGCGGGATCGGGCAGCGCCATGTCCAGCGAGGTGGTGAGCCCCGCGGCCTTCGCCGCGGCGAAGAGCCGGCGCACTTCGCCCGCCTCCTCGTACATCCGCCTCATCAGCGGCGGGTAGCCGAAGTGGAACACGTCCATGCCGGACAGCAGCTTCGGGGTGACATCCGCGGCGGCGAACAGGTCATTCGCGCCGGGACAGTGGAGGAAGCAGCGGTCAATGCCAGGCGGGTTGAGCACGACGGTGTAGGACGAGGAGACGGCGGGATCCACGATCATCGTTCGCACCAGATCCGGATCCTGGCGCCGGAAGACGTCCAGAATCGCGTGGCCGAAGGCGTCATCACCCACCTTGCCCATGAGGGTCACGGGCAATCCGAGGCGATGAAGGGCCAGGCCGGTGTTGGCGACGGCCCCGCCGGTGGCGACCACGGCGGGGCCCATATCCACCAGCTTGCCGGGAACGACCAGCTCGTCCAGCCGCGACGCCGTCCGCAGGAACTGCGGAATGATGTCGAGACAGACATGGCCGGCCACAACGGTCTGGAGCGCGCTCATCGTGCGTGTCAATCCCGGGCGAACTGGGCGTCAAACGCGAGCGCGCTGCGGGCGAAGTCGGCCTTGCGGACGAACGCCGCCGCCTCGCGCGCGCCATGCACGCGATCCATGCGGGAGTCCTCCCACTCGACCGAGAGGGGACCCTTGTAGTTGATGTCGTTCAAGGCCACGATGATGTCCTCGAAGCGGATGTCGCCATGCCCGAGCGAGCGGAAATCCCAGTAACGCCGGGGGTCGGCGAAGTCGGTGTGGCCGCCGAAGACGCCCACGGAGCCGTCGCCGTGTCCCCACCAGGCGTCCTTCATATGGACGTGGAAGATCCGGTCGGGGAAGGCGCGGAGAAACTTCACGTAATCCACGCCCTGATAGCCGAGGTGGGAGGGGTCGTAGTTGAACCCGAAGGCCGGATGGCCGTCCAGCGCGTGCAGGGCGCGTTCGGCCGAGGCGATGTCAAACGCGATCTCCGTGGGGTGGACCTCCAGCGCGAATTTCACGCCGCAATCGGCGTACACGTCGAGAATCGGTTTCCACGTCCGGGCGAACTCCTTGAAGCCCGCGTCGAGCTGACCGGGGAGACAGGGCGGGAACGAGTACACCAGATGCCAGATGGGCGAACCGGTGAAGCCGCACACGACCGGCACGCCGAGGTTGCGCGCCGCGCGCGCCGCCTTCTTCTGCATCTCGATCGCCCACTTCTTCAGCTCCTTGGGCTTGTTTTTCAGTTTCGCCGGGCCGAAGCCGTAGTGGCGCGCGTCGATCGGATCGCAGACGAGCTGCCCCGACAGGTGGTTCGAGATCGCCCAGCATCCCAGGCCGTGCCCGGAGAGCAGCGCCAGCTTGTCCTGGCAGTACGACTTGCTCTTCGCGGCCAGATCCAGCTCGATGTGGTCGCCCCAGCAGGCCAGTTCGAGACCGTCGTAGCCGCACGCCTTCATCAACGGCGCAAGTTTCTTCAGGGGCAGATCCGCCCACTGTCCGGTAAAAATGGTCACGTTGCGAGCCATGGAAAAACCTCCTCGATCCAAGCACCCCGCCGTTGGGCGTGGCACCGCGCCGCGCCCGAACGGACGCGATCAGTATCGCACGTTTGCGGAGGGCGTGTCCACCCCTTACTCGCCGAACACATACACCGTCGGCAACAGGCTCCGCACCCGACGAACGCCTTCCATGAAGGCCGAAAGCGGCGCATCCTCGGGCGCGAAGACCAGCAGCGTGCCCAGGCCGCGGCCGAGTTCCCCGACCCGTCCGGCAAACGCCTCCCAATCCGCCAGCGCGTGTTCATGGACGGTCAACTTCGGGTCGAGGCTCGTCTCGTCGCTCCAGTCCTCGTGGACGTGCACGAACCGCCGGCTCCATCCCCCGTCGCCGTCACGCGCGACGCGCAACTCGTACGGCTGCATCAGCCGCTTCTCGCGCTCGCGCCACTCCTGTTGCGGCAGGAAGGCCTTGTAGTAGAGCTGGCCGTCGGCAGGGCCGTCCACGCGCGCGCCGTTCTCGCCGTCCATCGCGGCAATCACGCGCGCCGCTCCGGCCGCGACGCGCACGGTCAGCCGGTCGTCGAAGCGCAGCGTCACATGCGGCTCGCGGCCCGACCGGGTCACGTCCATCAAGCCCTTCACGACCGCGTCGAGCGCGTTGGTCGTGACCGCCCCGTCCGGCATCCGCCGCACCCATTCGAGGTCGGCGATGCCGGCGGGGGTGTCATCCCGTCCACCGCGCGGCTGCGCCGCCAGATCCACCGGCACGACCAGCGGCGGCGCGTCTGCGGCCCGTTCGGGGCGGAGGACAAAACACCAGAGCGTCTCAGGCTCCATCGGGTTGTCCGTGACCGCATAGCGGCCGTACGCCGCGTTCTGCGTCACGGCGAACGGCATGTCGAGCACGGTCGCGGGCGTGTTGAACGTGGAGAGGATCGCGCCCGGCGAGGGTTCGTCCGCCTCGCACGACCCATCTTCGCGCCAGACCGATCCGACGTAGGTGAACAGGTTGGACATCCCCCGCCCCGCCTGCCGGTCGAAGACATACGCGCCGACCGGCCGCTCCGGGCCGCCGGCGAAGGGTCGCACCGCAAGCGTCACACGCTCGCCGCGCGGCCAGAAACGAAACGCCTGGGGGTGAACCGGCCGACCGCGCGGCAGGCCCACCGCCTCAAGCGCCCGGGCCACGTCGGAAGGGCGCGCCAGCGAGACGGCCAGCGACTCGTAGTCCCGGTCGCTCGCCTCGCCGACCAGAAGAAACTCGACCGGATAGCCGCCCGCGCGAATGCCCACCGCCTCGGCGACGACCGTCACCGTGCGCGCCTCCGTGTCGGCCGCGACGCCGGGCCACACCTGGCGCGAGGCGGGAGCGTCCTTGCGTTGCGTCGCGGTCCACCGCTTGACCGCCTCCCGATTCGCCTCCCGACCGGACCCCGGGCCGATCATCTGCGCCCCGGATTGGAGCGCCAGCGCCGCGCCCGCCATCAGTGCCCATGCGACACGTCTCATCATCAACCTCCCGGACGCCGTCACGATGGGCGTCCACCTTCCAGTATGGCCAGCAGTTCGTCGTAGGATTCCACCGTCCACGTGGGCGCCACGCGCGCGCCGGCAAGGTCGGCGCGCGTGGAGATGCCGGTGAGAATCAGCGCGGTTGGCATGCCTGCGGCCGCTCCCGCGGGGATGTCGGTGTCCAGGTTGTCTCCCACGGCGATCACGGAGGCGGCATCCAGGCCCATATCCTGGAGAACCATGTCGAAGATGCGCCGCTGCGGCTTGCCGATCACCAGGGGCGCGACGCCGGTGGCGGCCTCGACGGCCGCGACCAGCGAGCCCGTGCCCGGGGCGATGCCGCCTTCCACACGCAGGGCGCGATCGGGATTGGTGGCCACGAATTGCGCGCCCTGTCCGATCAGTCGCGTGGCGAGGGTGAGCTTGTTGAAATCGAACGACCGGTCATAGCTGACGATGACGTATTCCGGATCCGATTCGTCCAGAACAAACCCGCGCCGGGCGAGCGCATCGAGAATCCCGGTCTCGCCCACGACATAGACGCGGCCCGGCTTGAGATAGGCGGCGGTGGCGTCGGCCGACGTCATCACGTCGCCCGGTTCGCAGGCCAGCCCCATTCCACGCAACTGGCCGTACACCTCGGCCGCGGGACGGTTCGCGCGATTGGTGACAAAGCGGACGGCGATGCCGCGGGCATGCATCGCGCGAATGAATCCGGCCGCGCCGGGAACCGCCTCGGCGCCCCGGTACACGGTGCCGTCCAGATCCAGAATGATGCCGCGAAACGTCATGGCGCGCGCTCCCGTGGGTAACGGATGTCCGTGTGCCCGCGTCGGCACAACGTGTGGGGCACTATAACCCAACCCCAACGGTTCATCAAGCGGCAATCCATTTTCCGCCCTTGACAACGAGGCGCTGGAGAGACTATCCTGTGGCGGACGGCAGGTGAATCGGCCGCAGGTCGGGGGGGGTCATGTTGCAGTTCAGTTCGCGCACCAATCTGTTGGAGCAGTCTCAGTACAAGTACCAGCTGCAGGACGTTCAGCAGCCGAATTTGTATCGTGAGTTGTACGACTACGTCGGCATCCCGCGGGTGCCGTTCAACCACCGCGCGGTGCCCATGAACGTTCCGGACACGATCTGGATCACCGACACGACCTTCCGGGACGGCCAGCAGAGCTGCTCGCCGTTCACGGTCCGGCAGATCGCGGACATCTACCGCCTGCTGTCGCGCCTCTCCGGGCCCAAGGGCATCGTCCGGCAGAGCGAGTTCTTCATTTACACGGAGAAGGATCGGGAGGCGATCCGCGCCTGCCGCGAGATGGGCCTCGCGTTTCCCGAAATCACCAGTTGGATCCGGGCCAGCGAGAAGGATTTTGTCCTCGCCCGCGAATTGGAGATGCGCGAGACCGGCATCCTGGTCTCGTGCTCCGACTACCACATTTTCAAGAAGATGAGCCTGAACCGGCGGCAGGCGCTCGACAAATACCTCGGCGTGGTCAAGTCGGCGCTGTCGCACGGCATCCGGCCGCGCTGCCATTTCGAGGACATCACCCGCGCCGACTTCTACGGCTTCGTGGTGCCGTTCGCGACCGAGCTGATGAAGCTTTCGCGCGAGTCGGGCATTCCCATCAAGATCCGGGCGTGCGACACGCTCGGGTACGGCGTCACCTACCCCGGCGTCGCCCTGCCGCGCTCGGTGCAGGGGATCATCTATGGACTGAACCACTACGCCGAGGTGCCGCCCGAACTCCTCGAGTGGCATGGGCACAACGATTTCTACAAGGTGGTCACCAACGCGGCCACGGCCTGGCTGTACGGCTGCGCGGCGGTCAACTGCTCCCTGCTCGGCATCGGCGAGCGCACGGGAAACTGTCCGCTCGAGGCCATGGCCATCGAGTACGCATCCCTGCGCGGCACCGCCGATGGCATGGATTTCACGGTGATCACCGAGATCGCCGAGTACTTCGAGCGCGAGCTGGGCTATACCATCCCGCCGCGCACGCCGTTTGTCGGCCGGAACTTCAACTCCACGCGCGCGGGGATCCACGCCGACGGGCTGCTCAAGGACGAGGAGATCTACAACATCTTCGACACGACCCGGATTCTCAATCGCCCGGCGACCGTCGCGGTTGACTCCCACTCCGGCCTGGCGGGGATCGCGCACTGGATGAACGGATTCTTCAGGCTGTCGGGCGAACATGCCATCGGGAAGCAGGCGCCGGTCGTCCACGCGATCAAGGAGCGGGTTGATGTGTTGTATGCGCAGGGGCGCAACACGGTCATGGGAGACGAGGAGCTGGAGTTGATTCTGAAGGACGCGGATCCCGATCTGTATCAGAAGCTGATCTGGCACCGCCGCGGCGTCCTCTAGCCGCGGATCGCGTATGGCCCTGGTGAGCGTCAAACAGGCGGTTCTGGAGTTCGGCGGGCAACCGGTGCTCGACGGCGTCGAGCTGCACATCGAGCGGAACGACCGGGTGTGCCTGCTCGGCGCCAACGGGGCGGGAAAGAGTTCGCTGCTGCGGGTGCTGGCGGGCGAGCAGGAGCTGGACGGCGGCGAGGTGGCGCGGCAGGCCGGCATTCGCGTCTCCAGCATGCCCCAGCAGATCCCCGCCGGCCTCGCCGGCCCGGTGCTGGACATCGTCCATCCCGGCCATGCGCACGACACGGCGGGCGTGCTGACGCTTGAGGCGGAGCAGCTCATCAGTCGGCTCGGGCTCAATCCCGCCGCGCCGTTCGAGACGCTTTCCGGCGGAAACCGCCGCCGGGCCCTGCTGGCGCGCGCCCTTCTGGGCGATCCCGATCTGGCGCTGCTCGACGAGCCGACCAACCACCTCGACATCGAATCCATCCTCTGGCTGGAGAGCTTCCTCGTCAAGACCTGCCGGACGATCCTCTTCGTGACGCACGACCGCGCGTTCCTGCGGCGGGTGGCCACGCGCATCGTCGAGCTCGACCGCGGGCGGATCGTGGACTGGGCCTGCGATTACGACACCTTCCTGAAGCGAAAAGAGGAGGTTCTGGCATCCGAGGACAAGGCGTGGGAGCGGATGGACAAGCGGCTGGAGCGGGAGGAGGCGTGGCTGCGCCGCGGCGTCAAGGCGCGCACCACCCGCAACCAGGGGCGCGTGCGGGCGCTGGACGAGCTCCGCGAAGAACGGGCGCGCAGGCGCGAGCGCGCCGGAACGGCGCGGATCGCCATCCAGGAGGCGGTCCCGACCGGTCGCCTGGTCGTGCGCGCGCAGGGCGTCGCCTTCGGCTATTCCGGCGCCCCGCTGATCCGGCGCTGCACGGTGGATGTGCTGCGCGGCGACAAGATCGGCGTGATCGGCCCCAACGGGTGCGGCAAGACCACCCTGCTCCGGCTGCTGCTGGAGGACGGGCAGGAGGAAGGGCTGCGCCCCGACGCGGGAACGATCCGCTTGGGCGTCCGCATGCAGGCGGCCTACTCGGACCAGCTTCGGGAGACGCTGGATGACGGCCAGACGGTGCTGGACGCCCTGGCCCGGAACCAGGAATTTGTCACCCTTGACGGCGTGCGCCGGCATGTGCTGGGCTACCTGGGGGATTTTCTCTTCACCCCCGACCGCGCCCGACAACCGGTGCGCGCCTTGTCGGGCGGCGAACGCAGCCGCCTGCTGCTCGCCAGACTCTTCGCCCAGCCCTCCAATGTGCTGGTGCTCGACGAGCCGACCAACGACCTCGATCTCGACACCCTGGATCTGCTCGAAGAGCGGGTCATCACCTACAACGGCACGGTGCTGGTGGTGAGCCACGACCGCGCATTCCTCGACGCAGTCGTTGACCGAACGCTGGTCTTCGAGAAATACGACCGCAACGAAGCGGACGGTCCCTGGCTCGGCCCGGACGAAGGCTGGTTCGTCAACGAGTACGCAGGCGGGTATGACGATTGGTATTCCCGGAGACGGCAACCCGCGGTTGTCGCGCCGGACAAGCCGGCCCGAAGCGCCGCGCCCGGACGCAAGCGCCGCATGACGTTCGCCGAACGGAACGAGCTGGCCGCGCTGCCGGCGGCGCTCGACGCGCTCGACGCGGAACAGGCCGCGATCCACGGCCGGCTGGCCGATCCGGCCTTCTACCGTTCCGGCGACGCGGCGGCGATCGCGCAAGCCCAGCAGCGAAGCGAGGAGCTGCAAGCGCAGATCGAGACCGGCTACAAACGCTGGGAAGCGCTCGAAAAAATCAAGCTGGAGACGGACGCAGGGTAACGCGGAAGCGCATCCCGGATGACTCGCAGGAGACGCCTAAACTCGCCTGACGCGCGGCGTCGGATCTGGAACTGAAGGGCGCTTCACGCGCCACGCCGGGTTTCCGCCAGAAGCTGCAGGCGGTCGAGGATGCGGTCGGCAACGGCGGTTTTGCTCATCAAGGGCAGGCGTTCGGGCTCGCAACCGGGTGCGAGGAGCGTGACGCGGTTGGTGTCAACGGCGAACCCCGCGTCGGGCTGGGAGACGTCGTTGGCCACCAGCAGGTCGAGTCCTTTCCCGGCGAGCTTGCGCCGCGCTTCCGCGAGGGGGTCGCCGGTCTCGGCGGCGAAGCCGACAAAGATGCGCTTGCCCTTGTGCGGCGCAATCGCCAGCAAAATGTCGGGGTTGGCCTCCAATTCGAGGACGGCGGACATCTCGCGCTTCTTCAATTTGACGGCGCTGGCGTGTTTCGGACGCCAATCGGCGACGGCGGCGCACATGATCAGCGCCTCCGACGCATCCAACTCGCCGCGCACGGCGGCGAGCATGTCGCGCGCGCTCACCACGTCCACGCGGCGCACGCCGGAGGGCGTGTCCAGCGCAACCGGCCCGGAGACGAGGGTGACGGAGTGGCCCCGCGCGGCGGCCTGACCGGCCAGGGCAAAACCCATCTTACCGGTGGATCGGTTGCTCAGAAAACGCACGGGGTCGAGGTGCTCGCGCGTGGGCCCTGCCGTGATCAGAATGCGCATGCCGCTCCTTGGTCGCTACCTTGCCGGAAACAGGGCAGGGATTGTAGCGGCAACGAGCCGACCCTGCAATTGCCGATTGGATGTTGCGATTGTAAACCATGCACCACACAATGGTTGACAATCTCGGAGGGAACGTTCTATTCTTCGCGCATGAAAGCGAAAATCAGGTTGATCGGCGTGTTGGCCGCTGCCGCGGCCGGAATGGCGCCGGCGGCGGGAACGAATGCGGTTGCCGACTGGGTGGTGGCGGTCGAGTCACGGCTGTTGCGTGAGATTTCGTATGCCGGCGACGCCTGGACGGTGGTGCCGCTGCTGGAGACGCTCCCCGGGGTCACGGTGCGCAATCAGGGGTACGGCGGCGCGCAGACCGACATCAGCGTGCGCGGCGGCGCCTTTAATTCCAGCGGCCTGCTGCTGGCAGGCCTGGCCCTGCGCAACCCCCAGACCGAGCATTTCCAGTGCGACCTCTCGCTGCCCGACGGGACGTTCCTGGCGCCGGAGGCGCTGACCGGCCTCGGACGGTTCGCGGTGTCGGCGGGGCACCCCTCGGGAGCGGTGGCGCTCGACTTCGCGCCCATCGAGACGGGCGGCCTGGCGGCGGTCGGCGCGGGAGAAGCCGGACATCGGCTGCTGCGTATCCGCCACGGTGTGAGCGGACACGAGGGCGGAGCCGCCATCGGCGTGGCCGGGTTCGCGTCCTGGGACGCGGCCGACCGCACGGACGGCCAGCGCGATAATGATCTGAGGCGCTGGAGCCTGGGTGGCCGTGCGCAGGCCAGGACGACGGCAGGCCAGTTCGACGCGCTGGCCGTCGGCTCGCTCCGTGAATTCGGCGCCCGCGGGTTCTACGGCACGCCGCGGACGCGTCCCTCGGAGGAACGCGTGGAGGACGCGCTGGCGCTGGTGTCCTATCGCGGCGGCGACCGCAGTGAAGACCGCGCCGAACGTGTGACCCTCGCCTACCGGAGGACGGAAGACGCCTATTGGTACAACGGGCGACGCGCGGGAAACGCGAGCCGCCACGTTTCGGATGTCTGGGCGTTGCACGGTGACGCGGTGCGCCCGCTGGGTGACGGTTTGCGCCTGGCGGTCCGAGGTGACGCGATCTGGGAAGAGCTCGCCAGTGCGACTCTCGGGGATCACGGCCGGGGGCAGTTCTCGGCGGCGTTCCTGCCGGGCTGGCGTCACGGCGACTGGGAACTGACGGTCGGCGGCGCGGTGGAGGGGTTCAGCGACGACCGGCCCGCCTGGCTGCCCGCAATCGGGGCGGTGTGGCGTCCGAGCCAGACGCACAGCCTGTTCGTCAACTACAGCGAGGCGGTGCGCCAGCCTTCGTACACCGAGTATATGTACAACAACCCCGCCTCGCTGGGCAACCAGGGGCTCGAACGGCAGCATGCGCGCACCGCCGAGGCGGGTTGGCGCGGCGTGTGGAGCGGCGCCGAGGAAGGCGTCACGCTCTTTGGCGAACGCGGGCGGAACGTGGTGGACTGGGTTCGTCCGCAGGCGGCCGATACGGTCTGGCGTGCGGTCAACCTCGATGCGGTCACCAGCTATGGGCTGACCGCCGACGCCGTTGTGGCGGCGGGCGCCGGGCTCGACCTGCTGCTTTCGGGGACGCTGCTGCGCAAAACGCAGGACGAATCCATCCACTCGAGCCGCTATGCGCTGGACTACGCCGAACAGCAGATGCGGCTGGATCTGCGCTGGCGGCCCGCCCGCGCGTGGGATGTGCGCATCTGGCAGGGCCTCGGCAGAATGGCCATGAACCCGCTGCGCCGCGGCGGGCGAACCCGCGCGGATGCGGGCGGCGAAGTCCGCTGGCAGGCGCCGCGCATTGCGGGGCTGACGCTGACGCTGGGCGTCGCCAACGCCTGGGACAGCTCCTTTGAGACCTACCCCGGCCAGCCCCAGGCCGGACGCCGCGGGTATGCGGTGGCCGAATACCGCTGGTGAGAACCGCGCGGCCTCAGATCGGCCGGCGCCGGGCGCGCAGCACGAGCGCCAGTCCGAACGCGGCGAGCGCCACGCTGATCGCCTGGCTGATCGTAAACGGGCCGACCGGCATGCGCGGGTCTCCCCGCAGCGCCTCGACGCCGAAGCGGAGGCAGGCGTACCCCAGGGCATAGACGCCAACGACCAATCCGGGGCGGTCGCTCCAGCGGCGATAGCGGCTGGCAAGCAGGGCGAACAGGAGCGCGTTGCCTGCGGCCTCGATGAGCTGCGTCGGGATGACGGGCAAACTGCGCGCGGCCGTCTCGTGAATGAGGCCGCACCCGACGTGGTCGTACCAGGCGGGCGAATGGCGCGGGAAGGCGACACCGATGGCGGCGGCTGTCACTTTTCCGTAGCAGCAGCCGTGCAGGAAGCATCCCAGACGCCCAAACGCATGGCCGAGCGGCAAAACCGCGACGATCAGATCGGCCAGTCCGAAGAACGAGTCGCGCGTGACGCGGGCGAACACCGCCAGCGCCACGGCCGCCCCCGCAAGCCCGCCGTAAAACATCAGGCCGCCCTGATCCAGACGCAGCACGGCGAGGATGTCGCCGCGCGCCCAGGGCTCGGAAAACTCCACGCGCCAGTGTTCGGCGACATAGGCGATGCGCGCGCCGGCCACGCCCGCGGCGAGCATCCAGAGGGCCAGCGAGGAGAGGGCGTCGGTGTTGCGGTGCGGCGTGCGCGCGGCCAGCCGCGTGGCCGCCCACAGCGCCGTGATGAAGCCCGCCGCCAGGCAGAGTCCGAAGGCCCGGATGGTGAACGGGCCGAAGTGAAACAGCTCCGAATGCATGAACCCTCTCCCTGCTTGTTTTCTATTCGACACAACCCCGAAAGGCAAGGTACTATATGCACGCTTCGTCTTTTTTTCGCAAGCACAAACCGTTCGCATGCCCTGAACCCTTCACATCCAAAAACCGTGTCGGCCATGATTGAAGCCTCCGATGTACACATTCTGACGGATCCGGTTGATCAAGCGACCTGTCCCAAATGTTCCCACATGATAGATG
>Ga0172375_10009729_pt1 | contig 12609 bp, 15 predicted proteins | sample LakKiv1m_FD_114537 | JGI IMG/M metagenome (GOLD analysis project Ga0172375, IMG submission 114537) | Freshwater microbial communities from Kabuno Bay, South-Kivu, Congo - kab_092012_11.1m | ecosystem: Environmental > Aquatic > Freshwater > Lake | place: Democratic Republic of the Congo... | reverse complement strand
TAACACCGATCTTCACGCAATCAGCAGGCGTTCCGGAAACCGCGTAGCCGAATTCCTTCTTTTTTCTATATACTTTTCGTACCCTTAGGGGCTGCAGCATAGTAATACCGTGCCCGACCGCGCTTTTTTCCGAGTCCGGCGCAACAACACAAACTGTACCTATTTTTTTTAAAGCCATAGCCAAAGCAAAAATACCTTCCGAATAGATACCGTCGTCGTTAGTAAGCAATATCCGCATAACCGATCAGCTCCCCATATCAGTGATTTTTTTAACATTATTATTGCCGTCAAATCTAATATATATCTTACCTTTTTTATCGAATGCCGTAATGCCGGATTTTTTATATATCCATTCAACACCTTCAGGCGTATTTACAATTACTGCCGGTTCACCGTATTTTGAACGTATATCATCGGCACCCATACCTTCTCTTATATCGCCTTTCTGAGAAGCCAGCCTGACGGCAATATATTTTTCCGTTTCGTCATTGTAAAATAACTGTATACCCTGCTGGTCTTTACCGACCTGGATCAACGTGTCAAGCCCCTCTCCCAATGATCCGCGAACGGTACAAAAGATCATTAAAATAATAAAACCGACCGTTATAATTATTTTTACTTTCTCCATTTTAACCTCAATATAACGCCGCACCAGGGGTACTAGCCCAGTCATTCATTAGTTTAAGACATTCTTTATGCAAAAAGTCGGGCCGGAGCTCTACGCTGCTCCCCCCCATCGATTTAAGCTTACTATCGCTTATTAAAAGCTCGTTGAATCCTATCTTTTTAGCGTCTTTTGTCGTAGTGCCATAAAAAACTTTCCTGATCTTCGCCCAATGGATAGCGCTGAAACACATGGGGCACGGCTCTGTTGTAGAATATATGACAGCTCCCGACAGATCATACGTACCCAGTTTTTTTGACGCCTTCCTTATTGCGTTGACTTCCGCGTGGCATGTGGCATCGTTTCTCAGAACGGTGTTTCTGGCGATAGCCAGAATTTCTCCGCCCTTTACAATACAAGCACCGAACGGTCCGCCGTCCATAGACTTAATATTTTTCCGCGCCTCTTTAATAGCCATAAGCATGAATTCTTCACCCCTAGCCATTTTATTTTATCTCCACCATAGCAGATTTAAAACCGCTTATATTACAGAATGCTTCCACTTTTATCTTATCTCCGGGTTTTATGCCCGTAATGCCGAATACATGCTCTTCAAAATCAACGTTGTCCTGTTTAACAAATTTTTCTTCGGCAACAATAGCGCCGTTCTTTACAATAACTATCTTGCTTATGTAATGCCCCGACGGATTTGTGGTCGAGTGATAAACTTTTACATGGAGCTGCAGCTTTTTATTGTCATATCCGGCTTCGATGCTTGACGGAGAATGCGCAAATACCGTAAGCTGCGCGAATAAACACGCGATCATTAAAATATATGTTTTCCCTGCCATATCCCAGAACTCCCGTTTAACCGTTTAATATAGAATTCAGCTCTTTCCATTGATCCAAAAAAACACCTGTCGCCTTCTCTGTGATCTTTATCAGCGCCAAGGTAAAAACTATCGTCGCTACAATGATCATGATTTTCTGCTTTTTCGTGAATGCCGGGCTCAGCATCACAAGCGGTATTGCGAGAGGCCCTACGCAAAGTATCGCGATCAATATACCAAGCGGCTTATAATACCATTTGATCGTTTCTTTATTTTCTGCTTTATTATCCATGTTATGGGTTTACTATTTCCGGCATCAGTTCAAAAACCAGAAGCCATTTGTTATTATCGCCTTTTTCAAGGCACACAACTCCGCCCGTATTAAACTTGATCACTTCAAAAGCCCCGGAATTCAGAAGAGCCAAAGATGCCAATTTCTGTAAAAAAGGTATATGACCCACGATCATAACATCGTCGTCATGCGTCAATATCTGCTCAAACATAGGTTCAACCGGATCGTCGGGCAAAAGTCCGGGTTTCTGAACAATGCCATCCTTCGGTTTCAATATATCATTAAAAATTTCCGCTGTTTCAACAGCTCGTTTCTTGTCGCTGTGCCATATACAGCCCACTGCGATCTTTCCGGCTTTAAGGAATTTTGCCGTCTTTTCACATTCAGCTCTGCCGAATTCACTGAGAGGCCTGTCAGTATATACTTCCGTTTTTATAGCTTCCCCATGCCTTACCAATATCAGTTTCATGTTGCCTCCTATTATCCGCGCTTCTTAAGCTCCGCCAGAATATCGTCCAGCGTATCGGCCATGCGCGATAATAAATTGATCTGTTCTTTGTGTTTCAATTCCTGTTGTCTTTGTACTTCCTTAGCTTCGCCCATCAACTTAGACATATCCTGAATATCTTTCATATTGAACATAAATTATTACCTCTTTTCTTTTTTCATTACCGTTTGCGTATTTACAGAGCCCGACCGCAGGATGATGACACTTTATTATACGCACATTCGGGTCTTAAGCATTTGTCTCTTATCAGATCTAAAATAGGGACGCATGTAAACAACTTTCCGCTTTTTGTATACTGCGGCCCCAGCCTCTTATCATATATCCTGCAGAAATACACGCCAGTGCTGTTTTCAGCCAATTGGGAACACGGGTCACCATCGTCAGCGCCGCAGCACAGTCCGCATTTAGCGCAGATACCCTCAAACCCCTCTTCCCTTTCACTTAAGTTTTTTTGGTACGCTGCCTGATCCATCTGTCTCTCTTCTACCATGAATATATATTTCATCTAAAATATGGTATAATCTACCTATGAAAAATTTTTTAACTACAATTCTCATAGCCATTCTTACGGCATTGTGTCTATACGGATGCGCTCAGATCCCGTTGCCGAGCAAACTCCCTATACCGCGCTGGCCCTTGTTTTAGCCGCGCTAAAGCTTCGGCCATATAAACTTTCTGATCATATATCCTATGAACGCTACAAAAGCCGCGCAGAATATTATAAATATAATGATCTTTATGAAAAAAAACGCTATAGATCCGGCTACAGCCAAAAAAGGTATCAACAATATAAGCATGCCCGCGACGGCAAATCCAACAATTATAGTTGCGATCCCGACCATAAAATTTTTTAAAAATTCCATATAACACCGCCCTTTTTAAAAACCAGATCAAATTCTCTTAACGCATTTGTCTTTTTCGCGAACATCAGGTATACTACACTTGACGGCACAGTCTGATACCCGTAAACGGGAAATGGTTAATATAACCAATAATGCAACTGTTGCCGTCCTTTTTTTGTTTTATTCCTTCGGCTACGCGCACCTGATTCACTTATAATATCCTTCAACATAATCGAACATTTCCTGAGGATCATCTATCACTTTAAAAACATCCATATCCTCATGATTTATCGCACCTGATTTAAGCAGTACTTCCTTGATCCATCTCATCATGCCCTTCCAGTAATCCGACCCTACAAGTATTATCGGGAACGGGTCCAGCCTTCTGGTCTGCACAAGCGCGAGTCCTTCAAAAAGCTCGTCAAGCGTGCCGAATCCTCCGGGGAATACAAGAAAGGCCTTACTGTATTTTGCGAACATCACTTTTCGCGAAAAGAAATAGCTGAATTCCAGAAGTCTATTCACATATTTATTAGGTTTCTGTTTTGTCGGAATAAGTATATTCAACCCTATGGACTCCCCTTTTGCGTTCAGCGCGCCTTTGTTGGCGGCTTCCATGATCCCCGGCCCCGCACCGGTGATAACAGCATATTTATTCTTCGCAAAAAGATACGCGGTCTTAACGGCAAGCTTATAATATCTGTTGCTTGGTTTGGACCGCGCAGATCCGAATATGCATATAGCATTCTTTACATCACTCAGCTCTTCGAATCCGTCAACAAATTCGCTCATTATCCTAAAAATACGCCACGGATCTTCTTTCGTAAAATCCTGTTTCAACACGTTCATCAGTTACCTCATTCTGTTATAGTTTGTTTTAAATAACTTTTCTTTATCGAAACTATTAATTAGTCTGTAGCTGAGAAAATATCCCGTACTTTTCATAGGATTAAATATCACATCCAGAGCGATGTGCTGCGTGAATCCGATCGCAAGGGCTATCCAATGTTTGTTAAGAGGTATAAGTATTATCGCGGACCATAGCAACAGCAGCATTTCTACGGAATGCATCAGAATATATATCCTGCTCTGTTCGGTCCTGTACATTATAGCAAAAAATTCTTTGAATCGTTTTATGTTGAACTGAAGGAGAAAATCTATCACGTGATCCAGATCGATCAGTACGCCTGCCGCAAAAGCGATGAACGCGCACAAGAATGACCTGAAATAAAATAACACCAGAGCGCTTATGCCAAGTGAAACGCTTATGTGATATATCGGCCTAATCTAATACCTCCTTTAGAGCTCAAACACTGAATATATATTGCCGTAATCGTTTGTTTCTTTTCTCGGATTCTCGGGGTCCTCAAAGTAAAGACCATCTACGATGAATTTATATTTATAATGCCCCGGGACCAGGTACAGCCTTTTTTCCCAGCTGCCCGTTTCTTTCCGGATCAGACGCGCTTCATTATTAAGCTCCCAGTTATTAAAATCACCTACGACATATACGTCTTTGGCTTCGGGCGCATAGAAATTAAATATTTTTTCTTTCGAATATACGTTGCTGTAAAGTATTTTCTGAAGTTCTTTGTAGATGGATTCAGGCAGTTTCTCCCTCTCCTGATTGATTATCTCTTCCGCCAGGTTCATATAATCTCTAGAGCCTTCGCTGTCTTTATTGTGGCTGAATACGGAAACGAACTTTTCCTGCGCTTCCTTGAAGGCTATATCATACGATATTATTGACTTGAAAATATTTTCCTTAAAAATATTTTCGATCTTATTAAGCATTTTATGCGAAAATTCTGCGAGAGGATCGTACATGGTCACAAGACCGCGCACGACCGGTGAATGATGAAGCTTAAGTTTGATCAACTCTATCATGCTCATAAGTTTTGATACGCCCATAATAGCAAACGTGCTTGTCTCAACAGGCACTACTATCTCGTTCGCGGCCCGTATCGCGTTGAACGTCAAAAAACCCAGGTTAGGAGGAGAATCTATAAGGCAGAAGTCATAAGGTAATTCCGCGTACATAAGAGCTTTAAAAAGTATCATGATGCCGTTATCTTTTTCTTTCAATTCGTGCTCAACAGTGCTTAATACTATATGCGAACAGATAATATCGACTTTTTCGTCTATTGATATGGTCAGTCCTGCGACATCCTTGTTTTTGTCGTGGGGATTAGCAAAAAGCGCGTAGGCCGATTTTTCGACCTCTACTTTTTTTATACCCAACCCCATAGTAGCATGCGCCTGCGGATCAAGATCTATTATCAATACTCTTTTATTGCGCAGCGCAAGCGCGAACGCCAGGTTTATCGTCGTAGTCGTTTTTCCGCAACCGCCCTTTTGGTTGGATATCGCTATGATATTCATTCACATCCTCCTTTTTATCCTATAGCGCTTCTTATCCCGAAATTTTTAATATAAATAACCGAATTATCGAGATTTCCCGTAGTGACATACCCGAATTCGATCATAACCGCGTTCACCCTGCTGAGATCGAAATTATTAAGATGTTTTACGCCTACCGTTCTCCATTCCCATGAGGGGGTCAGTGACACCGGAGACCGCACCTTGTTCCCGTTCTCGTCCACAAGAGCTACCGATATCTGAGCGGTACGGGGCTCGCTTCTGGCGAAGATCAGCATATCTTCTTTCGAGAAATCAACGGGTTCGGTGAAGTTAAATACTGCTCTTGCCCACCCCTCCGACCTGCTGTTAATAAGTTTTATGCTGTTATTCAATAACACGCTTTTCTCTCTGGCGTCTCCCTCAAAATAAAAACTGCTCACTATCGACCTGTTGAAATCCCCGCTATATAAAAACCTTGTATATCCTCCGGTTTTTTGGCTTGCAATTATCTTTTCATCAGGGCTGAAAGCCGTAAAATAAAAATACACCCCGCCTATGACAAGGACGGCCAGGAATAAAAGGAATGACATCGGAATAAATTTATACAGTGTAAGGTTCTTTTTCGCGGAAGGTATTTTTGTAAGGACAACTTGCTTTTTTTCAGGCCTTTTCAGCTCGGCTTTCTTTGGAAGGATATCAGTATCGGGTACGGACTTTCCAAAGAACGTTTCTACGATCTCTTTGTGGAAGTAATCATCGCTTTGTTCGATCTTTCCGTAAATCTTTTCCGGCATAATATATAATATAATAGTATCATATATGTTTCATATATTCAACACCATTTCGAAATAATTTTAAGCCGTCCCCTTCTTTCCTCTTTGGTAATCTTGTCCAATAAGGATGGTGGACATGCTCTATATGGCGTTCCGGGTGGGGCATTAAACCCAATACTCTTCCCGATGCGTCGCATATCCCGGCTATACTTTCAACAGTGCCGCTTGGATTCTCGGGAAAACTCTGCGCTATCTGCCCTTCTTTGGTGCAATATCTGAATACAACCTGCTCTTTCACATTCAGGTCTCGTAGAACTTTCTTATTTAACGGAATAAATTTCCCTTCCGCATGCGCAACCGGTAGATAGATCAGATCATCGATATTTTTAGTCCATATACATTTACACTTTTCTTCATGCTTGAGATAAGTCCAGCAATCTCTGTATCTTGCCGAATCATTCAGACTCAGAGTAGCTTCTATCTTATCGAAAGTCCCCGTTAAGTTAGGAAGCAGCCCCGATTTTACAAGCACCTGAAATCCGTTGCATATGCCGATAACGATTTTCCCTGACCTGATAAATGCCCTGAACTGTTCCTGCAGCTCAAAACGTATCTCGTTTGCCAATATTTTACCGCTTCCTATATCATCTCCGTAAGAAAACCCGCCTGGGATAGCAAGGATCGAATAATCTTTCAATGATACAGATGAATCTATGAGCCTGTTAATATGCACTCTGTCCGTTTGCGCACCAACTTTATCAAAAGCATAAGCTGTTTCAATATCGCAGTTCGTTCCGGCTGTTCTTAATATAATAACTTTGGGTTTACTTTTTATGTTCATGATCACCACTTCTTAAAAGGTTTCTGACATGCATCTTTTAAACGGCTTATCGAGGCTTCGGCCGCGATCTCTCCCGTTCTTCCTTCGATACATAACAATTTCGAATTCTTCGTCTGTCCTATAAGTTTTACCGGTTCGTTCTTCATGATTTTTTCAAAAACCTCTTTCTTACCGCGCGGGACTTCCGCTATAAAACGGGAATTGGACTCTGAAAAAAGAAGAATATCGTTTCTTTTTATATTTTCTTCCGTAGGAATGTTTTTCAAGCTGATGATAGCCCCGATGTCGCCCGCAAAACACATTTCACTTACGGCAACTCCTATGCCGCCTTCCGAACAGTCATGGCAGGCTGACACGGCACCGCTTAAAATAGCCTTATGAAGTTTATTGTAATATCTGAACGCTTTTTTTGCGTTCACCTTTGGCGCATTGGCTCCCAGTTTTCCGTTTATCTTGTAATAATGCGACCCGCCGAGTTCGTTATACGTATTGCCTATGGCGTAAATATAATTCCCGGGGCATTTGAAATCCATTGATATCGTTTTCTCGACGTTATCCACTATGCCGATGGCCGATATAAGTAAAGTGCCGGGAATTGATATAAGTTTATTATTAGACTTGAACTCGTTATTTAAGCTGTCTTTGCCCGATATGAACGGCACACCATAAGCTTTTGCGATATCATAACAAGCCAGAGAAGCCCTTACTAAAGAACCGAGCGTTTCGGGTCGGTCAGTATTGCCCCAGCAGAAATTATCCAAAACCGCAATCTTTTCAGGGTCGCCGCCGACCGCAACGATCTGTCTTAATGCCTCGTCTATAGATGACGCGGCCATCCAGTACGGATCGATGAATCCGTATAAAAAATTAATGCCGTTTGATATAGCCAAACCTTTCTTGGATCCCAGTACAGGCATGATCACTGCGGCATCCCCCGGACCATCGCAATTCGGGCCCTGCAAAGGTTTCAGTACACTTCCTGCCTGAACTTCATGGTCATACTGCCTGATCACCCATTCCTTACTCGCGACATTCCAGCTCGATAATATTTCAAGAAGACTTAATGTCAGATCTTTGGGCGCTTTTATAACAGGCTCCGATAACCGCGGTTTTTTCCATACAGCTTTTCTCTTAAGGTCAGGCACTCCGTTGTGAAGAAAATCCATTTCCAGATCGGCGACTTTGTTGCCGTCGTAAAAAAGTTCAAGTCTTTTTGAATCAGTTACCTTGCCGATGACTGTTGCTTCCACATTCTCGTCCGCAAATACGGATAGCAGTTCTTGCGTCTTTTCTTTTGAGGCTATCACAACCATTCGTTCCTGAGCTTCCGATATCCATATCTCTGTATAAGACAGGCCGCTGTATTTAAGCGGAACTTTTTCCAGATATACTTCTGCGCCTGTCTCTTCGGTCAGTTCTCCTACCGCGCTTGACAGTCCGCCGGCTCCGCAATCAGTTATTGCTTTATATAGCCGTAGGTCTCTGGCCTTTATAATGGTGTCCGCTACCTTCTTCTCGGTGATCGCATTGCCTATCTGCACAGCCTGCCCTGATATAGATTCAGACTCTTCGGTAAGTTCGCTGGAGGAAAAAGTCGCTCCGTGTATACCATCCCGGCCTGTCCTGCCGCCGATAACTATGATCATGTCGCCTTTATCCACTCTCTTCTCTGTCATGTTCCTGGGCATGATCCCTACGTTACCGCAATATACCAGCGGATTCCCCAAAAATCTCTCGTCGAAAAGGATAGCGCCGTTACAAGTAGGGATACCCATTCTGTTGCCATAGTCCCTCACGCCGCTTACAACACCTTTCATAACTCTTTTTGGATGCAGAACACCTTTAGGTATCTTGCTCATAGGCATATCAGGAGGAGCAAAACAAAATACATCAGTGTTCATTATGGGTTTAGCTCCTAATCCTGTCCCGAGAGGATCGCGGATAACTCCGCCTATCCCTGTACCCGCACCTCCGTATGGTTCTATAGCAGAAGGATGATTGTGCGTTTCAACTTTAAAACACACATCGTTTTTCTCGTCGAATCTGATCACCCCTGAGTTATCAGTAAAAACCGATACACACCATTCTTTATTAAGCTCCCTGGTTGCTTTCATGACCGTGCTTTTAAGCAGATTTTTGATAACTTTTCCGTTGTAACGGACCGTCCCCCTGAATGTTTTATGTTTGCAATGCTCTGACCATGTCTGAGCTATAGATTCAAGCTCACAATCCGTAGGGTTCCTGCCGATCTTCCTGAAATACTTCTTTATAGTCCGCATTTCTTCGATACTTAAATACAACTGGCCTTTCTTTGATATTTCTGCCAGCCTATCGTCTCCGGCTCCGAGGATGTCCACAGTCGTTAGTTTGAATTCATACCCTGCGATGCTTTTGTGTATTTCGGATTTCCCTTTTACGGCATGCTGTATGACTTTATTATATAAAAGCTTGTCGCTTATGGAGCTCAATTCATTTTTTGAAAACCTGCCTTTTATAACATATTTTTTTGCCGTACGGATCATGTTAATACCATCTATCCCCAGGTCTCGTGCCGCCTTCAACGCGCTTTCTTCGACAGGATCCATGACTCCGGGATTATATGCTATTTCCACAATATGGATCTTCCCGGATTCATTTATCTTAAATGCCGGGCATGCAAACTCCTGAGTTACGGGGTCAGTAAAAAGATCTTTAGCCATGCGGACTATATTTTTCGGGGAAACATCTCCGTCAATAAGATATACCTGTATAAAATTGACATCCGTTACACCGGCATATCCGAGTTCCAAAATATCTTTTTTTACTCCTTCGCCGATAGCGTCGTATATGCCCTTCTTATCCCTTATTTCTATCCTATAATTCATTTTTCCTTCTATTTGTTTCTACTTTTGTGTTTAATTGATTCGGATTTAGTATTTCGATATTCGTATTTATATGTTCTACTCCCACTCAATAGTACTCGGAGGTTTTGAACTCACATCGTACACTACCCTATTAACACCTTTAACTTCGCTTATGATCCTCGACGCTATATTCTGTATAAGGTCATACGGTAATTTCGCCCAGTCAGCTGTCATGCCGTCCTGGCTTGTGACAGCCCTTATTGCAAGAACATTTTCATACGTCCTTTCGTCGCCCATAACTCCTACGCTTTTTATCGGGAGCAGGACTCCGAACGACTGCCACAATTTATAATACATCCCTGCTTTTTTTATTTCATTCACAAGGATATCATCCGCTTCCCGCAAAACAGCAAGCCTTTCTTCGGTCACATCCCCTATTATGCGTATCGCAAGACCCGGCCCGGGGAATGGCTGGCGCCATAAAACCTCATGCTCCATGCCGAGCTCTTTACCTAATTCTCTCACCTCATCTTTAAACAATTCTCTCAGAGGTTCGATCAGCTTTAATCCCATTTTTTTCGGCAAACCGCCTACGTTGTGATGGCTTTTTATCACAGCGCTGGGGCCGCCGAATGCGGATACGGACTCTATTACGTCGGGGTAGAGTGTCCCCTGCGCCAGATATTTTACTGCACCTATTTTTTTTGCTTCCTTTTCAAATATCCGTATAAATACGCGTCCTATGATCTTTCTTTTCTTTTCGGGGTCCGTAACACCTTTAAGCTCCCTTAAAAATCTTTTACCGGCATCAACCTGAATAAGGTTCATACCTAAATGTTTTTTAAAAAGATCCCTGACTTTCTTTGCTTCGTTTTTCCTCACAACGCCGTTATCCACAAATATGCAATAAAGCCTTCTGCCTATCGCCTTATGCAGAAGTACCGCGGTTACTGAAGAGTCAACTCCTCCGCTTAACCCCAGCACCACGTTACCTTCGCTTACAGCATCCCTGATATCTTGTACGGATCTTTTGATGAATGATCTCATGGTCCAATTCTTTTTACAGCTTGATATATTGAACAGGAAATTAGCGATTATTTTCAGCCCGTTCTCCGTGTGCGCCACTTCAGGATGGAATTGGACGCAGAATATTTTTTTGCTTTTATGCGCGATAGCAGCATAGCCGGAATTTTCCGTATGCGCCAGCCTGACAAAATCATCCGGCATCCTGGCGGCATAATCCCCGTGGCTCATCCAGCTGATAAAACTTTTCGGGAGGTTTTGGAAAAGTTTATCTCTTTTATCTATATGAAGACGCGCTCTGCCGTATTCTCTTTTTGGAGACCTTTTGACCGTCCCTCCGAATATTTTTACTATAAGCTGCATCCCGTAGCATATACCGAGGACAGGTATGTCCAGTTCAAAGACCGCCGGATCTATAGTAGGCCCCTTGTCATCATACACGCTGGCTGGCCCGCCTGAAAGGATTATGCCCGCAGGCCCTATTTTTCTTATGTAGTCGGCATTTAAAGTCGGGGGAACGATCCTGCAGTAAACATTATTTTCCCTGACCCTGCGAGCAATAAGCTGGTTATACTGAGACCCGTAATCTATTATTAAAATCCCGCCTTTTATCATTTGATATATTTATCCTTACTCCACTACCACACTCTTCGCCAAATTCCTCGGCTGGTCGATGTCGCATCCGATAAGCCTTGCCACATGGTAAGCAAACAGCTGCAGCACAACAGTATTCAATATCGGATATAAGAGCTCCGTAGTTTTTGGTATGTAAAAAACGTCGTCTATCCCCAATTTCTTTATCTCTTTGTTTTTTTCGGAAGCGATCACTATAACAATGCCGCGACGCGCTTTCACTTCCTGTATATTACTCAATATCTTCTCATAAACCGCGCTTTCGGTCGCTATGACAATGACCGGCATTTGTTCGTCTATGAGCGCTATAGGCCCGTGTTTCATCTCTCCGGCCGCGTACCCCTCCGCATGGATATAGGATATTTCCTTCAATTTCAGTGCTCCTTCAAGCGCTATAGGATAATTGATGTTCCTCCCTAAATATAAAAAGTCCCTTTTTTTAAAATATTTTTCGGCGCACAGAACAGTCTGATCGTCCAACTTCAATACCTTTTCCACAAGTTTCGGTATCTGGCATATCTCTTCAAGATGCAGCACTGACTCTTTCTGGCTTATTTCGCCTCTCATTTTCGCAAGATAAACAGCCAGAATAAAAAGCACCGTAAGCTGCGATGTGAATGCTTTTGTGGAGGCTACCCCTATCTCAGGGCCTGTCCTCGTATATATCACGCCGCTGCATTCTCTGGTTATACTGGACCCTATCACATTGCATATTGCTGTCGTCCGTGCGTGATATTTTTTCGCTTCGCGCACAGCGGCAAGCGTATCAGCTGTCTCGCCCGACTGACTGATAGCCACAACCAAAGTATCTTCTTCAATAAGCGGATGCCTGTACCTGAATTCCGAGGCAAGGTCCACCTCGCACGGTATTTTAGCCAGTTTTTCGACGAGATATTTACCTATCATTCCCGCATGGTAAGCAGTACCGCACGCGACAAAATAAATTTTCCTGGTGTTTTTAACGTAATCCTTGTCCAGATCGCTGTGCTCAAAAAACACCTTCCCGCTGTCAAGCGAAAGCCTGCCCCGCAGGGTTTCTTCGATAGTCCTGGGCTGCTC
>Ga0172375_10009728_pt1 | contig 12610 bp, 16 predicted proteins | sample LakKiv1m_FD_114537 | JGI IMG/M metagenome (GOLD analysis project Ga0172375, IMG submission 114537) | Freshwater microbial communities from Kabuno Bay, South-Kivu, Congo - kab_092012_11.1m | ecosystem: Environmental > Aquatic > Freshwater > Lake | place: Democratic Republic of the Congo... | reverse complement strand
TGATCAGAGGTTCGAATCCTCTTCCCACCGCCAAGGAGAGATCGCATAGTTGGTCTAGTGCGCCTCACTGCTAACGAGGTAACCCGCAAGGGTTCCAGGGTTCGAATCCCTGTCTCTCCGCCACCGTGCACGAATGGAGGCTAAAGCCTCTTTTTGTGTATCATTTATATCTGTTAGAGCCTTTGATTTACTTAGTTCTAACCCTTCGTATTCCGTTTCTAAAGTAGAGTAGCCGTCTTTAATCGGAACAAGCCATTTATTAGTTTCAATATTAAGTTCTCCATCCTTAATTGTAATAATTTTACCCAATGTCATCAGGATTTCTTTCTTCGTTTCTAACCCACCTTTTATAAAAGCTTTGCGAGCGTATGTGGCAAAGTTAAAAGTTTTTTGTGTAAGTTCAAGCCATTGGTCGGCTCGTTCTTCTGTCTGTTGTCGCTTACTCTTTAATTGAGTAATGTGCAACTTGAGGTCATCTCGTTCTTTAATAAAGGCTTCATCATCAATCAACAGGCGATACCTCATCTTGGTTAGTTCGTCTAAATCCTTTTGAGCTTGAGCTATAGCTTTGTTTTGCGATTCGGCTATTTTCGTTCTATCTTCAATTTCTTTATCGTTATCTTGGTTTAAATCTTCTAACGCCCAATCCAAAAACTCTGGTAAGATTGTTAATTCCTCTATTTTCTTTTCTGCTTTGAGCTGTAAATCATTATCTTTCATTGATTTCCTCTGGGAGCACTCAATGTCAGTTCTCTTGTGGGTGCAGTGATAATAGGTATAATTCTTAATTTCGCCAGTGCTCTTAATCAATTTTGTTTTAGTCTCGGCAGTATATAAGCAACCGCACTCCTCGCAACGAATAAAACCAGTAAAGGCAAATTGATGATTTTTTGGTCTGGGTTTTCCTTTTCGGCCAAGAAGCATTTGCACTCTGTCATATTCTTCTAATGTAACCATTGGTTTGTGTTTACCTCCCCATTGAACACCAGAGTAATCAATTATCCCAGTATAGAAAATGTTGGTAAAAATTCTATAAATTCCGCTTCTGGACAATGGATTGCCACCGCTTCGTTTTGTTTTTCTGGTTCTATAGCCCCATTCGTCGTTGGCGATTTTGAGAATTTTGGGAGGGGTGTAATTGCCAGTAAGCATTAAATCCCACATTTTTCTAATTAAGGGAAAACGCTCTGGGTCTACAAGAATATCATTTTCGCCCTTCTCTTTAAACTTGCTATTTAGGTAACCTTGGGCTACAAAAGCAGGTAACCAACCTTTCTCAAGTTTAGATTTTTGGCCTCTCTTAACATTTTTTCTAAGGTCTATGATAAATTGATTTGCCGTTCCACTCTCCACACTAAACAAAATAACATTATCATCTGGGAGATATTGTCTGTCCATAGTTTGAATTGATTTAATAATGTTTTCTTGTAAATCCCAACTTATTCTTCCACTATCAACTGGATTACGAGACAATCGGTTTATCTGCCAGCATAAAACGCCTTCTGCTTCTCCTTTTTCAATTCGGCTCATCATCTCCTCAAACACAGGGCGATTGTTGGGTTTCTTAGCCGATTTAGTCTCGGTATAAATCTTTTTAATATCCAAATTCAAACGCTGGGCGAGTTCTTTCAGGTCTTTGATTTGGTCAGGAATAGATTGAATTTGCCTGTCTTCGCCTTCCGACGACTTTCTCGCATAAAGAAAGTATCTAATTTTGGGGGAATTTTCTTGTTTCATAACTTAAAGGGACGGTCTGGTAGCCCAGTCGCTTATCCACGAGGGATAGGTTTCTGGCAGACCGCCCCTATAAGGGCAGAAATCTATCAAAAAACTCGTGGATTTATATGCGACTATTGGGCTACATTTACATTATACACTATTTTTCGTTGTCAACAAAACGATGGCTACAATGATAAAATTGAGCTGGTGCTCTCAAAGGAAACCAACCCCTTCTTAATTTGTTCGTATGGCTTACAAGTATCATCCTTTGTCTTCTGAGCCGCTCTATTTCATTATTCATTTTAATAGAATTTATTTTCTCGTTTCTAATTTGATTTTCTTCACAACAGCGATAAAATTGCATTGCCGATAAGCCCATAGACAAACTTTTTTTAAAAATTTTCAACTTACGGACGACAATTTTTCTTTCTCGGGTAAGCCGACTTATTGTCTCGTCTATCTCTTTTATTCTTCTTGTTTTCTTAGCGATTCTACCTGCGCCGAAATAACGATCAAAAATAAGAGGGTTATCAAGTGCTACTTCAGATATCCTGTCCTTTATTTGTTGCCTTAGATTTTTTTGCATAATTCACTCCTGTAGTTTTTATTATTTTACTAATGGTAATAGTATGCTTCTTATCGCTCTCATTTTGGAGGCGGTCTTGAGATTTTATTCATAATGTCCTTTCCGTTGCACAGCGTCAGATTTGCTTTATCGATAATCGCTAAACTAAATCTGACATCGTGTCTTGGTCTAATTCTTTGTCTGTTATTGGTATGCCTCTGATTTTTTTACATTCATCGCTTAAAAACCAGCTAAATTTATCAACCAGATACAAGGTTTTTTCTTCTCCAATTTTTTCAGAATCATCTGGAACTAAATATCCCAGCCCCAAAATCTTTAACGATTCCATTTGTTTTAACGCTGTTGTCCGAGAACAATTTAGGGCTTTCATCGCTTCGTTTGTCATCATCTGCCCATCATTTTCCAGTAATTTCCTAAATAGTTGCGCTCTTATAGTCGGAGCGCTATCAATAGCCAGTTCAATAATCAAGCGCAAATCATCTTGATTTATTTGAGTTCGGCCACAAACCAATGCGTGGCCTCGGCATAGGTTATAGAACAATTGGTTGATACGATCCGGCTTTTCAATAACCGGTTGAGTATAGTCATAGACTTCACCATCTTCCGATTTATCTTTCCAAACATTGATTACGCCTCGTAACTTAGCGAGGAGTTGAGCACAGCGAACAATAATAATTTTATATTCTTGTTTGTCGGCGGTTTTGTCCCAGTCAACACCTTCCGGGTGTTTATGCCAAAGAGTATAAAGATAACCTCTTGTAGCCATTCGGCAGGCCTTCTCTTTTTCTTTATAGGCAACGGTAGTTAGTTGTTCGGCTAATTCTTCTTCAGTTTTTTCCTTGACACCCATATTAAGAAAAAAGAGGCGTGAGCCGAGATTTCCCATCATTTTCCAAACTCTCGGCGGTATCGGGGTTGAACCAGCCAAAATCATAAATAGATATTCGCCAACATAAAATCTCTGACCGTGTATGCCGCTATCGCTATTTAATCCTTCTCCGTCTAACGCTCGCGTTAATGTGCCTAAACAATCTGTCAAATCATCATCTCTTTTTGCGAAGATGGTTGCTAAGTCCCGAATTAAAAACATTTTATACCTTAGCCGTGGCAAGAGGTCTATTTTTGGCAGGTCTTCTTTTTTAACATTGGAAGCATTAGACAAAAAAGAGGCGGGGGTAAATTTATCGCTCGCATAGGTTAGTTCGCTAATTTCGGAGAAAAAGTTAATAGTAATGGTTTTACCGGATGAAGGAACATCAACTAAAACCAAAGCAAACGGATTAGTTATCTCTTTAATGAGAATTTGAGAAATAATGGAAAGCCCGATTTCAGCTGGGAATAAGAGTTCTGGAAAATTGTTTTTTATTATTTCTTGCCATTCTTCAATACTAACTTCGCGATTGGGCTTTTCAATCTGTTTTATCCGATTTGTTTTCTCGGTGTATTTTTTAGCATATTTATAGAGTAAATCATCAGGATTTCCTTTAAGTTTGATTAGAAAATCGGTAACATCTCCACCTTCGCCGGCTTCTGGCGGTAGAGCAATAATGAATAGTTCGCTGACAATATCTTTAAGCATTTCGGCTACTCGTAGCGACCCGTTTCGGCCGGCTTCGTCGTTATCAAAACAAAGATAAACTTTGCCAACCTTTGCTAACTTTTCCGCCCATTCCGGCTTAAAGGTCATTGCGCCGTGAGTTGAAGTTACCGCCGGCATTGCAATTGAAAGTAAGGCCAGCCGGTCTAATTCACCTTCGCTGATAACAACGAATCCCATATCGTCATTGAGCGTGTCGTAGCCGTAAAGTTCGGCTTCTATGCCTTTGGGATAAGTCATTTTATCGTTACCGACATTCGGATCTTGTCGCAATTTGAAAAACTTAAAATCGCCGTTTATGTCGGGAATGGGAATTGTAATCCAGCATTTGTCGTAAAACTTGCCCCAGCCGAGCTTATGGTCGTCTATAACGGCATCTGTGAGGCCTCTGGCTTTGAGATATTGACGAATCCGCTCCGGCATAGCTTGATGGCAATCTTTAACCAGCTCATCGTCAAACTTGGTGGCTTTCAGTGGATTGTGTGGGTTGAGTGCGATATCTTGAATCGTATCGCCCAAATGTTTTGCTAAAGTTACAATGTTTCCTTTTTCACCGCATTTTTTGCATTCGTATTGTCCGGTTTCTGAATCAAAATAAAGATGAGCTTCGTTTTCTTTGCTGTTCTTATCGCATTCATCAAACAGGCAATGGGCTACAAGTTCTTTTCCAATTTCACGAAATTGAATCCCTTTTTTGGTTAAATAGTCTTTAATTGTAATTGTTTGTAATGTCATTATAATTTCCTTATATTTAATGGCTTATTTTATTAAATCCTACTGGTTAAATGATTGCTTACTGGGGTCTTCGCATACATTTTGTCGTCTTTCATTGGTAAGTATTGGTTCTCTTCAATACTTTGGACTTAGCCGAGCTTATAGCGGCGTTCTTATGACGGCGAGCCGATTGACTGTTCAATTTATCAATCCAAGGCAATAATCGGCGACATTGGCCTGCGATTTTCTTCAAAATCTTGATAGACATCGTGCAAACTGGCTCGTCGTTATATCGCACCCTTTTAGACATTGAAAAATCCAATGGGCATTTTGGGACATCGCAAGAAGAAAATCTCGGACATTTCTCTACTAAATTTGGTGATTCATTTGATTGCATATCTTCCTTTTTTATAGTGTCAAAATACTTATTATAGGTCGCCAGTTTCTCGGCGGCGAGATTGTAATTCTTTAAGTTCTTCTTTCGTCATTGGTTGGTAAACTATTTCAACAAGTCGGCGGAGTTTAACACCTTGCTCGTAAGCTTCTTCACGACTGATTTCTTCACCGAAGCGGTTTTTGTAAAGTGCTTGAAATTTTTTAATACTCTCGTCCGACAGCATTATTTACTCCGAATAAATTCTGTTTTTTAACATTTTGATATTGTCAAAAAAAGCCCTCGCTTTAACATCTAAATGGTCAGCCCAGTATTCATCTACGACCTTTTCAATTCCGATTTCTCGGCGAAAGATGAATTGAACTTTGCGAGGGTTGGTTTTATCTAAAGATGAAATCTCAAAGCCTGTAGTTACCAAACAAGCGGCAACGCCTAAATCAAAAGTAGTTAAGTAATCCATATAATTGTCTGATTGTAATTTTTTGGTCATATAATCCTTAGTAATTTTTTGTGCTCTCACTTATAAATGGCGAATTTCACGCTTTTTCTCCAAAAACAAAAAAACCTCCCTGTACGGAAGGTATCGCGATAAAAAATCTATAAAGTTTATTTCGCGCTAATTATCCTCGTAAACTAATGGCGTCTGTTTTTTATATTCCTCGGCAATTCCTAAATCATCTTTTTCTTCATCTTCATCATCTTGCGATTGTTCAGGGAGTGGGATTAGAGTAACCTTAATTTTATAGCTTTTGCTTTCTTTGCCTTCAGCTGAATAATATGGATAGAAAAGGTCATAATCTATTGAAAAATAACTCCGGAAACATTCGGATAATAGCTCTTTTTGTTTTTTGTATTGGTTTCTTCTCTTCTTATCTTTTATTGATATTTCTCCTCCAAGCTGAGCTAAAACTTTCAAGAAGTCCCATAGAACACTTGGCTTTGGAATTTTTTTACCTTTTCCATACGAGACTATATCTTTGTAATTTGCTATGTGTTGGAATTGTCTAACTTGAATCTGGATATTCTCATCGTCTACAAATTTTAATATAAAATTTTCCCAAACTGTGCCGGCAGGTAGCTTATACGGAAATTTTGGCTTATTATCTTCTTTGCCCTTCTGAACGATTGATTTGAGTCCATCTCGTAAACCTCCAATTTCTATTTCGCTACCGCTGACAAGTTGAATCTTTTGTATATTATCTTCAGTGTTTTTGGGGGATACAGGCGGCTTTAGCTGGTTTTTTAAAATATATTTATCAATCCTGCCGATCAAATCCTTGCGTTCTTCTTTTACTTTAGCGATGCCTTCTTTAGTTGGGCAATCTGTTTCGGTAATTTTTCCCAAAAAGCCATAAAGATTTACAAGGATTTTATTAACCGGTTCATTCTTCTCATATTCACAGCCAATAATGTTATTAAAAGGACGGTTATATTCTTTGACCAAACTCCCACATTTTCCGGAATGGATTTTATTTTCAATTTCTTTGATTAGTTCAAAATATAATTCGTTTAGGGAACTATCAATATTTTCCTTATTTTTGTCGTAAAATTTTACGAGCTTAATGAGCTCATACCAAAATACATATAATTCATCTATCACATTTGGATAAATAGCGTAACATTCAGGTTCGTGGGTATTGTCGTCTTTATCAATCCAAATATCATTAAGATCGGTCTGTTGCCATAAAACCCCATTGTTAATTTCAAAATTATCGTATTTAAGAATGTTGTTAAATTCCTTGGTTAGTTTTTCGGCAGTTGCTCCATCTCCGCCATGCGTTAAAGGATGAACCGACTCTTCTATAATCTTGAAAAGTAATTTATGGCCTTGAGGCTTATCCGAGGTCGCTAAAGCAAATAAGACGCTGTAGACCATTCGCCATTTGGTATCCGAAGAATTGATTAACTTTTCATCTACGCCACAATTTTTCAGAAATTCAACAAGATTTGATCCGGAGTCAAAATCTCCGATTTTCCTTGAAATGATTTCTAAAGTTTTAGGTTTAATTATTGATTTTGAATTTTCCATTGTAATTGTAATTTAGTGCTGTCTTAACTATACCATACCCGTCTTGTCTTATATGTAAATTTATGGGAAAATGAAATTAGTTTTGTACTTTATTTAACACCTAAACCTTAGCAATAAGGCACGGCACAAAATCCTACGCGAAATAAAGACGGTCTTCCGACCGCACTTATTCGCGTAGGTTCACATCCGAAAGGGTGTGAGACAGTCCGAAAGGATTGCCGTGGTTCGGGAGACCATTTTTATGAAAGAAAATAATTTCTGGCGGCACATACCAAATTTTAAGCATAAAAAGCCGAGTTTACTCAAAAGAATATTAATTATCGTTTTTTCTATTATCGGCTTTTTGGTTGTTAGTTGTGTTTTGATTGGAGTTACCTACCGTCCACCTAAATCGTCAGGCGAAAAAATGGTTAATTCCGCCACAAGCCAGATTTGTAAATATCCAGAAAACAGTTCAAAAAATATTTTGGCTCTCATTAATGAATATAGAATCAGTAAAAAATTGCCTGCTTTCACGGAATACCCAGCTCTTAGTAAATATCAGGAAGCTCTACTTGCCGAAATGGTAAAGAATCAGGGGGCTGACTATAGTGAACTGAAAAGCATAACCGCCTGGCAAGAAAAATACGTTAAAACCGCCTCTGTTATCTACACTGAAAACAACGCGAGGAAGTTTGGTGTTTTTTTGGCTCCAACCCCTTGCGAAGCACTCAATTTTTTTAAGAACAATAACAATAATGATCTTTTATCGGTTAATCACGACTCTGTTGGGATTGCGACAATAGGGAATAAAACAATAATCATTTTGGCTAAGAAAACAATTAAACCTAATCAAGCGACAACGGTTGATCTAAACTATACAAATTTTCAAATACCGGAATATAAGCCAACGCAAGATTCTATCTATACTCAATATACTGCGCCTACTACAAATTATTCTGCCGAGGACTCAAATATCACTTATCCATCAACAACAAAAGAAAAATCTTCAGAAGAGATTCAAGGGTGCGTAGATTCATATCAAAAAGAACTAGATGATCTAAAGGCTGATTATGACTTTGATTTGCAATCAGAAAATTCCCGATATGCCCAAGAAAGAGAGCAGATCTCAAGAGATCTGGCATCTCGTGGGCTTGCAGGTACTGATTTCGGTGGCGTTCTCAGGGCGGCCAAAACTCACCATTTAAATATCACTGGCATCTTAAAAACGACTTATGATAATCAAGTAAATAATATAAAAAACTGGCAACAGAGTTGTTCAACTTGATAAGAATAATATTTTAGCTTGAAAAATGAACAATAATAAAAAGAAAAAAATCCTCATTCTTATTTCAGTTATTTTTTTATTTTTGGCAGTATTTGATGGCTGGCCGTACGGCTTTTTTACTTTACTAAGATTTGTTGTTTTCGCTTCAATGGCATACATAGCTTGGCTGGCATATAAAGCAGAACAAGAAAAATGGACTTGGATATATGGTTGTTTGGCTGTGATTTTCAATCCTTTCATCCCTTTTTATTTTGGACGAAATTTTTGGGTTGTTACAGATTTGATAGTTGCAGTATTTTTAGTGTTATCAATTTTTATTTTTAGATTGAAAGATTAAAAATTAGAGGAGAAAATGACATCCGGAAGTAATCAAACACATCATAAATTTTCAGTATCCCAAAAAAATCTTCAAAAATTAAGCGAGGATTTTAATGTAAATTTAGACGAACTGGACGATAAAACAAGAGATTCCCTGCTTGCTTTGTATGATCCCAGAAAATACACACTACTTCATAAGATATTAGACTATGCGGGTTGGTTTCTTCTTTTAATGGCTTTAATAGCATTGATTAGATTTCATTGGTTTATTCTCGTCTCGTCGTTATTATTAAGTTTAATCTTTCATTTTGTCGGATTTTTAATTCAGCGAAAAAATGCTATTAAGCATCTCAATAATTATTACCAAAAAAAATTAGAAAATAATCAAGTAGATGCCGAGGAGTTAATCAAAAACGGGGTTTGGGAAAATGTCATAGAAGAATTACGCAAAAAGAGACCTCTTCTTGCAAATATAATAATTGTAGGAAAAATAAAACCGAGAAAACTGTCTGGTAACGCCTTATTTCTTACTGGAGATGAAGAATCTTTTAAATATTTAAGAAACACCCATGAAATAGCCGCACTTACCAAAATTGTTAAAGATATTACTGGAGAAGATTATAAAATTTTTTATTTATAGAATGGCTATCATCAGTTTGATAAATTTGTTTCTGATCCATCAAATGAAATTAAGCGATGATTGGGAAAAATTGTTGATAGTTATAAGTTAGTCACGACAGGAGCAAAGTAAAATGAAGGCATATTTAGATATTGATGGCGTTATCTTGGCCAACGATAAGCAGGTCGCAAATTATGCTGACGAGTTTATCAGGTATTTGGTTGAAAATTATGATGTATACTGGCTAACGACTCACTGCAAAGGTGATTCTAATTACACCATTGAAATGTTGAAGAGATTTTTTAATCCTGAAACGATTGAAATCCTTAAAAAAATAAAAACCACAAATTGGGATACTTGGAAAACTGAAGCGATTGATTTTAATAATGATTTTTTATGGTTTGATGACCAAATATTTGAGGAAGAAAAACAAATCCTAAAATCACATAATAAATACGATTCTTGGGTTCAAATAGATTTATCACGAAATTCTAACCAACTAAAAACTTTTATTAAATAGTAAACAAATCAATAATTAAATATAATGGAGGCCAAAATGGAACAAGAAAAAAGGGATGAAACGAAAAACAAAAAATTAAACCAGTTGGCGTGGATTGGTGCCTTGGTTTGGGTTGTAAGTGTATTGCTTCAACAAATAAGTGGTATATTTGGTATTATCACAGCCGCAAGCTTTTTCATCGGCTTAACCGCTTTTTTACAAATCAAAAAAACGAACGAAAGAGGAAGATTTCTCGCTTTTTTGACAATGATTTTGGGTGGCATTTCGCTCGTTGGTGTTCTGTCTGCTGTTCTGTCTGTTATATTATTAGCGTTATAATACTGGCACTGGAAGAATCAAGAAATCCTAAAAATTAAAGATAGTTAACTAATTTTTTTTGTTCTATAATTATCTTATGGATGAATCTAATAAAACGCTTTATATTTTTATAGATGAATCTGGAAATTTTGACTTTTCGCCTAAAGGCACTAATTATTTTGTATTGACATCAATTTCCACCGTGAAACCATTAAATGCGAGGAAGTGTTTTCTGGAATTGAGATATAGATTGCTAAGAAGTGGTATTGACCAAGAGTTTTTTCACGCTACAGAAGATAAGCAAGCGGTTCGGGATTCGGTTTTCAGTTATATTAAAAGGATTGATGATTTTGATGTTGATTGTGTCATTGCTCAAAAAAATAAGGCCAATCCTTCTTTATATCTTGAAAATAAATTTATTCCCGATGAAAATGGAGGGGTAAAGATTCTGACCAAACATTCAGAAGAGAAACTATATCACAAAATATCACAAATCCTTCTTCAGTATATTTTTAATCGTCATCGCAATATTGATTCTATTGAAAAAATCGTAGTTGTTTTGGGTTCAGTCTTCACGGAGAACAAGCGAGGATATGTATTGAAGAGCCTTAAGCAATATCTAAAATTGCAATTTCAAAAACCATTTTATATTTATTTTCACAATACGGCTTGCGATATTAACTGCCAATTAGCTGACTATTGCGGCTGGGCTGTCTATGTCAAAGCAGAAAGGGATGAAGGTCGCCCATATGATGAGATAAAAAACAAAATCAAAAGTTGTTTTGATGTTTTCGCGAGAGGGAGCACCACATACTATGATTATAAAAGATGACCACCCCATCTATCCCTTGCGGGAAGAGCCCGAGGGCTCTTGTCAACGGGGTGGAACTTTTAATTTAATTATACACATAATAAAATAACAAAACAATCAAACTATGAAAAAAAACTCTTTAGAAGAACAAAAAAACAAGGTGCAAAATCAATTAAATAAAACTGCCGATACGGATAGCGTTATTAAAAATAAATTGTTTATTATTTTTCACTATATAGATTCGTTATCACAACCCGAAAAATATTCCGAAACTCAAAGAGAAGATTTAAGAAAATTGGCTTTAGAATTGAAATACAACGAGGATACCGAATTTGAAAAATGGTTTAACGCCCCCAAATAGACCCGCCGCCAATTTTATAAAGCACGCTTTAAGTGTGGAATACTTTACCGAGGACAGGTTTTAAGAATCCACACAAGGCCACATAAAATACCTATGTAAACCTATGCATTTTTCTCTGGAAAAGTTAAGTAAAGTTAAGTAATTTATCCTCAAGTAAACTCAAGCGATTTAACCTTGATTAACCTTGAGTGGTTTTTCCTTAAAACCTTAATAAAACTTAACCAAATCAAAGCCGCTAAAACTAACTAAAAATAACCGACCAAAGCGCAATCTCTCCAAACCGATTTTTTAGGGGGGGGTATTAAAAATTTGGTGTGCACTTTGTAAGCGTGGATATAGTCAAAACCGATTTTTACGCAAGGGGTGGTGGGGGGTCTCGGGATAGCGAGTATGGAAAAAGTTCCAACCTTGAAAAGTTAAGTTATTTTTGATAGATTTAAGATATGAATAAGAAAATTTTAATTTTTTTACACGGCACGCTCATAATGCACAAAAGCGGATTAGGTCGTAGCAGAGACGAAAGAGTTCAACAAAGTATAAATCGTGAGCCTTCCGTATTTGATTACGAAAATTATGTGCCGATTGGTAAAGCTGTTAAAAAGATGACTGGTTGGCGAGAGCAAGGAAATGAAATCTTATATCTAAGTTCTCACGAAGAAGCAGCTGATGTTGAAAAAGATAAGCGTGTCTTGGAAAGATACGGATTCCCAGAAGGTCAAATTTTTTACAGGCAAAATGACGAATCGTATAAAGATGTAGTTGAAAGAGTTAAACCTGATATTCTGATAGAAGATAATTGTGAGAGCATTGGCGGAGCAAAAGAGATGTCTATTACTTATGTTAATCCAGAGCTAAAGCGTAAAATCCAATCTATTGTGGTTAAAGAGTTTCAAGGTATAGACGATTTACCAAAAACAATTGGCTAATTTTTGAGAGGAGAACGCTATGGAACAAGAACCGACTGGTCAAGATAAAAATGAGCAAGAATCAACCGAACCGACAACTCAAGAGTTGGTTGAGGCTTGCCGAGAAGTCCTTTCTGAAGAGGATTGTGCCGACCTTGCTTCTATGGAATTTGATGACGCTCTCAATAATGCGGCTACAATGCTTGAAGAGCAAGGAATTGATTGGGTTTCGTTTTTAACCGAGAAGGGAATTTTAGAACAAGAAGGCTAAGCAACAGCCGAAGCTACATCAGGAATATAGATATATTCCTGATTTTGTTGTATGATAGTTCTGACATTGTTTACGATGTCCCGCCAGTTAGGAAATGCGTTTGTTGGCTCGCCCTCTGCGAGGGCTCGCCAGCCGATTTTAGGCGCAAAATTGAATTTTTTGTCTTTGTTTTGCAAAGCAAAACGCCAGAAGCGGGCTTTTA
>Ga0172375_10009727_pt1 | contig 12611 bp, 14 predicted proteins | sample LakKiv1m_FD_114537 | JGI IMG/M metagenome (GOLD analysis project Ga0172375, IMG submission 114537) | Freshwater microbial communities from Kabuno Bay, South-Kivu, Congo - kab_092012_11.1m | ecosystem: Environmental > Aquatic > Freshwater > Lake | place: Democratic Republic of the Congo... | reverse complement strand
GTCTTCCTGGACGGCAACAGCGGCGAAGGCGGCATGGCGGCCACGCGCGACCGCGGCCTGACGTACCGGCTGCCCGGCCGCGACCTGCGCGTCCGCACCGGGCTGGGCCGCCTGCTCGGCCACGCCGACTGCCCCGTGCATGCCCTGACCGTGCGCTGGCAGCCCGACGGGTCGCTGCTCTGGGAGGCCGGCGCGCCGGAACCGTGGCCCGCGGGTGCCGATCCGGCGACGATCACGGTCCGGCTGTACGACTGGCTCTTCGCCGAAGTGCGCCGCTCGCCCGAGCAGTGGTCGGCCTGGGGGATGCTGGGCGCCGCGAGCGCGTGCTTCGCGAGCGACCGGCTCGCGCCCGATCCGCGGGAACTGCAGCGGCGCGAGGCCCGCTTCCGGGAATCCCTCGCGCACCGCCCGGATCGCGTGCGGATCGCCCTGCGCGCCGGCGTGGAGGTGTGGGAGCCCGGCATCCTCGCCGACACGCGCGGCGAGGCGTTCTACGCCGCCGAGGGGTTGCGCGATGCGTCCCTCGACCTGCTGCGGGCCACGGCGCCGACCCTGACCGAGCTGCGCGCCCTCTGCGGCCGCCGCTGGGTGGAAGGCCACGCCCGGCGGCTCGCCACGCTCGGGCTGGCCGATCTGGTCGGGGCGTGAAGGCCGACGCCGTCGATCTCGAAGCCCGCCCCGACGGCCGCTGGCTGCTGCGCCGCGGCGGCCGCCGCTTCCTGCTGCCCGCGGACCTGGCCCGGCGTCTGCGCGACGGGGACGATCCCGATCGTCTCGACGAGCTGCTCGACGCCGCGCCGCGCCCGCGGCGCGCCCGGCTGCGCGCGACGCTGCTGCCCGCGCGGGTCGTGCGGCCGCTGGCCGACGCTCTGGCCCCGGCGACCGCCGGGCCGGCGCTGGCCGCCTCCACAGCGTCCGGGCTGCTGCTCTGTGCGCTGGGCCTGGCATCGTTCGCCGGCGGCCGCCCCGCCGCACCCGTCGCCTGGCCTCAGGCGGTGCTCGCGGTGACGGCCGTGGTCCTGGCCGCCGTCGTGCACGAGCTGGGACACGCGGCGGCCCTGCACCGCGGGGGCGCTCGGCCCGGCGCCATCGGCGCGGGCCTGGTCTGGTTGGTGCCGGTGCTGTGGTGCGACGTGACCGAGGCCGCGCTGCTGCCCCGGCGCGATCGCCTGCGGGTGGATGCCGCCGGCGTCGCCCTGCAACTGCCGCTGGGCGGGCTGCTGCTCTGCGCCGGCCGGGCGTGGCAGCGGCCGGAACTGCTGGGAGCCGGCGGCGCGATCCTGACCGCGGTCGCCTGGAACGCGCTGCCCTTCGCCCGCACCGACGCCTACTGGTTGCTCTGCGACGCGCTGGGGGTGCCGTCGCTGTCGCGCGCGCTCCCCGCGGGCGCGCCGACGCGCGTGCGGCGGATCAGGAGGTGTTGGCGGCTGGGGCGCGTCCTGTTCGCGGCGGGGCTGGCGGCGGCGGCGGTCGCGAGGGCCGTGGCGTGGGCCCGCGGGGAGCCCACGCCTTGAGTGCGGATGCTGCTCAGCGCAGTAGAGTCATGCGACGCACGACGCTGCCTTCAGCAGTCGTCAGGCGGTAGACGTAGGTGCCGGAAGCGACGCCCTGCCCCGCGTCATCCCGACCGTCCCAGTCGGCCCGGTGCGGGCCGGTGCCCAGCAGCCCGTCGACGAGCGTGGCCACGCGCCGGCCGTCCAGGGCGTGGACCGTCAGGGAGGCGCGACCGTCGCGGGCCAGGTCGAAGCCGATCTCGGTCCTGGGGTTGAACGGGTTCGGCCGGTTCTGGCGCAGGTCGGCCGTCGCGAGCGGCGGCGCGCTGGTGGCCGTGGACTCGGGGATCGGGAAGTTCGTCGCGTAGATACGGTCGCCGGTGTTGTCGAAGCTGCCGTTGGCGGCGTTGCCCGCGATGTAGAGCCGCAGGTCGCCCGCGCCCGCCGCTGGCGCCGTCCAGGAGACGAGCCAGGAGGCCCCGCCGGTCTGTCCCAGGAAGTTCCCGGAACTGGTATGTTTGGCGTAGGTGCGTCCGAAGGGGCCTCCCGTGCTGATCTGGACGGTGACATCGACGGCGGCCAGCGTGCCGGCGCTGACGCCGGCCTGGTCGAGCAGCGTCAGTTCGAACCCCCAGCGCTGGGCCGCGGGGTCCTGCAGGCTCACGTTCAGCAGATAGTTCTGACCGGGGGTGTAGGCGGCCGGCAGGTTCGTGATCGCGAGGCTGCCCGTTCCCGAATTCAGAGGAAAGGTCGCGTGGCAGGCGGTGCAGTTGGTCTCGCCGGGCGCGTTGGTCCTGCCGTCCTGCGGTCCCGCGGAGAAGGCGCCCGCCGTGGCAGCGAGCAGCAGCAGGGAGCCCGACACGGCCGCCGATCGCATCCGTTTCGCGATCATCCCGCTCGTGCTTGCTTTCGTCGTGCCGTTCATCGGTCCTCCTTGTCAGTTGTCGAGCGCGCCGCCGGCGATCCAGCGGCGCACGAGTTCCAGTTCCGGCGCCGACAGGGCGGGGCCGCCCTCCGGCATCAGGCCGCCGTACAGGCCGTTGCCGGCCAGCTTCCCGAACAGCACCGATGCGTCCGGATCGCCGGCCATCACGCGATCGGCCGCGTACCCCGTGGCCGGCACGCCCACCAGGGCGGCGTGGCTGCTGCCGGCGGTGAGGTCGAGGCCGGCCGTGCCGCCGGCGAAGTGGCAGCCCGTGCAGTCGCGGTCCCACAGGGGCTGGATGTCGCGGGCGTACAGGAGTTCGTCGCCGCCGCCGGGGGAGAGGAGAACGGCCCCCTCGTCGGCGCACCCGACGAGAAGCGCCAGTCCGGCGGCGGCGAGGATCGTGAGCGGGCGGCGCGGCGTCATGGCGCGTCCGCGCCGGCGGGTCGGGCTTCCAGGCGCAGGCTGACACGCTGCTCGTCGGCCAGCTTCATGGACAGGAACCCGGGGCGCGGGATCGCGTGATCCGACAGGCGCACTGGGAAATCGGCGGTGATCGTCAGCACGCCGTCCCGCGACAGGGACAGCGCGGCGCGGCAGGTCAGGGGTCGCACGACGCCGTGCAGGTCGAGTTCGCCCGCCACGACAACCTCGCAGGCGCCGCCTGGCGCGAGGGCGGCCGGCCGGGCTTCCAGGATGCGCGCGCCGCGGAACACGGCCTGCGGGAAGCGGTCGGTCTCGAGGTGGTTCTCGCGCATGTGGCGGTTGCGCAGGCCGATGCCGGTGTCCAGGGCGGCGAGATCGACGTCCACCGTCACCTCGGCATCGCCGGCGAGATGGTCCAGGTCCGCGCGGATGCGGCCGCCGACGGCGCGGGTTTCGCCGCGGAAGGATTCCAGGGGCGCCTTCGATTCGAATCCCACGGTGGAGCCGGCGTTCGGCGCCAGGACGAAGTCTGCGGCGCGGGCGGTCGCGGCGCCGAGCAGGGCCAGCAGCAGGGCCGGAGCGGCGACGAGGGCGGCGGTGCGACGGGTCATGTTCCCTCCCGGAGGTCGGGGCCGGCGGTTCAGAACAGGAAGTGCAGCACGAATTCGCCGCGGGTCGCGTCGGGTCCCGGCGCCCGCGGCCCGTGGTCGGCCTCTTCCCGGCGCGCGATCAGCATGGCGCCGAGGTGCGGCCCCAGCAGGGCGTCGACGCCCAGGCTCCAGGCGGTGCGGGCTCCGTCGGCCAGCGCGCGATCGGGATCCTGGAAGCCGTAGGTCGCGCGCAGGTCCCATCCCCGCCGGACGCGCACGGCCAGCTCGTGGGTGACCAGCCGTCCGAGGTCGCCGCCGACGCGCGTCTCGTCGAGCTGCCACACCCAGCTGACAGGGCCGGCCGCGGCGTAGCCGAAGCCCCCGGCGACGCGGTCGTGGCCGCCGGCGCGGCGCTCCCGCCAGACCGAGGCGCCCAACGCCAGGTTGAGCGTGCCGAACGAGCGCCGCGCCGCCGCGCGGCAGGCGTAGCCGCCACCCTCACCGGTCGCGCCGGCGAGGTAGGAGGCCGTCAGCTCGAAGGGCTCCGGGGCGAGGCCCACTTCGAGGCCGTCGTCGAGCAGCAGCGCGGCGCGGTCGTTGCCCTCGGGGTGGAACAGGTAGCGCCGCGCGGGCAGCTGGTGGTCGGCGAAGCGCCAGCCGTAGGCCGGCAGGAAGCGCCCGGCCTTCAGGTAGCCGTCGGCCGGCAGGTGGCGCGCGGTGCCGAAGGCCTCGCCCTGGCCGCCGCGGCCACGCTCGACGTAGACCGACGTGCGGTCGTCCATGCGCACCGACAGGTAGACGTCGGCCTGCATGGCGAGCACGCCGTCGCGTTCGCCGTCGCTCTCGTAGAGCAGGGTCCGCAGATCCGCACCGACGGCGACACGTTCGCCGATGCCCGGCGAGAACCGCGCCTCGGGCGAGGACGGCGCGGCCAGCTCCTCCGGGATCAGGTACTCCGCAGCGTAGGCGCTGCGCATGCCGCCGCCGGTGGGATTCTCGTGACAGAGCAGGCAGGACTGCCCGTAGCGCGCCGAGTACCGCGGCAGCGCGTTGGCCGGCGCGGCTCCCAGGGACGCCGCCAGCGACGCGAAGGCGGCGAGCACGACGACGCGCCGTCCCACCTCAGCGCCCCCCGGCCCGGACGACGGGGCAGGTGCTCTTGCCGAGCAGGGTGTACAGCGGGCACCAGCTTGACACCGCCGTCAGCAGCGGAACCAGACCGATCCAGCCCCAGGGGGTGCGCGGTCCCATCACGGCCAGGGCGACCAGACCCAGGCCGATCACGAGGCGGAGGCTGCGGTCCAGGGGCCCTACGTTCTTCTTCATGGTGCTCTCCTTCGGCGGTGTGCGGACGCGATGACACAGCCACCCTAGGCGCACCGGAAGCCGGCGACCGTGACTTAGTCACCAATACTTGTGATAACAGGTATTATTTTATCCGGAGTGAAATCGCGGCCGGATCGAGCTCAGAGGGCGGCTTCCCGCAGGCCCGCCGGGTCCGCGATCCCGATGCGCCCCCGCGCGAGCGTCACCAGGCCGCGCTGTTCGAAGGATTTGAGCAGGCGACTGACGACCTCGCGGGCCGTGCCGAGATCGGCGGCCACCGTCTCGTGCGTGCATTCCAGGGCGGAACCGGCGGCGCCGCCGCGCTCGACGAGGTAGGCGGCGAGCCGCCGGTCCATGCGCTGGAAGGCCACTTCCTCGATCAGGGCCATCATGTCGCCGACCTTGTCGGCCAGGATGCCGAAGACGTAGGCGCGCATCGCCTCGTGTTCGGCCATCCAGCGCAGGAAGAGGCGGCGCGGGTAGATGACCGCCTCGACCGCGGTCTCCGCGGCGGCGGCGGCGGGACTGGGGCGTCCCGAGAGCAGGCACAGCACGTTCACCGTGCAGCACTCGCCCGGTCCCACGCCGTACAGCGTGATCTCGCGCCCGTTCTCGCCCGTCTTGTACACGCGCAGCGCGCCGCTGCGCACCAGGGCGAAGGACTCGACCGCCGCGTGCTCGCGCAGGTACATGTCGCCGGCGGCGAGGCGCGCCGCCCGGCCGTGCTCGCGCAGCTGGGACAGCAGGGCGGGCGGCAGGCCCTCGGGGTAGGGGAAGTCGGCGGGGACCCTCGCGGGTGTGCTCATCTCGTCTCCGTTCGCGGCGCCGCGTTTCCGCGTCACTCGTCGAAGAAATCCATGCGGTCGACCGGCAGGCAGACCGTCGAGGCGATGTTGGACAAGTGGCTGAAGATGCGCTTGTAGAAGCGCATCACCAGCACCAGGCAGACGGCGTCGCTGGTCTTCAGGTCGCTGCGCGTGATGTCCTTGATCGCGGCCTCGAGCGCCTTCTCCTCCACGCGCACCAGGTCGAGGATGCGCCGGGCCGCCTGCTCGTCGCTGCGGCTGAAGACGTCGGCGGTCTCGAGCATGAGGTCGCGCATGGGGTCGGCGAAGACCTTCAGCTTCGCCTTGTAGAGGCCGCGGTCGGCGCTCTCGGGCATCAGCTCGCGGGCGACGTCGTAGATGTTCTTGATGTAGTCGCCGATGCGCTCGGCGTCCTTCACGGCGTTCATGAAGATCAGGCCCGACGGGATGTCGCCGCTGCCCTGGCCCAGCGCCAGGTGCGTCACGACGCTGCGCCGCACCTCGCGCTCCAGGACGTTGACGCGCTTGTCGCGGTCGTACAGCTCGGACTGCGCCGCGTCGTGGGGCAGGCCCTCGATCAGGACGCGGTAGACGAAGCTGTTCATCGCCACGCACAGGTCCAGCATCTCGCCCACGCGGCCGGTGGTGGCCTGGCTCCAGTTGTCCTGGCGGAAGATCTCGCGGAAGCTGCGGAACACGTTCATCTCGTCACTCCTATCGGGAGCCGCCCAGGGCCTTGGAGATCACGATGAAGAGCAGGGGCATGGCGAAGAACACGCCCAGGACATAGTACAGCGCCACCAGCCGGTTGCGGCACGCGGCCAGCGCGAGCAGGCGCGCCAGCCGGACGGGGATCCGGCGCAGCGCGGGCAGCGGGTAGAAGATCAGCGTGCCGGTCAGGTTGAACAGCAGGTGGACCAGGGCCACGGTCACCGCGGCGCCGTTGCCGGCCAGCGAGGCCAGCAGGGCGGTCACCGTCGTGCCGATGTTGGCGCCCAGGGTCACGGCGAAGGCCGCCTCAAGCTGGACGATGCCCGCGCCGATCAGCGGCACCAGCAGGCTGGTGGTGATCGAACTGCTCTGCACCATGACCGTCACGACCAGCCCCACCAGCATGCCCAGCAGGCCGTTGCGCTGCAGGTGGTCGTTGAAGACGCCCTCGGCGCGGGCCATCACGACGCGGCGCATCAGGCGGGTCAGCAGGATCAGGGCTCCGAACAGCAGCACCAGCGAGACGGCCAGCATCAGCACCGCCGCCGCCGTGCCGTGCAGGCGCCAGGGACCGAGCAGCAGGTCCCGCAGCGCGTCGGCGGGAGGGCCGGTGATCGCCTTGACCGGGCCCTCGAATTCCACGCCCCGGGCGCCGACCAGGTGCGACGACAGCCAGGTGGCGGCGCTCTCCAGGTAGTGCGTGCCCATCTCCAGGGGGAACAGCAGCAGGATCGTCAGCAGGTTGAAGAAGTCGTGCATCGTGGCGCCGGCGAAGGCGCGCCGGAACTCGGCGCGCCGCCCCATCGCCCCCATCGCGACGATCGTGTTGGTGATGGTGGTGCCCATGTTGGCGCCCATGATGATCGGGATCGCGCCGCGGACGGTCAGCGCTCCGGCCGCCACCATGCCCACGACGATCGAGGTGGTGCCCGAGGAGCTCTGGACCAGCGAGGTCGCCAGCAGCCCGATGAGCAGGCCGACGACCGGGTTGCTGGTGCCGGCGATGAGGGCCCGGCCGAAATCGTCGCCGAAGGCCTTGAAGGCCGTGCCCAGCAGGGCGATGGCGAACAGGAAGACGTAAAGCAGCGCCAGCAGGGCGGCGACCCGCAGCAGGGCTGCGCCGGGCAGACCCGTGGCGGGGCGGTTCGCGGCCAGGGCGTCCCGGGAAGCGTGGGGCATGGTCGTCCTCGCGGGTGCGGGCGCGATGCGGCGGCATCGCCGCGGTCTCGGCGGGAGGTTAGCCTGCCGGGGGATGTCCGTCAAAGTACGATTCGAAGCACCCGGCATGGTCAGCCGCCCGGACCTGCGCTACACTGCCGCCGAACGGACGAACGTGTTCCGGAGGTGTGAACGCGATGCGCAAGACGATCCTCGCGGCGCTGCTGTGCCTGGCCTGCGGCGCCATCCTGGTCGCCGGCTGCGGCCCCAAGGCCGAAGCCGCCAAGTGCGCGGACTGCGGCATGGCCGTGCCCAAGGACCAGGCCACGCTGGTCGGCGGCAAGCTGTACTGCGGCCACTGCGCCGCCGCCCAGGCCGCCAGGCCCGCCGGCGAGCAGCACGCCTGCGCCGCCTGCGGCATGACGATGGGCGCGGCCGACATGGTCCGGCAGGGCGATCTGTGGTATTGCAGCTGCTGCGTGCCGGCGGCGGCGGGCGCCGATTCGACGCCGGCGGCGGCAGCCGCCCGCTGAGCGCCCCGCAGCGGCCGCCGCGCCCGGAACCGCTTTGCGGCCGGGGCGCCGAAGCGTTAACGTGGGGCGGCCGGACCGGTCAGGCTGCGCCGGTGTCCGTCGTCGAGGATCGCAACCCCCGCCCTGCGGGGAACCGCGCGGAGGATCCCATGGCCATCCTGAAGGTCGCCCGCCTGGGCCACCCCGTCCTGCGCCGGGTCGCCGACCCGATCCCGCCGCAGGAGATCGCCGGCCCGGAGATCCAGGCCCTGATCCAGGACATGTTCGAGACCATGGACGAGTACAACGGGGTCGGCCTGGCCGCCCCGCAGGTGCACGTCTCGAAGCAACTGGCCCTGGTCGGCGGCGAGACCGACGACGACGGCACGCCGCTGGTGCGCGTGGTGATCAACCCCGAGATCACCCCGACGACCGACAAGCTGTTCGGGATGTACGAGGGGTGCCTGAGCCTGCCCGGGATGCGCGGCTACGTCGAGCGGCCCGCGGCGGTGCACGTCCGCTACCTGGACGAGTACGGCGAGGTCGTCGAGGAGGACCTCGAGGGCTACCAGGCGGTGGTCATGCAGCACGAGTGCGACCACCTCCAGGGCCGGGTCTACATCGAGCGGATGAAGGACATCCGGCGGCTGGCCTTCGAGGAGGAGGCCGACCGCTACCTGCCGGTGGACGTGATGAACGACGGCCGGGACGCCTGAGGAACAGGACGCCTGACGAAGGAGCGAGATGAGCGCCGATCTGCTGACCCGGGCCGTGGAGGCCTTCAACAACCGCCGCTACGTCGATTCGGTCGCGCTGACCGCCGAGGGGCTCAAGGGCGCCGTCGGCCGCGACGAGCTGTTCTGGATGGGCCTGCACGAGGCCGCCGTCGGCTTCGAGCTGGTCATGGCCAAGCAGCCCCGCAAGGGCGAGCAGAAGATGATCGAGGCCATGGAGAAGCTGCGCCACTTCGGCTACCGCTACGGCAACATCGAGGTCACCAGCGTGCTGGCCGGCCTGCGCCGCGGCATCGAGGAGATCCGCAGCGTCGAATCCGGCCAGAAGAAGATGTTCGACACGACGCTGCTGCCGCAGATCAAGCTGTCCGGGAGCGCCGACGAGCGCTGAGGTCCCGCCGCAGGCGACGCCGGGAGGCGCGATGATCCCCGATTCCCACCCGCTGGCCTCCGTCGCGCGCAAGATCGCCGCGGGCGCCCGCCTCGACGAGCGCGACGGCCTGCTGCTGGCCGCGAGCGACGACCTGCCGCTGCTGGGCTGGCTGGCCCACTCCGTCCGCGAGCGGATGCACGGGCGCAAGGTCTTCTACAACATCAACCGGCACATCAACCCGACCAACGTCTGCTACGTGGGCTGCGAGCTGTGCGCCTACGCCGACGACCCGAACGCCCCGGGCACCTGGAGCTACAGCCCGCAGGAGTGCGTCGAGCTGGCCCGCCGCGACTTCATCCCCGGCACCAGCGAGTTCCACATCGTGGGCGGGCTGCACCCGCGCTGGAAGTTCCCGGTCTACCTGGACATCCTGCGCGCGCTGAAGGCGGCGTTCCCCGACGTGCACCTGAAGGCCTTCACGATGGTGGAGATCGACTTCCTGGCGAAGATCGGCAAGCTGACCGTGCCCGAGACCATCGCCGCGCTGCGCGAGGCCGGCCTGGACAGCTGCCCCGGCGGCGGCGCCGAGATCTTCCACCCCGAGATCCACGACCGCATCGCCTCGAAGAAGATGTCGGGCGAGCGCTGGCTCGAGGTGGCGGCCCTGTGCCACGAGGCCGGCCTGAAGACCAACTGCACGATGCTCTTCGGCCACGTCGAGGAGCCGCGCCACTGGGTCCACCACCTGCTCATGCTGCGCGACCAGCAGGACCGCACCGGCGGCTTCCAGTGCTTCATCCCGCTGGCCTTCCACCCGGCGGGCACCAAGTTCGCGGACCTGCCCGGCCCCACGCTGATCCAGAAGCTCAAGGTCGTGGCCCTATCGCGCCTGCTGCTGGACAACGTCCCCCACGTGAAGGCCTACTGGGTCATGCTCGGGCGCGAGGTCGCCCAGCTGGCGCTGCGCTGCGGCGCCGACGACCTCGACGGCACGATCTCGGACGAGCGCATCACCCTGGCGGCCGGCGGCACCGCCGGCACGGGCATGACCCGCGACGAGATCGAGGCCTTCATCCGCGGCGTCGGTCTCGAGCCCGTCCTGCGCGACACCCTCTACAACGAGCTTGCCACCGCCGGATAAATCCCACTAATTCGACGGGTATTCGCCATCCCGCGGCGCCGCTTGTGCCTGCCCGGCCTCCGGGCTAGGATGCGGACAGCGACTCCGCCCCGCCCCCTTGCCGGGAAGGTCCGACATGCCCGATCCCCGCCCCGCCGGCCAGGCCGAACCGTCGACCCGGGGCCGCTCGGCCCTCGTCCGCTGGTTCTCCCGCCGCGTGCCCTTCTTCTACGCCAACTGGATCACCACGCTGGGCAGCCTGCTGGCGATCGTCTCGGTCGCGCTGCTGCTGGGCGCGCTGGTGCTGAACGTCTACAACGTGCTGCTCGAGCGGCCGACCAGCCCCTACGTGGGCATGGTCACCTTCATGCTGCTGCCGGCGATCCTGGTCGGCGGCGTGGCGCTGATCCTGGTCGGTGCGGCCGTCCAGCGCCGTCGCAGGGCCCGTGGCGAGGCGCGGACCGTCGCCATCGAGATCGGCGGGCCGGAGTTCCTGCGCAAGGTCCTGCTGGTGGGGTTCCTGGCCGTGCTCGGCCTGATCATGTCGGCGAGCTTCGGCTACGAGGCCTACCACTACACCGAGTCGACCGAGTTCTGCATGAAGGTCTGCCACGTCGTGATGGAGCCCGAGGGGGTCGCCTACGAGCGCTCGCCCCACGCCAACGTGGCCTGCGTGAAGTGCCACATCGGCCCGGGCGCCGACTGGTTCGTCAAGGCCAAGCTGTCGGGCCTGCGCCAGGTGGTGGCCGTGATGCGAAACAGCTACCAGCGGCCGATCCCCGCGCCCGTGGAGAACCTGCGCCCCGCGCGCGAGACCTGCGAGGCCTGCCACTGGCCGGAGCAGTTCAACGGCTCGAAGCTCGTGGTGCGCGAGCACGTCGAGGCCGACCGCGACAACACCCCGAGCGTGACCGCGCTGGTGATCAAGGTCGGCGGCAACCCGCAGCCGGGCGTGCGCGCCACCGGCGTGCACTGGCACGTGGACCGGGGCAACGAGGTGCGCTACCGCGCCCTGGACGACAAGCGCAACGATATCGTCGAGGTGGTCCAGAAGACGCCCGACGGCGAGGTGCGCTACCTGCGCGACGGGGCCGACCCCGCGGACACGGCGGGCGAGTGGCGCGTCATGGACTGCATCGACTGCCACAACCGGCCGACCCACATCTACGAGCTGCCCGGCGGCGCCCTGGACCGCGCCTTCACCGACGGCCTGCTCGACCGCGGCGTGCCCTGGCTGCGCGCGGCGGCGGAGCGGGCCCTGTTCGACGTCGCGCCCGGCGGGGACACCGCGGGGCGCGTCGCCGCCTACCTCGACTCCCTCTACGCGGCCGACTACCCCGACGAACTCGCCGCGATGCAGGCGCAGCGGGACGCCACGGCCGTCGTCCTGGCGACGATCATCGCGCGCAACGTCTTCCCGCGCATGAACGTGACCTGGGGCTCCTACCCCAGCAACCTCGGCCACGTCGACCTCCACGGCGAGATCGACGAGAGCGGCTGCTTCCGCTGCCACGACGACAGCCACCTGAGCGAGGACGGCCGCGCCATCAGCCAGGACTGCGACGCCTGCCACTCGCTGCTGACCGAGCGCGAGACCGACCCCGCCGCCCTGCCCGATTTCGTGTCGTCCGTGCTCACGAGGCGGGAGTGAGGTGACGCGCGCCCCGACGTTCGACGACGTCCGCGCGGCCGCCGAGCGGCTGCGCGGCGTCGTCCACCGCACGCCGGTGGCCACCTGCCGCACGCTGGACGAGCTGGCCGGGCGCGAGCTGTTCTTCAAGTGCGAACACCTGCAGCGCGTGGGCGCCTTCAAGTTCCGCGGCGCCTCGAACGCGGTCGCGCTCTTGTCCGATGCCGAGGCCGCCCGCGGCGTCGTCACCCACAGCAGCGGCAACCACGCCCAGGCCCTGGCCCTGGCCGCCCGCCGCCGCGGCATCCCCGCCCACATCGTGATGCCGGCCGGCGCGCCCGCGGTCAAGCGCGCCGCGGTCGCCGGCTACGGCGCCGTGATCCACGAGTGCGCCCCGACCCTCGCCGCCCGCGAGGAGACCGCCGCGCGCGTCGTGGCGGAGACCGGCGGTGTCTTCATCCACCCCTACGACGATGCGCGCATCATCGCCGGCCAGGGCACCGCCGCGCTGGAGCTGCTTGAGGTCGTTCCCGACCTCGACGCCGTGTTCGCCCCGGTCGGCGGCGGCGGCCTGATGTCCGGCACCTGCCTCGCCGTGCACGCGCGGCGCCCCACGACCCTGCTCTTCGGCGCCGAACCGCTGGGCGCCGACGACGCGGCGCGCTCGCTCGCCGCCGGCCGCCTCCTCCCGCAGACCGCCCCGCGCACCGTCGCCGACGGCCTGCGCACGAGCCTCGGCGAACTCACCTGGCCCATCCTGCGCGACCACCTCGCGGGCATCGTCACCGTCGACGACGACGCCATCCT
>Ga0172375_10009725_pt1 | contig 12612 bp, 14 predicted proteins | sample LakKiv1m_FD_114537 | JGI IMG/M metagenome (GOLD analysis project Ga0172375, IMG submission 114537) | Freshwater microbial communities from Kabuno Bay, South-Kivu, Congo - kab_092012_11.1m | ecosystem: Environmental > Aquatic > Freshwater > Lake | place: Democratic Republic of the Congo... | reverse complement strand
TTGGTGAGCATACCCGCGCGCGTGGTCGCACCCACCAAGGTGAACGGCGGCAGATCAATCTTCACCGAACGTGCACCCGGCCCTTCGCCGATCATAATGTCGATCTGGTAGTCCTCCAGTGCGGGGTACAGGATCTCCTCCACCACGGGCGACAGACGATGGATCTCGTCGATGAACAACACATCGTTGGGCTCAAGATTGGTGAGCAAGGCGGCGAGGTCGCCCGCGCGCTCCAGCACCGGGCCGGACGTGTGGCGGATGTTGACCCCCATCTCGCGTGCAATGATCTGCGCCAAGGTAGTCTTACCTAAACCGGGCGGGCCGAACAACAACACGTGATCGAGCGGTTCTTTGCGCTGCTTTGCGGCTTGGATGAATATCTCCAACTGTCCGCGTATCTTCTCTTGTCCCACGTATTCATCAAGCTGTTTAGGACGCAGTGCGCGCTCCAGCGCCTCCTCTTGTTGGGAAGCGGGCGCGGCAGAGATAAGGCGCGGCTCAGCGGTCAGGTCGTCGTGTTTGATCATGCTTTGGATAATAACTTAAGCGCTTGGCGGATGCCGCCCGAGACGTCGGCATCCTTGGGCAATTGCTTGGCTGCCCAGTCCGCCTCTTTCTCGTTATAGCCTAACGCCAGCAGCGCATTGACGATGTCGTTGCTGGACGAAGTGGTAACCGCACCTTGTGCTGTACCTGCTCCACCCACCGTGAATTTACCTTGCAACTCCAGCAACAGTCGCTCGGCGGTCTTCTTACCCACACCAGGGACCTTGGTGAGTCGGTTCGCGTCTTTGTTTGCCACCGCTGCCGACAGATCCTCGATGCTCAAACCGGACAACACGGATAGCGCCAGCTTGGGGCCGACGCCACTGATCTTGAGCAATTGACGGAACGCGATGCGCTCTTCATGCGTCAAGAAACCAAACAGCAGATGCGCATCCTCGCGCACGATGAGTTGCGTGTGCAGCACCACCTTCTCGTTCAGCGCGGGCAAGTTGAAGAACGTACTCATCGGCACATCCACCTCGTAACCCACGCCCTGCACATCCAGCACGATCTGCGGTGGGTTCTTTTCCAGCAATGTGCCGCTCAATCTTCCGATCATGTGCTTCCCTTACTCAATATCAATGCCAGCGACAACAGCGCACCATGCACCATCATCGCCGCGATGGTCTGCTTGATGGCATCGCCCAACTCTTGCGGCTGGGCGGCGTAACGCAACAAGTCACGCGCCGCCTTCACGCTCAACGGCAACGCTAGGAATGTCGACAAAGCCAACAACGGCAACCAAGTTAGCACGACGCTCAGCAGCAACCACAGATAAGCCGCCGCCACGATCAACACATATCCCCAGCGCGCTTTCCGCACCTCCAAACGCGCGACCCAATGCAATTTTCCCGCAGCCGTATCCGCCGTGCGGTCGGGGAATTGATTGATGTACAGCAAATTGGTGACCAGCAAGGCATAGGACAAGCCTGCCACGAATGGAGCGACATCGTAGCGCTGACTCTGCACGAAATACGCGCCAACCGTGATGGCCAGGAACCCCACTGCCACGCACACTTCGCCCCAACCGCGACTGTTCAACTTGAGCGGGGTCGCCGAATAGGCCCAACCGATGAAGAGTCCTGCCAGCCCCACATAGATCAACTGCGGTGCCGAGCGCGACATCAGCCACAGCCCCGCCAGCGCCACTCCCGCCAACAAGGCAAAACCAAAATTGCGCGTCTGCGCCAAGGTCAACACACCGTTCTGAATGAAACGGCTACCACCGGTGAAGGGGAAGATTCGCTCCACATTCTGCGCATCCGTCCCATTCAGCGCATCGTAATAATCGTTGAGCACATTCACACCCGCATGTGCCAACAGCGCGAACAACACGGTGATGATCGCCAGCGCCACATCGAAATCAAGAGAGGCATGCCACGCCACCGCCAGCCCGAGCAAGGCCGCCATCAGACTCGCCGTGATGAACGCAGGCCGAGTCGCCGCGAAATAGCGCGCCAAGGGATTTTGAAAAGTCGTGAGTGTCGGCTCCATCGGTTGCATCAGATCAATCTCCCCCCTTTGACGCGAAATCCCTTGGTCGCCAACGCACCCAATCCCATCCCACTATGGGCATAACAGATCGCCCCCGCCAACGCGTCCGCCGCATCGGGGCTGGGCGTGCCAGACAATTTCAGCAACCTTACTACCATCGCCTGCACCTGCTCTTTGTTGGCATGTCCGTTGCCCACCACCGCCTGCTTAACCTGCAATGCTGTGTATTCAGCGACAGGCAAATTTGCCTGCACTGCGGCACAGATGGCCGCTCCGCGCGCTTGTCCCAGCAACAAAGTCGATTGCGGATTCACGTTCACGAACACCTTTTCGATAGCGACTTGTTGTGGTTGGTGCTGTGCGATGACCTCACCCAAACCACTCAAAATGACTTTCAAGCGCTCTGGCAATTCCCCCTCTGGGGTCTTGATGCAACCGCTGGCGACGTAGTGCAGTTGCTGACCTTCCTTGTCTATCACGCCAAAACCCGTCACTCTCAGGCCGGGATCGATACCCAAGATGCGGATTGAGGATTGAGGATTGAGGATTGAGCTAGGCATCAGGGAGTTCCCGTATGTTTTTCCTCAATCCTAAATCCCAATTCCTCAATCCTGACTTTCAAACACGGCCGAGGTATAGACTTCCTGCACGTCGTCACACTCTTCCAGCGCATCCAGCAGCTTTTGCATCTTCACTGCATCATCCCCCATGAGAATCACTTCATTTTCGGGGCGCATGGTGACTTCGCCCATCTCGGGCTTGAAGCCAGCCGCTTCAAGGCGTTGCTTCACGTTCACAAATTCATACGGCGCGGTGATGACTTCGATACTGCCATCGTCGTTATTGATGATGTCTTCCGCCCCCGCATTGATGGCGACTTCCATTAGCGCGCTTTCATCCACACCGGGTGCAAACACCATGTATCCGCAATGTTTGAAAAGAAAAGCAACCGAGCCGTCGGTGCCCAAGTTGCCGCCGTGCTTGGTAAAGGCATGGCGCACGTCTGCCACGGTGCGTGTCTTGTTATCGGTCATGCAATCGACCATCACCGCTGCGCCATTGATGCCATACCCCTCATAGCGCAACTCCATGTAGTCCGCGCCCTCCACCTCACCCGCGCCGCGTTTGATGGCACGCTCGACGTTATCCTTGGGCATGTTCTGATCATAGGCCCTCTCCATCGCCAATCGCAGACGTGGATTGACATCAGGATCACTCCCCCCTAGCTTCGCCGCCACGGTAATCTCTTTGATGAGGCGCGTGAATATCTTGCCGCGCTTGGCATCCTGCGCACCTTTGCGGTGTTGGATGTTCGCCCATTTACTATGTCCCGCCATGTCTCTTTTCCTTGCAAAAAAATCCGCGCGAATGGTAACACCGCGAGCACGTCCGACCCAAATACTCGGTTACTCGTCAACCAGAGTGAATACAGCTCGTTTTAAGGCGTAGAATTCCGGCAAAGATTTATTTAACGTAGAAAAGGAGTATCACCATGAAAGTGCAACATGTATTGATGCTGACTGCAGGTCTTTTGCTTTCCAATATCGCTTTGGCTGATGACGGCGCAGCGCTGATGAAGAAAAATAACTGTGGCACTTGCCACCAAGCCGAGAAAAAATCGGTCGGTCCAAGCATCAAGGCAATCGCTGAAAAATACAAAGGCGATGCATCTGCTGCCGCCAAACTGGCTGACAAAGTGCGCAAGGGTGGCTCTGGCTCGTTCGGTTCGATGGCGATGCCTGCAACCCCTGCCAAGGCGAGCGATGAGGATATTAAAGCGATGGTCGCTTACATCCTGAAGTAATCGTTTCAAGCACCCAAAACAAAAGGCCTCGCATTCCTGCGAGGCCTTTGACTTTTTAAGACCGCTTCAACTTTATTTCTGTTCCGGTTTGCCCATTCCCATACCATGAGGAGCGGGCACATTCTCATGCATCTTCTTCATGCTCTCGATGACTTCTTCTTTGGTTATCTTGCCATCCTTGTTGGCATCAATTTCGTCATAACGTTTGAACAACATCGGCATCCCGATCTCGGCTTCGGCCTTACTCAGTCCGCCATCATGGTTGATGTCCACCTCGTCGAAACGACGATCGAAGGGATCTTGCCCCATCTCCTTCATCGGGCGATGTGACATACCCATGACGCCGCCCATCTCTTCTTCACTCAGCTTGCCGTCCTTGTTGGCATCCATCTCTTTGAAACGGTCAGCATGGAAAGCCTCGAATTCTTTTTTGCTAACCGTGCCATCCTTATTCTTGTCCATCTCTTCCAAGCATGGGCCCTCATGCCCACCGTGATGTTTGGCGGGACAGGCTTGCGTCAACGGGGCGACGGCGAACAAACTGCCTGCAACGATCAATGTCGATAATGCTTTCATGGTGTGACTCCTATCTGGTTAACTGGCCCCGACTAGCGCGGGGTGATGCACTGACAGGCTATCACGAAGGAAGTTCAGCCGCTGGTGTGCGGGGTATAATCCGCCGCAATTTTTTCAGCACTTCCCCATGAATATCTTTTACGAAGAAGACGGCGGCTTCAAGGTCGGCAATATCCTCACCGACAACACCACCTCGTTACAGGTCGAAAACACCCACGGCAAACGCAGCAAGATCAAATCCAGCAATGTGATGCTGCGTTTTACCCAACCCGGCTTGTCCGAATTCATGGCGCAGGCGGAACAGGTTGCTGCCGATATCGACGTGGACTTTTTGTGGGAAGCGTCTCCCCCAGAGGAATTCGAATTCGCCGCGTTGGCGCAGGAGTATTTTGGTCACACTCCCAATCCCGTGGAATCGGCGGGCGCGTTGATTCGCCTGCATTCCTCACCCATGCATTTCTACAAGAAAGGCAAAGGCCGCTATAAAGCTGCGCCGCCCGATGCGTTGAAATCCGCGCTCGCCAGCGCCGAAAAAAAACGTCTGTTGGCAGAACAACAGGAACGTTACATCGCGCAGTTGATCGCATTGCAACTCCCGGCTGAGTTTGCCGACAAGCTGCCGATGCTGCTGTACAAACCAGATCGCAATACGATTGAAGTTAAGGCGCTGGAAGCCGCGTGTGCGGCCACCCATCTGTCTGCCTCACACTTGTTGGAAAAGTGCGGCGCGTTGCCCTCCACTCACGATTTCCACCTGAACAAATTTTTGTTTGAGCATTTTCCTCGCGGCATCGGCTTCCCTGAATTAAGTGTGGAAGCACCGCTCGAATTGCCGTTGGCGAAGGTGAACGCCTTCAGCATCGACGATGCCAGCACCACCGAGATCGACGATGCATTCTCCGTCGAACCGTTGTCCGATGGCAATTGGCGCATCGGCATCCATATCGCCGCCCCCGCTTTGGGCATTCCGCCGGATTCAGATATCGATAAGATTGCGGCCCAGCGTATGTCCACGGTGTACATGCCGGGCGACAAGATCACCATGCTGCCGGACACCGTGGTGCAAGCCTTCACCTTGTGTGCCGACAAGGTTTGTCCCGCCCTGTCTTTGTATGTGGAAGTGGATGCGACGACCCTGGCGGTGACGAACAGCGAGAGCCGTATCGAGCGCCTGCACATCGCCGCCAATCTGCGACACGACACGCTGGAGCCTTTGTTCAACGAAGAGACGCTGGCGGCAGGTAAGCTCGATTACGCCTACGCCCCCGAACTCAAGCTGCTGTTCGACTTTGCCAACCAGTTGGAAACCATGCGCGGCAAAGCCACCGACAACAGCAACCAGCAGATCGACTACACCTTCCACATCAAGAACAACCACGTCACCATTGGCCACCGTCTGCGCGGTTCCCCCATCGACAAGGTGGTGTCGGAACTGATGATCCTCGCCAACAGCACGTGGGGGAAATTGCTGGATGACAATGCTGTGCCCGGCATCTACCGCACGCAGAACAACGGCAAAGTAAAGATGAGTACCGTCGCTGCGCCACATCAAGGTTTGGGCGTGTCGCACTACGCATGGTCGAGTTCGCCTTTGCGTCGCTATGTGGACTTGGTGAACCAGCGCCAACTCATCAGCGTGTTGCGCGGCGAGCCACCCGCTTACGCCAAGAACGACACTGCGCTATTCGCCATTCTGCGCGACTTCGACACGGCTTACACTAACTACGGCGAGTTCCAGCGCAATATGGAACGCTACTGGTGCCTGCGCTGGCTACAGCAAGAGAAAGTCACGCAGATCGCAGCGTTGGTTCTGCGTGAGAACCTGGTCAAGATCGGCGACATCCCCTTGGTCGGGCGCATCCCTTCCCTACCTGACTTGCCCGCCAATACGCGAGTTATGCTGGAAATCGTTCAGATTGATCTGCTCGATTTGAACTTTGAGGCGCGTTATGTCGCTCTGCTGGAAACTGCTGCATGAAAAGGGGGATTGCTGAGAGCGTACTGGTGAAAGGGCGCTTGTCCTTCTCTCTCGCGTTCTCACTACTCCTGCATGCCTTCATCCTGTTTGGCATCGCGTTTGAAGCACCCAATGCCGGGAAGCTAGTCAAAGCCTTACAGCCGCTGGAAGTAACTTTGGTCAACAGTAAATCAAAAGACAAGCCCAGCAATGCCCAAGCCTATGCACAGAACAACTTGGACGGCGGCGGCAATACAGCGGAGGATAGTCACGCAGGAACTCCTTTCCCTGTGTTGGGCGATGATTACCAGTTCACGCCGGAACAAGCCACGCAAAAAGTAAAAGCGCTGGAGCAGGAAGTGAAGCGACTGCTGACCCAAGTAAAAAGCAACTGCACCGTAGAGCAAAAAAAACAGATCACACAACAGGAAGACACCACACTCAACGGCCAGGATTTGGTGCAACGATCGCTCGAAATCGCGCGCCTTGAAGCCGAGATCAGCAAGCGCATCTCGATGTACGAAAAGATGCCCAAGCGCAAATTCATCGGCGCACGCACACAGGAATACCGCTATGCCCAATACGTCGAAGATTGGCGTGGCAAAGTAGAGCGCATCGGCAATCTGAACTATCCCGAAGCGGCGCGTCGCCAAAAGATCTACGGCAAACTCACCCTCACCGTGAACATCCGCGCTGATGGTAGTGTAGAGAGTGTCGAGATCAATAAATCATCCGGTCAACGCATCCTCGACGCAGCAGCCCAACGCATCGTCAAACTGGCCGCCCCTTATGCGCCATTCCCACCGGACATCCGTAAAGAGACCGACATACTCAGCATCACCCGCACATGGACGTTCACCAGCAACGATCAACTTGAGTCGGAGTGATTGAAGCACCGCACCAAAGCTGCATTGCACGCAAGGACAATGTTTGGTGCGCGCCATAACTTCCGCTATTATCCACGCCATGTTGCGCCCCACCTTCCAATTAGCCCTGCTCGTCTTCACCTTGCTGTTCGCTCAGCAAGGCGCGCTGTCGCATGGCATCTCCCACCAATTAGCACAGCAAGATCAATCAGCACCGCACGATACGCAATGCGAGTTGTGTGCCGCCTATGCGCATATCGGCAGTGCGGTCGGCAGTAGCGATGTTCGTTTGAGCATTGATGCTTCGACCAAACCAGTCGAAGTTTTCTACGTAGCAACTTTCCATTCCACTCTCTTCGCCGCTTTCGCCGCACGCGCGCCCCCTACTCTGCTTAAGACCTAGCCTACTCCGCGCCTGATGCGTGGAGTCTCTACCCATCTTTTGAATTCGGAGTAATAAATGCGCAAACAAATTTCCACCCGCGCGGCGATTGCCGCCTTGCTATTTCAATCTGCCACGGCCATGGCTAGCAGCGTTCCCACTGACAATGCTTTTAATCCCGCCTTCTCGCTCATCTTGTCCGGCCTGTACGGCCAGCTGCAACAGACACCCAGTGCGGCGACAGGATTTGCCATGGCACCTGCCCCAGGTCATGAACAAGGTTTCAATCTTGGCGAATCCGAAATGGGCATCAGCGCCAGCATCGACCCGCAGTTCCGTGGTGCGGCCACGCTGGCACTCGACCCAGCAGGCGGTGTGAGTGTGGAGAACGCTTTCGTGCAAACGACTGCGCTAGGTGATGGCATGAATCTCAAGTTCGGGCGTTTCTTTTCCGGCTTGGGTTACCTCAACGAACAACATGCACACGCATGGGATTTCGTCGACCAACCCTTGGTGTATGCCACGCTGTGGGAGAACCAGCTCAGTGAGGACGGTGTGCAGTTCAAATGGCTCGCACCGACGGACACCTTCATCGAACTCGGCGCAGAGATGGGCAAAGGTCGCGGCTTTCCGGGTACCGAGCGGGTGAAGAACGGTAGCGGCGCTGGCGTGTTCTTCGCCCATATCGGTGACGATATCGGCATCGAGCATAGCTGGCGCGTAGGTGCTTCCCTGCACCAGACGCAGCGCGTAGATGCAGAAAGCACCGATGTGCCGGATTTGGCTGGAAATGCCGTCACCAATCTATTCACGGGTGACAGCCAAACTAGCGGCCTCGATTTCGTCTGGAAATATTCGCCCAACGGTAACGTGCGTAACAGCTATGTGAAGTTTCAAGCCGAGTATTTCCGCCGCAAGGAGACGGGCGACCTGACTTATGACACAGCGGATGCGGGTGCGAATGTGAGCGACACATTCAGCAATACGCAAAGTGGCTTCTATGTGCAAAGCGTGTATCAGTTCATGCCACGCTGGAGAGTAGGTGCGCGTTATGACCGCCTCGATTCAGGTATTGCCCAAGTGGGGGCGTTGAACGCGGGCAATGTCATCAGCAACTATGCCTACACACCAACACGCACCACGCTGATGCTGGACTACAGCCCAAGCGAGTTCTCGCGTTTGCGCGCGCAGTTCGCCAACGACCAATCGCGCCAAGGCCTCAAAGACAACCAATTCTTTGTGCAGTACATCATGAGCTTGGGTGCGCACGGCGCACACAGCTACTAAATGAACATCCGTCATTCCCGCGAAGGTGGGAATCTATTTTGATTTGACTGGATTCCCGCCTTCGCGGGAATGACGGAACTGAAAAGGAATCACCATGAAAAAATTACTATTCGCACTCTCGTTGTTATTAAGCAGCCAAACCCACGCCGCCCTCAACGTGTTCGCCTGCGAACCGGAATGGGCTGCGCTCACTCAAGAACTAGCCGGTGACAAGGCCAGTGTCTATACAGCCACTGGCCCGCTGCAAGACCCTCACCGCGTGGAAGCGCGTCCCAGCCTGATCGCCAAAGCGCGTCGCGCTGACCTGGTGGTGTGCACCGGTGCCGAGTTGGAAGTAGCTTGGCTACCGGTAGTGTTGCGCGAATCAGGCAACGCTGCGTTAGTGCCCGGCAGTGCAGGATATCTGGAAGTGGCACAGTTCGTGAAGATGCTAGAAGTGCCGACACGATTGGATCGTGGCGATGGCGATGTGCACGCCGGCGGCAACCCACACATCCAGACCGACCCACGCAACTTCCTGCCCATCGCCGACGCACTATCCAAACGTTTGGCGCAATTGGATACAAGCAATGCAACGTATTACCAACAACGCCTTGCCGCATTCGATCAGCAATGGCGCGCGGCAATCGCCAAATGGGAAGCGCAAGCCGCACCGCTCAAAGGCGTACAGATCGTCGTACAGCACAAAGGTTTCCCTTATCTAAGCGACTGGTTGGAACTGATAGAGGTCACCGCCCTCGAACCCAAGCCCGGCATGGAACCGAGTGCCGCGCACTTGTCACAAGTGTTAAACACCTTGCAGAAGCAACCGGCCAAAATGGTGGTGCGCGCGGCATACCAGAACGCGCGTCCCTCGGAGTGGATCGCCGACCGCGCGCACATCGCGGCAGTCGAGTTGCCCTACACCGTGGGTGGCAGCGACAAGGCGAAGGATCTGTACGGGCTGTTTGACGACACGATTGCAAAGTTGTTGACGGGAAGCAAGTAAGCGCATTCCGCTAAGTTGAGCACGTGTATCCACCTCACGCATGGCGAGGTGGATACACGACTTGTCTCATCCAACAACGAGGAGTCAACATGACGCTACTCTGGATCATTCTCTCTACGCTGGCGGGCGGCGTGCTGTCCGTGCTGTTAGCCGCCACAGTCGCGCTCACCGTATTGTCAAAATTCGCCCATCGCATGGTAGCTTTTGCCGTCGGCGTATTGCTGGGTTTTGCATTGACCGACCTGATTCCCGAAGCAGTAGGGCTGGGTCTGGACATCACCCGCGCAGGCTGGGTATTGCTGGCCGGCATCATCAGTTTTTTCCTGCTGGAGAAGATGGCGTTGTGGCGGCACGACCACAACACGCGTCAAGGTCGCGTCACGCACAAGCCGCAAGTCACCATGATCGTCCTCGGTGACGGCTTGCACAATTTCGTCGACGGCGTACTTATTGCTGCCGCCTTCCTCACCGACTGGAAGTTGGGTTGGGCGACTGCCATCGCGGTCATCGCGCACGAGATTCCGCAGGAGATCGCCGACTTCATGGTGCTGCTGGATAGCGGCATTGGTAAAGCCCGCGCGCTTCTATTCAATGCTTTGTCGGGTGCGGCTATGACGCTGGGCGGCGTGCTGGGTTGGCTGGCACTGGACCATGCCAGCGAAGCCATTCCCTACGCACTCCTGCTGGCGGCCTCCAGCTTCATCTATATCGCCATTGCCGATCTGGTGCCCGAACTGCAACAACACCGCCAACCGCGCGACACCGCACTGCAATTGGGCTTGATGCTGATCGGTGTCGGTGTGCCCGTCCTAGCGAAACTCCTCCATTGAGACCGACACCATGAACAAACTTCCCGTCACTGTTTTATCAGGCTTCCTCGGTGCAGGTAAAACCACCTTACTCAATCACATCTTGCATAACCGTGAAGGTAAGCGTGTTGCGATCATCGTGAACGATATGTCGGAAATCAACATTGATGCGCAATTGGTGCGCGATGGCGGCGCGGCCTTGTCGCGTTCGGAAGAAAAACTCATCGAGATGTCCAACGGCTGTATCTGCTGCACCTTGCGCGAGGATTTACTCATCGAGATCAACCGGCTTGCACGCGAAGGCCGCTACGATTATCTGCTGATTGAATCAACCGGCATTTCCGAGCCGCTGCCGATTGCCGAAACGTTCACGTTTGCCGATGACGGGGGACGCAGCCTGTCTGATGTGGCACACCTAGACACGCTGGTCACGGTGGTAGATGCCTTCAACTTTTTGCGCGATTACGAGTCGTCGGATTCGATCGCCGAACGCGGCGAAAGTCTGGGCGAGGACGATGACCGCACGGTGGTTGATCTGCTGGTGGAGCAGGTGGAATTCTGCGATGTCATCGTCATCAACAAGGCCGACCTCGTGAGCCACGAAGAGCGCGAGCGTTTGCAACACATCTTGAGCAGCCTGAATCCGCGCGCCCAACAAGTCATCTCCGAGTTCGGTAAAGTGCCGCTGGATCAAGTGATGAACACAGGGTTATTCGATTTTGAGCAAGCCGAGCAAGCGCCGGGCTGGCTGAAAGAACTGCGTGGCGAACACATCCCAGAAAGCGAACAGTACGGCATCACCAGTTTCGTTTATCGAGCCCGTCGTCCATTCCATCCGCAACGATTCTGGAATTTAATTCATAGCGAATGGGAGGGGGTGTTGCGCTCCAAAGGATTCTTCTGGTTGGCGACACGCCCCGAATTTGCGGGAAGTTGGGCGCAAGCCGGCGGTGCCTGTCGGCATGGAGCGGCGGGTTTATGGTGGTCGGCCGTGGATGAAGCGCACTGGCCCGAGGATGCCGAAAGCCTGGAACGTATCGCGGAAAACAGCACGGAGGAATATGGCGACCGCAGACAGGAATTGGTTTTCATCGGCATCCACATGGACGAATTGATTCTGCGCGCCAAGCTGGATGCTTGCTTGCTGGCTGACAGCGAGATGCGTCTCGGTGAAGCGGGATGGCGCAAACTACCCGATCCATTCCCGCGCTGGGCGATTGAGGGAGAAGCATGATGCAACTGGTCGAAGGCGTGATGCGCCCACCCGCAAGCAGTGCGCACGAGTTGCTGGGCTTACTCGACATCTTTGAACCCGCACGCCAGATCGCCATCGTGGGACGCGCACCCAACCACGCCATCAACAGCTACCTTGATGCGGTAGCGCATCACCTTGGCAACGGCTTTCGCATTGAACTTAAAGCGGGGCACAGCCTTCCATCCCACTCTCTGCCCGAACATGCAGGGCGCGACGCGTTCGCCGAGGATATGGCCTATCTCACCGAAGCCTATAGCGATCTGATGGGATGCCCGGCGGTCGGACTCCGGTTGGAAGTCGTCAATCGAGCCATGTGTCCGCGCTTTCACGTTGACCACACCGGCATCCGTTTACTCTGTACTTATCGTGGAGCAGGCACGGAGTGGCTGGACGATGCCTGTGCAGACCGCAGCAAATTGGGACAATTGTCGAATGGCTTGAGTGATGAGGATTTAGGCATCGTGACGTGTCCTGCGGGTATTCATTCCATTGCGCCTTATGCCATTGCTTTGCTCAAAGGGTCAGCTTGGCAAGGAAATACCGGCGGCGGCATCATTCATCGCTCGCCCGCCGTTGACGCAGAAACCGCCCCCAGAGTGTTGCTTGCTTTGGATGCACTTTGGTAACCCGTTACAGGAAATTTCCATG
>Ga0172375_10009724_pt1 | contig 12613 bp, 10 predicted proteins | sample LakKiv1m_FD_114537 | JGI IMG/M metagenome (GOLD analysis project Ga0172375, IMG submission 114537) | Freshwater microbial communities from Kabuno Bay, South-Kivu, Congo - kab_092012_11.1m | ecosystem: Environmental > Aquatic > Freshwater > Lake | place: Democratic Republic of the Congo... | reverse complement strand
GCGGCCGCAGCTATAGAAAATATTTTATTAAAAGCTGTGGAATTAGGTTTGGGCGCTTGCTGGATTTGTCATCTGCCCAAACCAAGTGATTTAAGAAAAATTTTTAAAATTCCAAACATTTTTTCTCCCATCGCATATATTTTACTTGGTTACCCATCCAAAGAGGCGCCAAATATGCCGCGTAAATATAGTTTGGAACAAGTAATGAATTATAATGAATTTAATCAAAATTGGCCTTCAGAAAATATCAGCACTCTTTTGCTTTTAATCAAAAGAATCTTGATAAAAATTTATTATCTCTCTCCAGTTTGGCTAAAGAAATTATTTTTAAATAAATTTTTGGATAAATATTTTGTTAAGAAATTTGAGAACTAATTTTAATATGGCAAATGATTTTACCATTGATCAGGTGCGCAAATTTTGGGATGGCGTAGCAGATATTTATGATGAAGTAAATAAAAAAATTGGCCCGGTCCATTATCAAAGATTTATAGAAAGTATTAAATATTTGAATTTAAAAAACGGCGATAAGGTTTTAAATATTTGGTCAAGGACTGGCAACGCCATTCCCTATTTAAAAAATGTAGAAGGAGTAGAAATATATAATTTAGAAGTCTCGCCAAAAATGATGGCTAGGGCCAAAGAAAAATTTCCAGCAGAAAATTTTATCTTAACTGATTTAAAAATTTTAAATTTTCCAGATAATTTTTTTGACGCTATTTTATTATTAGAAACTTTAGAACATACACCCGAACCGTTATCATTACTAAAAGAATTAAAAAGGGTTTTAAAACCCAGTGGTCGTTTGGTAATGAGTCTGCCGCCAAAAACAGCAGAAATTCCTTTAAAAATTTACGAGGTATTTTTTAAAAATCACGGCGAAGGGCCACATAATTTTTTATCTTCTAAAACTGTTAAAAAAATGCTGACAGAAGTTAATTTTAACTTAATTTTTCATAAAGGAACTTTACTGTTTCCGGTTGGTCCTGAATTTTTACAAAGATTTGCTGAAAAAATAATTGAATTGTTCCAACGGACGCCTTTAAAAGAAATAGGAATTAGACAATTTTATGTCTGTTCAAAATAATAAAAAAATAGCTATTAGTTTTGATCTAGAATTTTGGCATTGCGGTGAACACATAAGAAAATATCTGCCAGAAAATTATGAGATAGTGCCAGATATTTATAAAATTACAACTGATAAAATTTTAAACCTTTTGGCTGCTTATAATTCACAAGCTACTTTTTTTGTGATCGGCGAATTGGCAGAAAAAAATTTAGATTTAATAAAAAAAATATTTTTAGCTGGGCACGAGATTGCTTGGCATGGTTTTAACCATAAGCTGGTTTATGAAATGTCATTAGAAAATTTTAGACATGATTTATCTTTTGGCCAAGAGTTGATCAAAAACATTACTGGCATAGAAATGGCTGGTTTTCGCGCCCCTAATTTTTCAATCCGTAATGATTATTTGAAAATTTTAAGAGAAAATAATTTTAAATATGATTCAAGCCGTGTTGGTTTAAGGTCAAAAGAAGAAAATGAAATAAAGCAGGAATTTGATATAGAAGAAAAAAGCGTGTCTGCTATCAAAATAGGCAAATTAATAATTTCTCTCGGAGGCTGGTATTCTCGTTTTTTGCCTTATTGGTTCTTTTCTTTTTTTCTAAAAAAGATTATTAAACAAAACAGAATACCAATAATCTATTTGCATGCGATTGATTTATCGCCTTTGCCAGTCAAAATTAAAATAAATCCACTCATAAGAATGATAAAATTTTGGGGGGTGAAGAAAGCGTGGGGAAAATTGGAGAGAATGCTTAATGATTTTGAGAGTGTGAGAATGGATAGTATAGTTTAATAAACATGGGATCCTTCGTCGTCGCTTCGCTCCTCCTCAGGATGGACATTACCCTTATTTATGAAAATACTTTTAATTAATCCTCCAATAGAAAATATTATTGAATCTGACATGCCAAAAGAATTAGAATCAGGCATGGATTTTTTGCCGCCTTTGGGGTTAATGTATTTGGCCGGCTATTTGACAGAAAAAAGTAATTATGAAGTAAAAATGTTTGACTGCGCTTTAGAAAATATTGATTATAAAAAAATTGAAGAAATAATAAAGGATGAAAAACCAGATATTGTTGGCATCACAGTTATGACCTTCACTTTAATTGATGTTTTTAAAACAGCTGAAGTTGTAAAAAATGTTGACCAAAAGATTAAAGTGGTTCTTGGAGGTCCGCATGTAAATATCTATCCAATGGAAACAATAAATAATAAAAATATTGATTTTTTAGTTTTAGGTGAAGGCGAAGCGCTTTTTAAAGATTTGTTAGATAATTTAGAAAATGTTGAAAATTTAAAACAAATTAAAGGTTTGGTTTTTAAAGATAATAATAGAAAAGTCATTAATACAGGAATGCGCGAGCTAATTATGAATTTGGATTCTGTACCAAACCCAAGACGAGATTTATTACCTTATAAAAAATATTATTCCATTATTGCTAAAAAAAATCCGACCACAACAATGTTCACTTCGCGCGGCTGTCCTTATCGTTGTTTGTTTTGTGATCGACCGCATTTGGGAAAAATTTTTCGCGCAAGAAGCGCAGAAAATGTAGTGGCAGAATTGCAGCAAATAGAGCACATGGGCATTAAAGAAGTTTTTATCTATGACGATACTTTTACTATTAACAAGGAACGAGTAGTAAAAATTTGTAATTTAATTTTAGAAAAAAATATTAAATTAAGTTGGGATATCCGCGCAAGAGTTAATACGGTTGATAAAGAATTATTAAGATTGATGAAAAACGCCGGCTGCGAAAGGATCCATTATGGGGTTGAAGCTGGTACAGAAAAAATTTTAAAGATTTTACGCAAAGATATTACATTAGAACAAATTAAAAATGCTTTTGAGTTAACAAAAAGAGCTGGCATTGAAACAGCGGGATATTTTATGATTGGTTCCCCCACTGAAACAATGGACGACATTAAAGAAACAATTAAATTAGCCAAAGAAATTTTTCCAGATTATGTTCATTTTTCTGTTTTAACGCCATTTCCAGCCACTGAATTATATTTTCTGGGATTGCAGAACGGCATTATTAAAAATGATTACTGGCGCGAGTTTGCTAAAAATCCAAAATTAAATTTTAAACCGCCCGCTTGGGAAGAAAATTTTAAAAGAGAAGAATTGATAAAAATTTTAATCAAAGTTTATAGACAATACTATTTAAATCCAAAATATATTTGGAAAAGGATTAAAGAATTGCGCAACTGGCAAAATGTTAAAAATAATTTTAAAGCGGCTTTCAGATTGATGAAGTTATGAATTTACTATGAATTTAAAAACTAACCTATTTTCCTATTTAACTTACAAAGTTAATATTAATCGTTTAGATGAACTTACTAATTGGCCGCCGATTGTTTGGCTAAAAAAATTTTTTATCCAAAAAATGATTGATTGGAATTATCCAGAACATATTTTTTTAGAAACAACTTCAGCTTGTAATTTGCACTGTAAACTTTGTCCAAGGACTTCTGGCAGCACTCTTGTTGGCCATATGGATTTTGAACTTTTTAAAAAAGTGGTTGACGAAGCTAAACAATATGGACCTAGAACTTTTTGTTTGCATTTATTTGGCGAGCCTTTACTTGCGCCGCATTTTATTGAAGAAATTTTTTATATTAAAAAAGCGCATCATAAAAATACTATTGTCTTAACAACTAATGGCACTCTTTTAAATGAACAAATTGCCCGAGCCATGATTAAGGCGCCGGTTGATAAAATCGCTGTCAGTTTTATGGCCGCTACAAAAGAAAAATATTTGGAAGTTACTGGCGTGGATTTATTAGAGCAAGTTGATGAAAATGTAAAAAGACTTGTGGCTCTAAAAAAAGAATTTAAAAAAGATAAGCCTAAGATTATAGCGAGGATGATTTTGGAGGAAGATAATAAAGATGAAGCAAAAATTTTTCAAAAAAAATGGCAGAATGAGCCTGTGATTGTGGAAGTTCGACCAGCTCATAATTATGGAGGTAATGTGAACTTTGGTATGAGTCGTGATAAAAAAATTAAAAAAAGATGGCCTTGTTATCATTTTTGGCTTTCGCCAGCAGTACATTGGAATGGAGATTTTTCTGTTTGTTGCAATGATTATGCCAGGACTGCAGTAGTTGGCAATGTTAAAGAAAAAACAGTTAATGAACTTTGGAATTCATCGGCTATGCAAATTTTTCGCAGAGCACAGTTAGGAGGTAATTTTAGTTGCCCAAAAATTTGTGAGAATTGCAATGTCTGGACAATGTATCATGATATTTGGTTTGAATGGCAGAAAAAATAACCCACTTTTGTCATTCTCGTGAAGACGGGAATCCAGAAATTGGTTTTTAATTATGTTTCATCCGCTTGGATCCCCGCCTGCGCGGGGATGACAATAAAAAACAGTGGGATGACATTAATATTTATGCAATTAATTTCCCAACAAAATTTGCAAAAAATAATTGCTACTGACCAACTGCAAAGAAATTATTCAACTAGTAATTATTATAAACCAATAATAAGTTATTTTTATTTAAAAAAAATTGAACTTGGTTTAAAAATGTTGGGTAAAAGAAAATATCAAAATTTATTAGATGTGGGTTTTGGTGCTGGTGTGATCTTGCCAGAATTATCAAGATATGCCGACAAAATTGAAGGCATTGATATTCATAAAAATATTGCGGTGATTCAGGAAATAATTAAAAATGAAAACTTAAATAATGTTCATTTGCAATATGGCAATGTTTTGAACTTATCTTTTCTTGATAATTATTTTGACGCTATCTGGTGTTTAAGCACTTTGGAATTTATTTTTGATTATAAGAAAGCTTTAAACGAAATAAAAAGAGTGGCAAAAGATAATGCCACTATTATTATTGGGTTCCCGTTAACTAATAGTCTAACTGATTTTGCCTATAGTTTGATTGGTTTTAAAAATAAAAATGAACATCAAAACAACCAAAAAGAATTGTTGGAAGAGATAGAAAAAAATTTTCAGATTATAAAAAAGAAATTTTTTCCCTGGTGGTTGCCAAGATGTCTAAGAATGTATTGTGTTGTGAAAGTAATTAAAAAATAGAAAAATAAGAAAAAAATTATTTAACTAAATTAAGAAACCAATTTTTATTATTTTTGTTTGGATTAATTTGCTCTCGCGGAATATTATCAGTGCCAAGAAGTTTAACTTCTGGCACGGTTTGGATAATTTTTTCTGATAATTCTTCGTTATAACCTAAGACATAATTGATTTTGAATTCTTTAAAAGCACGAGATAAATTTTTGGTAGTCAATAAATCTTCTATCGTTTTTTCTTTAAATACAATTAATGATTTATTGGTAAGAAAATTTAGATCGTAAATTTCATCAGCGCCTAATGGCAAAGCAATTATATCAGTTGGTTTAAAATTAGCAGATTTTATTTTTTCTGCATAGTAATTTATTCTTGGTGTTGAATTTTTATCATAAATGCTTCCAAACATTATGTGGCCAACAAGAATTAAGTTATAGACAATAATTAAAGTTAAAAATAAAATTAAAAGATTTTTTTTCTTGTTTGATAACTTAAATTCGTTGCTGAAAATTTCTGTTAAATAGATAATACCAAAAGAAACTAAAAGCGCGATTAAAATACCCCAATCCATCAAATGGTTTCTGCCAGCCAAGTTAATGTAAGCTAAAAGAAAAATACTACTGAAGAATAAAGAAATTATAAAACTAAACCAATAGTTTTTTTGTTTTTTAAGCGCCATCATTCCCAATAAAAGAAAACAAAAAATTATCGGACCGCCAATTTCAGTAAGAGAAAAAAATCTTGCTATGTGGCGCGCTGATAAAGTTGTGCCAAGTATTAATCTTTGCCATAAATTTATACTTCCTTGCCCCATATTAGCTAAAACTTTTTCACGGCCGAGTTTTGCCATTATATCCGCGTTTTCAAAATTTTGTTTTTCTGCTATAACCTGATTGTTGGCAAAATGGTAATTATAAGGGTCTGGAAAAATATGAGCGTAATAGCTGTAATCCGAACCTTTTAGTTCATTGGCTGTCTTGGTGGTAAAAAACAAAAGATATGTGTTTTTGTTAGTTAAAAAATCTGGTAGCCAGGCAAGGCAGAAAATAATAATTGCTGGAATAAAAATGTATAAAAGCTGTTTTTTAAATTTAATAAATAAAAGGAAGACAAAGAGGATTGGTAGAATTAAAAAAAATGCTTCGCGTGCTAAACAACTTAAAATTAAAAAAATTCCAGATAAAATTAAATAAAATCCATTTGGCCAAAAATTTATTTTAATTTCTTCTCTCAAAGAAGTAAATTTGTTAGTGCCAAGCGAGAAAAATAAAAAAAATAAAGATAAAAATAAAAGTGCAAACTCATAACCTACCAATGTTTGAGGCAAAAGCCAGTTGAATGGTAAAAAGATATAGATTAAAGCAAATAGAAGTGTGGTTTTAAAATCAAAAAGATAATAAATTGTTAAGGAAAAAAACAAAAGCGCTAAGGCGAGAATAAAACAGTTTAATAAAACAACTTGATTATTTGTTTCTGGATGAAAAATTTTAATTGCATAGCTATAAATTATCGTGCCAAGCTTATTGCCATAATTAGATTCTTGCGCTTGTGTTTTTATTAAATCTGTTGACAATACGACATTGAGTTTATTTTCAGTGGCATATTGTCCAGTCAAAGCAAAATTTTTAGCGCGTACTAAACCATCGGCTGCTGTTAAAATAGCCGGGTAACCTTTAAAAACAATTGGGGAATACCAAATGACAATAGCGAGAATAAATATTGCCAAAAACGTAGGAGCGAGAAGGGTTTTTTTAAACATAATATTTACTGATTATACCACTTTATTGTTTCTTCAAGTTGTTTTTCTAATGAGAATTCATTTTTTACCTTTTCATAACCGTTTTTACCAAATTCTTCAGCTTTAACAGGATTTTTTAATAAATCAATAATTTTTTCTGTCATGGTTTCTTGATTATATGGGTTAATAATATAACCGGTTTTATTATTAATTACAATTTCTTTTGTGCCGCCAAGACAGGTGCCAATAATGGGTTTGGCTGAGGCCATGGCTTCTAAATTTATGGTGGGAAAAGGATCTAAATATGCTGATGGCGCAACCACTAAATTGCTTGCAGCATAAGCTAGGGCCATTTCATTTTGCGTCAGCCAGCCAGTAATAATGGTTGGCAATTTTTTTTCATGCGCTAATTTTAAAAATTTTTCCGCTTCCTGATCTTTTTTTCCCACAATCATTAAAATTGTGTCTGGCAAAATTTGGACCACTTTTTCTAATGCATTGATTAAAAGCCCCCCGCCCTTAAGTGTGTTTAACCGGCCGCCCCAAAAAATAATTTTTTTATTTTGCAAATTATGTTTATCTTTAAACTCTACCAATGCTTCTGGTTCAACTTTCCATTTTGCAATATCAACGCCATTATGAATAACTGTGATATTTTTAATGCCATTTTGTTCCAAAGCTTTTTTTAACTCAAAACTTACTGCAAAAATTTTATCAACATATTTTAAATAATGTTTAATTATTGTTTTTCTAAATGGTAAAAAACTTTTTTTATATCTTTTTAATTGTTGAAAGATATTGATTTTATAATTAAAATTCTGGTCAATTTTATTTTTATCAATTTGCGGAATAAATTCAATTAATTTGCCATAATGAAACATCATGCAATCATGAGCAGTTAAAAAAACTTTGGCTCCAGATTTTTTGGCAATCTTTAAAAGATTAAATCCTAAAATACTATGAATATTGTGAGCATGGATAACATCTGGTTTAATTTCGGAAATTATTTTTTTAAACACTTTGGCTGACTTCGAATTGTAGAGACCGAAAAAGTGATGAAGTTTGGAATAAAATTTTGGAAGATAGATTTTATAGATGTTGTCTGTTTTTAATAACACGGGATTCCCGCTTTCGCGGGAATGACAACCACAAAATACAAAAACTTCATGGCCGAAATTTTTTAGGCCAGCAAAATGATTATAAGCAATGCGCTCGCTGCCGCCGTCTTTCTCTGGCGGAAAATTGTCAGATAGAATAAGGATTTTCATGATATTTTATAATCCACACCCTTTCTGTCATCATTATTTTTTTATTTTTATCTTCACCCAATGCGGAATTATTTGCCAAGCCTTTTTTAGACGCGGCAAAAGATTCTTCCATTCGCTTGGCTGATAAAAAGATTTAAGCATTACTTTTACTAAATTCTTTTTATTGCTTTCATATCTTAAAACCATCATTTTGTATAAATTTTCTATTTCTTTGGCAGATAATTCATCGGTGTGATGCACAGCGCGAAAACGCGTGTCATAATGTAAAAAGTCATAATCTTCAATTTGGTTTTTAGATCTTAAAATATCCCATAAATCAGAACCTGGAAAAGGAGTAATAATATGAAAACGGACTTGATCTGGTTTTACTTCCTCAATCAACTTTCCTGTTTTATAAACATCATCTTTTGTTTCGCCAGGCAAGCCAATAATAATAAACATCAAAGATTTTAGACCAGCATCACGCGCTAATTTAAAAGTGTTTTTAATATCAGAGACAGTTGTGTCTTTTCTCATTAAATCCAACATTTTTTGACTGCCAGATTCTACGCCCCACCAAACCCATTTAAACCCGGCCGCTTTCATTTTTTGCAAAGTTTCCAGTTTAATATAGGGACTACAGCGGCCTTGGACCAAATAACTGATATTATTTAATTTGCGGCTGATAATTTCATCACAAATTTGTTCTACCCAAACATTTTGAATAGGACTCGTGCCAATAAATTCGTCATCATAAAACTGGATTGATTTGGCGCCAAATTTTAAACAAAATTCAATTTCATCAACAATTTTTTTTGGATTACGGCGTCTATTTGGCGTTTTGTGATTGGAACAAAAAATACAGCGATGTGGACAGCCGCGCGATGCCATAATCACGGCATTCGGCATCTTCAATCCATAATAAGCAGCGCCTCTGTGCATTCCAGAATATTTAAGAAAATTTGGTTCAAGCAAATGATAAGCGGGATATGGAATAGAATCCAAATTTTTTACATATTCAGCTGGCGGATTAATAATTACTTTGCCATCCTCTCGGTAAGCAATGCCGGCCACATCTTTTAGATTTTTATTTCCTTCATAATATTTAATAATATCTAAAATTGTATTTTCTGCTTCAAAACGAACAACTAAATCAACGGCAGATTCTTGGTTTAACATTGTTTCTGGTTCAAAAGTAGGGCCAGCACCGCCGACAATTATTTTAGCATTTGGTAAAATTTTTTTAGCAATTTTTGCAGTTTTTAAAATAGCTGGTGAACCCAAAGTCATGCCGCCAATGCCAATAATATCTGGATTTTCTGTTTTAATTTTATTAGCTAAATCATCCCAGTTAAGCAATAATCTTTCTGCATCTAAAACTTTTGCCTGATGATTATTTTTTTCTAAAACAGCAGCCAAATACATTAAACCCAAGGGCGTGGTTTCGCTATGGCAGCCGTTGAGAAAGTTATGAAGAGGTGGATTGATGAATAATATTTTCATAAAAATTATATTGTCATCCTGACGAAAGTCGGGATCTCATGTTCTACAAATTCAAATATTTCTGACAGCGTTGGAATCCCCACTTTCGTGAGGATGACAAAAAAGAAAATGAGGACGACCAAAAGGAATGTGATGACAGAAAAGAAGCGACAGCTGGAAACAAATATTTTACCAAAAAATAAACAAAATTTAAATTAAATTCTCTATTATAAATTTTTTTAGCCAAAATAAGTTTTGCCAATCCCCTGTCAATATCTTTCTTTTTTAATTTGCTTAAACTTAGATTAAGAGAAATTTTTTCTGTTTCGTTTAAACTTTTGCCCGGCAATAATCTTTCATAATAGATAGTACCTGGATAAAACCTTAAAGCGCCTGGCAGATTAAAATCGCGATGGCGTATTAAAAAATTAATAGTTTTGTTAAATTCTTTTTTTGTCTCTTTTGGAAAGCCATACATCATGTTGATATGCGGATAAATGCCGATTTGTTTGGTTAAATTAATAATATTTTCTGCTTGGATTAAATTTAAATTTTTACCTGACCTGTCTGTAACGGCTTGACTGCCAGATTCAATGCCGTAGGAAATATAGATGCAGCCAGTGTTTTTCATTGATTGGAGCGTTTCTGCATCAACAGCATTAGTTCTTGTTTGACAGCCCCAAACAAAATTATAATTCTCATTTTTAATCAAAGCGCAAAAATCCAAAATTCTTTGTTTATTAAAAGTAAAAAAGTCATCAATAAAATAAACGGCTTCAATTTTTTGATTTTTTATCAATTCATCAAGTTCTAATTTAACGCGCGACAAACTCATCTGCCTGACTTTATTGCCAATTAAATGTTTAAAACAATATTGACATTGATAAGGACAACCCCGACTCGTGGTCATAATCATAAATTTTTTATCACCAAAAATATCCATATTGGCGCCGTATTTCTTCATGGGCAATAAACTATAATCACCCACCGGCAATTTATCAAGATTGTCCAAATATTTAATTTTACCTTGCTTTATAATATTATTCTCTTTATAGCTAATCCCCTCAAAAGAGAAATTTTCTTGGGTGTAGATTTTTTCTAATAATTCTGCCGCAATTTTTGGGTCATCACCCCGCACAATATAATCAAGAGCAGTATTTTTTAATAATTCCAAATCAAAAATCGTGGCTTGCGGACCCATAGAAACAATATTTTCTGCACCTGCTTCTTTGGCAGCCAGAATAGTTTCATAAAAACTTGTAAGAGAAGGATTGGGACATTGATAAAAATCATAAGGGTCGCTTTCAATAAAAACAATTTGTGGTTTTTTTTCTAATAATATTTTTTTAATATCTTCTGCAATATAATCTAATGCCCGAGCGTCAATAATTTCTACCGGCAAATTTTTATTATGCAGAATCGTGGCAATATAAAGTAAATTTAATGAAGGCCATTTTCTTCGGGAAACATGAAATTCTTTATTTGCGCGGACCAAAGGTCTGCTAATTAGAATTATCGGTTGAGTTGTTTTTTTTAGCATAAAAATAAAAATATGAAATTAAAACGATGTTAGGAATGAAAGCCCAGAAAGTAATACTTATAATCATACCGGCGAGTGAAAAATTTCTGATTAAAAGATAAACAACAGGACCAGTGGTTATAAAAATAATTAGATTGGTTAAAATTGTAATTTTCATTTTATTTATAGTTCTGTATAAGGCGCCAAGTCCAATGCCGATTGAGGAAGTGAGGGCATATGGCCACAACCAATAAATTAATCTGACAGTTGGTAAGTACTTTTCACCATAAAAAGTTAAAACTAAAAATTTTGCCAAAATTAACATTGGCACCATAAGGCAAGCAACAATAATTACTGAATAAAAAGTTGTTTTATAAAAATGATTTTTTAAGGTATCTTCACCAAAAGTTTTTGACTTAGGCAATTGCACTGAAAGCAGACGGGAAATTGGTTTTAAAAAAATAGTGTGCAAGCCAATATAACTAAACGCCAATTTAAAATAAGCAACATCGGTTTTGGCAGTAAACATACCTAAAAAAGTAATCGGCAAAATACTGTAAAGATTGGCCAAATTTTTATCAATGGCAATTAAAAATCCAAAACGAAAATATTTTTTTATTGGTACTGTAAAAAAATCTTTGAATATTTCAGAAAAAGTCGGCAAAAGATTTGTCCTTTTAATCATAATCATATAAAAGAAAAAAGAAAAAAGAAAAAATAATATGCCGCAAATTAAATAACCAAAAACAATGCCTTTAAGACGCCAACCTAAAAGCACCAAAATAACAGGTAAAGAAATATAAAAAATTTTATTGATATTTTCTAAAACAGTAAGGTACTTAATTTTTCTGACAACCTGTAAAATTATTAAAGCCAGGATGTAAATGACACTTAAAGTGTTGGCTAACAAAACCCAGCGCGCCAAGAAGCCGATAGTAAAATCGTGATAAAGATAATTGGCAATTACTGGAGCTGTTAAAAAAATTAATAACCCCGCAAAACCATTGACATAAAAAGATAATTTTAGAAAATAAATAATCAGTTCTTTTATTTTTTGTCTGTCTTGTTTGGCCCATGCTTCTGACATTAAAGTTAATGTGGCATAATCCGCTCCCCAGTTTAAAGCAATGCCGATTAAACTGGTAAAAGCAAAAATTAGGCCGTATTTTCCATAATCTTCTGGGCCTAAGACTCTTGCAAAAATGACCGAGCTTATAAATGTTAAGCCGGTAGCAAAAAGCGTGCCAATCTGCAAAGTGGCGGTGTCTTTGACAAAATTATGCTTAAATAAGGATTGAATTTTTGAGTAAATAAAATTAAACATATTTTTTATTGTCATCCTGACGAAAGTCAGTATCCCGTGTGATTGCTTAGAATTTTGAGATCCTCACTTTCGTGAGGATGACAAAGCAGGATATCTATCTTTTCTTTGACCATTTCAACGGTTATATCATTAACCTGTCTTTTTGCTTCTTCGTAATTATATTTTCTGGAATTCATTACATAAGT
>Ga0172375_10009723_pt1 | contig 12613 bp, 13 predicted proteins | sample LakKiv1m_FD_114537 | JGI IMG/M metagenome (GOLD analysis project Ga0172375, IMG submission 114537) | Freshwater microbial communities from Kabuno Bay, South-Kivu, Congo - kab_092012_11.1m | ecosystem: Environmental > Aquatic > Freshwater > Lake | place: Democratic Republic of the Congo... | reverse complement strand
TCCACGGTCTTCCGGGCCTTTTCCATTTCAATATGGCTGATGCGCAGGTAAGCCTCATGGGGTAGCGTGGCCTTTCTCACCCGCCCGGTGATGGTGCGGATGTCCTGTAATCCTCTTCTGGGTACAGCCATGTCTTACTCCTTGTGCACCCCGGCGCCCCGGCCCATTTTTAAAGAGGCTGGCCGGCGCGCATTCAGGACCGTGTCAATCACTTCTTCCACTTTTTCACCCATGACGGATTGACCGCCCCGGGTGACCTTAGCGGAGTCGGTATTGAGCACATCCCGACAGGCCCAATGGAAGACCGGATCGTCCTTATGAGCCCGGGCTCCCTGATGGGCCAAAATCCTGGCGATGGCGATGCAGGCCCGGACTGTGGGCCGGTGGTTATTAACCCCAAAGCCCCGGAGTTCCCGCACCACATCCACGATGGTCTCGGCATCGGACCGAGCCAGACCGGACTTGGTCATGGCGATTTGAATCTCGGTTTCCCGGTCGAAATGGCCCAGACTGACAGTGATAAGCCGGTCCATGAGGGCGTCTTGGGTCTTGTGGACCCCGGCGTATTCCTCGGGATTGGAAGTGAAGATCGCCCGGAACTCGGGGTGCACCTCCAGGTAACCGTCACCGCCTCGGGACTGCTTGGGCAGATTGAGGATCTTCTCCTCCAGGATGCTGAGCAGGGCGTTATTGGCTTCGGGCCGGGACCGGGTGAACTCGTCGTAGATGAGGGTGTAGCCGTCTTTGCAGGCCATGGTAAGGCGGTTGTCCATCCAGGTGACGTTCATGGATTCTTCGGTCTTGAGGACGGAATGGATGTAGTTGTCTATGAGTCTCTGTTTACGGTAGCCGGAGTGGCGCCCCACCAGGTCGGAACTGGCGAACTCATCGTCGCCGTGAATCAGGACCACCGGACGACCCCGCTGGGCCGCCACATGGAAGGCCAGGGTGGTCTTTCCGGTTCCCGCCGGACCGGCAAAGTGCACCGGATACCCCACCCCCAGGTAGGCCAGGGCGCGTTTGGTCAGATCCTGGACATAAGCCGTTTCCACGAATTCCGGGCTGGCTTCCGGCGTTACCTGGTCGTCCCGGCTTTCCACTTTAACCACGGCCACCGCGGCCCCTTGCCGATGTTCACCACTCATGTGCGTTGCTCCTCTAATAACTGGCTTTTGGAACTGCCCCTGGAATCCAGGGGCAGGTTAGATCAAGCATTATCTATGACTCTTCCGGGGCACCCAGCCCCGGCCCCGGCAGGTCTGGCAAGCCAGGGCTGGGAGAGAGGCATCATCGCCCGTGCCCTGGCATTCCGGACAGACCTTGAGGGGCCCGGGGTACTCGGGCACATAGCCGGTGCCGTGACAGACCGTGCAAGTGAAGGTCTTGATGGCCCCGGTACCCCGGCAGTGGGCACAGCGCCGGCGAGATACCGGAACCAGCACCACTCCCCGGCCGCCGCAAACGACACAGGTGGACAGCCAGGACATGATCCCAAAGGGATCTTTGCCGTTGCCACCGCAGAAGGAACAGGTCACTGCCTCGAAGCCACCTTCAAGGCAGCCCTTTTGCACTTCTTTGGTCCTTGCTTGCTGAACTTGGGTCATTGCCGGTCCTCACCTCGAAGGAATCAGCCCTTCTTTTTACCCGGGCGGCTCGGCTCTTCTTTCGGCGCCTGGGCGGCTTGATGCCGGATAGCCTCTTCCTTGGCCAGGGCCAGAGCGGCCAGGCGATCCCGTTCGGCGGCTTCTTTGGCCCGCTGTTCCGCCTCGGCCTTGGCCCGGCGTTCGGCCTCGGCTTTGGCCCGGATTTCGGCGGGGGAAGGGCCGTTCCAGGCCCGGCGTGCTCCTGCCAGGTCCAGGGCAAATTCCCGACGCATTCCACCCACCATCTTTTTCAGGTGATTAACGGCGGCCCGCCGCTCATTTTTGGTCTGACGGGCCATGTCTTTGTGGGCCCGGCGGAATCCAGCCCGCATGGTCGCCACCTCATGGCCCAGGTTTTTGACGAAGCCCTGACGTTCCGCCTTGGTCCGCCGCGCCATGTCGTTATGCGCCCGGCGGAACTCGGTCTTCATGGCGGCCACGTCCTGGCCCAGGTCCCGGACAAAGGTCAACCGCGCCCCACGGAGGGCCACGATTTCACCGCATAACCGGGTCATGCTTTCAGTTAATGGACCCATGTGAAGTATCTCCTTTCTGTTGGACCTTGCCGGGGAACTATCCCAGATGTGGCAGTTGCGGCTTTGTCCTCAACCGCAACCCTCTTCCGTCGAGGGGCCAAAGCGGCCCCTCAGCGCAAGAGGACCCATTCCCCAGAAAATTATCCTTACGCAGGAGCGGCCGCGCTGGCCGTGAGGCCGATAGCCTCGGCGTACTTCAAATAGGTTTCCACGGAGGCGATGACCACCCGAGCTTCGATGGACAGCAGTTCGATACCCACCAAGGCCACCTTGACCCAAGCATCGATGACAATACCCTTATCCAGAATGCGATCAACGACTTCCGCCAGGCTGGAGGAATCGGTTGACTTTTGTACTTTAGCCATGGTATTTCTCCTTTATGAGGATTGACTGTTAGCCAGTCGAGGTTAATGGTTAATCAAAAGTGGATGAAACGTCGGCTCATTTGCCGGCCCAGGCCCGCCGGGCACCTTCCAGGTCCGCGGCGAAGGCATGGCGCATATCGCCCACCGTTTTCTTCAGGTGAGCCATGGCGGCCCGCCGTTCGGCCCTGGTCTTTTTGGCCATGTCGTTGTGGGCCCGACGAAAATTAGCCTTCATGGCGGCTACGTTGTTAGTCAGGTCTTTAACGAAGCCTTTCCTGGCGCCGCGCAAAGCCACGATCTCACCACACAGCCGGGTCATTTCCTCGGTTAAGCGACCCATTGGTTTCTCCTTATCTCTCCGCCTTTAGGCCTTGAGGGGTTGGTCGGCACCGCAATGCTCGCCCCTAAAGGATTCTGAGGGGCCTCTTTCCGGGGGGGATCGTGCCGGATCCCTCCGGAAAGAGGACTGTCCCCCCAAATGGCCTTATGCCGGAGCCGCCGCGCTAGCCGTGAGGCCGATAGCTTCGGCGTACTTCAGATAGGTCTCCACGGAAGCGATGACCACGCGGGCTTCCACGGACAGCAGCTCGATACCCACCAATGCCACCTTAACCCAGGCATCAATGACGATACCTTTGTCCAGGATGCGGTCGACCACTTCCGCCAGGCTGGAGGAATCTGTTGACTTCTGTACTTTGGCCATGGGGAACCTCCTTCATTAAAATTGGTTTTTTTGGTGAAAAGAAGGCAAGCCTTCGGAACCATATATATCAAGGTTCGTGCCAACTGCCGGAAAGGGATATTCTGTAGTTAATTTTAGAAGTTAGGCCCGGGAGGACGTGACGCTGGCGGGGAAACGGAATCTATTCTATGGAATGGATTCTATAGCTATGGTCAAGAATCCTTATTTTATAATGGCTAGACAAAATTATTTCCACATCTCCTCAGCGCTTTTAAAATCTCTTCTTGAAGAAAGGGCTTGTTGATAAAGACTTTGATTAATCCAAGGGAGATGGCTTCCTGGATGGAATCGTCGTCCTGGTAATAGTAACCGGACACCATGATAATGCAGATACCTGGGGCCATTTCCCGGATCCGCCGGGCCAGCTCCAGACCATCCATATCCGGCAGCTTGGCGTCCAGGAAGGCGAAGGCGAATTGATGCTGGGCCATCAGATTGAGGCCCTCTTGGGCACTCAAGCCTTTACAGGTGGTAAAGCCCTGTTTATTAAGCAGATGTTCCAGAGCCCAGCACATATCCGGTTCATCATCCACAATGAGAATCAATTTTTCTGGATCGGTCATAATGTCTTTTGCTCCCCCTTACAAAATAGGTAATTTTATGATGAAGGTGGTGCCTTTGCCGGCTTCACTCTCGGCACTGATGTTGCCAACGTGCTGTTTGATGATGGAATAGCAGATGGAGAGGCCCAATCCCGAGCCCTGGCCCACCGGGGCGGTGGTGTAAAAGGGGTCAAAGATATTTTCCAGGTCCCGGGGTGCAATCCCGTGGCCGGTATCACTGATGCGCACCCAAGCTTCATTATTGGTCTTGCTCAAGTCAACCCCCAGCACCCCTCCATCGGGCATGGCTTTGATGGCGTTGAGCAGCAGGTTCATGAAGGCCTGTTGCAGGAGGCCGGCCATGCCGTTGATTATAATGGGCGCCGTGTTTTCAGGCAGCCGGAGTTCAATCTTTTGAATCCGGGCCTGGTTGGTTATCAGATCCAGAGTTTCGCCCAAGAGGGCAGTCAGGTCGAATTCTTTAAAGTCGCGCTTGGCCGAGGGGCGGGCAAAGCGCAGCAGGTTTTCAATGATCATGGAAGCCCGTTGAATGCCGGTATGAATCTTTTCGGCGCATTCCAGCCGAAACTCCAGGGAAATATCGGGCTCTTTGATGAATTGGGCGGCAGAGGCGCATACCGCCAGGGGGTTGCGGATTTCGTGGGCGATGCCGCCGGCCATAACCCCCAGAGCGGCCAGTTTTTGGGACTGGGAGAGTTGGGCCTCAAACTTGCGGCGCTCGGTCAAGTCCCGTCCTACCGCCACAATGCCCGTGGTCTTGCCCAGGTGATCCTTCATGGCGGAGAAAATCCAGGAGACCGGAATGTGGTCGCCATCCCTGGTCTTCAGGTCCTGTTCCACCATTTGGGCGTTTTTGCCGGCTTGCAGGTGGGCAAAGATGCTTCCCATCTCTTCCTGGTTATCGCCATCGCAAAAATCGAAAAAGTCATGTCCCCGCACCTCATTAAGGCTGAAACCCGAGAGTCGTTCCGCTGCAGTATTCCAGGTGAGGATGCGGCCTTCCATGTCGGTGGATAAGACGATATCCTGGGCGCTTTCCACCACCGAGGCCAGGTGGCGCTCGACCCGGCGAACCTCTTCACTAAGGCGCACCTGTTCGGTGACATCCTCCATGAGGAGCATGGCCAGTTCCACCGTGCCATGCCAGGAAAAGGGGAGGATGCTGTAATAATAGATGCGCAGGGGAATTCCCGGAGCCCGATAGGTCATCCGCTCCCCTTTAATGGAAAAGTTCCTCTCAAAGACCTGGCGGATGCGGCCGGGGAAATCCATCTGATCGATGATGATGGCGGGAAAGACTTCATCCAGGCGGTGGCCGATGGTGTCACGGAGGGAACGCCGGTTTTTTTCCAGGAAATTCCGATTTACCGAGACGATGCGCAAATCCCGATCGATGAGTAACACTGAGGAGGGAATAGCTTCCAGCAGCATTTCGTAAAGGGTCCGGTAGCGCTCAAATTTCGGCCCATCATCCACTGATTTGACGTCCATACCGATAATCGCTCCTACTTTCCCGAACTTAGGAGATTACTTGAGACTTTGGTTGGCTGGTAACAAAATTATAGGGGGGCCAGGGACCGCTCAATAACAGTCTGGCCGATTCGGTTGCGGTCAGTTGCCGGAAGGCCTGGCGGAAATGCTCCACCGCAGGGCCGGGGACCAGGAAATAGAGGGAGAGTAAGGGCAGGCGAGGAGAGGGCGCTTCGGTTTTACATTTGACAAAGAGCCCGGTAAACTGTTCCCGGCAACGCTCCGCAGCCTGGCGATAGTCGTTGGTCCAGCGGTCCTGGTGGGCATAATGGGCTTTGCGGGCCGTGAGATAGGCCAAACCTAGGCGTTTTGGCGCTACGGCAGGGTCGGGGGGCGGGTCGGCAACTTCCCGGCAGGCTTCCGGGCCCCCGGGGGTCACCGCAGCCCAGGGTCCCGACGGCAGCAAGATCCTCAAGCCCATTTCGACGCAGCCTTCCAGTTCCTGGAGGAGGGCCTCATAGTGGGGGCCGTGTTCGTCCAAATGCTGGATGACCTGGGAGTCCTCCTCCACCGCACAGCCATAGCGCATGGGGATAACGGTCCCCTGCCGGTGGCAGGAGAGCACCACCCGCTCATAGGTTCGGACCCGGGGAAGGTCAGGAGCCAGATCGCCCCGATTAACCATGGACACTGCGGCTCGCAAACGCCGGTGCGCTACCTGATAGACCGGGTGCCCCCCCACACCCAGGAGGGCTGCCATTTCAGGTCCCGGGTGCCGGTGGATGCAATAAAACATGCAGGTCATGGTTCAGGCTCCAGGTTAAGTGCCGGGGTGAAGCTATAGGGCGGCCAGGGACCGGTGCATTCCAGGCTCAGGCCGCGGTCAGCGTATTGGGCCTCAGCGTCCAGGACCTTGACCAAAAAAGCCGGCACCGCGTCTTTAGGCACCATAAAGGCCCAATTCCAAATCATATCGCGGTCACTGCCGCTGGCTTCCCGGGAAAGCAAGCGACGTTCCCTGACATCCGCAGCATAATCCCGGAGATCGGTCCATAGTTCCCGGCACACATCTTTGAGCCAAAGCTGCAGTTCCTGGTCGCACTCGGCCCGGAGACGTTGTTCCCGAAAATAACGCTTCCCAGGGGATAAGGCTCCCAGACTGGCGGCTTCTTCGGCCAGCTTCAGGGAGACCAATTTCTCTTTGGCCCCGGCTTGGTCCAGCATCCCTTTGACCGCCCATTCCTCCTGATCGGTGGTGCGCGTCAGGAACCCCGCAATGGTGTCATGATGCCGCTTTAGAACCTGGAACAAGCTCTCCCGGGAGGAAAAGATGGTGCCGAACCGGGTGGGCAGCACCGGCGAATACCGCATCACCTGGGCCACGACATCCTGGTGTCGAATGACCCGGGGGCCGATCCAGGTCAGATCGCGCATCCGGGTTTCCGCCTCCGAGCCGCAAAAATCCTCCAGGGACACGGGGCTTAAGACTGCGGCGAGATCCTGGTAGGCAGCCACCTCCAGGGGGCTGTGGTCATCTAGCCCCTTGCCCTCTTGGAGCGAGGAAGGTAGCTGGCTGAGCCGGGCCAGACAAAAGAGATAGAGTCCTTGGGACATTGCTCCTCGGGAAAGTTCATGGTTCAAAGTTCAAGGTTGATGAACCCGCAAACAGTAATTTTCCCCTCCCCTGGTGGGAGAGGATTAAAGGGAGGGGGAAGATAACTGCTGAAGATGCAAGTAATTTCACCCCCACCCTCCCCATCAAGGGGGAGGGAACGAAATTGCGCCCGTGTCCAGGCACAGGTTGGAAAGCCTGTGCTGCTAAGGGTGGCGGGCACGGAGGCCCGCCCTACCATTGTCTTCTATAAAGTCAAGCAGTATCCTCTTTGCCCAGCATCTCCTGAAGCGGTTCCTCCAGGTCGCCGGGCTGGATGAGCAGCTTGGCAACGCCTGTGCCCGGCTTGGCGATTTCCGCGGCTACGGCCCGGCGCACCGCGGCCAGAGCGGCTTTGTCGCAGACGCCAGCGATCTCGGCGCCACTTAAGCCTGCGGTGCGGGCCGCCAACTTGGCGGCGCTGATCCCTTTGGCCAAAGGTTTGTCTCGTAGATGGACCGCAAAAATCTCCCGGCGATCCGCTTCGTCAGCTAGAGGGATTTCCACAATCTCATCGAAGCGTCCCGGCCGCAGGACCGCAGGATCCATCATATCCAGCCGGTTGGTGGCCCCCAGGACCAAGACCCCTTTCAGTTCCTCGATGCCGTCCAACTCGGCCAAGAACTGGCTAAGAACCCGTTCGGAGACATGGGAATCGGAACCGCCTAGGCCTCGGGCCGGGAGCAAGGCCTCGGTCTCGTCCAGGAAAATGATGCAGGGCGCGGCTTGGCGAGCGGTCTTAAACATCTCTCGTACGCCCCGCTCGGATTCGCCCACGTACTTGGACATCAACGCCGGCCCCTTCACCGACAAGAAATTCACCTGGGACTCAGTGGCAATGGCCTTGGCGATCAGGGTCTTGCCGCAGCCCGGCGGCCCGGACAAGAGGATGCCCTTGGGGGGCTTGATGCCGGCTTTTTTAAAGAGATGGGCATACTTGAGCGGCCACTCCACTGCCTCCTTGAGGCGCTCTTTGACCGCTTTAAGGCCGCCCACGTCATCCCAGCGCACATCCGGGACTTCCACGAACACTTCCCGGATGGCGGAGGCCTCCACCTCCCGGAGCGCGGCCAGAAAGTCGTCCATGTGCACTTCCAGTTGGGCCAGTTGTTCATAAGGGATAGTGGCGAGACCGTAGTCGATGTCCGGCATCAGGCGGCGCAGGCAGATCATGGCCGCTTCCCGGCACAGGGCCTCCAGGTCGGCGCCTACAAAACCGTGGGTGATTTCGGCCAGATGGCCCATATCCACGTCTTCGGCCAGGGGCATACCCCGGCTGTGGATCTCTAAGATGTCCTGGCGGCCATGACGATCGGGGATGGGGATGGCGATTTCCCGGTCGAAGCGCCCGGGGCGCCGCAGGGCTGGGTCCAGGGCATTGGGAATATTGGTGGCCGCGATGACAATGACGTTCTGGCGCTTGTTCAGACCGTCCATCAAGGCCAGAAGTTGGGCCACCACCCGTTTCTCTACGTCGCCCACCACTTGCTCCCGCCGGGGGGCGATGGCGTCGATTTCGTCCATGAAGATGATGCTGGGGCCCTTCCGGGAGGCTTCCTCAAAGATCTTGCGGAGGTGGGCCTCGGACTCGCCGTAGAACTTGTGCACCACTTCGGGCCCGCTTACGGAGAAAAAATTGGCTTCGGTTTCATGGGCAATGGTACGGGCGATGAGGGTCTTGCCGCAGCCGGGAGGGCCGTGAAGCAACACGCCCTTGGGCGCGTCGATCCCTAAACGTTCGAACAGTTCGGGATAGCGCAGGGGAAGTTCGATCATTTCCCGGATGCGATGGAGCTGAGGCTTGAGACCGCCGACGTCTTCGTAGGAGACCGCGACCCGGCGGGTTTCCGGTACCCCGGCCTTGCCAATCACCAGGGAAGTGGTGGGATTAATCAGCACCGGTCCTTTGGGCGTCAAGGCTTCAACTTTGAAATCCGCGGTGCGGCTGCCGAAGAGGGTGGCCCGGATGCGGTCCCCTTCCATGACCGGCAGGCCGTCCAAGAGGCTGCCGATGTACTGCAGATCCCGGTCCGCGGGAGTAATGGTGATGGGAGTGAGGATCACATGATCCGCCGGACGGCAGGCGAGCTTGCGCACGTGCACGCAATCATCGATTCCGGCGCCGGCGTTTTCCCGGCTGATGCCGTCCAGTTGGACCCGGGACCGGCCCCGCAAGTCTTTATAAGCCGGCATGGCCTTGCAGACGGTTTTCCGCTTGCCCGTGACCTCGATGATATCGCCGATGGCCACCTGGAGCTTTTCCAGGTCTTCCGGTCCCATGCGGGCATAGGCGCGGCCCACGTCTTTGCTCAGGGCTTCGGTCACTTTTAGCTTGAGGGTCAACTCTTCGGTTTTATTATTCTTATTAGTCATAATGATTCTCTGTCGCGTCCCAACTTATTTGTGAGATTTCTGTCAGATAAACTTGCCCGTTTAGCCCTAAAGGGGTGGATAAACGGGTCCGCTCCTACAGAAGATGCGGGATATTTCTACAAGGTGCAGCTATGACAACCCACTCTAACCAGACCTACATAACGCACTTAATTTCCAAGATGCCGTTATTACAGGAAATCTTCATTTTGTCCCGGGGGTAGCTCCGGGGGAGCAGGATTTCCTTGCGGTACTTTTTGTCTTTTTTCTCAGCAGAAATGGTCAGCAAGTCGTCCTTTACCTCCAGGTGCACGTCCTTGGTGCTGACGCCAGGCATTTCGGCCACCACCAGGGTATGGTCCTTTTCCTCAAAGACGTCCACTACGGGTTCCCGGATTTCCTGGACCACGGTTTCCCCGGATTTGGCGTCCTTTCGGACGTTGCCGAAGGGCTCCACCTTAACTTCTTTGTCCCCTTTATCCCCCAGCCCCACTTTGACGGAAAAGCCATAGACGCCCTTGACGTCCTGGTGATGAATTTCCCCGCTTTTCTTGAGATGTTCTCCCTTTTCAGCCAGATCACCCAGTTTTTCGATGAGGTCCGCCAAGCCCTTGAAGACCCCCCCAAAACCGATATCGCCACCGCCGCCCTTTTTAGTCATGACCGCCTCCGGATCGATTAATGCCAAACTGCTTCAACTTGGTGTGTATGGTCTTATAATCTATCTGCAACAGTCGTGCCGCTTTGGCCTTATTGCCCTTGGTATATTTCAGCACTTGGAGCAGGACTTCCCGCTCTACGGTGGCCACGCTGCGGTTAACGATTTCTTTGAGGGAGAGTTCCTGCCAGGGAGTGCCTTCGATTCTGGGAGTGAAGGCCAACCCAGGCACCGGCGTGCGCTTGATGTCCAGATGCCGCTCGGTGATGATGTCGTCCGCCAGGAGCACGGCCCGGCGAATAACCGACCTGAGCTGGCGCACATTTCCCGGCCAGTTATAGGAAAGCAGGGCTTCGAGGCTGTATTCGGAAAAGCGCCGGACGTTTTTATGCAGCTCCTTATTGGTGATATCCATGAAGCGCTTGGCCAGATAAGGGATGTCATCCTTGCGTTCCCTCAAGGGGGGGATGGTGATGGTAAATTCGTTCAGGCGAAAAAAGAGATCTTCCCGCATCTGGTTTGATTCCACCAGCCCTTGGAGCGGCTGGTTGCTGGCGGTGATCAGGCGCACATCAATCTTCACCGGGATGGTGGCCCCCAGGCGCAGGACTGCTTTCTCCTGGAGGACGCGCAGCAGTTTCGCCTGGGCACCCAAAGGCAGATTGGCAATTTCATCCAGGAATAAGGTGCCGCCGTGGGCGGCTTCGAATTTCCCCGCTTTGGGGGCGGTGGCTCCGGTGAAGGCCCCTTTTTGATAGCCGAAGAGTTCGCTTTCGATCAGGGTTTCGGGGATAGCGCCGCAATCCAGGGGAATAAATGGGGCTTTATTGCGGGGGCTTAACTGGTAAATGGACCGGGCCACCAGTTCCTTGCCGGAGCCGGTTTCTCCTTGGATGATAATACTGAAGTTGGATTGAGCCACCCGGTTTACATCCCGAATAATGCGGGTAACGGCATCGCTGGGGCCCATCATGACCCGGAGGCAGTTGTCCGCGGAGATGACCTCGGTCAGGGCTCGGCGCCAGCGCTCCCGGGCGGCCAGGGCGGCGCGCACCACCCGGATCACCTCGGTGTGGTCAAAGGGTTTGGCCAGGTAGTCGAAAGCCCCGGCCCGCATCGCCTCTACCGAGGCAGGAATATCGGCATAGGCGGTAATGAGGACCACAGGCAGATGAGGATCGAGTTCCTTGATCCGCTTTAAGACTTCCATGCCGTCGATGCCGGGCATCTTGACGTCCACCAGCATCATGCCGGGGATGGCCGTGGAGACCATCTTCAGGGCGGTTTCCCCGTTGTGGGCCACCGTATGGCTCAAGCCCTCTTTTTGCATGAGGGCCGAGAGCATCATGCTGATATCTTCATCATCATCGACTATGAGAACTTGGGTTCCGTTTACATCCATGGTGCCCTCCGGGGTTAACGAGGCCGGTGGAGCGGGTAAACCACGTTAATGTCGGCTTGCAGGTATTGCTCCAAGGCATGGAGCAGGCCCAAAAATAGAATGCCGGTTTCGCCAGGCTTGAGCGTGTCGTTAATGCGCCGGGCAATAAATTGATCCCGGCGCCTGAGCAGGTTCTCGCCGGCAGCCTGCCGCGACGCCGCCACGCCGGCGGACCGGGGCGGCCGAACCGTCAGGGATTGTTTGGCCGCCTGATATTCTTGCACCAGCAGGTCGCCGGATTCGGTCCCCATGAGGATGGCCCCTTGAGCCATCAGACGCAGCAGGAGTTGATGATTGCGGCTGCCGGCCTGGGCCAGTTCCGTGACGATCTCGACCTCCCGCCCACAGATGGGCAAGCCGTCCTGGTAAAGGCGCACCCGATCAAAGGGCAACTCCAGGGTGGTGATGGCCGCCTCGATTTCCGTCCAGACCCGGTCGATGGCGCTGGCCTTGCGGGCTAATCCGGCCCGTCCCATTTTGGCTATGGTCGCCTGAACCACAGATTCCTGGAGCGCTCCCATATCCGCCTGGGTATGGACGATGGGGAGGTAAATTAAGGTTCGGGGAGAGCCACCGGCGGACGCCGCCTGGAGGGTGGTGCCAGGAAGGTGACGTTGGTCAGCGGACATTAAGTCTGTGTTGCCTCCGGTATGCGTTTGGTTCCGATGAGTCTTATAAATAAAGGCACTTCCTCCGCCAGGCTGGGACACAGGCGGGACGACCGGGCTACGGCCTTATGGCGGGCACTGAGCCCGTCCCACTTGATTTACCAGGTTTAAGGTTGATTGGGACGCGGCCCATGGCATTGCCAGCCGTTCTATTTTTTCTATCGGCTTTTGCTCCAATAACCTTAACAAGTTTCTCTGGATCAAGACAGGTTACCGGGAAAGGGCTTCAGGGGCGCTTGCCGATTGGAGGCGAGGCAAGCGCACGATAAAACTGGTTCCTTGCTCCGGGATGCTTTCAACTTCAATGGAGCCGAGATGTTGTTTGATGATGGACTGGCAGATGGAAAGGCCCAGTCCGGTGCTTTGGCCCACCTGGGAATTGCTGAAAAACGGGTCAAAGATATAGGGCAGGTCTGCAGCCGCGATGCCGTGGCCGGTATCGGTGATGACGACTATGGCCTCCTGTTCGGTGGGCTCCAGGCGAACGCTTAACACACCTCCATCCG
>Ga0172375_10009721_pt1 | contig 12617 bp, 7 predicted proteins | sample LakKiv1m_FD_114537 | JGI IMG/M metagenome (GOLD analysis project Ga0172375, IMG submission 114537) | Freshwater microbial communities from Kabuno Bay, South-Kivu, Congo - kab_092012_11.1m | ecosystem: Environmental > Aquatic > Freshwater > Lake | place: Democratic Republic of the Congo... | reverse complement strand
GCTTGGCTCGAGACGAGCACCCATGAGAGCCTCCTGGAAGCGAGCAACTTTATCGCCACCATCGAACACCGCCAGGGGCTTAAGGTAACCTGGCTGGAGGAGATTGCACACAACTGGGGATACATTACGAAGACACAACTTCAAGAACTGGCGAAGCCACTCTTGAAAAATCAGTACGGTGAGTACCTGATGAACCTTCCGGAGCGCCGATGATGATCTGGCTGGTCGGAAACCGGGGAATGCTGGGCACGGAGATACACCGCCGTCTGCGGGCTTACAAACTGCAACATGTCGCCACGGATCTGGACGTGGATATTGCAGACCGGCAGGCATTGAGCGAGTTTTCAGGTCCATTGGCTCTTTCCTGGATTGTCAACTGTTCCGCCTACACGGCGGTGGACCGGGCGGAAGATGAGCCTGAACAGGCCTTTCGGATCAATGCCGAAGGGGTTCGGAACCTCGCTTGGGTGGCGCGTCAAAAAAAATCCCGCCTCCTGCATATTTCCACAGATTATGTCTTTGATGGACGGAAGGAAGGGGCCTATCTGGAGACGGATACCCCGAATCCGTCGGGAATCTATGGCCGCAGCAAGTTGCAGGGAGAGCTTTATGTCCGGGAAAATATCGATAGCCATGTCATTCTGCGGACGGCCTGGCTCTATGGTCCTGATGGCAACAATTTTGTTCGAACGATGCTGAGGTTGTTTCAGGAGCGTGATGAGGTCAGGGTCGTGGCCGACCAGTGGGGGAGTCCCACGCTCGCCGGGGATCTGGCCGATACCATTCTGAAGGTCATGATGCGGGAGACGTTTCAATATGGAACATTCCACTTCACAAATGAGGGCAGGACGAATTGGTTTGAATTTGCGACCCTGATCCTGGAATTGGGTGGGAAGCATCATCTCCTCGATCGAGAGGTCAGGCTCATTCCCATCAAGACCGAACAATATCCAACCAAAGCTATGCGACCCGCTAATTCTTACCTGTCCAAGGAAAAGATCAAAGCAGTGTTTGGTATTCCTGTCCGTCCCTGGCAGGAGGCTCTCGAGTCGTTCATGAACAGTTTGGCTGTGCATTAAAGGGAAAGCATGAACAGAATCAAAGCCATGAGTTTTCTTTTCCTGCGTTTTGTCGTCACCTTGTTCAAAAGCAGGAGTCTTGTCTATAACCTGGCGCGTCGTGACATCCAGTCCAGATACCTGGGCTCATATCTGAACTTCCTCTGGGCCTTCGTACAGCCGACGATCACGATCCTGCTGCTCTGGTTTGTCTTTGAGGTCGGATTCAGGTCGCCCCCGGTGGAAAATTATCCATTCGTCCTCTGGCTGATTGTCGGCATCATCCCCTGGTTTTTCTTTGCCGAAGGGCTGGGCAACGCCACCAATTCCATTCTCGAGTACAGCTATCTGGTGAAGAAAGTCGTTTTCAAAGTGAGCGTGATCCCGATCATCAAGATCCTCTCGGCGCTCTTCGTCCATCTTTTCTTTGTCATGTTCATTTTTATCGCGTTTTTCGCATACGGCTACAGACCAAGGTTGTGCAATCTCCAGATTCTCTATTATCTCTTTGCCATGATCGTCCTGGTGGTGGGTCTGTCCTGGATAACGTCATCGCTCGTCGTTTTTGTGAAGGATGTGGGTCAGGTGGTGGCCGTTTTCCTCCAGTTCGGCTTCTGGTTCACCCCCATTCTCTGGAATATCAAAATGGTGCCGGAAAAGTATCAGATCCTGATGAAGCTCAATCCCGTCTATTACATCACCGAAGGGTATCGCAACAGCTTCATTTCCGGGATCTGGTTCTGGGAATATCCACGCTGGACCCTCGAATTCTGGATCGTGACAGGTTTCATTTTCATCCTTGGCGCCATTCTCTTTCTGAAACTGCGGCCACATTTTGCCGATGTACTGTAACCGAAGGATTCCGTCGTGATCATGAAAGTGCAGTCCAATATAATGAATTCGGAACTGGGTCGCGATAGTTCTCCCGATTGTAATGGTGTGGCCATTCGCGCCGAGAATCTCTCCAAAGTCTACAAACTTTACGACCGATCTGTAGACCGTCTCAAGGAGTCCCTCCATCCCCTCCGCAGAATCTATCATCATGATTTTTACGCCCTGAAGGATGTGAGTTTTGAGATCAGAAAAGGGGAGACATTGGGGATCATCGGGAAGAACGGATCAGGGAAATCCACCCTGCTCAAAATCATCGCCGGGGTCCTGACGCCTTCCGGCGGTAGTCTGGATGTTCGGGGGAAGGTTTCGGCGCTTCTGGAACTGGGTGTCGGTTTTAATCCCGACATGACAGGACGGGAAAACATCTATTTCAGCGGCACCATCATGGGCTATTCCCGGGATGAGATTGATGCGAAGGTGGATGACATCCTGGCCTTCGCCGATATCGGCGAATTCATCCATCAGCCCGTCAAGACTTACTCCAGTGGCATGTTCGTTCGCTTGGCTTTTGCCATGGCCACCAATGTCGATCCGGATATCCTGATTATTGATGAAGCGCTCAGTGTTGGGGATATCTTTTTCCAGACAAAATGTTATAAAAAGTTTGATCAGTTTCAGAAAATGGGAAAGACAATTCTTTTCGTGACTCACGCTTTGGAAAACGTCATCCGGTACTGTCACCGGGGGATTGTACTCGAGAGAGGAGTGAAAATCATCGATTCCGATGCCAAGTCAGCAGTAGATGTCTATAAGAAATTGATGGTGAACTGCTATGGGAATGGAGATGAACACGAAAAAAACGGGGATTCTAATGTCAGAGACCAGTCTGACGCGGCACTTGTCTGTAATGAATGCCTTGTGAATCCTGATGCAACGATTTATGGCGATGGCCGGGCGGAAATTTTGGATTACGGAGTTTTCGATAAAAACAGAGTGCCGGTACAGATGCTTTTCAATGATGAGCAGTGTTCTGTCTGGATGAAGGTGCTGTTTAAAGAAGATGTTGAAAACCCAATTTTTGCTTTTACCATCAAGGATCTTAAAGGCGTGGAAATTACCGGAACCAATTCATTGTACGAAGATGCAGAGTCTATCAGATATCTCAAAGGTGAGACCGTTGTCATTGAATTTATTCAGAGGCTGAACATGGCCTCCGGTCAGTATCTGCTTTCCCTGGGTTGTACTGGTTTTCAGGGCGACCAATTCGTCGTTTATCAGCGGTTTTATGATATCTTATGCTTTGAAGTTATCTCTTACAAAAAGTTTGTGGGTCTTTATGACATGAAAAGTGATATAAGGATAAAAAAGATATAGAGATTGGCCAATCGAATGATTAATGAAGCGTTTTACAAAGGTCAGGATTTATACACAGACGGTGATATCGAAGAGGAAATTCTGGCCCTTGTAAAGACCCATTGTGATTTTACGGAGATTCTGGCCGAGGAGACCCGCTGGCCCGTGCTTTACCATCTGTCTCCAGAGCGGCGGAACCTGCTCGAATGGTATCCCTTCGACAGAACTGGGACATTATTAGAGATAGGTGCGGGTTGCGGAGCCTTAACGGGCCTGTTTTGTGAAAAAATGAATAAGGTTATTGCCGTTGAGCTCTCTCGCAAGCGATCAGAGATCATTGCACAGAGGTGTCGCGATTGTCGAAATCTGGAGATTATGGTCGGTAACTTCGACGACATTCCATTCGAGGAATCCTTTGACTATGTGACTTTGGTCGGTGTTCTTGAATATGCAAAAAGTTTTATCCGGGCGAATCGTCCATGCCACCATTTGTTGCATAAAGTTTGCGGCTTGCTGAATTCAAGTGGCCGACTGATCCTTGCCATCGAAAATAAATATGGATTGAAATACTGGGCCGGGGCCAGAGAAGATCACACGACAGAGTTCTTTGGAGGTATTCAGGGTTATACTCGCGAGGATACATCTTACGAAACTTTTGGTAAACAGGAATTGACAGATTTGCTCACCCTGAGCGGTTTCGAGAATATTCATTTCTATTATCCCCATCCTGATTATAAGATTCCCCACGAGATTTTCAGTGATTGCTGTCTGCCGGATATCCATCATGCCCTGGCGGAAGCGCCCAATTTTGACCGGGACCGCATGAGCCTGTTCAGTGAGAAACGGACCTTCCTTGGCTTGATCCGGAATGGCATGTATGGTTTTTTTGCCAACTCTTTTCTCATTATTGCCGCAAAGGGAAAATCGTTTGCTACCGATCTACGCAAAGTATAACCGGAATCGATTTCCTCAATTTCAGATCGAAACAAGCATCATTCAAGATGGACCGGCATGCTATGTCGTGAAGAAAGCTCTATCAGAGCTATCCCATGGTCATATTGAGGCGATACATCAGGGTTACAAATGGATGAAAGATGCCATTCTTGATGCTAGGATAAATCAACCGAAGATCATTGAGAGGAAAGATCATCAGGTTGTCTTTGAGTTCATTGAGGGGAAAAGTTTGGAAAGATTTTTTTTTAATGCCTTTTGGGATGGAGATAAGGCCCGGTATCTTGAATGTACTGACCTTTACTATGATTTGTTGTTAAATTCTTTTATGATTGTGAAGGAGTTTCATTTAACACCAGACAATGATTTGTTTCTCAAGGGTGTGAATCTGAATTTTATTGAAAGAGAGGGAGTTTATTTCCCTCATGCTTTCCTGGATCTAGTGATGGACAATATTCTTGTAACATCGGATGAGAAATATTACTGCATTGATTATGAATGGATCATACCTGCATCCTTTCCCGTGGCTTTTGTCTTTTATAGAAGCCTTTCCAATTTTTATGGATTTAAATACCGTGAGTTTGATGTGGAGCGTTTTCTGCCCTTCGCCGATTTAATGAACCGTTACGGGATTTCTTTTTATCATCTTGAACAATACGCCAAAATTGAGGAGAATTATCAGCGCTACATCGTGGGAGACCATCTGTACAACAGAAGCAGATACCTGGAAAAGCGTGTCTCTTTAGATGATTTAATGCCGTGCTTGGATGGGACGCAGCAACGTCTGATCCAAACGTATCAGGAAAACATTCGGCAATTGAATCGTGCTGAAGAGGACATCGATACGGCAGTCCGTCAGGGTGAGCAAGATCGGGAAAGGCTGATCGAACAGGTTAAGGCCAAAGATGACCTCATTGCTCGGCTTCATAGCAGCTATTCCATGAAAATCGGGAAGACGATCCTCTTTCCGTTTAAATATATCAGGGACCGATTTCCCCACTTTAGACAATAATCGATGAACTCTTGTCCTTCAGCCAAAGGAAACCGTTATGAAATGTGATGTCATCATTCCCGTTTATAATGCACCGGAATGGGTGAAACTGTGTGTACAGAGTTTAGTTGCCCAGACACCCGACGATTGCTTGAATCAGATCATTCTGATTGATGATGCGTCCAACGCCTTTACCAGAAACCAACTGAATGACCTGGCGAGGGATCATAACAAAGTCGTACTGGTAAGAAATGAGGAAAATTCCGGATTTATCAAAAGTATCAACCGGGGACTTTCCCTGACGGAAGCACCATATATTCTGTTGCTCAACAGTGATTGTCTGATCACGAAGAACACAATTCCCAAGTTGATTGCCCATGCAATGCAACAGGATAGTGTCGGTCTCGTATCTCCCGTTTCAAATCACTCCCCGGTCGTCTCCTTGGAGATGTTTCCCGGCTATAGTTTCATCGATATGAATGACCTGGTGGAACGGCTTTTCCCGTGTATAAGCTTTCCCGCCTGTACGATTGTCGGCAACTGTCTGTTAATTACCAGGATATGCTTTGAACAAACGGGATTATTCGATATTTGCTGGGGTAGGGGATATGGCGAGGAGACAGACTATCAGTTCCGTGCCATGCAAAAGGGTTTTGAGGCGCGGATTGCGATTGATACCTATGTCTACCATAAATCTCAGGCCAGCTTTGCTGAAGACCCGGAGTTGGCAGTACTGCGTGAGAAGCAATATCAGTTGTTCATGGGGAAATGGGGTAAAGAGTATCTGGCGCTCTCTGAGCAATATGCAATAAACGACCCCATCGCTTTCATGAGAGAGACCATTAAGGAATATTTGCAGAATAGTGGGTATCATCCCCAATACGATGTTGTGTATTACCTGCCCGGGATATCTCAGGTCGTGGGTGGAGTACATATAGTGATCGACATCATCAATTATCTGATCCTGAAAGAAGTTAGAGTGGGTCTCGTAGTGGGTCATGATATCTCGTTTTTCTATGATAAAATGTTTTTTCAATACCTAATCTGTGAATCCATTCCGGATTTTTTAACGATGCAGATTCAAACGGCGGCAATTGTTGCCACATCCTGGAATACTGTTTATGCTTGTAGTCTTTTTGCCTCTCTGAAAAACATACCGCTGATTTATTTTGTTCAAGGGTATGAAGTGGCATTCAGAAATGGGATCAATTACGGAAAGACAGAGAGTACCTATGCTGTAGCCGATGATCTCATCGTCACATCTGAATGGCTCCATGGTAAACTTCTGGCGCATTTCGGGGTAGATTCACATGTCATTCCGAATGGTTTTGATGATGCCATCTTTTATCCCGATCCAAGCAGGAAAACTCTCAATCGCCCCAGAACGGTTACAATGGTTCTCCGGGGCAGTGTGGAGAAGGGTGATTGGGTTCTCATGGACATCATAAAAGATCTGCTCCGAGATAAGAATCGCGAGATCGATATTTTTGCTGTCTGTTTCGGCGAGATCGCTTTCGGTGAATCCGATAGCCGTTTACATCCGATTAGAGGACCGTTGAGTCGCCATGCCCTTTCCGATTTGTTGCGGCAAAGCGACATCTTTGTTGACGCCTCCCTGCATGAAGGTTTCGGCATGTTTCCCCTGGAAGCCATGGCGTGCGGTGCGGTTGCGATTGTTTCAGACTCTGGGGGGGTCAGACAATTTGTTGTGGATGGCCAAAACGGCGTTATCATTAACGAGGTGAATAAGGCTGAGAGATACGTCGATGCCGTAAAAAAACTCGTTGAAGATCCAATTTATTATCAGACTTTGCAAGCCAAAGTTTCCATAAGCCTGAAAGCCTTTTCCCAAGATAATGCTTTCAAGAAATACATTCAATATTACCGTGATGTCGAGTCCGTGACAAAGAAGGAAATCTATAAAAAATTAGGCGCTTTCCATGTTCAGAATATGGAGCTGGATACCCATGAGTATGTCGAACTTTTTATAGACACGGGCAACGGTTTTCATTCAGGCCAATCCATTCAAAGGAAATTCAACTCAAAACAGGGGAAAATGTACTTCAAGTTGAGCGAGTATGCCAACATTCAAACCCTTCGCTTCGATCCACTCAACGATCTCGTGAAAGTAAAGATAAAAGGAATATCTGTATTTAGTAAGAGAGGTACATGTTTTTCTGTTACAGAGTTACATAACAATGCAATGTTTATAGAGGGTAGTACATTCCTTTTTGGGATAGAAGACCCCCAGATCACATTCGTTATCCAGGAGGATTGGGGAGAAATTGAGAAACTCATCATAGATTGCGAATACCTGGCAAAAGGTAGAGAGGTCTACGAGGAGACTCTGAAGAAATGTGGGATAAAAATGGACGCTCAGGATGAGGCGATAAAATCAAAAGACCTAGAAATTATACAGTTGCGGAAATCTCTGGAGCAACGGGAAAAATCCATTCAGGAAGTTTTCCGTTCCCGTTCCTGGCGTGTAACAAAACCGCTGCGACTGTTCATGGAATTATTTCGTGAGGAGACGAAAAAAGTTTCATGATGCGCCGGCTGCAAATCATCGGAAAGGTTTCTCGTGGTCTATTCTGGGCGCTTCGCTTTCGGACCTTCAGGCTGGTCGATTTTATTCGGACCTATCTGGCGATTGAGCGGTCCTGTTTGTTTGATGAAAAATTCTACCTGATGAAATACCCCGATGTTGCTGCGGCGGGAGTGGAGCCGCTCGCCCATTACCTGATCCACGGCGCCAAGGAAGGGAGAAGCCCAAGTTCTCTCTTCGATACCGCTTATTATCTGGTGAAAAATCCGGAGATCGTCAAGACGCCGCTCCATCCTTTGGTCCATTATCTTCAGCGGGGAGCTTGGGAGAAGCGGGATCCCCACCCCCTTTTCCAATCCGATTACTATCTGATGAAAAACCCCGATGTCGCCGCTTCGGGGGTGAATCCTCTCGTCCATTATGTCCAGTTCGGCGCCCGGGAGGGAAGAAAACCCAATCCTCTGTTTGATACGGCCTATTATCTCAAGGAAAATAATGATGTTGCCTCATCGGGACTCAATCCCCTGTCCCACTTTATCGAAGAAGGGTGGAGACGGGGAATCAATCCCGGTCCGCTGTTCGACATGGATTACTATGCTCGCATGAATCCGGACGTCGTCGAGTCAGGAATCAATCCGCTGGTGCATTATCTGTTGTCCGGTATGCGGGAGGGGCGTTATCCGAAAAATGTTTATAAAATCTGGTTACAGCAGCACTGTTTGACCGCAGAGGATCAGGCGCGCATCGTATCCGCGATACCGACACTGTCCTATCAACCGCTCTTTTCGGTCATCGTTCCTGTTTTCAATATAGGTGAACGCTGGCTCCGGAAGTGTCTCGATTCGGTGATCGCGCAGCTCTATCCCCATTGGGAGCTCTGTATCGCCGATGATGCCTCCACAATGCCTCATGTGCGACAGGTCCTGATGGAATATGCCGCCCGGGATCCGCGCATCCGGGTCGTCTTCCGAAAGGAAAACGGTCACATATCCGCTTGTTCCAACACGGCGCTGGAAATGACGCGCGGGGAATTTGTCGCCCTGCTCGATCACGACGACGAACTGTCCATTGACGCCCTCTACGAAAACGCGGTCCTCCTGAACCGTCATTCCGATACGGACATGATCTACAGCGACGAGGACAAGATCAATGAAGAGGGGGAGCGGCATTCCCCCTTCTTCAAGCCGGACTGGTCGCCGGATACGTTCCTGTCCCACATGTACACCTGTCATCTGGGCGTCTATCGGGCAGAATTGATCCGGAAAATCGGCGGCTTCCGGATCGGCTTCGAAGGCAGCCAGGATTACGATCTCGTCCTGCGTTTCACGGAACAAACGACGCGAATCTGCCATATTCCCAGGGTCCTTTACCATTGGCGGACCCTCAAGGGCTCCACAGCCCTGACCCACGGCTCGAAGAATTACGCTTATGTTTCGGGACTCAAGGCCATCGGTGAAGCCCTGGACCGGCGCGGCGAGGGGGGGTGTGTAGATCATGTTGCAGGTTATCCCGGCCAGTATCTCGTGCATTATCCCGTCCATGGCAATCCTAAAATTACCATTTTAATCCCGACGCGTGATCATGCCGCCAGTCTCGACCGCTGTCTGTGCTCGATTTTCTCCAAGACGACCTACCGGAATTTCGAGGTGATTCTGATCGATAACGGCAGCGAGAAGCCGGAAACCAGGGATCTGTTTGCCCGCTGGCGGCAGGAGGCGCCGGACCGGATCCGTCTCCTCCGCCTGGACATCCCCTTCAATTTTTCCCGTCTGAATAACGAGGGGGTCCGTCACGCCGAGGGAGAACTGATCTGCCTGCTGAATGACGATACCGAGATCATTGCGCCCGCCTGGCTGGAGGAGATGGCAGGGCAGGCGGGGAGGTCCAGCATCGGCGCCGTGGGCGCTTTTCTTCTCTATCCGGATGACAGGATCCAGCACGCCGGGCTCATTCTCGGCATTGTGGGGCCGGCGAACCATGGTCACAAGGGCATGCCGGCCGACAGCGCCGGTTATTTCGGACGACTGCTCGTCGTGTACAATTATGCGGCAGTGACGGGTGCCTGTCTGATGGTCAGAAAGCATCTTTATCTGGAGACGGGCGAACTGGATGAAAGGCTGAGCGTGGCCTATAATGATGTGGATTTTTGTCTCCGGTTGCTGAAAAAAGGCTACAAGAACGTGGTGTTGCCTCAGGCTCGCCTGTATCACCACGAATCGGGAAGCCGCGGCTCCGACCGTTACGGGGAAAACCGGACCCGTCTGAAGAGAGAAACAGACCTGATGAATGAGAGATGGGCGGAGTGGATCCGGAACGATCCCTTCTACAGCCCCCACCTGACCAGGGATCGAGAGGATTTTACCCTTCAGGCTTTTCTTTCGATGGAAGAAAGCCCTGCGTTCATAGGAGAGTGAAAATGATAAAATGGGTAATGGCTCTTCCCTTCCGAAGACAGTTTTTCAGGGCGTGTCTCTGGGCGCTGGTCGTGATTTCCCTGATATGCATATGGAGAGCGGTACTTTCTTATGAGGATGCCAATTCCATTTATCTGTCCGTTTCCCTGAAATCACCCCAGAAGGGCGTCGCGGAACTCTTTTATGATATCGGCAAGGGATTCAACAGTACGCAAGCTGTGTCCGCTTCCATCAGGGGGGATAGCCAAGTCTTTGATTATCTATTTAAAATACCCAATAAACCCATCCTCAACCTGCGATGGGACCCGCCGCTTGTCAAAGATAACGTCATCTCCATTCAGAAGATGGAAATCCTGGATGGTTCCCGCAGACCTGTAAAGCTTCTGAATCTGCGTCAACTCGAGCCCCTTCAACAGATTACGGTATTGGCGATATCCGATGAAAAGGCCGATATCCGGGTTCAGGAAGGGGCGAACGATCCCCAGGTCAGAATCCGTCTTGAATCGCCTCTCTTCGTGAAAAATTACTATTCTCTGTTCCTGCTTGCCGGCAAGGCCTTCCTGGAATTCCTGGGACTGTTCCTCGTTGCCTGCCTGCTTATCTATATCGGACTCCGCGGGAGAGACAAGGTTATCGCAACCGTCATCATCATCTCTCTGGTGATTTTCGGTTGGCGCTGCTGGATCTTGTATGATGATGCGGTGTCCCTTTTTCTGCAAGTCACCATGAGTTCTACTGTCAGCAGCACTGCTCAGGTCTATTACGATCTAGGGCAGGGGCTGAATGAAAAACACTCGCTGCAGATGGACGTGATCCGCCAGGAAGATCTCCGGCACTATCGATTCAAGCTGCCCAATAAACCGATTTACGAACTGCGCTTTGATCCCCTGATGACGAGCGGCAGCGTGCGGATCGGCGAGATCAAAGTAACCAATGCCTTCGACAAGGTTATTCGAGAAATTGACTTAAAACAGGTAAGGCCCATCAATCAGATCAAGTTCATCCATTTTGTTCATAACGGGTTGGATGTGTCCGCAACAGAAGACGCCGACGATCCGCAGCTGGCCATTGATCTGAACGGATATCTGAATTTTGAAGGAAAATTGCCTTTTCCCCTCAAGGAATGGCTCTTGAAGCTGATGATGGAAGCGGTCTTGTGTTTTCTGATTGCCTCCGTCTTTCTTCTGGCCTGGAGAAAATTTGGCAATGTTTGTCTTGAAGGTCTGGACAGTCCCTTTGTTCAGGAAAAGTTGCCTCTGATGTATATGGGGACGGCCTTCGGACTGATCATGGCGATGGGATTTGTCGGCGGGCTCGATGTCAACCCGGACGAGTGGCGCGGCCACGTCAGGGCGGCCGCTTACTATATACAGAACTGGCTTCCTCCGGCGGTGGATGATCCCAGGGGCGAGAGCAGCATCTCTATATTTGGCGTCAGTTACCTCTGGCAAATCGATCCGCTCTATCTCTTTGCCGCCAAAGCCACCCATGTCTTATCGGGCGTCGTATCCGATTTTTACCTGAGATTGCGTTTATTCAATGCCTTTTTATTCCTCTCTTTTGTTCTGATCGTTGTCGTGCAAATCAAACGGTCAAAATGGGTGGTTCCTTTCCTCGTCATTACACCACAGGTGTGGTATGTATTTTCCTACTTCAACAATGATGCTTTCCCGTTGTTTATCGCCATGCTTCTGGCTATGCAGTTCATCAATCCGGAATCTTTCCTAAGCCGTTTCCTTTCAGCCCCCACCATTCGTGATAGCATCGGCGGCGGGATTCTAACAGGGATTCTGATAGGGCTTCTCCTTTCCTCAAAAATGAACTATCGGCTGTATATCGCTTTTCTGATCTTTGCCGGGTTGTGGGCAATCCTGTTTGAGGTGTCGTCCCGAGAGAGGCTTCCGCGATTGAAAAAATGGATTTTTATTGGTCTTGTGGCGCTGTTGTTCTATCTGCCTGTCTATGGCTACGATCAGTATGTCAATGATTTCAAAAAGGATGAAAAGATCCTCAGCGTTATGGAGCACCGTGCCGGTTATCAATTCAAGCTCAGCACCCTGAAAAATGATCCGTCATCTTCCTATAAAGGACTGCACATGAAGGAGAAGGGGGTATCTTTCCAGGAGCTCTTCATTCAGAATTCGTACTGGTGGAAAATGTCCTTCAATAGTTTTTTTGGCGTCTATAGTCATATGAATCTTCTTTCAGATGAGGATTATTATCTAACTGTCACCTATGTACTGGGTGCTTTTTCCCTTTTGATTCTCCTTTATGTGGCGTTTACCCTTCCCCTCCAGGATAAGATCTTTTTCCTCTTTGTTTTGCTTTTTGCGGGTCTGGCGGTGGGTCAATCGGTATACCATTCGTGGATCAATGACTATCAACCCCAGGGACGCTATCTATTTCTAATTCTGCCGATTTTGATTGTGGGTCTTGCCAGGCTTCCTGCTATCTTCCATACTCGTATCATG
>Ga0172375_10009719_pt1 | contig 12618 bp, 12 predicted proteins | sample LakKiv1m_FD_114537 | JGI IMG/M metagenome (GOLD analysis project Ga0172375, IMG submission 114537) | Freshwater microbial communities from Kabuno Bay, South-Kivu, Congo - kab_092012_11.1m | ecosystem: Environmental > Aquatic > Freshwater > Lake | place: Democratic Republic of the Congo... | reverse complement strand
TAGGGAGAACTGCTCCGGATGGCACACTCTCGTAAGATGCGCCCAAAGGGCCCCCGCCACTCCGGCGTAAAAACACGAGATGAAAAAGGCCAAGAGCTTGTAGTAATACAGGTTAATCCCCATCACTTGAGCAGCTAGGTCATTGTCCCTCACGGCCACAAAAGCGCGACCGACGCGGGTCCGCGCCAAGTTGCGCGCTCCGTAGGTCATCAACAGCATTAACGGCACGATGATATAAAACATGCGTTCGTCAGTGTCAAAAACGAAGGACCCGATTCTCGGAGGCTCAACGATAATCCCCTGGGACTTACCCGTGATCTCCAAGTGAAGAACCAGCCACATGGTCACAAAATGGATCGCAATCGTGGCCACAGCCAGATAGAAGCCCTTGATGCGCATGGATGGCGCGCCGCCCACCAGCCCGTAGATTCCCGTGAAGAAGCCCGAGAGCGGAACCGCCACCCAGAACGACAGGCCAAAGTTGGCGCAGAACACCGCTGAAGCGTAAGCCCCCACCGCCATGAAAGCAGCCTGACCGAACGAGACCTGCCCGCAGAACCCAGTGACCATCTGGAGCCCAAGCACAACGATCACCGTTATGGACAACGTGTTGAGGAAACTCACCACATAGTACGAGCAGACATATGGCACGAGAAAAAGCCCTACCAGGGCTGCGACAAGGAGTCCCCACCGCAACGGGGTCCTGATAATGGCTACGTCTTTCCGGTAATTCTCGTCGAAGGTTCCACAAGGTCTCCACATGTCATATCCTCTCTATTCGCACCAGTCCCAAGAGACCGTACGGCTTGACTAGCAATACAAAGAGCAGCAAGACGTATGGTGCAACCTCCTTGACGCCTCCTCCTACGACGGGGTCGAGATATCCGGCGCTTATATTCTCAAGGGTCCCGAGCAGAAGCCCCGCCAGCAAAGCGCCGGGCAAGGAATCCAGGCCGCCCACCAGGGCCACGATCAATCCCTTGATCCCCATGTACGGAAGCGGGTAATAGATGTCCGTCACATTCGCGAGAGCGATCCCCGCCACCCCTGCTACCATCGCGGAAAGGACCCAAATGGCTGAAAAAATAAAACGCACCGTTACTCCGGAACTCTGGGCGAGTTGGTGGTCCTCCGCAGTCGCCCGCATGCCTAGACCGATCTTGGTGAATCGATAGAAGAGCGCAAGTCCCGCGAAGAGTAAAATGCACACCCCAAAGCTCACTAACTGGGTAATGGGCAACTGGACTCCATAGATACTGGCTGTCCCGCTTGGCAGGAACTGGGAGAAACTCTTAGACTCTCCCTTCAGAATGAGTTGAAAGATCCCGTCCAATGTCAAGAACACGGCAAAAGTCGCCAGAAATGCCGCAAACAAAGGCTGGCCTATCAACGGTCGCATGTACAAACGTTCCACCACCCAGCCGAAGGCGGCCGAGCAAGCGAGGCCCAAGACTAGAGCCGCGATAAATGGCAAGCCCGACTTGACCAGCAGGAACCAGAACGCGAGAGCGCCAAACGCCATCAACTGACCATGTGCCAGGCTGACCACGCGGGTCGACTTGTAAACCAGCACGATGGCAGCCGCCACCATGGCGTAAAGCCCACCTTCCATCAGCCCCAGTAGTAGCAACGTTGTCAACTCATTCATTGACCGAATCAGCCTTTCATTCCACTTTGTTGACCCGTATCGAGGTCTTGATCACTCCTTTTCGGCCGTCTCTGTAGGTGATCGGGGCTTCGACTTCGATCTGCTGCCGGTTGCCGTAGAGTGCGTCGATCAAGTAACGGTACCGCTCTTCTACGAACGTGCGTCTCAGCTTACGCGTCCGGGTAAGTTCAGCTTCATCCGCATCGAATTCCTTGTGGAGGTTCACAAAGAGCCTTATCCGAGCGTGCTCGGGCAATGTTCGGTTGATCTTGCGGATCTCCTGCGTAATCAGGTCGATCACCGCCGGCCTCTGAGATAGGTCTGCAAACGTGGTATACGGGATGTGATGGGCTTCGGCAAATCGGCCGACGTTTTCCAGGTCAATATTGATCAGCGCGGTGACAATGTCCCGTTGTTCGCCTCCCACCACGATGGCATCCTTGATGTAAGGACTGAAACGCAGCCGTACCTCGGTGTACTGCGGGGAAAACTTCCGGCCTCCCGCCAGCATCCTGAGATCCTCCATCCGGTCGATCACGATGAGTTGCCCGTCTTCTGTGATGTGGCCGAAGTCGCCGCTGGTGTAGAAACCGTCCTTGAGTTTCTCGGCCGTTGCCTTGGGATTCTTGTAGTATCCTGAATACATGAATCGGCTCTTGACCAGAATCTCGCCTTCCTCTGAAATTGCCACCTCAGCCCACGGCATTGGTCTTCCCGAGGTTTCGGGATGGATCTCTCCGGGCCGGGGGATCGAAACCACCCCCATCTCCGTGCTCCCGTAGAAGAGTTTGATCTCGATTCCCAGAGCGAGGAAGAAACGAACTATGTCAGGACTCAACGCTCCCCCAGCCGAGTAGACCACCTCCGCCCTCGAAAGCCCCAGCCGATCCCTCAACGCACGAAAGACGGCCTGATGCGCCATCCAGCCCAGACACCTCCACCAAAGCCCCAATGGCCGGTGGGCGATCTTTTTTTCCGCTATCCGAAGACCGATAGCCAGGGAGCGATGGTACAAGAAACGGCGTAGCGGGGTGGAATCGATGATCCGCGCCTGCACCGTGCTGTTGACGTTCTCCCAGAGCCGAGCGCCGTAAAACAGAACCGACGGCCCGATTTCTCGGAGGTTCTCCTGCACGGTTTCCGGTTCCTCCGGAAAATTGACCGTGAGACCTGCAACCAGCCCGCCGGCAATACCCAAAGCCTGCTCCGCGGCCCAGGCCGGTGGTATGAAAGAAAGGTATTCTATTCCCTGCTTACACCAGCCATCCACGTTGGACCACTCCCAAACCCCTTCCACCAGCCAGCCCTGACTGAGCATGGCTCCCTTGGGGAGTCCCGTTGTTCCCGACGAGTAACAGAGCAAGGCGATGTCGTCAGCCGAACCCCGGTCGATCATTTCGTCGAAGAGTCGGGGATTCTCCTCGCCAAAGCGCCGGCCGATCTCCATGACTTCTCGCATCGAAAGGAGATCGGGGCGATCGTACCCCCAGAGCCCCTTGATGTCCCAGTGGATGATCTTTTCCAAGAGAGGCAATTGGTCTTTGATCGACAGGAGTTTATCCACCTGCTCCTGATCGTGAGCCACGACAAAGCTGGAGTCGGAGTTTTCCAGGAAGTATTTCACCTCTTCCGCCGAGCAATCCGTGTAGATCCCCACTGCCACCCCGCCTGCGCATTGAGCTGCCAGTTCTGCCCAGAACCACTCGGGTTTGTTCTCCCCAATGATAGACACCTTATCCCCTCGGCCCAGCCCGAGACTCACCATACCCAGGCAGAGGTTCCGCACGTTTTCGCAGTAATCCTTCCAAGAGTAGGCCTTCCAGATCCCCCGGTCCTTGACACGCAGGGCTATTTCTCCTCCTGTACGGCTGGCCCGATGTCGGAGTGCCTTGGGGAGGGTGTCCCATCTCGGTTTGTTGACGGCAGGCTCCATGTTCACTCTTCTCCAAGATAGGCCCGAACGACGTTCGGATCTCTCACGAGGTCATCGAGCCGGCCCTCGGCGATCTTGACACCAAAATCAAGGACCACACACCGGCTTGCCACGTCGAGGATCACCTCCATGTCGTGCTCGACGATGATCATCGGGATGCCTCTGAGTTCGGACACGTCCAGGATGAAGCGAGCCATGTCTTCCTTTTCCTCGACGTTCATCCCGGCCATGGGCTCATCCAGGAGCAACAGCGTCGGATCCATGGCCAACGCGCGTCCCAATTCGACGCGTTTTCGCACCCCGTATGGGAGCATTCCTACGATTTTGTGTCGCACCGACTCCATTTCGAGGAAGTCGATGATATCCTCCACCACCTCACGGTGCCGGATCTCCTCATTGAGAGCCGGACCGAAGAACAGCGCGCCTGCGAACGCGCCTCGCTTCATGTGGATGTGGCGCGCAGCCATAAGGTTTTCCAACACGGTCAACCCTGTGTAGAGTTCGATGTTCTGAAATGTGCGAGATATACCCAGTTTGGCGACGAAATGGGGCTTGCGCCTGTGGATTGGCTCGCCTTTGAAATGGATGGTTCCTTCCTGCGGTCGGTAGAAACCGTTTATGCAATTGAGGAGGCTGGACTTGCCGGCCCCGTTTGGTCCGATTACCGCGAGGATTTCACGTGCGCCCACATGGAGATCCACTCCACTGAGAACCTTCAGACCCCCGAAACTGAGCCGCAGACCGCCTATTTCCAAAACGTTCTCTGCTCCCATGAAGCTCCTTCCGGACTTCGCGCGCTTCAGGCAAACAAACGCCGACATAGTTCCTTCGTGACCACGTGCTACGATTCACACGTCGTTGCGACAGGGGCGCATGATGGTTCGCATCAAATGCTCTCTAGCCGCTCCCGGCAGCCAGGGCCTTTATGGCTTCCACGATTTCGTGGTCCGTGGACGATGGGCAGAACGCTGCGGCCACGCCCTGTTTGGTCAGGTTCACCCGATCGCCGGGGGTGATCACCGATCCTCCCAAGACAACGGGAATGTCCACCTTTTTCTCCGCAAGCAGTTCCATCAACTCAGGAACGAAATAGAGGTACTCCCACGAATGACAGCTCAGGCCGATCAAGTCTACATCTTCTTGAATGCTCGTCTTGATTATCATCTCAGGCGTATTGAATCTTCCGGTATAAATGACCTCCATTCCCGCGTCCCTGAGCATTCTCGACACCGCGACCGCACCCACCTCGTGTTGATCCAAACCCAAAATGCCGATCAGTACTCTAACCCTACGCATGGCGAATAGCTCCTTAAAGCGGCGACTCCATCAGACCGTGTGGATCGTACGGAAAACCGTAAGCCATGCGCAGCACGCCTGCAATTTCCCCCATTGAGGCGCCCGATTCCATCGCGACCATGATCGGATATATAAGGTTCTCATCTTCCGTTTCGGCCTTTTCATAAACGTTTCGTAGAACGCTCTCGATCCGGTTCCTGTCGCGGTTCCTCTTGAATTCCTTTATGTGCTCCACGTGTGCCCAGCATGGCTGGATCTTGAGTTCCACGACGTCTCGCAGCAGATTGTCTTCGTTATCGGGCACAATATGCACGCTCACCCCGACCTTTGGCAGTTCACCGCTACTGATCTGGCTGTAGTATCTATCCATGCGTTCCTCAAAGAACGTTCTGAACCACCCGCTGTCCGACAACTCGGCAGGGGTCCCTTTCGCCTCTATTTCCATGGTCATGTCCCAGATAAGTTTTTCCATTTCATCGGTAAGGGCTTCCACGTAGTAAGACCCACCGAGCGGATCAGCCACTTTGGCAACGTTCGACTCAAGATGGATAACCTGTTGTGTTCTCAATGCCACGAGGTGGGATTCCGGGCTGGGCGTCCTGTACGCCTCGTCAAAGGCGGAAATTTCCAATGCGTCAACGCCCGCCAGCACCAACGCCATAGCCTGAAGCGTCCCGCGAACAATGTTGTTGACCGGCTGCTGTGCGGTGAGGGACAGCCCCGAGGTATGACTGGTAATGACTACGGCCCATGACCGCGGATCTTTGGCGCCAAACTCCTCTTTCATCATTCTCGCGAAAAGCCTTCTGGTGGCCCTTATTTTTGCGATTTCTTCAAAAAAATCCACACCACAATTGACCAGGATCGCAATCCTGGGGGCGAAGCTGTCTATGTCCACACCTCGGTTGAGCACGTCAAGCACCACGTGTCTAAGTTCAACAAACCCCAGGGCCATCTCTTCCACCGCGTTCAGCCCCGCTTCGCTGAAAAAATAGGTGTCCTCCACGAAGGAATGGAACTTCGGCGTCTCTCTGGCACAGAACGCTATGGCATCCGATGAGAGCCTCAGCCGCAGGCGAAAGGGCATCCACATCGCATACCCGCAATCCTCAGCATAGAATGGCGCCTGAAGCACCGATCCTCTCAGTTTGTCCGGGGGAAAACCATTTTCCTTCGCCACGATATACAGCCCCGGCAGCGCAAATGCGGCGGGAACCGACGAAGAAATGGAAATCGCTCCCAAGGGAATGTCCTTATACAGCTCCCTGTAATCGTTCAGACAACACAGAGATACACCCTGCGTTCCCACGGTGTTCACTGCAAGCGGGTGGTCGGGATCCATACAGGCCTGTGTGGGACTGTCGCCGATCACGTCGATCCCGGTCTGTCCTTTTTCAAGGAGGTACTTGAGCTGTTGATTGGACCGTGACGGGTCACCTTCCCCCGAAAGTTGTCGTTGAATCCATCCGCCTCTCCGCTCACGTTGCCTCCCGCGAGTGAATGGAAACTCGCCGGGATCGTTGAGTTGTCGCTGATAATCCAGATTGACAACGTCTTCGGGAGTATAGACCGGCTTGAGCGGTATTCCTGACCGACTATGTTGCGCCATTTCAGATGGTCTCCATGGGGAGAGATTGAGTGGGGACTCAAGCCCGAGTCATCCAACGTGGGCCGTCTCCGCTCTATGCCGATGCTTTGACCCAGGCTCAGCAGCCGTGTTAAAACCTCCGCATTTGCTGACAAAGGTCTGATCTGCTTTTCCATGCCCCCTACCTGGAGGCGGCGCGGGTAAGCCTGAATTTCTTTTGAGGGCGGGAGGACGTCCGGTTGCCTGGACGGATTCCCCGAGTTTTCAAACCGTTTTCAGTGTTTTAATATCGTTTCCCTTCATAGCGCTAAAGCATTCGGCATCGTCCTCACCTGCGGGACGCAAGCCTGAATTCGCTGCTAAGCCACCACTGCCGCAAAGCAACGTTACCAATTGGTCAGCGACGTGGCATCACCTCTCCGTCTCCTTGACCTGTCTGCGGCTCCCGAAGGCGGTCACATTGAGCCTTAGTCCTCCGTCAATGCAAATCTCTTCTCCGTTGATGTAGGCAGCACGATCAGAAGCAAGGAATGTTATGAGGTGGCCCACTTCCTCCATCGAGCCCATTCTCCGAGTTGGTATCCTTGAAACTCCCGCGTACCTGATTTCCTCGGGCATTTGTCGGACCAGTTCCGTCTCGATCAGTCCTGGCAGGATGGCGTTGCAGGTGATTCCATCCCTAGCGTATTCCAGGGCCACGGTCTTGGTAAGACCGAGGAGTCCGGCTTTGCCGGCCGCGTAGCCCACCTGCCTGTCAAGCCCTGCGAGCGCTGCGAGGGAGGATATGTTGACAATCCTCCCCCATTTCCTTTCAATCATCGGCCCGATGACTTCTTTGATCATATTAAATGCTCCAGAGAGGTTCACCGAGATCTCTCGGTTCCACGCCTCGTGAGTCATCTTGGTCATCTGTGCAATGTTATTGACGATCCCTGCGTTGTTTACGAGGATGTGGATGGTTCCCAATTCCTTCACAATCTTCTCGACACCTTCGTGCACCTGAGCAGGATCAGCAATGTCGAAGACCGCAGCGATTGAACGAGAACCCCTTCCTCTCACCTGTTCCGCGGCTGTCTCGACCTCGGGCAAGATATCTGAAACCGCCACGTCCGCGCCTTCATCCGCCATGACCAATGCTGCGACTCGCCCTATGCCTCGGGCGGCCCCGGTTATCAAGACCACTTTGCCGTGCAGCAACATACCGATTCTCCCAACTACACTGAGACAAACCCTTTGAGACCTAAAAAAAGGGATCTCGGCCAAAGTTCAAATCTCCCCAGCGGTCCGGTGAATGTGTTAGACGAACGGTGTCATTTTGTCTTTTGGCAAGGCGCCTCGGCACACTCGCAGTTCAGGGAACGCCATGCGGTTTCCGGGAAGCCGGGGCCTGGCTGTAATCACCAAAAGGTCCGTCCCGCTGTTCTATCGCCGCTCCGACACCTTTTTCCATTGCGGTCTTTACAAAGTCCAGGCCCTCTGGGGTGTTGCGCATGTACCCGTCCAAAATGCAACCAAGCAGTTGCGTGCTATGCAAGCCCATGTTTTCGAAAACCTGGTTCACTGACAGCTTCATTGCCGCAAGCTGTGAAACTGGGCATTTGGCCATTCTTTGCGCCCAATACATGACTTCCTCGTCAAGTTTATGGACCGGGACCGCCCGATTGATAAGACCTATCGCTTCCGCTTCTTTACCGTCTATGGAATCACCCGTGAGTGCGAGCAATTTAACTCGTGTGAGCCCCAACCGGTACATCCACATTCCAGTAAGATAACAACCCCACACCCTGGAATATGGCGTTCCGAATCGGGCGTCCTCAGAGGAGATTATGACGTCTGCCAGCAGTGCCATGTCTGACCCTCCACCCACGCACCAGCCGTGCACTCTGGCGATGATGGGCTTTGGACTCCGCCAGATGCTCATCAACTTTGGAACCGGTCCCCTGAAAGGGCTGGTAACAGCCATCATGTCTTGACCTGGGTCCCATTGTCCGGAGCCTGACGGCAATCCCCATCCGGAGAAGTGTTCCAAGTCCTCCGAGAAGTCGAATCCCGCACAAAACGCCTTGCCCGCACCCTGCAATATGACGACCCGCACATCTCGATCTGCATTTGACACGGCCAATGCGTGTTCAAGTTCGTCAGGCATCGGCGGTCTGATCGTGTTGAATTTCTCAGGGCGGTTCAGGGTTATCGTTGCAATGCGATCCTTCTTTTCATAGAGAATTGTCTCATAGGGCATTCGGGTTCCTCCTCACACGCTTGGTGGACGACATGGCATCCGTCATGATTTCCTGAGCCAGCTTCAAGACGGGTTTAAGGAATCTGTTCTCTTGCCTGTGCTGTGACTTGATATCTTCGAGCTGCACGATTCCCACAAAAAGGCCCCACAACACGTCAACGAACCGGTAGATGTTTGTATTTCTTAACAAGCCTTGTTTCATGGCCAATTTCGCTATCCTCCGTGCAATCTCAAAGTTTCGGCCACCCATACTGTTCAGGGCTGTTTGGATTTCTTCATTCAGCTCTTGCACCAGGCCGGTTTGCTGAAAGAGTTGAACAATTCTGAACGTCACCGGGGCTCGCTCATACGTTCGGAGGAGCCCTTCAAAGAGGTCACGGATTAAAGGAGTTCCATCTTTGTACCGGTTCCTCGTGAGTTTATTCTCGATTTTTTCCAACTCGGTTCCGATGTCCTCTACTACAGGGAGCATCAAAGAAAAAAACAGATCGTCCTTACTTTTGAAGTACTGATAGATTGTGGGTTTGCTGATCTCCGCCTCGAGTGCGATTTGATCCATAGTGGCCTTGACATAACCTTTTGAAAAAAGCACCTTCTTGGCCGCTTCTAAAATGCTTTCAATCCGCCGGGCCTTTTCCCGTTCTCGTCTTTCTTGAATGACCCTCTTGCGTCTATCATTGATAGCCAATTTCTTACTGTTCATAGTCTGCTCAAGAAAATTCTATCGTCTCGACCACTGAGTTCCCAGTTGTCTCTGCCGAAGAAGCATTTCAGCAACTCGCATGACAGGTAATGCCATTCCCCGGTCAGACTCGCCTGAAGCTCTCTCGGCTAAATGCTCAACAATTCGCAGTCCCCGCCCCTTCGAGGGACCTCTATTCGCAGTCCCACAGACCCGCCATACCCGGACCCTCTGAGGAGACCCTGGTAGGCATCAACGGATCTGGGGAACCCTGGGGTCGCTGGACCACTCTCATTCCACCGGTTTGGCTGTCCTGCCGAACCGCGGGATATCGGGCGCCATGCCTCGGGACGCTCTGAATCCCGTCCGGATACCCAACAGATGTCTTAACTATGAGTATATTATCTGATATATGGTAGGTAATTTTACTAATGGTAAAACATATGTCAAGAAGAAAATTCATCGAAAATGGGAATGTACACAGGAATTTGTTAAGGGAGAGCTTGGAACGTTAGGGTTGGCCACTGAATGATTGTCTCCCGGGATGCTGATGCAGTCTTCCTTCCCTCCCCAGATGGCGGAAGGAAGATCACGGGGGTCGTTGTGTAATCCCGGATTCCGGAGGACTTTCTCGCAATCGTGACACGGCAGGGCGGGCGGGCGAACCTTCCGCCGGGCGCGCGCCGACCCCCTGTGAATGCACATTATGGCTAGGGGTCCGTTGCTCTACAGCTATTCTCAACAGTAATGACCGATATCGCAAATGACTTGATGGGGACGGTCATTTTGTACCAAGTCGCGTTCAAAACGATGAATTGCGGGGGCAAACTTTTTACACAAAAAATTTCCCCCGTAAGCTCTCTGTTTGAAAGCAAATTCGTATTACGCGTCCTTTTCGGACAGGCGAGCCCGCCATCGGCTGGACTGCCCACCAATCTGTGACACGCTGGCTGTGAGTTCCGGACGCGGGTATCATACCAATGCGCTTTCATACGAGTGAACATGGCGGGCACGGAGGCCCGCCGCCACCACATCATGGTAGCGGCCGGAGTCCCTGCCGGCCATTGCTAATGTAACTGGTATAAGCGCGGATCAACCGTTGGGCGCCAAGCATTTTGCTTATCAAATGCCAGCGGCCGACCCTGTTGCGGCAAATACGAAGAATGGAACTGCCACTAGATCGAATTCTGCCAGCCTTGCCCAAAATCAGCCAGCGGCCTTATATCCTCAATCTCAAAAGTGATAGCCGCGTGGATCATCTTCTTGGCCTTTTCCTGGCCCACCTTCTCCGCAATAGCAGCTCGGATCTGGTCCAATTTAGGGCCGTCCGTTTCGTGCGCTTTCATTCTCACGTAGACGCGCACGCCTTTCCAGTCTGCTACCGCCTTTCCAGGCTCCATAAGCAAAAAAACCGCCTGCGGGTTTTCCTTGAGGTTGGAAAGCGTCCGATTCAGGCTGGTACCCATGATGATGGTCTTCTCATCGATCATGCGTGGTGATCCGAAGTAGGCCGAATTCACCTTACCGTTTTTGTCGGCCGTGCTAAGCGTCGCCAGCCTCGGCTGCTTGTTGAAATATTCCATCAACTCCTTGGACATGAACACCTCCGTTTCCGCCACTCTGAGCCATTCCGGACCAATCAGACGTTACCAACACCCGCATGCCAACCGATTAACTCTGATGGGACCCAGTACTCGATTTCCTAAATACGGTCACTTATTCTCAGGAGCCGCCGTAGCCCCGTAGGGGCGGCCCAACAGTAGCCGTGGGTGATAACCCACGGTAAGAAGGCTTCATGAAAATGGTCCGGACCCCGGAGGGGTCGACCAATCCCGTAATGCAATTCGCATCCCTGGTCGACCCCTCCGGGGTCGGTTCTTCAAATGATTGTGTGGACCGTTGTCCACGGCTTCCGCCCGTGGCTACTGTTGGTCAGCCCCTTCGGGGCTCGGGAGTTGCACCGAATACGCGACCGCACTTGCGCCATCGTGTACTAAGAGCCCACGCTGACATGATAATTTTTTAGAATACCTAGGATAGAACCAAAATTAAATAGAAAAATAGCACGAGAGTTTACCTGATGTAGGGTTTTCTTGCGTGCGAACAGGTTCATACGAGACCGGATGCCTACTGGTAAAACTCGGAAAAAGCGGCCACACAAAGTCTCTGGAGCGGGGACAATGAGACCCTGAGCTGGGAAAAGGCGACCATGCCTGGTTGCTAACAAACGATGAGTTGCCCTCCGCTGCCCGCGGACCCGCTCGTCAGGACATTCAACCCCCTATCTCGGAATTTCTCCAGAATGTCCTCGGTCTTGAATTCCCGCCTGACGAATACGACCCTGTTGATCGTCTTATTCTTCAAAGCGGGCCCTTCGAACGGTCCAATCTCGAAGGAGAGCCCCACGTGACTGTAGAAGTACGGGCGTCCGTCCTCAAAAACGAACCCTTTGGCTCGAACTACGTCGTCAGGCAAGTTTTCCGCAACGTGCCTGAAGTCGTCCAGTGTGCCGGACAACCAGCGGCACGTCATGGACACGAGTCGATCAGGAGGTTCGAGCTGTGCGCCCTGATCCTCCAGAGCCTGCTCAACAAGCCTGTCAAGCTCAGCTTCCGACAAGAGCCCTTGGTCTTCACCGCCGACGAGGGAGGGGGTCACCGCGACGCGCGGGACCTCAGAGAAAAGACCGCTGAAGTCGACCTTCGCGTAGGAGGTTTCTATGAACTCGGCTTTAGCGTTGTGACCGAGAATAACCTCTTTTATCTTCCGAATAGTGTGCGCGCTAGAAAGGTCCACTTTGTTTATGATAAACTGATCGGTCGATTCCGCCTGTTTCTCCAGGGCCGTAAATATTTCATACTGCTCCAGGAAATAGGCTGCATCGATGAGACAGAATTTCTCTTTTAAAACAAAGGCGCCCATGAACACAGGGTTCTTCAAGTCGGTCGCAAGGTCCGACGGGTTGGCGGCCCCTGTAGCCTCGATGATCAGAAGTTCGGGTTTGATAGCTGTCGCAATACGATAGAGACCTTTGATGAAGTCACCCTTAGCGCACGCGCAAAAAATGGACCCGCGGCTGATCTCCATAAGTTCCAGCTCGGGATCTTCAATGAGGACTCCGTCTATTCCTTCGTCACCGAACTCATTCATCAAGACCATCAATTTGAGGTCGTTCGGAACTCGTTCGAGCATTCTCTTGAGAAAAGTCGTTTTGCCGCTCCCAAGAAAACCG
>Ga0172375_10009718_pt1 | contig 12618 bp, 11 predicted proteins | sample LakKiv1m_FD_114537 | JGI IMG/M metagenome (GOLD analysis project Ga0172375, IMG submission 114537) | Freshwater microbial communities from Kabuno Bay, South-Kivu, Congo - kab_092012_11.1m | ecosystem: Environmental > Aquatic > Freshwater > Lake | place: Democratic Republic of the Congo... | reverse complement strand
TGTTCACGTCCATCCACAAGGCGTTGCGGGCGGAGATCTACGAGACTGGCACCACTCTGCAGACGGCGGACTTCGCTGACGAGCAGGGCGCCCTGGAAGCGGTGGTGGCCCTCGGACCGGCCCTGGGGCACCTGCGGCATCACCATGACCTCGAGGAGGAGCACGTCTTCCCCAGGGTCAAGCCGCTCGAAGAAGAACTGATCGACGACCTGCAGCTGGAGCACGATCAGGTGGAGCGGCTCCTCGGCGTCGCCGCGATCGCTGCAGAAGAGACGGCCTCCGCGGATGCCGCCGCACGCGTCGGGGCAGGCGTGGAGCTCAACCGCCGCTACAACGAACTCATCGCGCTCTTCCTGGAGCACTTGGCCCACGAAGAGGCGACCCTCCTGCCGGCCACCTGGAAGCACTTCGACGACGCGCAGCTCATCGCCATCCAGAGAGTGATCATCACCGCCCAGCAGCCCGAGGACCTGATGCAGTCACTGCAGTGGATGTTCAAGGGGCTGAACAGGCTGGAACTCGTCGATCTCCTCAGCGCCGCGAAGGCGACCATGCCGCCGCCGGCGCTCGACGCCGTCCGGCAGATGGGTGCGGCGACCATGGCGCCGGCGGCTTGGTCGGTCGTGCGCGAGCAGGCCGGCCTGTAGGGAGCATGAGGCCGGCCCACAGGCGCGCCTAGACCAGAGGCACCTGCTGCGTGATGCAGTGGATGCCACCACCACCGTAGCCGATGACCGGGCACGGCACGCCGACGACCTCGCGCCCGGGCACGACCTCCTGGAGCTGCTCGAGTGCCGCCTCGTCGTCCGCCGTGCCGCCGGTCGGCACGACCAGCGCGCCGTTGGCGAAGTACGAATTGACGTAGGTTTCGACGATGGGTGTTTCGCCGACGAGGACCGGGCGGCTGCGGGCGTCGAGCTCGATGACCTCTAGCGCACGCCCCCGGGCGTCGGTCGTCTCCAGCCGGCGGCGGTTCTCGTTCAGATTCTCGAAGTCGGGGTGCTGCGGGTCGCGCACCATGTGCAGCAGCACGCGACCAGGGCTCACGAAGGCCGCGACGCCGTCGACGTGCCCGTCCGTGTCCGGGTCCTCGTCCAGGCCGAGCCCGGAGATGAGCCAGATGACCTTCTCGACGCCGAGGTAGTCCTTGAGGACCTGCGTCATCTGATCCCTGGTGAGCCCGGGATTGCGCGACGGGTGGAGCAGGCAACTCTCCGTGGTGATCAGCGTACCCTCGCCGTCGACGGTGATGCCGCCCCCCTCCAGGACCATCGGGGCGGCGAAGCGCTCCACGCCGAAGTGCTCGGACAACCGGCGGCCGATGGCGGCATCGTTGTCGTAGGGCAGGTACCTCTCGCCCCAGGAGTTGAAGACGAAGTCGCTCATGGCGAGCGTCCCGTCCGGGTGCGTGACGAAGATCGGGCCGCTGTCGCGCAGCCACGAGTCGTCGATAGGCATCTCGACGACCTCGATGTCGCGGCCGAGGTAGCTGCGCGCGACCGCGCCCTCGCCGGGGCGCGCGAGCATCAGGACAGGCTCGAAGCGCGCGATGGCGTGGGCGACGGCGGCGTAGCTTGCCGTCGCGAGCAGGTAGTGCTCGCCCCAGACAGAGTCTCTGCGGAGCTCCGTCGGCCAGCCCATGATGCAGCGCTCGTGGTGCTCCCACTCGGCGGGCATGCGGAAGCCGAGCGACGACGGAGTGACATGCGGGGCGCCGACACTGTGGTCCGACGGTGAGGGCATTGCTGGGCTCCTTGTGACGAGGCCGCGCGGGGCAACGTGCTCCGCGGGTGTTTGTACGACCAACGCTGTCCTGGACGCAAGGTTCAGGCGGCTGTCCCCTCAGCTCAGTCCCGCCACCAGGGCCGCCAGGACGTCGAGGAGGCTCTCCTCGCCGGGATCGGCCGGCCGCAGCAGGGTCACGGTGACCTCCCATCGGCCCGCCGACCCAGCCCGCACGCTCGTCAGCACGCTCGCGGCATCGTCGCCGGCATCATTGCGTGCGCGGCCGGGTGCCGGCTCGACGGCCGCGCCCACGACCTCTCCATCGCGGACGACGAGGCACGACCGCGCGCCGAAGAGGTCGCGGGCGAGGCGCGCGATGACGCCCGGCCAGTCGTCCTCCCGGCGCAGGCCGCCCAGGGCGCCCAGACGGTCGGCGAGGTCGCGGAGCCGGTCGGTGATCGAGGTCACCCGGCTGCGTGCTACGAACGCGTTGCCGTAGAGCTCGACGTTGCGAAGGGCCACGGCGGCGTTGCCGGCCAGCGCCTGGACCAGCCGCAGCTCCTGCGGTGAGTAGCGGCGGGGTCGTTCCCAATCCGTCGCCTCCAGGAGGCCCATGGTCTGCTCCTGAAGGACGAGGGGCACCATCAGTACGCTCTTGTCCCCATACCCCCGCAGCAAGGCGACCTCGGCCGGGTCTGCGCCCTTGTCGTCGACGTTCACGACCACGGGGACCTGTCGCTCGAGTACGTGGCGAGTCACCGGGTACCCGCTCAGCGAGAAGTCGGAGATCGCCGGCATCCGCCGGCCTCTGGCGTCGTACTCCGCGAGCATGCTCACGGTCTGCGCCTCCGGATCGTAGCTGCTGATCGCGCAGGTGCTGCAGTCGCAAAGGCGCGTGACGTGACGGGCGATCGTGGCGAGGAGCTCCTGCCGGTCGAGCATGCTGGCGAGGTCGATCGACGCCTGCGCCAGCGTGTCCACCTCGCGCTCCCGGGCGCGGCGGGCCTCCAGGTGGCCGCCGCCGCCGATAGCCCGGCGCAGCTCGTCCACGTCCTCTCTCGCGATGCGCCGGTGCCCACCGGCGGTCCGCTCGCAGGGCAGGAACCCCGTCGACGTCCAGCGCCGCACGGTGTCGGGCGTCACTCCGAGGGCGCGAGCGGCCTGGCCGACGCTCAGGTACACGGCCTCTCCCGCCGCCGGCGTCCGGCGTTTCGGGTCACCGCGCTGCGCCGGGATTCCGGACGAGATTTCACCAGGCTCCTTCGAAGTTCCCGCATGATACGTGTGGAGATCCTCCGGCCTCGCCGACCCTATACTCCCGAGGTCGGTGACGACCAGTTGGACGAGGTTTTGACGGAGGGACGACCAGATTTCACCAGATTCCGTGGCCCCAGGGTACTCCGCCGCGTGGTGTACTGGCCGGGCGAGCCCGGCTTCGCAGGAGCTCCGGCCCTCCCCGTGACCGTGGAAAGGAGCAACGCCCATGAGACTCCTCATCGTCGGTACCGGAGGCGTCGGTGAGTCCGTCGCGGTGCTCGCCGCCAGGCGGGATCCGGCGGGCGAACTCTTCGAGCGCGTCGTACTGGCCGACGCCGACCTGGGCCGAGCCGAGCGTGTCTCGCGGCGGCTGGGCGAGGAGCGGTTCCCTGCCGAAAGGATCGACGGCACAGATGCCGCCGCCATCGCCGCGCTCGCGGCGAAGCATAGCGCCGACGCCGTCTGCAACTTCCTGCCGCTGTGGGCCAACGTCTACGTGATGGAGGGGGCCCTTAGGGCGGAAGTCCACTACCTCGACACCGCCTTCGGCGTCGACCCGGAGCCGCTCCCGGACGGCAGCGAGCGCCCCTGGTTCGACGCCTTCCAGTTCGACTACCAGGAGCGCTTCGAGAGCATCGGCCGGTTCGCGTTGCTCGGGCAGGGGGTCGAGCCCGGCATGGCGGACTACTTCGCCCGTTACGCCGCCGACCACTTCTTCGACGAGGTCGAGGAGATGGGCGTGCGCGACGGCTCCAACCTCGCGATCCCCGGCTTCGAGGGCATCGCCTTCGGCTTCTCGGTGTGGAGCACGATCGACGAGCTCACGTGCCCGGCGATCGTCTGGGAGGCCGGCAAGGGCATCTTCGAGGTGGAGCCGTTCAGCGACCGGGAGCCATTCTCCTTCCCGGAGGGCATCGGCACACTGACGGTGAGCAACGTCGCCCACGACGAAGTGGTGCACATCAGCCGTAACGATCGGCTGCTCAAGGGTGTACGCAGGGCGACGTTCAAGTACGGCCTCGGCGACGAGTTCGAGGCGGCCATGGGCGTGCTCAAGAGCCTCGGCCTGCACCAGGTGGAGCCGGTGGAGGTCGCTGCTGTGGACGGTCGCCACGTCATGGTGGCGCCGCGCGATCTGGTGGCCGCCGCCTGCCCGGACCCGGCCGAGATCGGCAAACGGTTCGTCGGCAGGACCGCGGCCGGGTTGTGGGTCAAGGGCAGGCGAGGGGGTCTGGAGCGCGAGATCTACCTTCATCAGGTGGCCGACAATCAGGAGTGCGTCGAGGAGTTCGGCACCCAGGCTGTGGTGTGCCAGACGGCCTTCACCGCCGTCATCACGCTGGAGCTGCTCGCGACAGGCAAGCTCGCCGGCTACCGTGGCAACCCCGACACCGGCGTACGCTCGCCGGAGGAGTTCTGCGCCGACCCGTACGTCGCGCTGATGGCCGACTACGGGTTCCCCGGCGGGGTCGTGGAGATGGACTCCGCATACAGGCGGGCTCAGGAGCGGGGCACGCTCGAGGGCCCCGTCGCAGCGAGCGGCGGAGCGGGATGAGGCGGCTCGTCGGGGGAGGCGTGAACGCGACCCGCGTGCGCCGCGTCACCGCAGTGCCCGCCGGCCGAGTGCCCGCGGGCCGAGTGGCCGCCGGCAGTGCGCTGCCGTCCACCGGGGAGGTGCTCGCGTGAGCTCTGGCCATGAGACGCCCGACGAGGGAGGTACGCGCGCCTCGGAGGCGCCGGCCCCGACTCGGCGCACCGCTCCACGACCCGGACCCCCTCCCGAGTGGCCGCCCGCCGCCGGCGACGCCACACCTCCGCCCGGGCCCGGCGGCGACGGCGACAGGGGGGTCACCCGCGGCCGGTTCCTCAAGCTCTCGTTCGCCGCCGCCGCCGGAGCGGTCGCGGCGGCGCTCGGGGCGCTCACCCTGCCGCCGCTGATCGCGCCCGCGTTCCGTCGGCAGAGCCCGGACTGGGTCGCTCTGGGCCGCGCCGGCGCGCCCACGCCAGGCCGCGCCGGCCTGCCGCCCACGGGCGCGGTCGCCCGCGCCACCTTCACCCGTGACGTGGCCGACGCTTACTTGCCGCGGGCGCCGCAGACGACCACCGTCTTCGTCGCCGATCTCGGGGACGGCCGCTACGAGGTCTTCGACGCCAGGTGCACGCATCTGGGCTGCCCGCTGGTCTGGGACCAGGCCGCGCGCGAGTTCCACTGCCACTGCCACGGCGCCGTGTTCGACGAGTTCGGAGAGGTCGTCTCCGGACCGGCGCCCCGGGCGCTCGACCGCTACGCGACCCGGATGAAGGACGGCGTGCTCTACGTCGGCGGCCTGGAGGGGGCGTGATGGCGACCACCCCGGCCGGGACCGGGAAGCGACGCCGGGCGGCGCCCAGGATAGGCGACGCGATCGACGAGCGGCTCGACGTGCGCCGGCCGCTGGCGCGGTTCCTCGGCAAGCCGGTGCCAGCGGGCGTCACCTTCTACTACTGCTTCGGCGGGCTGGCGTTCTTCACGTTCCTCGTGCTGGCGGTCACCGGCGTCGTGCTCGCGTTCTTCTACGTCCCGTCGCCCGACCACGCGCGGGCCTCTCTGGCGTGGCTGGGGTCGTCGGTCCCCCTTGGCGCGGTGCTGCGCAACCTGCATCGCTGGAGCGCCTACGCCATGGTGGTGCTCGTGGTCGCTCACATGGTGCGGGTCTTCGTGCAGGGCGCCTACCGCAAGCCGCGCGAGCTCAACTGGGTCGTAGGCGTTCTCATGCTCCTCATCGTGCTGGCGTTCGGCTTCACCGGCTACCTGCTGCCCTGGGACCAGAAGGCTTACTGGGCCACCAGCGTGGGCATCAACATGGCCGGCTCCGTGCCGGTCGTCGGGCCCTCCCTCGCCGACCTGCTGAGAGGCGGGCCCACGGTCGGGGCGCTGACCCTGCTGCGGTTCTACGCGGCGCACGTGTTCGTGCTCCCGGCGCTGCTCGCCGTGGGGCTCGTGATGCACTTCGCCATGGTGCGCCGGCAGGGCATATCGGAGCCCCTGTGACGAGGCGGACGACGACGATGGGCGAGCGGCCGTACTTCCCCGGCCTCGCTCTCATGGAGGCGCTGGCGGCGCTCGCGCTGCTGGCGGTCCTCGTCCTGGTCGCAGCGCTCACCGAGCCCGCCCTGGAGGCGGTCGCCGACCCCAACGTCACCGGGTATGTGCCGCGGCCCGAGTGGTACTTCCTCTGGCTGTTCCAGCTCCTGAAGTACTTCGGCGGCGACCTCGAGGTGGTGGGCGTGGTCCTCGTGCCGGCCGGCCTGGTCGCCCTGCTGCTGGCCGTGCCGTTCATCGACCGGCGGCAGCCGAGGACCAGGGTCCTCGTGCCCGGCGGCCGGCCCGTGAGGGTCGCCCCCCGGCTGCTGGCCGCCGCGTTCCTGGCCGTGGTGCTCGGCCTGACGCTGCTCGCCGTCGGCTCGGCCACGGCGCCCGGCGAGTTCATCGGCCCGCAGGGGCCGGCGCCGGAGTGGCCGCCCGCCGCCGCGACCCAGGAGGTGCCGGCGCCGTGAGCGCCGTTCGTCACTCAGACTCCCTCAAGGAGGGACCATGACCGCAGCCCGTGACCGCGACGACGAGCTTGGCATGGGCCGGCGGATCACGCGGCGCGACTTCCTCGACGGCGTCGCGTTGACCGTCGGCAGCCTTGCGCTGGGCGGATCGCTGCTCTCCGCCTGCGGGTCCGCCGGCGGCGAGGCGGCGGCGCTGCAGACGCCGGAGCTGGCTTCGAACCCGCCGGCGCTCACCGGCATGAGGGGCAGCACCGACCCGGCGCTGGCGGTGGCGCACGAGGTGGTCGACGGCGCCTTCTGGAAGTCGGCGGGCACGCCGCAGCCCACCGGCGAGACCTACGACCTCGTGGTCGTCGGCGCCGGCGTGAGCGGCCTCGCGGCGGCGTACTTCTACCGGCGTGAGCACCCCGAGGCGCGCATTCTGATCCTGGACAACCACGACGACTTCGGCGGGCATGCGCGCCGGGCCGAGTTCCACGACGGTCGTCTGATCGGCTACATCGGGACGCAGTCCATCGACTCTCCCTCGACCTTCAGCCGCGAGACGCTCGGCCTGCTCGAGGACATCGGCGTCCGCCTGCCGGCGTTCGAGGAGTACTACGACCAGTCGTTCTTCGCGCGGCACGGCCTGACCGGCTGGGCCGCGGTCTTCGACCGCGAGACCTGGGGACGCGATCATGTGGCGATCTACCGTGACGACATCTCCACGGAGGAGTTCCTGAAGGGCGCACCCATGGCCCCCGAGGCCAAGCGCGACCTCGCCATGCTCTACGAGGCGCCCAAGGACTGGATGCCGGGCCTGAGCGATGCCGAGAAGAAGGACAGGCTCAGCCGCATGACCTACGCCCAGTTCCTCCAGGACGTGGTCAAGGTGCATCCCGACGTACTCACCTTCCTCCACCAGGAGTGGGCCGGGGACTGGGGCTACGGAATCGACGCGATCGGGGCGATCGACGCCTGGGCAGACGAGGCGCCAGGGTTCGACGGGCTCGGCCTGGACTGGGACGCGCCGTCCCGGTACAACTCGCCGACGATGAAGCGCCGCTGGACCACGGACGACCCGTACATCTACCACTTCCCCGAGGGGGTCGCCGGGGTCACGCGGCTGCTGGTGCGGGCGCTGGTGCCGGGGGCGTTGCCGGGGACCACCATGGAGGACGAGGTCCCGGCGCGGCTGGACTACGCACGGCTGGATGACGCGGACAACGCGGTGCGCATCCGCCTCGGGAGCCCTGTGGTGCGGGTGCGGCATGTCGGCGCGCGCGACAGGGCCCGTGAGGTCGACGTGGCGTACGTGAACGGCGGCGCCGCGCGCAGCGTGCGCGCCCGCGGCGTCGTGCTCGCCTGCTGGTACTCCATGATCCCCTACATCTGCGAGGAGCTGCCCGCCGTGCAGAAGCAGGCGATGCGCTTCATGACGCGCATCCCCATGGTGTACGCGTCGGTCGCGATCCGCTCGTGGCGCGCGTTCAAGGAGCTGGGGCTCGCGGGCGTGTACAGCACGAGCCCGCGCGCCTTCTGGAGCTACGCGATGCTCGACTACCCCGTGAGCATGGGGGGCTACGAGTTCTCGCGGACGCCCGACGACCCTGTGCTCCTGCACTTCTCCGCCTCGCCCACCGAGCCGGGTATGCCGCCGCGCGAAGGCGCGAGGGCCGGCCGCTGGAAGCTCTACGGCATGTCGTTCTCCGACATCGAGCGGGAGATCCGCGAATTGCTGGCGCGCGGGATCGGCGGCGGCGGCTTCGACCCCGCCGCCGACATCACCGCGATCACCGTCGGCCGCTGGGCGCACGGCTACTCGATCGAGTACGTGTCGCCGTGGGACAACGAGTTCTACCCGGACGGGCCGCTGCCCGGGGAGGTGGCGGCCCGTCCGTTCGGCCGCATCGCCATGGCCGGCACCGACAAGCGCTCGGAGGCCTACATGGACAGTGCGATCGACTCGGCATACGAGGCGGTCTCGCAGCTGTGACGGGAGGGATACCGATGAAGAGTCGGCAGGACGTGATCGTCGTCGGAGGCGGGCACAACGGGCTCATCTGCGCGGCGACGCTCGCCAAGTCGGGCGCTCGGGTGCTGGTGCTCGAGCGACGCGAGCGGCTCGGGGGATGCACGGACACGTCCGCCCCCTGGCCCGAGCACCCGGAGTTCCGCGTCAACACCTACTCGTACGTCGCTGGGTTGATGCCGCGGCGCATCGTCGGCGACCTGGAGCTGCAGCGCCACGGCCTCCGGATCCACGCCCTCGGGCCATACTTCCTCCCGTCGCCCGAGGGGCGCACCCTGACGCTCTTCCATGATCATCGCCGCTGCTACGAGCAGATCGCCCGGTTCTCACGCAAGGATGCCGAGGCGTATCCGCGCTGGGAGGAGTGGCTCACAGGGATGGGCCGGGCTGCGTCGCGCCGCGCGGTGAACTGCGAGCGGCCTCTCCAGTGACGCATACATCGACCCGCCGCGAGTTCCTCGGGCGCGTCGCCGTGCTCGGCCTCTCCCTGACGGCCGCGGGGCGTGCGCTCTCAGCGTGCGGGGACGGCGCGGCGTCGCCTTCGCCGCAGGCCGCCGCCGCACAGACCGCCGCCGGCCGGGTCGTCGTCGCGCCCTCCGATCCCCGGCTGCGGTACGTCGGGCGCTGGAGCTTCGACGACCCCGAGCGCCCGACGGCCGGCTGGCAGGGAGCGAGCGTCGCCCTGCGGTTCGACGGGACCGGCGTCGAGGCGACGCTCGACGCCGGCAAGCGCCGCGAGTACTCCCGGGTGGTCGTCGACGGCGACGGCGCCGGGTCCGCGCGCTTCGCGGCGTCGCCCGGCGTCGGGACGTACGTCCTCGCCCGCGACCTCGGACCGGGACCGCATCTGGTCGAGCTGATCAAGGAGACGGAGGCCGGATGTGGCTTCGCCTTGCACGGCCTCATCGTGACGGGGCGGCCGCTCGAGGCGCCGCCGCCGGCCGCCCGCCATATCGAGTTCTACGGCGACTCGGGCCTGGCCGGCTACTCGCTCATGAGCGAGCGCAACCGCGACGGCTGGGATCTCGTCGGCAGCCACAACACGTATGCGGGCGTCACGGCGCGGGCCTTCGGCGCCGACTACCACAACATCTCCGTCTCGGGCGCGACGCTGGCGAGCATGGCCCGGGACTACGATCTCCGCGATCGCCACGATCCGGCGTCGACCTGGGACTTCGCCAGGTATCCGGCCGACGTCGTCGTGGTGGACCTCGGGTCCAACGACGTCTACGAGGTCCGGCCGGCCGAGGTACGCAGGCGCTACGCGAGGCTGCTCGACCTGCTGCGCGCCGCCCACCCCGAGGCGCACATCGTGCTCTTCAACTCCTACGGGTGGGGCAGGATCGAGCCGGCGGACTACTCCGCCCGGGTCGTCGAGGAGTACGGCGACCCCAACGTGTCCGCCGCCTTCTTCCCTTGGCTCTTCGAGCGCTGGCACGGGTGCGAGTCCGACCACGGCGGCATGGCGCGGTACCTCATCGCCCACCTCGAGCGCGTGATGGGCTGGCAGGCCGGGGAGCCGGACCTGATGAGCGGCTATGGCTGGGAGGGCGACGTCGCCAACGGCGGCTTCGAGGAGGCCGCGCCCTTCGGCGGATTCGGCTGGCGCTACGCCGACGCGCGCGGCGTGGACCGCGTCCGGGACGCCGCCTCCGCGCGCGAGGGAGAGCACTACCTGCGCCTCGCGCGCGGAGCCTCCGTCCACCAGTCGAACCCGGCGCGCGGCGGCCAGCGGGTCAGCCTCGAGCTGTGGGCGCGGGGCGCCGCCGGGCCGGCGCGCGCGGCGGTTACGATCGACTTCCGCGGCCAGGAGATGGGGACGAAGCCGCTGTGGTCCCGGACCCGGCAGCTCGAGCTCACGCCGGAGTGGACTCGCCACGTGGTGTCGGCCGTGGCCCCGCCGGTCCCGGGCGACCCTGTGTTCCAGACCCGCGTGACGCTCGCCGCCGCCGCCGCCGCTGTGGACTACGATGGGCTCGTGATGCGCACGGCATGACGCGAGCGGCTGTGGGACCGCACCCGCGATGCGAGCATCCTGGTCCCCACCGGGGGAGGTGAGTCGGATGAGACACGCTCGTCGGCCGGCCGCCGGGCAGGGAGGCTCGGCCGGTGGGAGGCAACGCGAGCTCAGCGGGCTCCTCGTGATGATCGCTTTCTGGCTGTCAGCGCTGCTCGCACCTTCCGAGGCGTTCGCGACGCCGGAGCCCCCGGTCCGATCCGCGCCCTCCCCGGGCGTTAAACTCCTCCCCCCGCTCCACGGCATGTACCATGCCGCCTACCCCGACTTCGTGGGCAGCGAGGACAAGGTCAGCGCCGCGCGCATCCGCTCCTTCGAGCGACTCGCCGGCAAGCGACTCGCCTGGGTGTACTTCAGCGACAACTGGATGGACCGCATCCGGTTCCCTGCCAGGAACGTACGCATCATCCACGAAGCGGGTCGCGTGCCGTTCGTGCGCCTGATGGCCCGATCGACCTGGCGGTCCGGCGGCCCCGATCCCCTCTACACCATGGATCGCATCCTTGACGGTGAGTTCGACGTCGAGCTGACCGCCTGGTTCGAGGACGCCCGGGATGCCGGCGTCTCCTTGCTCGTCGAGTTCGGGACCGAGGTGGACGGCGACTGGTTCCCCTGGAACGGGCGCTGGAACGGCGGCGGGGTGACGACCGGCTACGGCGACCCGGCGTTGGCCGACGGGCCGGAGCGCTTCCGCGACGCCTACCGTCACCTGGTGGACCTCGCGCGCACGGCCGGCGCGCACGACCTCACGTGGTTCTTCCACGTGAACGGCGACTCATGGCGGCGCGAGGCCTGGAACGTGCCCGCGGCCTACTACCCCGGGGACGACTACGTCGACTGGATCGGCGTGAGCATCTACGGGAACCAGGCGCCGGGTGAGTACTACGGCGGCTTCAGGCGCCTCCTCGACCGCGTCTACCCGAGGCTGTGCGCTCTCTCGCCGGACAAGCCGCTGGCGGTGCTGGAGTGGGGGATCTCGCAGAGGCCCGGGCGCGGCACCAAGGCCGGTTGGATCCGCGATGCGCTGCGCGCGCTGCGCAGCGGCCGCTGGTCGCGCATCAAGGCGGCGAGCTACTGGCACGAGGACTGGCCGGAGGCCGACGGGAGCGTCACCGACCTGCGCATCGACTCGTCGCGCGGCGCCGCCCGCGCCTACCGGCGCGGGGTCGCGCCGCGGTTCTTCACGGCGCGCCCGGTCTGGCTCACGCAGCGCCACCGGTAGCGGCCGGGTCACGCCGAGCGAGGCGCTCCGCCCGCCCTATGCATACAGGTCGTCTGCCGTGACCATGAGTGCCTCGCCCGGCGCGACGTCCCTCACCCGCTCGTGCGCGAAGAGCGCCAGCTGAACGCGCGGCGCCCGGTTCGGCAACGCATCGACGGCTCTCTGCAATAGCCGCAGCTCGGCTCTACCAGTGGATGCCGCCCACTTGACCGACCCTGCCAGCACCACCCTGCGATCGTCGAGGCCGACCACGTCGATCTCGAGCGAGTTGTCGCGGTTCCACCAGCGCCCCACCGTCGATACGTCTACCGGCAGTGCGCCACCGGCCGCGAGTCGTCTGACGTGGTCGCGGCACATCTCCTCCCACGGCTCGCCCATGTAGTCGTTCAGCCTAGGAATGATCGCGCGATCGACGACCTCCCGGCCGAGCCCGCGGGCGACGTCGACGCGCCGTCGATGAAGGAACCGGAACCAGAAGTGGAGGAAGTTGTCGCCGATGCGATACAGGACGCGCTTCGAGCGCAGGGGGTCTTCGGTGACGGGCACCTCGCGTTGCACCAGCCCGACGCGTTGGAGCCGGTCGAGTTGGCGCGTGATGTCGATGGCGGCGAAGTCGCGCAGGGCGTTGAAGGTGCGATTGCCGGCGGCGATGCCATGCAAGATACGGAAGTAGCCCGACGCGTCCGGCAGTTCGCTCGTCAGGACGAACTCGCCCTCCTCGACCAGCGGCGATGCGGCGTCACCGAACAGACGGCGCAGGTTGGCGTCTCTGCCCTGGCCGGTGCGCCATCGCTGCAGGTACGTCGGCATGCCGCCGAGTACCCCGTAGATGGTCGCCGCATCTGCGCC
>Ga0172375_10009717_pt1 | contig 12620 bp, 16 predicted proteins | sample LakKiv1m_FD_114537 | JGI IMG/M metagenome (GOLD analysis project Ga0172375, IMG submission 114537) | Freshwater microbial communities from Kabuno Bay, South-Kivu, Congo - kab_092012_11.1m | ecosystem: Environmental > Aquatic > Freshwater > Lake | place: Democratic Republic of the Congo... | reverse complement strand
GCGAATTGTCTTGCGCATTAAATCAACTATGATAAACTAAATTAAAGGCGATGGAGTTCGCCTTTAACCGCCTCAACAGGGCTGATAACTCCTACTTTTAAGAAAAGGAGGGTCAGTTTATGTTGAGGTTTTTTGTTATAGCTTTAGGTGGTGCGATCGGAACGCTTCTACGCTACATCGTCGGCGGACTTGATTACCGGTTCTCAGGTGGAGTTTTTCCGATAAGTACATTGGTTGTGAATGTAACCGGTTCTTTGGTAATTGGTTTTTTATGGGGAATTGTTGACCGTTTCGCTGTTTCGCCGAATGTCAGGCTCTTTGTTTTTATTGGCATTCTTGGAGGCTATACAACATTCTCCACGTTCAGCCTTGAAACATTTAACCTGATGAGAGACGGCGAATACCGGATTGCTCTTATGAATGTGATTTTATCAGTCATCTTGAGCATTGGTGCTGTATTCTTGGGATACCTTGCTTCCAAAACGTTACTGAATTTATATAAATGAAGGGGGTGTTGTGATGAGATTACCTGAAGAAGGAATGTTGTTGCGGATATTTATTGGAGAATCGGATCAATATAAGAGCAAAGCTCTTTATGAGCAAATTGTCATTAAGGCCAGAGAACTTAATCTGGCGGGAGCAACGGTAGTTCGCGGTATTATGGGATTTGGAGCCGATAGTCGGATGCATACAGCTAAGTTATTACGACTCTCGGAAGATTTGCCCGTAGTCATTGAGCTTGTAGATACCGAAGAGAATTTAAGCAAACTTTTGCCTTTTCTGGATGAGACAGTTTTAGAGGGATTAATTACGCTTGAGAAGGTTAAAGTGATTAAGTATCGGCATAAATGATATTTTAAATACTTTTTAAGCGCAGAGGCTGTCCCCTTGTGCAATATTACTGCCCGGCCTTAGCGGGGATACCTCAAAAACATATCTTTGCCAAATATAAAATCATCTTGACAAAGCGTTATTAATAGCCTATACTTTTAGTGCAAGTAAGAATGTAAGGAAGTAATGATAAGCTTGCTTTGTTGGATAGGCAGGTGTTTACCGTTACGAAAGGAGTGTTAAAATGACTGTTATTGATACTGCTAAAATTACCTCAAAAGGCCAAGTTACTATACCTAACCGCATAAGGAAGCTTCTGCGTGTGAATACAGGTTCTTCTTTAGCCTTTGGTTTAAGCAAAGAAGGAGTGGTTTTGCTTCCCTGTAAAGTCACTGCGGAATCGCCTTATACTGCTAGTGAATGGACGAAAATTGAGAAGTTGGCTTCGGCTAAAGGGAAGGTCTATAAAAGCGCAAAAAGCGCCAAAAAGCACATCGAGGCATTATGAAATTTGAATTTAAATCTTCCTTTGACCGGTCGGTTAAAAGTTTTCATGGCAGAGAAAAAGAAGAGATAAAGAAAGTTGCTCTCCAAGCGATAGACATACTTTCTCATGATCGGATACTCTATAAGGGGATTGGTCTAAAGCGTCTTAAGGGTGATTTCTGGGAGATAAGACATGGCCTTAAGGCAAGGATTTTATTCCGCTGGGAAGGAGACTTAGTAGAATTTATTCTTACCGGTGACCACAATGATATAAAACGTTTCCTAAATAATATTTAGTCATTCCAGTAGTACCATTCTTTTTATAGAATGGGAGAATTTAACGGCTATGATCAGAGCAGCGATCATAGCCGTTTTTATCTCCCGCGGTGTTGAAGGTTTAAGATGTCATAGTTATTGGCCATATTGATCGTTACCGTGTGGGACTCTTATAAGCATATTATCCGGCGCTACCCAAAGATTTCTTTATCCGAAGAAAGGAAGCTAATTTTAAAAGCTCAAAAAGGTTCAAAGAAGAGTAAAGATGAGCTTGTCCTGCGCCATGTCGGTTTCTTAATTTTTAGAATTTATAAAATTGCGTTTCCATCATTGATTCGGTCATTTGGAGAGGAATAACCCTCTCTAAATCCAGAAAATTCTTGATATATTGAGGTATTACACCTATAATTAAGCTAATAAATTTATAGAGGTTTTCCTTTGTGAAATACGAGAGGGACCCAAATTTTTCTACACCATAACCACAAAAAGTCCTCGATGGGGAAACCTGTCGGGGATTTTTATCTTAAGGCAGCAGGGCATCTAATATGCAAAAAATAAAAACGCGGCGGGATAAGATTTATCCCTACTTAATTAGTATTGGGTTTGTTTTAATTATGACTTTGCTGGGCGAGCTTGTTAAAAGAAAGCTTGAGCCGACAAATATCGTGATGTTGTATCTTTTGGCTGTGGTAATCGTTGCTATCCGTTGGGGGCAGGGGCCAGCGATTGTAACCTCAGTATTGAGTGTCCTTGTATTTGACTTCTTCTTAGTCCCGCCGTATCTGACCTTGAATGTTCATGATTTTGAGTATCTTTTTACCTTTGGGGCTTTTCTGGTAGTTGGGCTTATTGTGAGCACACTTACTTCAAAAGTTAGAGCGCAAATTATCCAGCGTCAGACAGAGAAGCTTCATGGCGCGCTTTTAAATTCAATTTCTCATGATTTAAAAACACCGCTTGTTTCGATTACTGGAACATTGAGCGCACTTTTGGATAGCACATCTAAGCTTAATGAACAGCAAAAGAATGAGCTTTTGAAAACGGCCCGGGGAGAATCCGAAAGGTTGAATCACATAGTAAATAATATTCTGGATATGACGAGGTCTGAATCCGGTGTATTGCGAATTTCTAAAAAACCATGCGATTTAAGAGATTTTATCGGAGCATGTCTTGAGCAGCTAAAAGATAAGATTGGAAGTCGTAACTTAATAATAAATATTCCAAAACAGATGCTTGAGGTAAACGTAGATTTTCCGTATATGCTCAAGGCATTTTTAAATGTTATTGATAATGCTCTAAAATATTCTCCAGATGATTCAGTGATTGAAATTGGAGCTTCTTGTATTGGGAATAAGGTGTGCGTTTCTGTGCGGGATTATGGTTATGGAATTCCCAAGGAAGACTTGGGACGTATTTTTGATAAGTTCTATCGGGTCCAACGCGCTCAGAATGTACTGGGAACCGGTTTGGGGTTAAGTATTTCAAAAAATATTATTGAGGCTCATGGCGGTCAGATTAGCGCAGAAAGTGTTCTTGGTAAAGGTGCCGCGTTTATTATAGAAATCCCTTTGGAGTAAAATCATCATGGCGCAACAGAGCAATTTAAGAATTCTGGTTGTTGACGATGAAAAATCCATACGTAGTTTTCTTAAGGCCTCTCTTTCGGCGCATGGTTATAGTGTCTTTGAAGCAGAAAAGGGCAAAGAAGCCTTAACAGTCTCGGTGAGTGTCCATCCGGATGTCATTATTCTTGATTTAGGGCTCCCGGACATGGATGGCAGAGAGGTCATTACGAAAATCCGTAAACGGACAAAAACCCCGATCATCATTTTATCAGTTAGGGATGATCCGCTTGAGAAAATTGCCGCGCTTGATGCCGGAGCAGACGACTATCTTACCAAGCCTTTTTCTGCCGGAGAATTACTGGCGCGTTTGAAGGCGGTGATGCGGCGTCTTTTGCCCTTAGAAAAAGACCAGGTCCTGCGAACAGGCAGGCTTATGGTAGATATTACTAGCCGAAGGGTTACTGTTGAAGATGGCCAAATTGATTTATCTCCTACGGAATATGACACTCTCAAGCTGCTCCTTTTAAATTCCGGTAAAGTTCTTACGCATAAGCAAATTCTGCGTGAGATTTGGGATAAGACAGAAGATTATGAAGGTATTTTACATCTTTTACGCGTAACGATAAGCAATTTGCGCAGCAAAATTGAACCTAATCCGGATCGTCCTATCTATATTCTTACGGAGCCGGGCGTAGGCTACCGTCTGAGCTGTAATGATTAAATCTTCGTTTTGACCTTTTTTTGACTTGCCTTCTTTGTCCGTCAAGCGTATCGTAATCTCATAGAATAAATACAAAAATAAGTTAATTTTACACAGTGCCAGAGTGTTTTCGTTCTCTGGTTTTTTGTTAAATACGATGAAGAAAATAACAATTTTTTATACTGCGATGCTTGGAATATTCTGGGAAGCGGTGTATGTAATGCTAATTATCGGTATCGGTTTGCTATTCGCATTAGCTTTCCGGTGTATCAGATGATACTTAAACCCCAAGTAAATGATATTAAGAACATCGGCTATTATCTGGGAAGAATAATCCTTGGTATTGGCCTGACCATGTTTTTGCCGTTTATTACGGGGCTTGTTTTATTCAGAGAGCCTAATTGCGCCCTGGATTTCTTAATCAGCGCTAATATTGCTATATTTATTGGCTTGGTTTTGAGCTGGTTGTGTAAAACAGATAAGGAGCTAAATACCGGTCAGGCAATGGTGGTGATTGCTCTTTCGTGGTTGGCGGCGATGGCGCTTAGTGCCATACCATTATTATTAAGTGGTCATTATAAGTCATTTCTTGATGCTTGTTTTGAAACCATGTCGGGTTTTACCACAACCGGATTGACTCTGGTGCAGGATTTGGATCACCTTTCTAAAAGTCATAATTTATGGCGTCATTTAGGGCCTTTTCTGGGAGGGCAAGGGATCGCGATCATTGCGATTTCATTTTTGGTTAAGGGTGCCGGCGGGATGTTCAATCTGTATCTGGGGGAAGGCCGGGATGAAAAATTAGTTCCCAATGTTATTAACACGGCTCGGTTTATTTGGATTATTAGTATAATATACTTAATTTTAGGAACCATTGTGTTAGGATTGGTAGGGATGTCTATTGGCTTAAAGGCCCAAAGCGCGTTTTTTCACGGTGCTTGTATTTTTATGGCTGGATTTGATACCGCAGGGTTTTCCCCACAATCTCCAAACATTCTTTATTATCACAGCTTGATCTATGAAATTGTCATAATTTTCTTTATGGTTATCGGTTCATTTAACTTTAATTTGCATTATCAAATCTGGAGAGGAAACTTTAAAGAAATTTGGAAGAATATTGAAACGCGGACTCTTTTGTTTGTGATTATGATGGTTACTTTGATTACGATGGCTGGTTTGAGGCGAATGGGGGTATATTCGGATGGCTTGATACTTTTCCGCAAGGGATTTTTTCAGATTATCTCCGGGCAAACTACTACCGGCTACATGACAATATATGCCCAGCAGTTTATTCAGGAGTGGGGAAATTTGGCGTTAACCGGGATAATTCTTGCTATGGCTTTGGGAGGTTGCGCTTGTTCTACGGCCGGGGGTATTAAAATGCTGCGTGTGGGAGTTATATATAAGGCATTCAGGCAAGATATAAAAAGAATGATGCTTTCGCCAAACGCTGTTGTAGTGCAAAAATTTCATCACATAAAAACGATGTTTATTGAGGATGCGCAAGTACGGGCAGTTTTGGTTGTTACGTTGGGATATTTTTTTCTTTACGGATTGGGTACTCTGATAGGGGTATGGTTAGGGTATCCTTTTTTAGAATCTCTCTTTGAGTCAACCTCTGCCGCGGCCAATGTTGGGCTTTCCTGTGGGATAACTGATACGAGTATGCCGGCAATATTAAAAGTGACCTATATCATTGAAATGTGGGCAGGAAGGCTTGAATTAATGTCAGTTTTTGCGCTATTTGGTTTTTTTGTAGCGTATCTGAAAGGTAAATAAAAGTGAGAAATTTTTTCTTATTGTTGGTGTTGTTCTCGGTGTTGATTATTTTTAGTTCTCGCTGTTATGCTCAGGCACCCACGAGTTTGGAATTGATAAATAATGCCAAGCAGTATGATGGTAAAGTTGTTAACTATAAAGGAGAGGTCATCGGAGATATAATGATTCGCGGTGATTACGCATGGCTGCATGTGAACGACGGCATTATTGCAATCGGTATTTGGGCCCCAAAGACGATGGTCCAAGATATCCGCTATGCCGGGGATTATCATATAAAAGGGGATATTGTTGAAGTTTCAGGAACGTTTCATCGAAGCTGTTTAGAGCATGGGGGTGATTTGGATGTTCATGCCTCTGAAATAAAGAAAATAACTCCGGGGAGTTTAATTATTCAGCCAATTAATAGAAGGAAAGTTTATGTCGGAATTTACTCTTTAGTACTCGTTTTGCTATTCTATGCATTAAGGGAATTTTTTCAGAACAAATAAAATTATTTGCTCACCGTCGCGAAGAAAAAGCCCTCTAATTTTGATATATCTGTTTACAAAGAGGGCTTCCCCTTGTGCAATATTATTTCCTGATTTTAGAGGAATCACCATATTGATTTATTGAATTTTTCTTTAGTTGTGGTATATTACATCTAATAATTTAGTATAAGTGGTCTGGGAGTTATGCAATAATCCCAGAGGGTTATTAGATGGTCGGGCCGCCATCTTGCATATGAATGCAGGGTAGCGGTTTTTGTTTTTTTTCGAGGTGAATGATGAGAAGAGTCCTTTTATTTATTTTACCAATCTTAATTATTGTTTCCGTGGCCTTTACGCTTTTTGGTTTCTTTCAGACGCGCTTAGAAGAAGAGAAACTTATTGACGACTTAAAACGCAAAGCCAGAACCGTTGCCGAAAGCATGGAATTATCGGTAAAGCATGTGCTTTTGGCAAATGATTTAAAGAATGCTGATTATCTTGCCGAGAAATTCGAGACCCGGGAGAGATTGCAGGGTTGCGTTATTTACAATAAAGATGGCAATATTATAGCGCTGACTAAGAGATTTGCCGATTGGAAAGAAAAAGACAAGCCTTATCTCAAAGATATTATAGAACATAAGGTTCCGCGGGGAGAATTAGAAAAATTTAAAGACTATCAAGTTTATAGCTATATTCTCCCTGTGGTTGATGACGCCGGGCAGCTTTTGGGGATGGTTGAGGTTATCCATGATACTTCCTATGTCTTCGCCAGGTTAACTGAGCTTTGGAGGCGCATTAGTTCAACCTTAATAATCTTAGTTGTAGTTATTTTTGTTTTATCTATTCTGCTGCATCGGCAGATTTTTGCTTTGCCAATACAGCGTTTAACGGATTGGTTTAATTTTTTTCAGAGAGGGGAAACCAACGAGGCGCATCCGATTAGAGAAAAAGGTGATTTGGGTAAGCTTGCTAGTGAGGTTGAGCAGGCAGCATTGACTTTACGTGTTGCGCGCCGGACAATTTCTGATGAAGCGTCTGCTCGCCTAGCAAAAGAAGAGACTTGGACAGAAGCAAAACTAAAAGATCTTATTCGGGCCAAATTAGGAGAAAAAGCTTTATTTGTAGTATCTAACCGCGAGCCCTATATGCATGTGGTTGATGAAATAACCGGTTTAGAAAGGTGCATCAGGCCGGCAAGCGGCGTGGTTACTGCGATGCACCCGGTTTTATGCGCTTGCGGCGGCACCTGGATCGCTCACGGTGCCGGTAATGCGGACAAGAAATTCGTAAATTCAAAGGATAAGCTCGGCGTTCCTTCCGAAGATATACGTTATATCCTTAAGCGGGTTTGGCTGAATAAGGAAGAAGAGGATGGTTATTATTATGGATTCTCTAATGAGGGCTTATGGCCGCTATGTCATAATACGCATACCCGGCCGATTTTTCGCGAGTCAGACTGGCAGGCTTATAAAAAGGTAAATCAGAAGTTTGCGGATTCAGTTTTGGAAGAACTTCCCGCCAAGCATCCTTTTGTATTTATTCAAGATTACCATTTTACCTTGCTGGGGAAGATGATTAAAGAAAAACGCCCGGATGCGATCATCGCGCTTTTTTGGCATATTCCCTGGCCTACTCCAGACGCATTTTCTATATGCCCTTACCGTAAGGAGATTCTGGAAGGGATGCTTGGGTGTGATTTAATAGGTTTCCATGTTCAGAATCATTGTAATAATTTTTTAGATACAGTTAACCGGCTGCTGGAATCAAGGGTTGATATAGAAAAATTCAGTATCGTTCGCTTGGAAAAAGAAACTATTGTGCGGGCGTTTCCGATCAGCGTTAACGGGCATTTAAACCAAGATGCCAATGATGCGAAGATAAAACAAGAGATAGGTAAAATTAGAAAAGAGTTCGATCTGGAAGGCAAAATCATCGGCTTGGGAGTTGACCGGATTGATTATACAAAGGGTATTATTGAGAGAGTGCTTGCCATCGATAGGTTCTTGGAAAAATATCCTGAATATAAGCAAAAATTTGTTTTTGTCCAGCTTGCCGCTCCGAGCCGTGTGCATATAAAACGCTATCATGACCTCATGGCGGAAATTGATGAATTGATTGAAAAGAAGAACTGGAAACATGGCGATTCCAATTGGAAGCCGATTATCTATCTTAAGAGGCATTTTTCTTTGGATGAAATAGAACCTTACTATAGAATGGCTGATCTTTGCATTGTAAGTTCGCTTCATGACGGAATGAACCTTGTGGCTAAAGAATACGTCGCAGCAAAAAGTGATTCCTCCGGAGCTCTGATCTTAAGCCAGTTCACCGGAGCCGCCAGGGAGCTTACGGATGCTATTTTAGTTAACCCATATTCCATTGAGGAGTTTGCTGATAGTATCAACTTCGCCATCCAAATGCCCAAAGAAGAGAAGCAGCGGCGTATGGAGAATATGCGTAAAGTGATAGCTGAAAATAACATTTATCGCTGGGCGGGAAATATTATTACTGAACTTACAGCTTTAAAGAAAGTTTAAAAATATGGAATATTTATTTGATCGGTGGGATCAAGTTAAAAAAAAGCTGGCTAGTAAGCACGTCTTCTTATTTTTCGATTATGACGGGACTTTAACTCCAATTGCTAAAACGCCGCAACAAGCGGTGATTTCTGAAAAGGTAAAAGAATTATTAAAGCGATTATCACGAAAACCTAACTTAGCGTTAGCGATTATCAGCGGCAGACAGTTAAAAGACATAAAGAATATCGTCGGGTTAAAAGATATAATTTATGCCGGAAACCATGGGCTGGAAATCGAGGGCCCTAAAATTAAATTTGAAAGCCAGGTTTCGCCTGGGTTAAAGTCAGCGATTCGCGATATATATGAAAATATGGTTAGGGGCTTCTCAAAGATTAAGGGAGTTCTTATCGAAGATAAAGGTTTGTCGGTTAGTGTGCATTATCGCTTGGTGGATGCAAAAGATACGCCGGAATTTTTGAGTATTTTTTCCGAGATTACCCAACCTTTTACCGCGGGCAAAAAGATTAAAATTGATGCCGGAAAAAAGGTTTATGAAATTAAGCCTCTGGTTGCCTGGGACAAAGCTAAAACAGTATTATGGCTTTTAGCAAGGCAGCAATTTTTAGCAGAAGAAGATAGAGTATTTCCGGTCTACTTTGGGGATGACCTGGCTGACGAAGAAGTTTTTAGGGTATTAAAGAATAAAGGGCTCACAGTATTTGTAGGCGCTCCCGGGGTTTCAAAAGCATTGTATTATGTAAAGAGCGCAGCCGAGGTAGCTCAGTTTATGAAACAAGTTTTGGGGTTAAAATAGCCATGTCGCATTTATTGAAAGCAAAAGAACCGTTTAGGTTTTACACGCGTTTGCATTTATCGGAATTAACCGGGTTAAGGGCCACGACCTTAGTGCAGCTGGTTAAGCTGATTAAGGAGGTTCCCGGATCATCTATTTATCATCATACACATAGATTTCTGCAGCAGCATCAGTTTTTTTCTCCTGAGCCTCCAAATGATTTTGCCTATTGGGTTACCGAAATATTAGGCGAAAAAGAGCTTGGTGAGCGGCTGGCAAGTATTGACATAATGCAGTTTTCGAGGATTTATGATTTGCGCGAGAAGATTATTTCAGTAATCGAAGCGTATTTGAAGGAGGAGCGTTTTGCCCAGCTTAAATTTGCCCGGGAAGGCGAGGAGTTCCATTTTATAAAATCAGTGAGTTTTGTTATCCCGACCAATTATGTTGTGGATAATCTGGCGGATTTTGTTGAGATTATGAAGAAAATTACCTTCGATTCAATTTATTTCCATATTTTTGAAGCGCGGCTGCGCTTAGAAAAGAAAACTAATGATTTTTCTTTCTGGATCGAACATTCAGTGGGAGACAAGAAGTTGGCGGATGAGCTTACAGATTTAGACCCTTATACGCGGACTTTGGATGACTTGCGCGCCGCGATTATTAACATTATTGATAAAAGGCTATTTAATCCATGATCCGGCTGCAAGAGTATGTCCCGATCGTCGGGCAATCCGTAATTGATGATTTAAGGTTAATTGCAACTCGCCTAGAAGGTAAATCCATACAGCATATTAATTCAACTTCTGTGGGAGGCGGAGTGGCCGAGATTCTTAACCGTATGGTGCCTTTACTGCAGGAATTAGGCGTTGGCACGCGCTGGGATTTAATTAAAGGAGGGGAGCAGTTTTTTGAAGTTACTAAAAAATTTCATAATGCGTTGCATGGTTATTCTGCAGAAATAACCAAAAAAGATTTTGAGATCTTTCTGGAAACAAGTCAGCAGAATATCAATGAGGTAGATACGTTTGGAAACATTGTATTTGTCCATGATCCTCAGCCGATTGCGCTAGTTAAGAAAAAGCAGGGCAATAAGTGGCTTTGGCGCTGCCATATTGATGTGTCTAATCCTGATGAAAAGGTCTGGAATTTTCTTATGGAATATATTGTGCGTTACGATTCAGCCGTATTCTCCGCGCCCAGTTTCTCACGCCGGCTGCCGATTCGTCAATTCTTGATTTCACCGTCAATTGACCCTTTAAGCGATAAAAATAAAGAACTGCCGCAGGATATTGTCGATGCAGTGCTATCAAAATATAAAATTCCCCAAGATAAACCTATGATCACTCAGATATCGCGTTTTGACCGGCTGAAGGATCCTTTGGGGGTGATAGAGGCGTATAAAGAAGTTAAAAAGCATATTGATTGCCGGTTAGTTTTGGCCGGTGGAGGCGCAGCTGATGATCCCGAAGGTGCGGTAATATTTACGCAGGTAATGGAGAAGGCAAAAAATGACAAAGATATCCATATTTTACTTTTAGCGCAAAATGATATTGAAATTAATGCTTTGCAGAGAGCATCTACGGTAATTATCCAAAAATCAATCCGGGAAGGATTTGGCCTTACGGTTGCGGAGGCCCTCTGGAAAGCTAAACCGGTGGTAGCTTCAAATGTGGGCGGTATTCCTTTGCAGGTCAAACATAAGTATTCCGGCTTGCTATGCCACTCTGTTGCAGGCGCGGCTTTTGCAATTAAGCAACTTTTGAATAGCCCGGTATACGCTATGAAATTAGGAGAAAATGGGAGGGAGCATATTCGGAGCAATTTTTTGATCACTCGGCATTTAAGGGATTATATGCTTTTGTTTCTTTCATTGTATCATCCTGAAGATATTGTTCATCTTTAGTTAATTTATTAGTATAAGGGTCCGGAACTGCGGGTGCATTTCCGGAGGATTTTTAGGTGGTCGGGCCGCCATCTTACATGTGAATGTAGGATGGCGTTTTTGTTTTATAAAGATAAATTTTAGCCATAACTTGAAGGAGTTTTATTAAAGAAAGGAGGAATTATGGATAAAGGAATGAAAGTTATATTCATTATAATGGGAGTTTGTATTTTAGCCGGGGTATTGTGTATGATTTTTGCGCTCACACATAGAATTAGCTAAGGAGGTGTATATTGAGACTGAGTGGTTGGATATTCATGATAATTTCATGGACATGCATTTTGAGTATGTTAGTTTTTTGCTACAGCAGGATATTTAAAAAAGGTCTCGGCGGTGAAGATTCTAAGGCATTAAAACGGCTTAAGAAATAGGAGGTTTTATGCGGGGCAATATATTACAAAATATAGGAGTAATTTTGCTGGCAATTATAGTTTCGGGAATTATTTATTTTATAAATAATAGAAAAACAATAAATAAAAGAAAGATTAAATAAGGTATAGATAGGATAGGGGGTTAAAATGGTTATAAATTTAGCTAGAGATTGGTCAGGACTTCTTATTTGGGGCCTGGCAGCATTAAGCTTTATTATTTTGATTATCCTGTATCATAAAAGTTAAAAATAGCAAAAGGAGGATTTTAAGATGGCAGGTAATTTGATGCAGGACTGGCCCGTATATGTTCTTGGGGGATTAGTAGTATTTTTCTTTGCTTTTATGATTATCAAAAGCAACTTTGGCGAAAAAGACAAGCAGAATACCCCGTCTTCAGATAAGGTTAATAAATAGGAATGGATAGAAGTATTATTCCACTTTTTATATTTGTTTTAGCCTATATTTTATGCGTGGTATTTCCCGGAAGGAGGCCGCTGATTGCTATAATTGCAGCCGGGGGTACTCTTAATAACCCAGGTGCTGTCTTTTGTTGAGTTTTTCTATTCCGTAAATTGGAATTCCTTTTACTTTTTCCGCCTTAACTGCCGTGTATTTATTTGTCTGGATTATTTGGAAGCCCTGATTTATTACTAAAACAATGGATAATCCTAGTTTTTAAATCCTCTAAAGTTTGTTAATAGTCGTTTACAGAGGGATCTTTCCCCCGTGCAATATTACTGCTCGTCCTTGCCGGGGATACCTCTTCTCGCGAATTGTCTTGCGCATTAAATCAACTATGATAAACTAAATTAAAGGCGATGGAGTTCGCCTTTAACCGCCTCAACAGGGCTGATAACTCCTACTTTTAAGAAAAGGAGGGTCAGTTTATGT
>Ga0172375_10009716_pt1 | contig 12620 bp, 8 predicted proteins | sample LakKiv1m_FD_114537 | JGI IMG/M metagenome (GOLD analysis project Ga0172375, IMG submission 114537) | Freshwater microbial communities from Kabuno Bay, South-Kivu, Congo - kab_092012_11.1m | ecosystem: Environmental > Aquatic > Freshwater > Lake | place: Democratic Republic of the Congo... | reverse complement strand
TATGACCGGAGGCAGGATATTCCGCAACTGGACCGGTCGGACTTCGTCAGGACGGCCGGCGTCCTGATTCGCCCGGCGCAGCGCTTCGCCCTCGTCCTGGGTGGCGAAGATCCTGGCGATCACATCCGGGCGGTAGAGCTGGCCGCGGAAACGCGAGACGGGAAAGAAATCCGCCGCCGTCTCCTTGCCGCGATTGAGATGCCAGCCGACCATTTCCTCCGCGCCGGGACTGGCGTCGTAGTAGCCGGAAGGAGTCCATGCCACCCAGCGCTTCCGGTCGGCGTGAGGGAAAAAGGCAACCAATTGCCTGCCGTCCGACAGGCGATGCCAGCGGATCGTTCCATCCGCATAGGCCGCGACCGCCCATCGCCCGTCGGCTGAGATATTGACGGCCCAGGCCGTGCCGGGCGCCTCCGCTCTCCACAGTTCCCGGCCGAAGCGGTCGAAGCGGCGCAGCGACCACTCTGCGCCCAGCACGAAACTCTGCCCGTCGGGGGCGATTGCCAGGCTGCGGGCTCTCTCATTGTCGGACAGTGCCAGCGCCTGACCGTTGAGGGTGGGTTTTGTGGAGGAGATCCAATCCTTGACGTCAATGCCTTCGGCCTTTACACGCGGCGGAAGCAGGCCGGCATCGCCGGTCGAGACCTCATAGCGGCGCTCGGCGAAGTCGAAACGGGCGAAGGCCGCTCCCTGCGTAATAAAGCTGAAGCGCACGTTGAGGCCGTCCCGGGAGAGGTGAAAGCCCTCCCAACTGTCGCGAAAATCGGCGATGTCCGCGGAGATGAAGGCCGTGCGCTGGCCGGATGGATCGAGAAGGCCCCAGGCAGGATCAAACGCGCTGAACACCGCGCCGCCGCCGGCCAAAGGCCGGATGTCCTGAATGGTATTGTACGCCGCCGCGAGATCCCGAAACTCTCCCCGTCCGCCCTGCGACCAGGAGCGGATGATCCTGGATCTTCCGTCCGTTAACTTGGCGGTGCCGCCTGCAAACAAGGTGCTGCCGTCCGCGGACCAGGAAACCACGGGCAGCCCTGCATCCTTTCCCAGGTCCCGTCCCTCGGGCGCCGCTATAAAGTCCAGCGAATCCGCGGAAAGCAGGTTGACGGCGGGCGCGTCATAAAACCCGACCGCAATTCGTTTATCGTCCGGGGAGAAACGCACGCCGACAGGCCTCTTTCCCCCCGGCGCCGTCTTCTTGTGCAGCAACTGCAAGCCGCCCGCACCGACCTGGTACAGACGCAGCGAACCGTCATAACTGCTTGTGACCAGACGGTTCCGATGGTCGAAATCGAGGCCCTGGACCACATTGCCGTAGTCCCTGTCCTGACCGACCATGGTATAGTCATCGCTGCGGAAGACGCGAACGCCGTTCCTGCCGCCCATCCCGACGGCAAGGTAACGACCATCGGGCGACCAGGCCAGTTCGTAAATGACGTTGGGCTGGTCTGCGATGTGGCGCACCAGCTTTCCATCGGCGCGTTGAAATACGTAAATGGAAGTGCCCCTGTCCCACAAAGTCCAACCCCCGGTGGCGACATAAGCGCCGTCCGGCGACATCGCCACGCTGTAGAGCTTGCCGATGTTGCCTTTATCGATCGGGGGCCGCAGGGTTTGCAGGATCGAAGCCTTTTGCAGGTCCCATACCCGGAGGGTTTTATCGTCGGAGACGGTAGCCAGCCAGCGGCTCCCCGCATCGGTGGCAATGCGCCTGATCGGCGCGGTATGCCGACCGGTTTCAATGCGCAGCATAGGTTCGACCGGCGGCTCGGCGGCGCCCGCGAGGCAAAAAAATAAAAGAGTTGCGCAACCAACGATCACGGCCATGCGGCACATCGATCTCATGTCATCCCCCTATAGAAATCCAGTACGAGCCCGAACTGCCGCGGCATCGTGACCGCAGAGGCAAATCGCAAGGGTTGTCCGGCGGCGGCATTTAAAATTGCATAACTCATATTCCTGCGAGCTCGAGAAAAATTGATAAGGCATTGTTCTTTTTTGAAAGTATAAGATGAACGGTATTGCGTGTCAATAAGATATTGACAAGATAGGATATTGACAGTATATGGAAAATATGAAAAAAATGTTTGCAAAAATGAAGCCGGTATCGGTATTAATGGATGTCTTATATTGAGTTGTCTCGCCTTTTAAACGCGGCTCTTTTGAATTGCTTCAAGTTTGGACTAAACAAACGTTTCAGCAGATGCGATAAGCGCGCTGCTCAACTTGTCGTTATTGCCTTTCAATCGACAGTCCTCAGCCTTGATAAGAAAGGAGCTTGATATCATGCAAAAAACAATCCCGGCCGCATTTATTTTCATAGCACTCCTGTTTCCCTTTGTTTTATCGTCTTGCGCCTACCTCCCAACCCCGGTCCCTGTCGATTCGGATAGAGACGGCGTACCCGACAATTACGATTACCGCTATGATTTTACAACACCGCAGTATTACGACAGATGCCCCACTACCACGCCGGCAGGCGCCAAAGTCGATAAGTGGGGCTGCCCTGTGGATACCGACGGCGACGGCGTTCCCGACTACCTGGACAAATGCCCCGGAACCCCCGCGGGCGTGAAGGCGGACAAAGACGGCTGCCCGATTGATTCCGACGGCGACGGCGTGCCCGACTATCTGGACAAATGCCCCGGAACCCCCGCGGGCGTGAAGGCGGACAAAGACGGCTGCCCGATTGATTCCGACGGCGACGGCGTGCCCGACTACCTGGATAAATGCCCCGGAACCCCTGCGGGCGTGAAGGCGGACAAGGACGGCTGCCCCCCCGACTCCGACGGCGACGGCGTTCCCGACTACCTGGATAAATGTCCCGGCTCTCCCGCGGGCGTGAAGATGGACAAGGACGGCTGCCCCCCCGACTCCGACGGCGACGGCGTTCCCGACTACCTGGATAAATGCGCCGGAACTCCCGCGGGGCGTGAGGTGGACAAGGACGGCTGCCCCAAAGCGGCGGTGTCCGCCATGGAAAAACAGATCGTGGACAAGGGCCAGGTCACGCTCAATGTGGAATTCGATTTCGACAAGACGATCATTAAAAATAAGTACCACGATGAGATCGGCAGGCTGGCGGAGGTGATGAAGAAATATCCCGATCTCAAGATCGTGATCGAGGGCCATACCGACAACACAGGCGAATTGACCTATAACGAGAAGCTCTCCCAACGCCGGGCCGATGCCGTGAAAGGGTATCTGGTGGAGAAGTTCGGAATCGAGGCCTCCCGTCTGGGTACGAAGGGGTACGGCCCAATCAGGCCTATCGAGTCCAATGCAACCAAGGAGGGGCGCCAGAAGAACCGGCGGGTGGAGGCCGTGGCAACGCCAAAGTAAAGACGAAATAATACCTCAAAAGTTCGTCTGAACCGGATGAATCCTGACGGCTTCGTAAAAAGTCCGGATGCGGCGTGGCGGTGCGTCCCCTCGATCTCCCGGTTCCGGTCGAGCTCCGTCGCGTCGGTGTCCACCCGGACGACCTTCGCCTGCGGGAAGGTCTGGCCGAACATCAAAAGCCAACGGAAAGACCGCCCTATTTTCAACAATAAAAACCCCTTTTCATGCTTAACACTTCAAGTAAAAAGTGTTATGAGATTTACCGTCATCCACTTTCCAAGGAGGTGCGGCCCTGAGAAAACGAATCGTCGTCGTCTTTTTGCTTCTCCTTGTCGGCGTGGGCATCCTGGTCTATTTCGGGCAGAAGCGGGTCAGGGAAGCGGAGCTGTACTACTCCGGGACCATCGAGGCCGTTCAGTCCCACCTCGCCTTCCAGACGGGCGGCCGCGTGCTGCGCGTGGAAGCGCGCGAGGGACAGGCGGCCGCAAAGGACCAGCTTCTGGCCGAGCTCGATCCCGCGGAGTTCATCTCCCGCCGCGAACAGGCGAAGGCGAACCTCGAAAGGGCCGTCAAGGGGCGCGAACAGGCCCAAGCCATGCTGCGGGTCTACGAGAAGACCCTCCCCGCGGAAGTCGGACGGGCCGAGGCGGGCGTCGGCGCCTTGCGATCGCAGTTGGCTGAGATCAGGGCCGGCACCAGGCCGCAGGACCTCGAACGGGCGAACCAGGCAATGCAGAGCGCCGCCGCCATTATGGAGGACGCCAAAAGGAACATGGCCCGCTACGAGACCCTCTTTAGGAAGGGGACCATCTCGGAGAAGGAGCGGGACGCCGTCCGCCTCCGCTACGACATGGCGCTTCGGGAATACGAGCGGAGCCGGGAAATGCACGACCTGGCCCGGGAGGGAAGCCGGGCGGAGACGATCCGCACCGCCGAGGCCAGGGTGGCCGAGGGGGAGGCCCTTCTGAAGCAGGCCAGAAGCAACCTCATCCGGCTCGAGGCTGCCAGGAAGGACGTGGAAGCGGCCGGCACGCTTGTCGCTGCGGCCCGCTCCGCCCTCGAGCAGGCGGAAATCCAGCTCGCCTACACGCAGCTCAAGGCGCCCCGGGAGGGCGTCATCACCAGCCGCAGCGTCGAGCCGGGAGAGGTGGTCACCCCGGGGCGGGAAGTGATGACCCTCTCCACTCTGGCAACGGTCGACCTGAAGATCTTCGTCGCCGAGACCGAGATAGGCAAGGTGAAGCCGGGCCAGAAGGCCGAGGTCCGCGTGGACACCTTCCCCGATAAGACCTTCGCCGGGACGGTCGCCTTCATCTCGCCCGAGGGCGAGTTCACCCCGAAGATCATCCAGACTCGGAAGGAAAGGGTCAAGCTGGTCTACCTCGTCAAGGTGTCCATCCCCAACCCCGATCACGAGCTTAAGTCAGGGATGCCCGCCGATGCCAGGTTGCTCTAAGACGCCCTCCGAATCCCGTCCGAACGAAACAGGAGCGAATCCGCCGGCCGCGGGGGAGGCCTTTCTCGGGATTGAGGGCGTCTCCTATAGCTTCGGCGCCGTGGAGGCGGTCCGCGACGTCTGCCTCTCGGCGCCGGCGGGGACGATCTTCGGCCTGGTCGGCTCCGACGGCGCGGGGAAATCCACCCTCCTGCGCATGGCGGCAACGATGCTCAAGCCTGCCGCCGGCCGGATCCGAATCGGCCCCCTGGACGTGGTGCGCAACAAGGCCGAGGTCAAGGCCCTCATCGGCTACATGCCCCAGCGCTTCGGCCTCTACCAGGACCTGACGGTCGAGGAGAACATCGATTTTTTCATGGACATCTTCGGGATCGGCGGCGCGGAAAGAAAGGCGCGCAAGGCCCTCTACCTGGGCTTCTCCAACCTGCTGCCCTTTCTGGACCGGCCGGCGGGCAACCTCTCCGGCGGGATGAAGCAGAAACTGGGCCTCGCGTGCGTTTTGGTCCACGAGCCGAAGCTCCTGATCCTGGACGAACCGACAAACGGCGTCGATCCCGTCTCCCGCCAGGAGTTCTGGGAGATCCTCGGGAAGATGCGGGCGCAGGGGATGACGATTCTCGTCTCGACGGCCTATCTCGACGAGGGCGAATTCTGCGACCGGCTGGGGCTGATGCACCGCGCGGAGCTGCTGGAGACCGCGTCCCCGCAGGAGCTCCGCGCCCGTTTCGACAACCTCGAGGAGGCGATCATCCATCGCATCCGGGAGGCGGACGGGGCCTTGGCGAAGGATGCATTCAAGACGGGGATAAAATGATATCATTTGACGGCTTCATAAAAAAATCCAAAATCTCCCCTTCCTGACGCGTACAAACAATCTTCCCTCCTCCTTGAGGGGGGAGGGTTGGAGCCTGCCCCGTACCCGATACGGGGGTGGGGGTGAAAAGGGAAAATTTCTTTTTTTGATGGGTTTGTCAGAGGCGCAGACATGATAATTGCCGGGGGCGACAACTCCAACGCCATCGTCGTTAAGGAATTGGTAAAGCGCTTCGGGGCCTTCACCGCCGTCGATCGGGTCTCCTTTTCCGTCCGGACCGGCGAGATCTTCGGCTTTCTCGGCGCCAACGGCTCCGGAAAATCCACGACGATCCGGATGCTCTGCGGTATCCTCTCCCCGACTTCCGGCGAGGGCAGGGTGGCCGGGCACGACATCGTCGCCGAGGCGGAGGAGGTCAAGCACGCCATCGGCTACATGTCCCAGAAGTTCTCCCTTTACGAGGACATGACGCCCGCCGAAAACCTCCGCTTCTATCTGGGCGTTTACAGCGTGCCGGAGGCCCAGTGGGCCGAGCGCAGCGAGTGGGTCCTGGAGATGACCCGGCTGCAGGAGTCCAGAAACCGCCTGACCAGGGAGCTCCCGCAGGGCTGGCGCCAGCGCCTCGCCCTCGGCTGCGCGCTGCTCCACCGGCCTCGGATCCTCTTTCTCGACGAGCCGACCTCCGGCGTCGATCCGATCACCCGCCGCCACTTCTGGGCGTTCATCCGGCAACTGGCCGGCGAGGGGATCACCGTCTTCGTCACGACCCACTACATGGACGAGGCGCGCCACTGCGGGCGGATCGTGATGATCAACGAGGGTAGGATCGTCGCCTCCGGAAGCCCGGACGAAATCATTCGCGCGGCCTGCCCGGAAAGGCCGGAAGCGGACCTCAACGACGCCTTCGTCGCCCTGATGTCGGGAAAGGAAAAATAAGAACTGACTTTTAGCTCAACTTATTCGGTTCTTGCGTACTTGCAAAAGATGTTTTTGCTTCCTCAGTCTTCAATTGACTCTTTTTAAGAAATATGCATTCTTACAAACCATAATCGTGATTGCGCTGATGTATCTGCGCTGGTTTGACATAATGGTATTAAATCAACAAAAATGAACAATGAAGCTCCCCTGGCAGGAGCCAGGGGTATCTTTGGGCTACAAGCATAAACCTGCTTGAGCCCTCCGGGCCGCCGCTGCATCTCCAAACACGAGTCTGGAGTTTTATGCGGATGAATAATATTAGTCCTTATGCTTAAATTGAAAAGATCGATAAAATGAGCACAACAGGCGAAATAATACGCAGGATGATTCGTTCTCAAGTGAAAGGCGATACAGTCGGTTTTCGATCTGCCGCCAAGGAATTTGTTGACGAAGAGCATAGAAAGAATCACCACATTCTTGCACGTGATATCGAACGGCTTTTGAAGAATGGAGCCGTTTCTTCGGATTTATCAGAATCTCTCTCATTGATAGGAGCACGTAGTGATGACCTTCCGCGAGACAAGGAGCGCGGTATCTTTTTAGTAGAGATTATTGAACCCAAAAGGACTCTAGAGAGCTTAGTAATTACTAAGGAAATACTGAAACAACTTGACTTGATTGTTCAAGAGAATCACAAGGCCGAGATTTTACGCACATACGGTCTCCGACCCATATCGCGGGTACTTTTATGTGGGCCTCCCGGCTGCGGGAAAACAGTTGGAGCCGAGGCGGTCGCACAGGCCCTCTATCTACCCCTCGTACTTGTCCGTTTCGACGCGGTCGTCTCCTCTTACCTCGGGGAGACGGCAGCTAACCTACGTAAGGTTTTCGATTTTGCAAGAACACGTCCAATGGTTATTCTGTTTGATGAGTTTGATGCCATCGGAAAACACCGAACGGATGGGGAAGAACACGGTGAACTTAAGCGCGTTGTGAATTCCTTTTTGCAGATGCTCGATAGCTTTCGTGGCGAAACGCTGCTCATTGCGGCTACGAATCATCAAGGTTTACTCGACTCTGCCCTCTGGCGCAGATTTGACGAGATTGTATACTTCGACCGCCCTGACACTGATGCTATAAAAGAGGTTTTACGACGTAATGTCCGACAAATTGGTTTGGAACCGAGCATAAATTTATCAGAGCTTTCACATAACCTTATTGGCTTGTCTCATGCGGATGCCGAGAGAATTGCCTTACAGGCAGTAAAGGCTACTATACTTGCTAACCAGAAGGTCATCAATCTTAGTACTCTTCAAACAAGTATTGAGAGTCAAATAAGGCGGGTTACACTTACGCGTGCGATGATCGATTCCTCACGACCTTACCAAACTCGCACAGTCAATTCGGAAAGTAATGTCTTCTGCGCAGTGAGTGAGGAGAAATCTTAAAATGCCTGACACGCCATCAGAGCAGTCTCATCCACATCTGTCGCTTCTTCGCGAAGATCGGACTCCAGAGCGTAAAAAGCGCCAAGGATTCGCAGGAGAGCGCCCTAACCGAGGCGGTCGTGGCATTTTTGCCCCCCAACTGGAGAGTGCGACGTCTAGGATTATTGAAGAGAGGCGCACAAAAACCCCTCCACCTTTTGGGATACAACCTCATCTTGTTTTTCGCGTTCCCTTTGCAGAAGGGGCAAGTGTCGATCAGCTGATTGAAAGTCTACAAAAGCAGACAGGCATCGAGATCGTTAGCGTGGAGCCTGACAAGGCAGTGATCGCTTTTCGAGACGATATCAACCTTAGTGATTTTCAGAACGCCGTCAACAAATACAAAAAAGGTCCCCGAATCAATCCAAAAACTGGTGTACCCTATGCTACAACCACGGCAGATTTTTTGGAATATATTGAGCCGGAACGGATGCGCTTGTGGAACAGGGAAGACAGAATCGGTGATAGGCTGAAAGAGATCATAGGAGAAGATGGAGGCAATATCAATCCGACAGACCGCTATATCGTCGATATCGAACTCTGGCATCCCGGCGGTTCAGAAAGCGCAAGGCGAGCACTGAGTGAAGTTAGGCAATTGGTGCAAGCGGTCCCGGAAGATGGTGGGAGGGTGCTGGATGAATTCTCCGGCCAGTTCATTGTCCTTATTAAGGTAGGTGTAAATGGGAACACACTCAATGCTCTACTTGAACTGGACATTGTTGCCGAAATCAATCTTCCGCCCAAACCTCATTTCGATCCGATTCGAGCAGAGCTCGTAACCGCACGTGATTTTCCCCCACCCCCTCGTCCTCCAGAAGATGGCCCCCGTATCTGTATAATCGATAGTGGCATCACGGCCAATCACCCTCTTCTGGGAAGTAATGTTGGTCACGAGGAGGCTATTCTGACTCAAGCTTCGTCGTCACCCGCCGATACAAATGGCCACGGAACCATGGTGGCCGGGCTTGCTATATTTGGAGATGTACGTGCCTGTTATGAATCAGGACTATTCTCCTCTTCAATCATGCTTTTCAGCGCCCGTGTTTTGAATGACCGCAATGAATTCGACGACGAGAAACTCATCATTAACCAGATGCGCAGAGCCATAGAGACCTTTCGCCAACAACCTTACAGTTGCCGTGTTTTTAATCTCTCGCTTGGAAGTAATATGCCTGCATTTGATTCCGAAAGACCACGCCAGACCCTTTGGGCAGAGGAACTTGACATTCTTGCTCGGGAACTGAAAGTCGTTTTGGTTGTTTCGGCAGGAAACCACGAGAAGGCATTTGCACATAGCGCCACTGACGCAGAAGCCATTCTAAAAACCTATCCGAGTTTCCTTTTTGGTGAAGCCACAGGTCTTAATGATCCGGCGACTGCAGCGATTGCAGTTACTGTCGGCGCCATTGCTCAGCATGACACGCCTGCCCTTGTGAGAGGAAGCGGTTCCAATGACATTGTGCGCCCCGTTGCTTCAGCGAATGAACCTTCTCCGTTCACTCGTGTCGGCCCGGGAATCAGTGGGACTATCAAACCGGAACTCGTTCATTATGGCGGAAATCTGGTCTTCAAAGGATTTGGAAGCAGCGTTCGCCAAATTAGTAGCGATCGGGGTACCGACGTAATGTCCTTTAGCCATCAACCAACCCGGCAGCTTTTTACTTTTGACCGCGGAACCAGCTTTGCTGCCCCGCTCGTGGCAAGATTAGCGGCCCTTATCGAACATGGACTAACAAGAGACTTAGGGGAACCTCCTTCATCTAATTTGATTCGGGCGGTCCTTGCATCTTCTGCCGACATTCCTGAAGCAAGTAATAATCGCCTATCCTCCTATGAAAACGGCCAAGGTCCGCAAAAAGTGTGCGGTTATGGATTTCCGTATGAATCTGATGCGTTAAAGTCACGAGACAGGCGAGTGACGATGATTTACCAGGGACGCATGTCCATAGATCACTTCAACGTCTTTGCCGTACCAATCCCTGATGAATTCCGATACGCCAGAGATGAAAGGAAAATCATCGTTACATTGGCCTATGATCCTCCGGTCCGTCGCCGCCGTCTCGACTATATCGGAGTTGCCATGGAGTTCTTTCTGATTCGTGGTCAGAGAATCGATCAGGTCCATGATTTATTTACACGCAGACCATCCGGATATGATGCAAGTTCAAAATATAGAGTGAAATTCAATCTGAACGCAACAGTAAGAAAAAACTGCACGCTTCAACGAGGTGAGTATGTAATGAAGCGGATAGAACGCGCAGATCAAGATTACGGAAATGAATATTTTCTTGTAGTGCGGAATGAACGTCGATGGGCGCCCAGCGAAATCGAAGAACAAGATTTTGGTCTATCAGTTACCCTTTGTGCAAACGATTCACAACTCTATAATCGTGTTGCGTTACGAATCAGGGAACATGCACAAATACGAGCACAAGCACGCGCACTCTAAAATTAAGGGTTCCCGGCATGCCATATGCACATAACTAGGTAGCACTCTTAGCGTTAGCTGCCAACTATTGTGGCGAAGGTGTGTGATGCGAACCATGAAGTCAACGGATGGTTAATGGACATTCCGGTCAGGGCGACGGAGAACGTACAGTGAAAGCAGTAGTTTTGCATAGTGGCGGCTTAGACTCAACCGTGTGCTTGCTAATGGCCAAGGAGAAGGGCCGTGATGTAGTGAGTCTTGGCATCGACTACGGTCAGCGCCACCGCATCGAGCTAGATTATGCCCTGGCACAGTGTCATCGGTTTTGGATTGAACGGCGTGTATTGCGGGTCGAGTGGGACAAACCGGTCCGGGATATTCCCACTGGCCGTTCACTCCATGAGATTCGGTCAGGTGTCTCGCCCGCATTCTTACCTGCACGTAATGCTGTGTTTCTTACTCTTGCCTGTGCAGAGGCCACTGGAGTCGGTGCAGAAGAGGTTTGGATCGGCGTAAACGCTATCGACTTCTCGGGCTATCCCGACTGTCGCCCAGAGTTCATTGATTCATTCAGAACAATGATCAGCGCTGCTGTACCAGGTGGACCGCAGGTAGTTGCGCCATTGATTGAGATGTCGAAACCAAGCATCGCTATAGAGGCAAGGCGGCTTGGTCTTGTGCCCGGCGACACTTGGAGCTGCTACCAGCCACGGTTCACAAACCGGGGCATTTCGCCTTGCGGTCAATGCGATGCCTGCACTCTTCATGATCATGCTTGGCAGGAGACCTATCGCAAGGAAACATAAGGGCGAGCAGATGGCGCATATAGGTCTGATATCCTGTGTCGGTAAGAAACATCCGAATGCCATTGAGGCGAAGAATCTCTACGATTCCGCACTCTTCGCAAAGTCACGAGAGTTTGTCGAACGGCATTGCGATTCCTGGTATATACTCTCCGCAAAGTATGGCTTAGTTGAACCCACCGATATCATCGGACCGTACGAAGAGACGTTAAACACAAAATCACGTCGAGAGCGAATCGAATGGGCGGAAAGAGTTTGGGCTATGCTCCGCCACCGGCTCAGGCCAGATGACCATATCACAATACTGGCCGGAGAACTTTATCGAGAAAGCCTAGTGTCACGAATTGCCGAGTATGGTTGCCACGTTGATGTGCCAATGCAGGGACTTGGTATCGGGCGCCAACTGCAATGGCTCTCACGAGACCTAGAGCAACCAAACCGGGACCGCGATGTTGCGCGACTGTATCAGGCCTTACGCAGACTCGAATCTATCATGGGTGGAAAACGGTTGATGTCTGAATGCACCGGCCAGCAAGGATGGCCGAAAAGTGGCGTCTACTTCTTCTTTGAACCCGGCGAACTCAGAATGAACACTATGGAACCCCGAGTCGTGCGGGTAGGCACTCACGGCGTAAGTAGCGGGTCTAAGGCTACTCTCTGGAATCGCCTCCGTACTCATCGGGGAACCGGCGATGCTGTTGGGAATCATCGCAGCTCCATCTTCCGTCTTCATGTTGGCAAGGCAATCGCTGCCAGAAATCCCGATATGATGGTTACGTCATGGGGCGTAGGACAAACAGCGGATGCCAGGCTACGCAAGGCTGAGGAGAGCCTTGAGCGGATGGTTTCTGTATATATCGGCACAATGAATGTTCTGTGGCTGGCCATAGAGGATGAAGCAAGTCCCTCAAGCGATCGAGCTTACATCGAACGCAATCTTATTGGGATGCTAGCCAGCAAGACTGGACCGGTGGATTCGCCTTCTCCGGAATGGCTTGGACTATACAGTCCAAACGAACGAATCCGACTCTCAGGACTGTGGAACCTCGACTTCTTAGACTACACCTATTCACCCGATTGTCTCGATATATTGGACGAGTATGTTCTGATAACCACAGGGAAACGGCCCCGACCAATAGGGCCCATTGCTCCCCATGACTGGTACACCAACGAACGACGGAGAGTACCCCGCAATCAGCTGTCACTCTTTGAGGCATAACGACATGATTGTACTTAATGATATCCATAAGGCGGTCCTTGAATGTTATAGTCGGCCCGTTGTCCACATGCGCAATCAGGTAGTGAAGAAGCGATTTGGCCTTGTCTTCGGGTCTGGTATAAGTGAAGGATTCGGAATCCCCACGTGGTCCAAACT
>Ga0172375_10009715_pt1 | contig 12623 bp, 12 predicted proteins | sample LakKiv1m_FD_114537 | JGI IMG/M metagenome (GOLD analysis project Ga0172375, IMG submission 114537) | Freshwater microbial communities from Kabuno Bay, South-Kivu, Congo - kab_092012_11.1m | ecosystem: Environmental > Aquatic > Freshwater > Lake | place: Democratic Republic of the Congo... | reverse complement strand
GGCGGATGCGTTACTGGCGCACAATATCACGGAAGACCGGATTGCGAAGGGCATAGCGGACTTGCTGGACGCGAAGAAAAGGGTGGTGATCTACGCTGGGAACGGGGAGCGGGCAAGTGAGTACGTCGTGGATGGGATGGCGGTTCGGGCCGGGATTGAGTTGACGTTTGAGTTGTGGGGGCTTCGGAACGCGAAGGCAATTGAGGGGCCGGAAACGGACCGGGAAGAGAACGACGTGATGGCGGATGCGTTGTCCGAGTTGGCGATGGAAAAGGCGCGACTTGGATGGACGCCAGAGTCGTTCGAGGAGTGGATTCGGACGCCGGAAGGGCTGGACGAGTTCAAGAAGCGCGGGCGCGAACTGGTTGAGGCGCGGGCGTGTGGGGTGGAAAAGTAATGTCCTCATTCCCACCGATAGACTTGGTTCCAGTATCCATCGACAGGAGAACGATGGAGAAGCGGGCCAACGCGAAACGTGGGATGGATGACTTCCTGTTTTTCTGCAACTTCATGTGCGGGTTCAAGGACATCAATCGAGAGGAACACGGCGAGTTTATTGCGGCAATCGAGGACGTGGTGCGGGAAGTGGGCGGGCGGCGCAAGCGCGCGGAACGCGGCGATGCGACACCCGATGATTCCCTGAAACTGACGGTACACACAGAAGCGGCGCGGGGCACGTTCAAGACTTCGCTCTGGATCGCGTTCATTTGCCGGTTGATTGTGGCTGACCGGCAAGTGGCTATCCGGTTCAACATGAACAAGATCGAGAACAGCGAAAAGAAGGTTGCTAGTATTGGGAAGATGCTCAGGTTGGGGCGGATTCCCGACCACTACGGGAAGTTCCATACGCCCGGCGGATGGAGCAAGCGGGCGTTGCACCTGGAAGAGAACGTAACTCCTGACCCGACGGTTTCAGCGGGCGGACTGGATGAGCGGCAGACGGGTACGCATTGCGACGTGATTATCAACTCGGATGTTCAGGACGAGGCGAACAGCTTGACGGCGGAACTTCGGCGTGGAGTGGAACAGTGGCGGTCGGACGAGCAATCACTGTTCCGTCAGAATAGCCGATACCGTTTGGAAGTGTGGGACTCGACTCGGTGGCACGATATGGACGTGGCGGGCCAGTTGGTCGAGTTGGGGAGTCGGAAGCCAAGACCCAAGCGATTCTGGCTCATTCGGAAGCCCGTGGCCGACGTTCGGGAGTGGATGCGCAACCCGGATACGGCTTCGCTTGGGTTCCCGATCCTGTTCCCGCGTCCGAAGGTGAAGGAGCTTTTCGACCCCAGCAAGTCCGGCCTGCGCGAGTTTGATGTGTATGCGCAGTATTTTCTGGACACCAGCCGGAACGTCCACACCAAGTTCAAGGCTGAATGGTTGAGCCCAGGCCCGCGATACAATCCCCGTGCGGTGCCAGACAACATGGCGGAAACGAACGTCTGTCTGCTCCCGAAGCGGCTGAATCTGTTCGTGACCATCGACCCGGCTGACCCTGATGCCATTCAGAAGATGCGGGACAAGGGCGATTTCGAGTCGGCCAGAGACAAATGCGATACGGGCATGGTCCTGTCCGCAATGGACGAACAGAAAAACACGATCATGCTTGCCGCCGTCACGGGCCAGATGACCATACCGGAGATGGGCGACCAGATCATCAAGTGGTTCCGCGCGTATCATCTACCCGACAAGACGAAAACGCCAGCGGCCTGCCCGCTGTTTGGAGCAAAAGAACGGTATCCGAGACAGTGGACGATGGTGCGGTGCGGAGTCGAAAAGGCGGGGTTCAGCGCCCTGCTCTTGCAACCGCTAAAGTCCTACCTCACTGCCCATCCCGGCATCGGACGAGAATGGGCGAACCGACTTATCAACGACCGTTCGGCCATCCAGATTAGCACACAGAAATCGAAGGCGGGCCGACAGGACGCAACGGAAGTAGATTATGCGTCCGGGAAGTGGCGAATTGGGCAGCACCAGGCGGATATAGACGCAGGGGCGGACCACCCAGCGTCCGCGCTCGTGGAGGCAAAACGAGAATACCCGTCCGTGTCCAAATGGGACGTGCTTGACGCCGAAACACTGTGTTCTGGGAAGGGGTTCATGTCGGCCCCTTACGAGGTCACAAGCGAAAGCCGAGTGTTTCAGGATGAATTGCGGAAGAAACTGGACGCGGAAATCGCACTGATGCAGGGCGGATACGACGCGGTAAACGACTACTATCACAAACAACGCCTTGCCGCACAGGGTGGCGGCAACACGAATTACGGGTGTGGCGAGTTTGTAGGCGTAGGATAAGGAGTTTCTTGTGGAAGTGTTCTATGTGTCCGCGATTCTACTGGTGCTCCTGATTTCGGTGGGCCTGAACGTAGCGCAGGCGGCCTATTCACGGAAACTGATGGAGCGGTTGACCAATCCGCCCAAGAGCTACTTTGAGGAGCAGGCGTTGCGCGTGGCGGGTCGGTTGGGAAAGGACACGGCGGAATCCGTGGCGCAAGCGGCAGACGTGATTCGGGCGGCGCAATCCGCGACCGCACCAGACGCGGGCGACTACAATCCAGACATTGACGAGACTGTCTGATTTGGGGGATAGATAGTGGCAGACCGGACCCCAGCGGAAGCGAAGCAGGAAGCCGATATTCTGCGGCCCATTGCAGATGAATTGCACTCCATCAACCAGGCGAAGCCGCGTGGCGAGTGGATGGTGAACATGGCCCACTACGACGGAAAACAATATTCGGCGTGGGATGCCGCCAGAAACAAGCTGACCTATGAGCAGAAATCGTCACGAGAACAGGTCCGCGTGGTCGAAAACCGGCTGATGCCCGCCGTAAACATGCGGATTGCGACGATACTGCAACAGGTGCATGTTCCGCAAGTCATGCCGCCGCCGGACCTGACTATCTCCGAACGCAACCGGATAGAAACCTCTAACGCTCTCGTGAGATGGCTGTCACAGCCGAAGCAACTGAACGACAACTCGAATTGGGAACTGTTCCTTCGGTCTCTTGCGTTGACCGGCACGGCGGCTAGGATCGAATGGTGGGACTCGCATGGCGGGCCGGTATTTGCGGACAACGGAGAGCCGTATGCCGAGGGTCGGCACCGGACGGAAGTGATCTCCCCGTTCGACCTGTTCCCGCAACAGAACAAGATATGGGATTCCGACATTCAGCACGTCACGGTGCGGCGGCTGTCCACGGTAGATGAAATCAAGTCCATGTACGGAGTCACGGTTGACCCCGACGCGGACATGTCTGATCTTGGGGCGTATGAATGGCAGTTACGGAACCTCGGAAGGCCGCGATTCGGAGCGGAAGCAACGAAGGTGGCGACGTATGTTTACATCTACCTCGAACGCGCAAGCGAAAAATACCCGGAAGGCCGGGAGATTCACTTCACGATGAAGGGCAAGGCGGCGGAGCGCATGTTGTACGCCGGGCCAAATCCGAATCCGGGGGCCGAGTTGCAAGTGTCCATCCTACAGGAGTTCCCCGTTGGTTATGGATGGAGTACGTCCATCGCAAGCCAGTTGAGAATGGGGAATATCTCGTACAATTCTCTTCTCAGTTCGACTATCGGCTACATGAAAACGATTCTCAAGATCAAGGTGCTGGCCCCGCTGTCGAGCAAGGTAGGGCAGTCGAATTGGACGGAAGAGAACAAGAACCAAGTGTCTGTCGTTCCGTGGGACGATAGCGAATCTCCGAACCCGCCACAGATCATCCAGAACCCACCGCCCCCGCAGGGGATTTTTCAGACACTATCGCAATTGGACAAGGGGCGCGACGACATGATGCACCAACACGCGAGCATGCGTGGACAGGTGCAGGGGCAGATTCGGTCACAACCGGCGGTGCAGGAAGTGCGCGAGACTGACCTACTGCCCCTGCAACCACTCATCGACCGCTTCAAGGATTCGGTCTGTGCGATTCACGGATGGCGGCTGGCACTGGCCCGCAAATACTTCACGGAGCGGCGGACGGCGATGGTGCAGGACGAAACAAACCGATGGAAGGCGTATGACTTCCATCGTGGCAATTTGTCCACAAGCACCGAGTTGTATATCCCGCCGGAGCCGGTGATGCCGTTGTCGCTCGATGGTCGGTTGAATCTGCTGATGAAGGCGCAACAGTTGGGGTTGCCGCCAGAAGCGATTTCCGCCTCGTTCAGTGAGATTTTCCATGTGGATCGGATCGAGAGCGTAGCTAGTCTGGAACGCAATCACCGGGAAGCACAGCGCCAAGAACTTGAACAGTTGATGCAGGGCGTCCCGATGGGCGTCAACGCATGGGACAACGATATCTATCACATGGACGAAATTGACCGATTCCGAAACGGGGACCGCGCCCTGTTTGATTCGTTGGACGGACTGGTCAAGGCGCAAATCCAGGACCACTGGATGGCCCATGACAGTCAGCGGATTGAAAAGATGCTGAAAGCGGCGCAGGAACAAGGATTAGTTCAGATGGCGGCGCAGCCCCCGATGCCGCAGGGGGAGCAAGTTCCCGTAAGTTCCGGCGGCGAAGAGTTGCCGCCCGAAGGGGCCGAATAATGCCGTGGACACCGACGGAGTTTCGGATGAAGCATTGGCGCAGCGCGTCGGCCAAGCAGGCGCGAAACGCGGCCCGAATCGCCAATGCGATGTTGGAGTCTGGCACAGACGAAAGCGTGGCGATAGCGACGGCTATCAAGCGGGCGAAGATGATGGGTGGGAGATAGAACGGGCCAGATACCCGGCCCCTGTGTTATCGGCGTGTGCCGGTCAGGGGGCGGATGGCTAGTCCGTTCCACTAGAACGGGCGGCGGTGAGACGACAGGAGACCAACGGACTTCGCACAACATGCGAAATGACCGAAGGTTGAACCCGGAATCAACACCGCGACAAGCACTCTGAAAGGAGTCGGATATGCCAGAGGGTCAAGAGGTCGAGATGGCGGCGTGGAAGTCGCCGGACGGCATCGAGGTTCAGGTTCCTGCGGACCAACTGAAATCGTTTGAGGGGTTGAACGAGCGGTTCAACAAGCTGACCACGCGCGAACAGGAATTGTCGCAGCGCGAGAAAGAGATCGGCGACCCGGAACGGTTGAAGGCGAAGGTCCGCGACGAGTGGTTGGAAGGGATGACTGAGGACGAGTGGATGGACGTGGCGAAGTCGATGGGCTTTTCGGTTGCGAAAGCCGAAAAGTTGCAGGATACCGCCGCCGACAATCCACAGAAGCCGAAGGAGTCCGATTCGGCCTATGCCAAGCGAATCGAAAAGCTGGAACAGGAGTTGAACGGATTCCGTCAGCAGTCGGAATCTGAGAAGCACCAGCGCGAGGTTCAGGCGGCAGAGCAGAAGATTGCGCTCCAGATGTCCGAAATCTCCGAGAATCATCAGGGATTCAAGTCTCTGATGAGCAAGCGTTCACAGGAAGATGCCTTTACCCGAGCGTGGGCCGAACTGGAACGCGCAGGGTACAAGGGGATCACCGTGATGGACGCGATGGAGAAGGCCATCAAGGACCAGTTGGACCACGAGGCCGAGATTATCGAGGGGCACAGGCACAGCAAGAAAGCCGGGCCTGGACTTCCCGGTAGCGGAGGCGGCGATATTCAGAAGCCGTCAGACCCGAATGACCCGAAGCAGCGACGGGACTTTCTGAAAGGGCGGCTCCGCGCCGCGCTTCAGACCAAATAACGGAGAACTGAACAGTGGCAGATTCTTTCCAAAAACTGAGCGTACTGACCGCCGTGCTGAAAGACGCATGGGCGACGATTCAGGACGCGACCGCGACGGACGAAAATATTGTTGCGCTCAAGCTCGTCAAGGAGAACATGGACGGCGGCGTGGACAATTCCGGCAAGGCCGCGAAGGTGTGGGTTCCGTTCAAGACGAAGATCAACCGACAGGCTGGCCCCGTTGCGGAAGGCGCGGCGCGGAAGGATGCCGGATATGGCACCTATCAGCGTGCGTACTTTGAGACGGGCGTGCAGGATGGCGTGTTCGGCATTGACCAGAACACGGTCGAGATGGTTCACAAGGGCGACGACGCCGCCGTGGACATGCTGGATGCCGAGATGGTGGACGTGAAGCTGGCGATCAACAAAGAGTTGGCGCAACAGCTTCATGTGGATGGCACCGGCGCGTATGGATATATGCCCGCCGCCGACAATGCCGCCGCGTTTACCGTCGTTGCCCCCTTCTATGGGGAAGTCGGCGACATCATCAACATCATCGACTGGGGCGATGCTTCGACGACTCACATCTCCAATGACGATGCGATCACGGCCATCAGCGATCCGACGTGGAACAGTGGGTTGCCGACCGTGGACGTGACGATCACGGACTCGCCGAGCAGCACGGGAACGAATGACTATGTGGTCCGTTCCACGCAGGCTGACGGCACAGGAGCCGACGAGTCCAAGACGTTCAACAAGGACACTTGGGTCGGTCTGGGCGCGATGGTGGACGATGGCAACCCGAAGTCGGGCAACTACGGGAGTCTGGACCGGACGAGCGCCAGTTACAAACTCTGGCAGGCCCAGGTGTCGAAGGGCAATACGTCCTCCTCGTTCCCGTACATCAACACCACCTATTTCCGTCCTCTGAGCAAGGGGCTGATGGAGTCCCTTTACACGGTTCAGAAGCGCAAGGGCGGGAAACTCGACCTCATCATCTGTTCCGACGCGATGGTGCAGGAATACTTGGCGATGGAATCCATGACGATCAACCGGACGCCCGCAATGGTGAAGTCGGTTGATCTCGGCATGGAAGGGCCGGAGTTCCACGGGAAGCCGCTGATTGGCGATCCGTACTGCCTGCCGTGCCGCATGTACTTCCTCGACAAGTCGGCTGTCGGCAAGAAGACCATCTGGCCCATCGGCCCGTTCCCGGACGCCGACCGGATGCTTCAGCCGGACCTGAGCAAGTCGTATGCGTACACCGCTGCGTTCAACACGCGCGGCCAGTTCGTGAGCGGTTCCCCGTGGAAGAACGGACTTCTCGCGGACATCATGGAGGGTTACCACACCCGGATCAACGGGTAAGTGACAAGGCAACATGGTGGGGCGCGTCCTTCCGCGCCCCACAACTAACCAAAGAATAGGAGCGGAACAATGAAGATTCTGGAAGCGGAGGCGAGCCGAAAGCCGCAGACGCGGAGCATGGAGTATTGCAAGCGGATTTTCCCGACTGCGAACGGATCGCTGCCGGGCTATGCTCCGTACACGGCCATCTGGTATGTGGACTCGACAAACGGGGCGGACACATTGCAGGGCGATTCCCCGGCGTCGGCGTTCAAGACGTTGACGACTGCAGTGGCCCGTGCTACGGCGTTCGGGCGTCCGCATCAGTGCATCATTCTCGAACCCGGAACGTACAATTCGAGCGAGACGTTCCCCATTGTGATCGGGGCGGACCTCGATTACCTGACGATCATGTCCCGTGCGGACGTTAGCGGTATCGCCCGGCATACCGTGATTGGCGCGACCAACGCGGGCGGGACGAGCGGGCTGATCTATTGTTGGGCGGACGGGCTCAAGCTCTTGAACCTGACCTTCCTGAGCAACAACCCGTGCGTGTTTGTTGGGACTGAGACGACTCACCCGACCAGCACGAACACCGTGGTTACTGGCTGCGAACTGAATGGTTGCGTGTTCGACATCGGGACCACGGCAAGCAAGACGGCTCTCAATCTGTCTTGCACGGCGGCGCTCGTGGACGGTTGCGAACTCGTGGCGGGAAGCGCAACCGCAACCATTTGCATCGCGGCGTATGATCCGTTCACTATCAAGAACAGCACGCTCTACTCGGCGAACGTCGGTATCCAGACCGCAAGTGGCGGCAAGGTCGTCGTGCAGAACTGCGAGTTCATGGTCTACAACGCGGTTGCGGCTCCTGCGAGCTATTACATCGACGCGGCCTCTGGCGCATCGTATGTGGTGGTTCGTGGATGCCGGTTCGGGCCGGACAGTGCGGGCGATGGCACGGAAACGGTGGCGGCATCGGCCACCTGCACGGACAACGTGGACATCGTGGATAACGTCTATGTGACCGCGATTGCCGACCCGTCGGCTGGCGCGGGCGACAAGACATGCACCACGACTGCGCTGACGAAGGTTAAGTCGTACTAATGAATCACGGGGACGGGCGGGGCCGGTGCGCCCCGCCCTGAACCGACAGGAGGAAGCGTGTCGCACATCTACTATCGTGAGAAGCAGGAGAGAGACAGTGCCCCCAAGCGTGTCCCCGCGTCTGATAAAGCAGATCAAAGAGGCGGCGGGAAAGAGGTTCGGCCACGAGGTCGAACCAAGATGGGATAGCGTCGAAGAGCGGTGGGTCATCTACTCTTTCGACCAGACCACGAAGCGTGTGGACTATCCCTGGATCATCGTCCAGAATGAGGACGGCACATACCGCCCACTGGATGATCGCGTGGTGCTGACCGTTCGGGAATGTAGCCCGCGCTCTGAACAGGAGTGGAAAAAGTCGCGCGAGTGGTACAACCGCAAGTGGAAAATGCGGAAAGAGCATTTTGGGCTGATGGCCCGCCTGAACTATCTGCGTCGGGTCAAGACGGCCATGTGGAAGCGCGGGGAACCGTGCGAGAAGATCAATACCATGATTGCCGAGACGACGGAACGCCTGCATTCGTTTGAGACGGAACAGGGGCGCGAAGCGACCCGGCAACTGGCGAAGGATATTGTCAAGGCGTTGAAGGGGCGCTCCGTGTTTTCATTGTCATAGGTCACAACTGAATCGGTGCGTGGCTGAGGGGCTTCGCACGCAGAGTAAGGAGGCTTACTGATGAAAAAGATACTGGCGGCTAGCACGAATGCAACCGCCCTGTCTATTCCTGCCGCAGCCGCGTCGATTGCGACGAGCACGACGACCGGCTTGTACGAGTTCCAGAACAGCGAATACAAGAACACATGGGCAACCGTGATGTTCGCGGGAGCGGGCGTCAATGGAGGGAAGTTTGCATACCGCGTCGATGGGGCCGTGCATGCGGACAACGCGGGGTCTCGGTGCTACGTCTGGATTCCGCTGGCAGCGGGTGAGGGCGAGTTGGGGACTCTGACGTATGGGAGCGGGGGTGCCGCGTTGGGCGATACGGGAACCCGATGGGCGGATAACCTGACGGACACGAAACGGAGCGACCGGGCGGCAGTCTACTCTCCTGGCGGAAATGAAATTGCTCGCGTGATGGTCAATGTGACTGGCCTTGTGGGATTGCGGGTGCAGACGGTGAAGCAAGGATGGCCTCAAGTCGCGTCCTGCGACGCCTACATGCAACTGGACGACAAGGCGGTTTCCGCCCTTGTGCTGTCCCGCACGATGCCTCAAGTGATGGGCGCGACAGTGAGTAGTTCGGCCAGCGCGAGCCTGACAACCACGGCGACCCAGACCGACACGGCCACCATGACGGGCACCATGCAGGTCACTACTTCGGTCACGGAGACGATGACGGGAACGGAGGGAAGCTGATGCAATCCGCCGTGTGGCATAACTGTCGCACGGCGGCTTAGACGTTTTCAGGAGCGGACGTGAAGATCGCCGTGGTCATAACGACCTATAACGAGGCCAAGACGGGTTGGCGGGAACGCCAGTTGCCGGACGGGTCGAAGGTGATGGCGTTTGAGGACGAATTATCGGAGAAGTACGACGGGAACGAACTTCGGGCGACCATTGAGAGCGTGAGGCATAACACGAAGGTTCCCGTATCCATCGTTGTCGTAGATGACGGGTCAGACGATCATTGTGCGGACGGTCTAGACAGGGAAGGCGTGACGGTGATCCGGCACAAGAAACGCATCGGCATTGGGTTCTCGCGGACGGAAGGCGTGAAGTCTATTCCCAGCGACACGGATGCTGTGATGTTCCTGGACGCGCACCAGCGGGTGTCTGCCTGCTGTATCGAACACTGTTGCCGATTAGCGGTCGAAAATCAATGTGTGACATGGCCGGACACACGCGGGCTTCGTGACCGGCCCCGATGGACCCATGTTCCGCGTGGCCGTTCCCAAGAGACGTGGACGGGGCATGCCGCGCGTCCTCGCACGATTCCAGGCCGAAAGGAACAAAAGGAAGGAAACGGACGCCGTTATTTTCAGGCGTCCTGGATTATTGATGCGCCGATGGACAAAATATCCCGCACGTCGGCCCTGATTTCGCCCGGATACGCGATGCCGTTGTCCGTGTGGAAACAGTTGGAAATCAGCACACTGACGCGGGGATTTGGGGCGAACGAGCCGATGCTGTGGGTCAAGTGCTTCTTTCTTGATATTCCGATACTGCATACCTGTCACGCGATGGTTCGGCACCTGTTCCGGGCGACCACGGGCCATTACCGGATCGGGCTGGGCGAAGTATACCGCAACATGGCGATTCTGGCCCGGACATGCTTTGACGATGCGACGTGGCGGAATTGGTGGTGGCCGTCCGTATTTGATTGTGAGTTTTTGGACCGGGACGCGCGGGCGGTGTTGGAATCGGCGCAGATGCGAGAGGAACACTTGGCGTTTCAGTCGGCGAAGAAGCGGACGGATTCGCAATTCTGGCGCGGGTTGTGTCTTGAGAATCCGCCAATAGAGGGGTTGTCCTGATGAAGGTGAGCATCCTCATTCCTTCATGCAACCAGGGCGATGAGTTGAGGAAAACGGTCGCAAGCGCGCGGGCCGGAATCGCGGGGGTTCCGCATGAGATCATTGTGGCGGACGATCAATCGACGGACGGTTCCACGCGTGGCCTGCCGATGGACGTGTTGGTTCTTCACGCCCCCCGACGGGTGGGGTGCAGTGGGGCGCGGAAAATGTTGGCGCACGCCGCGACGGGCGACGTGCTTTTGTGGAGCGACCCCCACTGCCGGTATCCAGTGGGCGGGCTTGCGAAGATGGCTATATTCACAGAGCGGTTCAATGGCATCGTTCATCCGGTCATGCAGACTTCGCCGACGGGTACTCCGTGGTTTGCGGCATCGTACAGGATAGCCGAGCGCGGGTTGGCGATGAAGCGATCATTGGGCCAAGCCCACTCGGTTCATCCTGGGCTGTACGGGTCTATCTACTGCATGCGGCGGGACGTATACGACTTTCTGGGCGGCTGGCCTCAGTTGCCGGGGGTGTGGGGCGGTTCTGAACAGGCATTGACTTTGATGGCGTGGGTTTCGGGTGTTCGCACCATCGTCGTCACGGACATTGTGTGCGAGCATCACTGGTCGGCGGACAGAAAGTTTCCATTCACTGTGCCGTCGGCGGACCCGGCCAAGAACGCTCATTGCGTACATCGGGCGTTTTTCCCAACATACTATCGCTCATTCTGGCGTCCTCTTCTGCTCCGGCATCCGGTCTGGGGTGACCCTTCCATCGTTGGGGAGGTTGACAAGGAAATGAAATCGGCATGGTTCAAGCGATTCTGTGAGTTTGTGGGGGCCAAGAGGTTGTCGGACAGAACGGAAGAACAAGCATTTCGTGATCTGCTTCAATGCGACCCGCCGAAGGACGAGGAATATCAGCGCGTGCAGGAGCGCATTTCTCAGGCGAAGCAATACGTCGGGGTTCGATGGGAACGGACGGAAGCGGTGAAGTGGCTGAAAGAGAATGTTCCGGCTGCGATGCGCGGGAGAGCACTGGATGTGGGAACGCGAGACGGGTTTGTGCTCGGTCTATTGAAAGAAAATGGTGTCCGTCATTCGGACGGGATTGATATTTCGGCCCCCGCAGTCGCGGAAGCCGTGCGACGCGGGCTGAACGTGATTCAGGCGGATATGCGGGACATTCCTGTGCCGGACGCTAGTTACGATTTGGTGACTTGCCTTCATGCGCTGGAACATTGCCAGCAACCCGTGGACGCATTACGCGAGATGGGACGGGTGCTCAAACCGGGCGGATGGTTGTATGTGGTGGTGCCCCGCGAACGAATAACGCATAACCGGGCACATTACTGTTGTTTTGGGCGGATTGCCGAACTGGAATCGGCTGTGTTACAGGCGGGATTTTCCTGCAAGCCGATTTGCGGGACAGGGATTATCGGCAAGCGGCTGCGTGAAATCCGATTGGCCGTGCAGAAGGGGGCGACAGAATGAGAAACGCGATCATCCTGACCTTTCTAATGCCGCTCGTCATTCTGGCCGGATGCCGGACGTTGCCGCAGATGGGGGCGACACAGACACCGAAGGCAGACGCCACGCTTTCGACCGTTGCAGAGAGCATTGGCGAACTCAAGCAGGACGTGAAACAGGTTCAGGTCGCGGTATCGATGCAGACGCAGAACTTTCAACTGGACGAACAGCGGGCGAAGGTCGAGGAGAAGAAAAACCGGAACCTGATGCGGCTTGGGATTGCGGGCGTATGCGTGTCGATTGGGATGATTCTCCTGGCTCTCTGCACCCCGTCTTTTGCAACAGGAACCACAAGGGCCATGCTCGTCATTGTGGGGGCTTGCCTTGTCTGCGCCCCCGTGGTGTTACTGGTGTGGCCGTGGTAGCTGAACTATGGACATGACGCACGACGAAATGAAAACCGTGATGGTTCCGATGAGCGATTACGTCGGCATCGTGGCGCGCGAGGCGGCGCGGATCGCTCTGGCAGAGCACGCAAAGTCGTGCGAGGTCAGGAAGATCGCTGAAAAGGCGAGTGAGGAAATT
>Ga0172375_10009714_pt1 | contig 12623 bp, 14 predicted proteins | sample LakKiv1m_FD_114537 | JGI IMG/M metagenome (GOLD analysis project Ga0172375, IMG submission 114537) | Freshwater microbial communities from Kabuno Bay, South-Kivu, Congo - kab_092012_11.1m | ecosystem: Environmental > Aquatic > Freshwater > Lake | place: Democratic Republic of the Congo... | reverse complement strand
GGGGGTAGGGGGGATTTTTAATAACCGCCTAAAATCCCCCTAAATCCCCCTTTGTCAAAGGGGGACTTTAATAACGTGAGGGCTTAGCTGACTGGAGGACCGACATGCGTTTTAAGGTGAGACCATTATTATTATCTTGGGGACTGGCGGCGGCCGTCCTGATGGGAACCCTGCCGCCGGCCCCGGCCCCGGCCCTGGGGGCCGCCGCCCTGGGGCTGGAAGAAGACTTTATCCGGGTGGCCCAGCAGGTGACCCCCTCGGTGGTGAGCCTCAAGGCCATCCGGGTGGTGACCGTGAAGCCTTTCGGCCCCCCGGAAGATTTTTTCCGGGGCACTCCCTTTGAGGGCATGTTCCGGGAGTTCGGCGGCCAGCCCATCCAGCGGCGCATGGTGGGCCAGGGCTCCGGCGTCATCATCGACAGCCGGGGCTATATCCTCACCAACAACCACGTGGTGGCCGGGTCCCAGCAGCTCCAGGTGAACTTGAACGACGGCCGGACCGTCACCGGCCGGCTGGTGGGGGCCGACCCCCGCTTTGACGTGGCCCTGGTGCAGGTGCCTCTCCAGGGTCTGAAAGCCGCCCGGCTGGGGGATTCCTCCAAGATCAGGGTGGGCCAGTGGGCCATCGCCATCGGCAGCCCCTTCGGGCTGGAGAAGACCATGACCGTGGGCGTCATCAGCGCCACCGGCCGCCGGGGCCTGGGCCGGGGCACCTACGGCGACTTCATCCAGACCGACGCCTCCATCAATCCCGGCAACAGCGGCGGGCCCTTGCTGGACATCAACGGCCAGGTGATCGGCATCAACTCCATGATTTCCGCCCAGGGACAGGGCATCGGCTTCGCCATCCCCATCAACCTGGCCCGGCAGATTATCGCTCCCTGGATCAAGTGAGACGTGACCCCGGAAGAACGCACCGCCAGGCTGCAGGAGCATTTCCGCCAGGTCCAGGCCATCATCCAGACCCAGGAGATGTGGGAGCGGGTGCCGGAAGGGGCCCGGCGGTTCTCCCCGGAAAACCTCGAGGGGATAGTGAAGTTCGCCTATTTCGGGGGGTTCATCGACATGGGCGACGTGCGCCGTTTCCTGTTGGTGGACAAAAAAGACCTGCGCCCCCTGCTGACCAAGTGGTACGAGGAGGTCCGGGAACAGGGCTGCTGGCTGTGCTGAAAGTGGCTGCCTGATGCTCTCCCTGGACATCCCCGGGAATGACAATCTGGTCATCGCCGGGCACAGACCACGTCAGATATCGGTTTTCTCCTGGTGCGGGAGATTGACGCCCTCCTGGGGAAAAATCGGCGCGCAAGGGGGGGGAATGCCCATAACCTGGAAAAGAGATATAATCTCGGATCATGACCACATATGACGAAGGAGGTTTTGTGGCGATGCCATTCTGCCTTTGCTCCGGCCTCAGCCGAGGGCGGGTCCGGTTTCTGGTCACGCTTTGCCTGGCCGCGGTTTTCAGTGTCATCCTCATCACGGCCGCTTCGGCCCAGAGTCTTAAGGCGTACAAGGCCAGCGGCTCTCTGGTGTTCAAGACGGACGGCGGCAGCGTTTCCAACGCCCATGGGGCCACCATCGGCAAGATCGAGGGCGCCGCCGGGCCGGATGATCCCGCCACCATCTTCCTGGCCTCCCTGCTGTTGGGGATTATCTAACAATCCAGAGGGGTTGCCTCGCCGGGGCAGCCCTCTGGATTGTCTTTATCCTCGGCAGGGAATAAATCAGGATAAGACCCGTCTCTCATTTCAGCTTGATTCAACTTCCACGTGGGATGTATCATCCCGTCTTTGGGCAATCTTCAAAAATTTATCCAGAAATTTATGATTGATGGAAGCGTCAGGGTCGGCCAGCCCTGATTTGACCAAATAGGCATTGACAAATATTTTATTTTTTAAATAAACATAAGCTAATATTTCAGCAAACTTATTGTGCCCGTCAAGCTGATTTTTTAAAATAATTTTCCTCCCCAATAGTTTTTTAGTTAAATAATCAAGAGCTTCTTTCTTTCTTATTATGCTGACGCCTAAAAATTTTATGAGATTTCCATTGTCCAGCTTGATGGTATCTTCATTCACTATTTCGATCACTTTGGGCAAATCGTTTTTTTGATAATCCCGTGCGAGGCTTTCAGTCAGTGGCTTTGCATCTTGAATAATCGGAATATAGTCAATTTTGGGCAACGTATGGAACGTAACCTCCGCTTTAGTGATTGAAATATCCTCAGAAAATATCGGCAGCTTATCCTTAGCCCCTAGCTTTTCTTCAAGCAAACTGACAAAATTCTCGTTAATCTCATATCCTAAAGCGCGGCGGCCTAAATCCCTGGCGACTTTCACGGTAGTGCCGCTCCCCACGAAGGGGTCCAGGACCGTGTCGCCCTGAAAGGTGAACATCCGGATTAAGCGCCGGGGCAGCTCCTCGGGGAACATGGCCTCGTGCCCCACCTGCCGGGCCCCGCCGAAGCGCCAGTGCCCCGCGAAATATTCCTTCCATTCCTCTTTGGAAAGTCGGGAGGCTTCCTTGATTTCTTTGGCGACTTTTTTGCTCGGCCCCGGCTTTTTGAAAATCAGGATGAACTCGTAGTCGATCTCCACCAGGCCGTTGGGGGGAGAGGGGTAGGAGCCCATGACCGGGGCCCCGCCGGTGGTGTTCATGGTGGTCTTCTTCTGCCAGATGACGGCCCCCAGGAAGTCAAAGCCCAGGCGCTCGCATTGATGAATGATTTCGGCGTGCAGGGGAATGATTTTGTAGCGGCCGTAAACCGAGGCCCGGGCGAACTGATCCCCGATGTTGATACACAGCCGGGCCCCTTCCCGGAGGACCCGGAAACACTCCCGCCAGACCCGGTACAGATCCTTGAGGTAGTCGTGCAGGCTCTGGCCGTAGCCGATCTGGCCGGGGACGCCGTAGTCCTTGATATGCCAGTAGGGCGGCGAGGTCGCCACCAGGTCGATGCCGCCGTCCGCCACCTCGGTCATGGCCCGGCTGTCGCCGAGGATGATTCTGACAGTAAGGCTCATTTTTCCATAAGGGGTGAAAAGTTACCGAAAGTTATTATCGGGCGGCCTGTGGCCGCCAGGGTTGCTGGGTAAGACGCCCCCTGTTCCCGTAGTTCCCGTAGGGCGGGAAAGCGAAGCGCATCCCGCCTTTTGGCTAAGTGCTCGGGGGCGTCGAGTACCATTGATGGCGGGCAATGGCCGCCCTACATGGTTTTTGGACGCTAAAAGTTCTGTCGCTCTGTTTAATCGTGCGGCAGCCAGGAGTTCCAATTCATCTGGTTTCCCAACTAGGCGCAAGGTCTTTTTTGCCGGGGCATTCTGTTTAACAAAGACTTCTTCCACATTTCTCGTCACCCTCACTTGGCCAACGCCTTCAAGCCCTGGCGCAGCAGGGTTTCCAGGCTGTCGGCCCCTTTGGCCCGGGCCGCGTCCACGGCCTTTTCCGCCATGCTTTTGGAATAGCCCAGGTTGACCAGGGCGCTCAGGGCGTCCTCCCGCAGTTTCTCCCCGGGCGAGGCCGGCCGGGGCCGCCGGGCCGGGGGCAGCCGGTCCTTCAGTTCCAGGACGATGCGGGCCGCGGATTTCTTGCCGATGCCGGGAATCCCGGCCAGCCGCTGGGCGTCGCCCTGCACCAGGGCCTGGGCGAACTCCTCGGGGTTGATGCCGCTCAGGATGTTCAACGCGGTGCGGGCCCCGATGCGGGGAATGCTCACCAGTTGCAGGAAGAGGTCCTTTTCCTCCTGGGTGCTGAACCCGTAGAGCTGGAGGGAGTCCTCCTGCAGGCGGGTGTGAATCTGGAGGGCGACCGCGGCCGGCGGCTCCGGCAGGGCATAAAAGGTGGACAGGGGAATGGCGATCTGGTAGCCCACCCCTCCCACCTTCACCAGGATCTGGCCGGGAAATTTGTCCAGGAGTTCGCCTTCCAGGTAGCCGATCATGGGGACCCCTTCGGCCAACGGCTGTGAAAAAAATGACAGAGGCCCACCGCCAGGGCGTCGGCCGCGTGCTGGTTGGCCACCTGGAGCCCCAGGAGCTGCCCCACCATGAGCTGCACCTGGGCCTTGGAGGCCTGGCCGTAACCCACCACCGCTTTTTTCACCACCAGAGGGGAGTAAGAAAAGATGGGGACCGCCGATCGAGCCGCCAGCAGGAGGATCACCCCCCGCACCTGGCCCAGGGTGAAGGCGCTCCGGACATTGGTGGCCAGAAAGATGTCTTCCAGGGCGATGGCCTGGGGCTGATAGCGCCGGATCAGGTCCGACAGGCTGTCAAAAATATGACAGAGACGGAATTCCAACGCAGGCCGGGCGCCGGCCTGGATGGCCCCGGAGGCCAAGTGGAGGAGCTGATCCCCTTCCCCTTGCAGGACCCCAAAACCGGTGTGCCGGGAACCGGGGTCCACCCCCAGGATGATGGGGCTCACATCAAGGCCTCGAGGAGCTGGTCCGGGATGTCAAAGTTGGCGAAGACGTCGTTGATGTCGTCGTGCTCCTCCAACAATTCCACCAACTTGAGCACCTGGAGGGCGGGTTTTTCTTCTTCGATGCGAATGGTGGTCTGGGGGCGCAACTGCACCTCCGCCAGCAGGGGATTCAGCCCCTTGGCTTCCAGGGCTTCTTTGACTTCCAGGAAATCGGCGGGATCGGTGAGGACCTCGAATTGGCTTTCGTCGCTTTGCAGGTCTTCGGCGCCGGCCTCCAGGGCGGCTTCCAGAAGCTGGTCTTCGTCCACCCCTTCCCGGTCGAAGACGATGACCCCTTTCTTGTCAAACATCCAGGCGACGCAGCCGGGCTCCCCCAGGTTGCCGCCGTATTTGGTCATGAGATAACGGACGTCGGACACGGTGCGGTTCTTGTTATCGGTGAGGCTTTCCACCATCAGGGCCACCCCGGCCGGGCCATAGCCTTCCAGGGTCAATTCTTCCAGTGCGGCGCCGCCGCTTTCGCCGGTGCCCCGCTTGATGGCCCGGGAAATATTGTCATTGGGCATGTTTTCGGCCCGGGCCGCGGCGATGGCGACTTTGAGGCGGGGATTGCCGCTCGGGTCGCTCCCCCCCAGGCGGGCCGCCACCGTGATTTCTTTGGCCAGCTTACCGAAGATTTGTCCCCGCTTGGCGTCCGCGGCGCCTTTTTTCCGCTTGATGGTGCTCCACTTGGAATGACCAGACATCTGGACGCGCTCCTTTTTACCTTACCGGTCAGGGTGATCAAAGGCACCCGGGTCGGGGTGGGGGGCAGGGGGTCCCGCCGGGGCGCCCCGTTTATTGAGGCCCAAAAGATAAATTTCCCGGCTGGCCGGCCGGGAACCCGCCGGTTTCACCGTCCGGCAGCGGCTGAAGCTCCTTTTCAGGATGGCCGTGAGGGCGGGGGTGTCCGGCCCCTGGAAGACCTTGACCAGAAAATGGCCCCCCTGGCGGAGCAGCTGCCGGGCTAATTCCCAGGCCTGGAACGCCAACTCCAGCGACCGCTGCTGGTCCACTTGCCGCAGCCCCGTGGTTTTCGGGGCCAGATCGCTCACCACCACATCAAACACCGGGCTTAAGGCCACGATGATTCCTAAGTCTAGACTTGTAACCTCTCCCTGGACAAAGTATAGGGGTCGAGCCACTTGAATGGCCGGCGGGGTTGCATCCACCCCCACCACCAGGCCCCCGACCCCGGTGCGGGAGGCGATATATTGCAGCCATGATCCGGGGCTGCACCCCAGGTCCAGGACCCGTTGACCCTTCTGAAAGAGATGGTATTTCTCATCCACCTCTTTCAGCTTGTAGACGGCCCGGGCCACATATCCTTCGGCCCGGGCCCGGCTCCGGTAAAAGTCGGGCTCCCCAGGGCGGGGCATGCTGGTAAAATGCCTATCTTAGTAGATTAACTCATTTTCTTTTAGCATAGCTCCCCCCTTTTGGCAATGAAAATCCTCCCCATGTCAAAATTCTGACGCATTGTGGCAGCCCTGAGGAGAGATTTAAGTCCGCCGCGCCGAAGTTTTTCAGGGGATAAACACCCGGGCGCCGCCGGCGCCTCTGGGGACTGAAGCCCAGAATTATCCATGTTTCAAATAGGTTAATCGAGCACGTTTAACGTGCTTGCTTCAATCGGCAACCAGGCGTCCCAGGATTTTCCGGCAGGTTTGGGCAGGCGAACCGAGGCGCGATCCCGCTGGCACAATCATTGCTCATGAAAAGAACCAAAGCCGGGGTGAGGGGAGAGTTCGGGGCCGAAGTGATGGCGGGAACGAGAGCCGAGGGTTCAAAAAGCCGGTTGGTCCGGCGAGAGCAGGGTAATCTCGTCAGGAAGATGATGAGAACCTTAGCCGGAAGCCGGGGACTCAAGGAACCAGGCTGGCGCAAGGCCCCATGGGGGTGATGATGGGCCAGGTACTAACTCCGGAAGAAATAACGGCTTTACTTGAAGGTCTGAGGGAGGGGGGGGCCGGTCAGAATTCCGAACTCCACCCTTCGCCCCCCAGGGTGTTAACCCGAGATCAGGGTTTCCCGGAACGACGCCAAAATTCCCGATGCCAGGATTTATCCAAACCGCTGATGGCGATGACCGAGATCCGGTGGCCCCCCTGATAAAAGGACTGGCAACATGGAAGCAGAAATCACCCCGGCCGGGTTGGTGACCGAACCGACTGAGGCCCCCCAGAAAATAGCCTCCCCCCAGAGATGGGGGGGGCCGGCGGCCCCCAGGGTCATTTCGGTAACCTCCGGCAAAGGCGGGGTGGGCAAATCCAATGTCGTGGTAAACCTGGGACTGGCGCTGGCCCAGCGCGGCCTGAAGGTGCTCCTGATTGATGCTGATCTGGGGTTGGGCAATCTGGATATCCTGTTGGGTCTGACCCCGAGATACACCATTCAGGACGTTCTGTCCTTGGGGCTCGATCTCGCCGACGTCATCGTGGAAGGTCCCGGAGGCCTCAAAATCCTGCCGGCCTCTTCGGGCATTCCCGAACTGGCGATCCTAAATGAATTCGAAAAACTTTTCCTGCTCAACGAAATGGACCACTACACCGGAGATGTGGATGTGGTGCTGATTGATACCGGGGCCGGTATCTCGGAAAACGTCATATTTTTTAATATCGGCGCCCAGGACCGCATCCTGGTGGTCAACAACCAGCCCCCCGCTCTTGCCGACGCCTATGCCCTGATCAAAATTCTGGTAACCCAGCATGGTGAGAGAACCTTTAAGGTGCTGGCCAATGGTCTGGCCCACGATCGGGAAGCGGAGTCGGTTTATCTTACCCTCCTCAGGGTGACGGAGCGCTTCCTGGGACAGGGAATCACCTTGGATTATCTCGGTTTTATCCCTCACGATGACGCCGTGCCCCAAGCGGTTATGAGACAGCAGCCGATCCTGGCCCTCTATCCCCAGGCTCCGGCCAGCCGTTCTTTCGTCGTGATCGCGCAAACTCTGTGGGAATCGCCGCCGACAGCCATTGACGGCAATATCAAATTTTTCTGGCGTCGTCTCCTCTAATCTCCTTCTAGTGCGCGAAAGCGGGGAAATCATGGAAGAGCAAACCTTGGTCCAGATGAAGGTGCAACCAATCCCTGACTATGGCGTCGGCAATTTGGTTGACGGCAGTCAGGAACAAATGGTGTTGCACTATGCGCCGTTAATCAAATATATTGCCGCCCGTCTGGCTTTACGTCTGCCGTCCCATATCTCCTTGGAAGACCTCATCAGTTCCGGCATTATCGGTTTGATCGATGCGGTTCAGAAATTTGATCCCTCCAAGAACATCAATTTTAAAACCTATGCGGAATTCCGCATCAAGGGAGCAATGCTGGATGAGCTGCGGAGTCTGGACTGGATTCCTCGGTCGGTGCGCAAAAAATCCCATATCATCGAGAACGCCTACGCCCAATTACAAAAAAGTCTGGGGCGGCCGGCCGAAGCCGAAGAAGTAGCCGAGTTCTTGGGTCTGGAATTAGAAGATTTTTTCCAGCTCTTGGATGAAACCAAGACGGTTTCTGTGGTGGCTCTGGAAGAAGCCTGGAAAAACCATGATAGACGTGGGGGTTATCTCGAGTACGAGGTCCTGGAAACCATTCAGGATGAAAATGCCCAAGACTCCCTTCTGGACGTCCATTTTTTCGAACTCCAAGAAATCATGGTCCAGGCCATCGGGGCCTTGCCTGACAAAGAAAAGTTATTGATATCATTATATTATTACGAAGAACTCACCATGAAGGAGATCGGTCAGATCATGGGTTATACCGAGTCCCGGATCTCCCAGTTGCATACCCAGGCCATGTATCGCCTGAAGCATAACCTCCGGGAATTCTCCGAGGATGTTTAACCCAAACCGGCGATACGGCTATAACCCCGAGGTCTTACCGGTTGGGTTCCTGAGCCTCCCCGGGAGGCGCCGGCGCCCATCCGACCGGCCGGCCATGGTTTGGCCGGCCATACAAGGAGAATGATCGTGTCCCTCTTGTCCTATGTAGTTTTCTCCTTGGCAGGGTTGTTAGGCGGGTTGGTGTTGTTGGTGATTTTCAGCTTGCTGACCATGGCCCAAAAGGGAGACAAGTATCAGGATCAACTGGAATTTGCCTTGCGCCAGAGACAGAATTCGGCCCCTTCTCTGGTTAACCCGGCCAAGTCCGAAGACCTCGGTTCGCCTGCCATTTCGGACCCCGGTCAGGTTGACGTCCCCCAACCCCGGATGCTCATCAGCCGATAAGTCGGCCAAGATCCCGGCTGGCGCCCCTATTCCCGGATTTTGTTTAACCCGCCAGGAGGCAGGATTACGGTGGGGTGAACCTGAATCACCTCCGGCGCGGTTCTTCCTTCTCCTCATTGCATAGACGACCGTTTTCCTCTAAACTGCCTCCTATCATACCCTGGTTCACAATTTTCCCGTAGACTTAGGGACCCTTATGTGGATGGAGAGACTTCAAAGACGGCTGCAGGCGGCCCGGGGGGAATTGCCCGCGGACCTGGTGCTTACCGGCGGGCGGCTGGCCAATGTGTATACCGGTGAATGGCAGGAAACCGAGGTGGCCTTGTTCGATGGGATCATCGTCGGTCTGGGGGATTATCCCGGTCCCAGGCTGAGCGTGGCGGGATGCTCTATCCTCCCGGGTTTCATCGACGGCCACCTCCATTTGGAGAGCAGCATGCTGACTCCCCGGGAACTGGCCCGGGCCCTGTTGCCCCTGGGCACGACCACAGTCGTGGCCGACCCCCATGAGATCGCCAACGTCTGGGGCGCCAGGGGTCTGGATTTTGTGCTGAGCGCCAGTGAAGGTCTCCCGGTGGATTTTTTCTTTATGCTGCCTTCCTGTGTGCCGGCTTCTCCCCTGGAATCCTCCAGGGCCTGCCTGGAGGCCGCAGATTTGGCCCCCTACCGAAACCACCCCCGGGTCCTGGGTCTGGCGGAGGTGATGAATTTTCCCGGGCTGGTGGCCGGCGACCCGGGACTCCTGGCCAAGCTGGCGCTTTTCCCGGAGGGTCCGGTGGATGGCCACGCCCCGCTGCTTTCCGGGAAAGCCCTCAACGCTTACCGTTTGACCGGCATCGGCTCCGACCATGAGTGCACCCGCCTGGCGGAGGCCCGGGAAAAGCTGGCCTTGGGGTTTTATGTGATGCTCCGGGAGGGCAGTCTGGCCAAAAACCTGGCCGATCTTCTGCCGGCCGTAAATCCTGCCGGCCTGCGCCGCACCATGCTGGTGTCCGACGACGTTCACCCCGAGGACCTGGCCGCCGCCGGCCATCTCAACCATGTCCTCCGCCTGGCGGTATCCCTGGGGCTTTCACCCTTAAGCGCGGTGACCATGGCGACCCTCAACCCGGCGGAATATTTCCGCCTCCGGGACCGGGGGGCGGTGGCGCCGGGACTGGCCGCCGATCTGGTGGTGGTGGAGGATATCAGGGAGTTCCGCATTGACAAGGTTCTGAAAAACGGCAGATTGCTGGTAGACCAGGGCAGGCTGCTGGTGGCGCCGGAGGTCCCCCCTGAGCCGGCTCCGGCCCCGGCCATGCACGTGAAAGATTTGAGCCTGGAGTCCTTCTCCCCCCCGGCGGCCGGGCGGGTGGTCAAGGTCATCGGCCTGATTCCCGGCCAGCTCCTCACCGAAAAGCGCCTCTTGCCGGCGCCCGTCCGTAATGGCCGACTGGCGACGGCCCCTTCCCAGGACCTCCTGAAACTGGCGGTGGTGGAACGGCATCACGGCGGCGGCAACCTGGGCCTGGGTCTGGTCCAGGGGTTCGGCTTGCCCCAGGGCGCCCTGGCCTCCTCCGTGGCCCATGATTCCCACAATATCGTGGTGGCGGGGGCCGATGAGGCGGACATGCTCCAGGCGGTGCGCCACCTGGCGGACCTGGGGGGCGGCATGGCGGTGGTGGCCGGCGGCCGGGTGTTGGCCGACCTGGCCCTGCCCATCGCTGGGTTGATCAGCCCTTTGCCCCTGGAACAGGTGGCCTCCGCCTACAGCCGCCTGAAAAAAGCCTACTACGATCTGGGGGGGACCTTGCCAGATCCCTTCATGGCATTGTCTTTTCTGGCCCTGCCGGTCATACCGGCCTTGAAACTGACGGACCTGGGCCTGGTGGACGTGGACCGCTTCCAGATCGTGCCCTTGTTCGAAGAGGATTGACGGAGCAGCTCCTCATGGGCCTTTGCCCCACCCGCAAAAGATGAAAAGAGTTGTGGGCGGGCATTGCCCGCCATTTGCACTGATTTATGGTGCGTAGGACGCACGAGGAACTTTTACCGTGAACCGGGTCAGGGGGCATGGATGGGTCAGTTGACTAACCTAATTTGATTCACGCAGTTATTCATCAGCCTATGGCCGACCCGTAAGACATAAACATATCGGTGGCACAGGCGTCTCGCCTGGGCATCGACCGCCGGGGTCGTCCTGGGCGCCAGGCATGGCGGCCACAGGCCACCCTGATAATACTTGACCACTCCTCTCTAACCACTGTCTCCAAGGAGGTCGCATGAGTCTTATCCTAACGGGGTCCGAGGTAACGCAGGTGCTGGACATGGACCTGGCCCTGGCTGCCGTGGAGGAGGTCTTTCAGGCCTACGGCGAGGGACGGGTGAATATGCCCCCCAAAGCCTATCTGACCCTGGCCCACGGGGACTTCCGGGCCATGTACGGCGAAATCTTCCTGGCCCGGGACCATATCTGCGGGTTGAAGTGGGTCAATGTCCATCCCGGAAACCCCGCCAAAGGCTTGTTGACGGTGATGGCCAAGATCCTCCTGAATGACCCGGACACGGGCCTGGAGTTCGCCGACCTGGACGGCACCCAAATTACCAATTACCGCACCGGGGCCGCAAGCGGGGTGGCCGCCAGGTACATGGCCCGGCCCGACGCCGCCCGCCTGGGGCTGATCGGCGCCGGGGCCCAGGCCCGCACCCAGGTGGCGGCCCTTTTAAAAGTGCGGCCTATCCGGGAAATCGTGGTGTTCGACCAGCGCCCGGAGCAATCCCAGGCGTTGGCGGTCGAAATTGCCTCGGCCTACAGGGTGAAAATCCGGGTCACCTCCGACGCCGCCGAGGCGGTGGCCGGGCAGGACATCGTGGTGACCACTACCCCCAGCCGGGCTCCCGTGGTGATGCGGGAATGGGTGGCGCCGGGGACCCACATCAATGCCATCGGCGCGGACGCCGCCGGCAAACAGGAATTGGACCCGGCGATTCTCACCGCCGCCCGGGTGGCGGTGGACGATTGGGCCCAGGCGTCCCACTCCGGGGAGATCAATGTGCCCCTGGCCCAAGGCCGGCTGACCCCGGAACAAATCTATGGCTCTCTGGGGGACATCGTGGTCGGGAAAAAGCCGGGGCGGGAGGCCCCCGAAGAGATCACCGTGTTTGACTCCACCGGTCTGATCATTCAGGACCTGGGTCTGGGGCTGGCGGTTTACCGACGGGCCCGGGAGCGCGGCCTGGGGGAGATGAAGGATTTTTTAAAGTGATTTGAGGGAAGGGCGCTCCCGACAGAAAATCTTGTATTCTTTAGAGCAATCGCGCCCGAGCCTATCGGCCCACGCGCAAAGCCTGGCAAAACCCGGAGAGAGCCTCTCAGGCGCCAGGAACGGCGCCACAGGCCGGCCTATAATAACTGGTTTTTGAAGGTGGAGGCCCGGGTTGCCGCATAATCTCAGTTCATCCACCCTATTATCGTAGGACATATTTTCTCTCAAGGAGGCAATATATGTTTTTCCTTAAACGCACGACATGCTTTCTCTTAATTTTAGGGGGGTTTATCTTCAGTTTATCCTTACCTTTAAAAGGATTTTGTGAGAATTGGGTGCATATTTATAGTGATGGCCATTCAAATGATTATTATTATAATAAAGCTAATATTGATATCGACTATACGGTTAATATAATAAAAGTTTTAATAAAAATAGACACTCACTATAAAGTAGGTGATAAACAATTAACTGATAAAAAATTAATTTTATTATATATAAACTACAATGACAATACATTTTTAATTAATAAATCTGAATTATATTATCCAGACGGTAAAGTTAAAAAGTATAGTAGTCATTACCCAAGATGGGCTAAAATAGAACGCGGAACTAATGTTGATGTTATTTCATTTAAATTAGGCGAGCTATATGATATGCATAGCCGATAAAAGGAAAACAAAATTAAT
>Ga0172375_10009712_pt1 | contig 12625 bp, 11 predicted proteins | sample LakKiv1m_FD_114537 | JGI IMG/M metagenome (GOLD analysis project Ga0172375, IMG submission 114537) | Freshwater microbial communities from Kabuno Bay, South-Kivu, Congo - kab_092012_11.1m | ecosystem: Environmental > Aquatic > Freshwater > Lake | place: Democratic Republic of the Congo... | reverse complement strand
CTACCCTTACGGTTCTTGAAATGAGGGGGATAGTGAAGGATTTTGGGGAGAAGGTATATGGGATAGCGTAATTCGTAATTCGTAATTCGTAAATCGTAAATCGTAAGCCGAATGACGAATAACTGTATATGAAACTAATCATCGTTGAATCACCCACCAAAGCGCGGACACTCTCACGGTTTTTAGGGAGTGACTACCGCATAGAGGCATCCATGGGTCACGTGCGGGACCTTCCGAAAAGCGTCCTAGGAGTGGATGTGGAGCATGAGTTTAGCCCCGCATACATTATCCCGCGCGACAAAGCCAAGCAGGTCAAAGTTTTAAAAGATGCGGCGAAACGTTCCGATGAAGTCATTTTGGCTACCGATCCTGATCGTGAAGGAGAGGCAATCGCGTTTCATATCGCCGAACTTCTGAAGGCAGAGCGTACGAAAAAAACGAAAATGCCCAACCACAAGCAGTCCCAGAAATCATCCGGGTTCCGACGCATTGTCTTCCATGAGATTACGGAGCATGCGATCAAAGAGGCGCTTTTACATCCTCGTGAACTTGATTTGCAATTAGTTGACGCGCAACAAGCCAGGCGCGTACTTGATCGGTTGGTCGGATATAAACTGTCCCCGCTTTTATGGAAAAAATTATCGAAGCGGTGGCTCTCTGCAGGCCGGGTCCAGTCGGTGGCCGTCCGGCTTATTGTCGAACGCGAGCGGGAAATCCAGAAATTTGCATCAAAAGAATACTGGACCATTGAGGGTCAGTTTGCCTCAGGCGACGCGTCATCCCTTACTGCCGCGCTTGTCTCCAAAGACGGAGTGAAATATGAAAAAAGCCTGGTTTTTCATCTTTTTGACGGTACGTACAGGACAACAACGTCAACCGTTGAACAGAAACAAGCGGCAATAGATATCATAAATGACCTCAAAGATCCGTTTACGGTGAGTGCGGTCGATAAAAAAGAAACCAAAAGGAGTCCAGTAGCGCCGTATACCACAAGCACGCTTCAGCAGGACGCGGGGAGACGTTTGTATTTTTCTTCCAAAAAGACAATGCAGCTTGCACAACGGCTGTATGAAGAGGGATACATTACCTATCACCGTACCGATAGCGTCAACCTCTCGGAGAAATTTATCGAGGAGGCGCGTTCGTTTGTGCAGCGTGAATTTGGCGATCAGTATCTCCCCGTGAGTCCCCGCCGGTACAAAACCAAATCAAAAGTCGCTCAGGAAGCACATGAGGCGATCCGGCCGACGGTGATAGAGCAGCGGGCCGAGAGTATAGAGGACGCAGAATTCAACCGCGATCATCTCCGGCTCTATGATTTGATTTGGAAACGGGCGGTCGCGTGTCAGATGGCTGAGGCGGTCTTTGATTCCACGACGATCGATGTCACGGGTGGTAACGGCTACCTTTTTGAGACATCGGGATCCATTATCAAATTTGACGGGTTTTTGAAAGTCACCGGAAGGGATGCGGAAGAGACAATCATACCCTTGGTGCAACAGGGTCAACAGATAACGCTCATGAGTAACACGCCAACCCAGCATTTTACGTCACCGCCTCCCCGGTATACCGAGGCGAGTTTAATTAAAACGCTTGAAGAAAAAGGTATAGGGAGACCCAGCACGTATGCTCCCATCCTTTCGACCATTGTGGAGCGGCAGTACGTCAATCGTGATGAGAAAAAGCTCATTCCGACGGAGCTCGGGTTTGCGGTCACGGACTTTTTGGTTCAATATTTTCCCAATATCTTAGATTTGCCGTTTACGGCACACCTCGAGGATGACCTGGACGCCATAGCCAACGGCGAGAAACAGTGGGTGCCGGTGATTTCTGAATTTTATGCCCCCTTTAGCGAAAGTCTTGAGCGAACCTATGCCGAAGCGGAAAAGGTGAAGCTGACCGAGGAGAAAATCGATGAGAAATGCCCGAATTGCGGGCATGATCTCGTCATCCGGACCGGAAGATTCGGGAAATTTGTCGCGTGCACCAATTTTCCGGAGTGTACCTATACCAGACAGTATGGCGAGAAAGTGGATATTCAATGCCCCCGTTGCCATGGAGACATCGTGGTCAAAAAAAGCCGCCGCGGCAAAAAGTTCTACGGATGCAGTAATTATCCGACATGCACCTTCGCGGCATGGAAAAAAGAAGACATTAAATAAGTTCATAAAGTTTATAAAGTAAAAAGTTCGTAAAGTAAAAAATCATAAAGCAATTACTTTATAACATTAAAAACTTTCAACTTTTCAACTTGCGTGATATGATCATGCCATGGATGATCGGAAAAAGACAATCGCAGCGCTCACCATCATTGTCGGTGTCATCGTCCTTGTCATTGTCATCATTGGCGTCCTTGTGTCCGGGAAAAAGATAGTTTCGCCCGTGCCGGATGAGGGAGCAATTAGGGTAATATTTATTAGCCCGACACCTGTTCCAATTATTACTGAAGAGGTAACTCCCTCGGCAACCGTCAAACCAACAAAGTCATCGCAACCTACCACTAAGCCCACTGCAAAACCTACGACTTCTCCTACCGTTATGCCCACGGGGAGTACTGCTACGCCAACTGTTACACCGACACCAAAGCCTAGCGAAACGCCCACTCCCTAAAGACAATGCATACGTTATCTGCCCTTGATCTCAATTTGTTCCTCGCGATAAATCACTTGTATCACTCATTTCTTTTGGACTGGCTTGCATTATTTTTTTCGGGCGTTGGAAGTGCGGGATTTGTGTGGCTCGGTTTGGGATTTTTGTTGTTTTTGAAAGAAGAAAAAAAGGATTATCGATTTTTTTTGCCGATGGTTATTAGCGTTGGAACATGTTGGGTACTGGTTGAGGCAATACTCAAATATCTTTTTGGTAGGCAAAGGCCCAATGCAGATATGGGGGCAATTATCGTAGGTGATGGTGCCTCCTGGTTTTCATTTCCATCCGGTCATGCCGCAATTTCGTGGGCAATGGCCATCGTGTTATCGCACTATGAACCGAAACTGCGATACGTGTGGTACACGTTAGCAGGCATCATTTCCATAAGTCGAATATATCTTGGGGTACATTATCCTACCGATGTTATTGCTGGTGCTTTTATAGGAATTCTCATCGGAAAAGGATCGCTATATTTTCTGAAAAGAAAGAAACACGTCAAAATTTCCTCATCTCGTAGGCGGAAACGTTAATACGAAATTTTATATATTTTCACCCCGTGATTTATGTACACTAACGTATACATATCGGGATGTAACGCAATATCTTGTTGTACTGTGTCATTTGCGGCTATAAGAGATTTGTTGCCGATATAGGCATATGATGCTTTTTTTGTGTTTAGTAAGATGTGATCCATGTCAATGGGATTGGTGTGATAGAGAGTTATTTGCCTATTTGCTATAGCGGGTATCCAGATGCCAGCGTCGTTGTAGTTATTAAAGATTCTATCGTAAGGCGTTGTGTGTCGGGTAAGCCAATCCAGCGCCCGGAGATCTTCTCTCGTGATGACACACAACTTGCTTGAAGTAAACCGCCGGAAATTATTTTGCATGACAGGAAAAAAATATATCGTAAGAACGACGATAGTCAGGCTATACAGGATATTAGGCTTGATAAGCGATTTGGATACGAAGTGTTTATACATCCAGTTAACGAGAGAAGATAAAGCAGTAGCAATAATAAATACTGCCGGGATGATAAGAAGGAGAGATATCCGTTTGGGATAGAGGATAGATGACAAAGGCAGAATCCAATACTGGGAGTTAATAATGAGGATATAGATTCCGATTACATAGGTAAGATACGGTAGTGCTCGTTTTCTATACGTTACTATAACGATAACAAACGATATGAGAAGTAATGTAAAAAACGGGATTCCAAAAACATGAGCGATAAATTGGGTAGTTCCGAAAATCGGCGTTGGGCGTATCGTTCCAGCCCACTCCATGAGTTCCTGGTGATGGTATCCTACGACCACTTGTCTGGCTTTCTCTGACAATGAAAATGGGTGCGTCAGGAAGTAAGTGACGCTAGGAAGCAATAGTATAAGACAATATAGTATGATTTTAATCCTTTTGCGCGGAACGTTTACCCACAACCGAAATTTAGGCCAAAGGATGGGAAGTAAAAAAAGCACGATGTACACAAATCCAATTGGCAGCATGTAATGAATAAGAAATGCCGTATAAAACGCTATGACGACAAAGACAGGAGACTGGATTTCGTTCCTTGTTAGAAAATAGATGCAGGTTATTATCAGAAATGCCAACGACAGCACGGTGGGATTAGCGCCCCATTCAATAATGTCATTGGGAGTGAGACTTACCCATGTGATACACACCGTTACGATGGCGCTTTGAAGAAAAGAAAACCGTGTACGAGCTAAGGTATAGAGCGATGCGCTATAAAACCAATACGTAAAAACAACTAACCACAAAGCATTGGTGTAGACCGGTACTTTATTAAGTATCATCATAGAAGCGATCAGTGTAGGAAATCCTATTGGATAAAGGCCGAATTGGTTAAGCGGAACTAATGGAGCAAGAGTGGTTGGAAAGCCGTTTCGAAGATAAATAACTTTAGCTAAATACGCATGCATGCTCATGTCCTGTCCGTTCGGAGCGATATTATGAAAAAGAATATATACGCCAGGTATGGCTACAATCAGAAACCATAAAACAAGAAGACCGTTTTTTATTAATCCGTTTTGGGTGAAGCGAAGCGTTCGTCTTTTTTTATACGCATAAACGAAGAACCCAACGATAGAAGTAATTAATGAAAGATAGATGAATACATTTAGTGGAATAGGTATATATGTAAGCCACCAAAAGCCTATGATCCAGTAACTCAGTGAAATACTTATAAAAAGCGGAACTTTTTCTATACCAGGAAGAGAGCGAAAGAAATTTTTATTCCAAAGAAGTAAAGAACCCGGGAAAAGGAAAAATAAAATCGTAGCGAATATCCCGATCATACGATGACGAATACCCAATAAAGCAATGCGATGACGATCCGATAGATACCAAATCCGGTAAATGATACTTGTGATACGTACGTGATAAATGCCTTAACGACAATAACTGCTGTTATCCAGGCGATAACGAATCCAAGCGCCAAAAGTCCGTATTCGTTTATCGAAAACGATGAGGAACTTTGGAGCAAATCCAATCCGGTTGCCGCAACCATCGTAGGGACAGCAAGAAGGAAAGAAAATTCAATAGCTTCTTTACGAGACAGTCCTGTCAACATTCCTCCTACGATAGTAGCTCCTGATCGCGAAACTCCCGGTATCATAGATAACGATTGAAATACTCCTATGCTAAGAAGTTTTGGGGCCGGTGAATTTTGAATTGATGTTGATTCTTTGGGGGGATGTTTGCGAAAGAACCATTCGAGGAGTATGAGAATCGCTCCAATACTGGCAAGGGTTATGACGACAACGATGTCATTTGATAAAAGATACGTTTTTACGACTTTATAGAGTAACAAGCCGAATATGCCGGTTGGTAGAAATGCAATGCATATATTTTTTATGAGTTTACTATTTTTTATCACACGGTTTAGATATAAAGACACAACAGCCATGATTGCCCCAAGCTGAATGAAAATCTCAAAACTTTTGACAAAGTTGGAGGCCGGTATGTGAAGGAGCTTGGATGCAAGAATCAGGTGTCCTGTTGATGAAATCGGAAGGAATTCCGTAATCCCCTCGATTATTGCAAGGATGATCACATGAAATATACTCATGACGTTTATCATACCAGATTGATATAATGAAGGCCTATGCTAAAAATGAATGCCAAAGAGCTCCGAACGAGTGAGGTAGATCCAAAGATTGCCCAATCGATTCCGAAACATCCGATCACGATTATTCTCGATAATGTGCTCGACACCTATAACGTGGGATCGGTATTTAGGTTGGCAGATGCGATTGCCGCCCAAAAAGTGATCCTGTGTGGGGCAACATTGACACCGCCGAATTCACGGATCAAGAAAGCGTCCATCAACACAACGGGCTGGGTAAATTGGGAATATATGAAAAGCGCCAAAGAGGCGATAGAAGAGCTTAAATCCAAGCAACCGGACACAAAAATTATTGCCGTCGAACAGGACCCAAGAAGCCGCCCCTATGACGGAGTCCGGTATGAATTGCCGCTCGCGATCGTCGTTGGCAATGAGACGACCGGCGTTTCCAAGGACGTGCTCGATATGGCAGACCTCATTGTCGAACTTCCCATGTGGGGGATAAATAAATCCTTAAACGTCATGGTGTCACTCGGAATTGTGTTGTATGAGGTTATGGAGAAATCTCCCTCTTTAAAGGAATGATCATTTTTGACACCGAATGCTTGCAATCACACCTTTGTATATATCGTCATTTGCTTTCTCGCGTTCGGTAATGAGCTCGATTTGATATAGCGCTTTTTCACCCGCGCAATAAAAGGTGGCACTGTAACTTTTGTAAGGCAGATCACCCTCGACACATGTCCCATACTGGAGACGATTGTTGACCCAGGCGGTAACATAGACCACTTTGAGTCCTTCATTATTCATCTGTTCTATCTGGGGTTTCAACTGGTCGTCGCAGCGGATCCTATCCGACAGTATCCCAGGGTAGGGAGAACGGGCCTCGTCGAATAATCCGCTCATTTGCATGGTTCGCACTTTGGTGAGTGTTGCTGCATCGGCGGAAGTTATGCCTGAATGTTTTTCTACGCGGATTGTATAGGAAGGAGCTTGTAGTAATGCACGGTACGTATTTTTCGAGAGCTCGTAGATGTCTGTTTCTTTCCATTGGTCTATCCCGGTTACCGAGATGCAGGTAAGTTTTTTACACAAAGGAGCGTAGCGTTGCCAGGCGAGAAATCCCATCATGGTTACGATCATACCGACCAATACATAGATAACGGGAGCGGTAGTTTTGTTATACTTGATCGGAGTATGGCGTATATATGGCATAGCAGTCGATGGATGAGATGGGCAATGCCTTTGTTGTTCGGCGTGCTTGTTGCTGGTTGTGTCTCCCTAGTCTCACGTTTCAGTGTATCAAATACGATGCCGGTATGTAAAAATTGTAACGTCATTATTATTTCACTTGATACGGTGGGGGCTCCCCATTTGCCGTGTTACGGATATATACGCAATACCGCCTCAAATTTATGTTCGTTTGCCAAACAAAACATTCTGTTTCAGAATGCCTTCGTGAATTCGACCTGGACGCTGCCAAGTGATGTTTCTTTGTTTACCTCACTCTATCCAACAACCCACGGCATACGGGATTATACCGATTACACGATGCGGCTTTCGCCCAGCCTACCCTTTTTGCCGGAAATTTTACAAAAGGCTGGATATTATACGATATTTGGCATCCCGGGTAATGACAGGGCGTTTCCGATTGATGACGTATATTATCGGGGAATTTCAAAGGTCATCCCACACACGCCGGGACCGGACGAAGATTTGGATAGTGCGCTCGCCGCATTTAAAGATAGCGTATTATCCGGTCGTAAAACGTTTATGTTCCTCCATTCGTATCAGGCGCACGGGCCCTATATTCCCAAAAATCCCAAAAAGATGTTTACCGACGATATGTTCCCGCATATCCCGACGACGTGGCCGGATATTTATGGAGAGTTTTCGGAGGATTTTTATCGGTATCTTCTCGATGAATTAGTCAAGACGGTGGATAAGCCAAATGCGGTCATCGATCGGGCTTTTTATGAAAAATTGGCTCATGCCCCCACGCTTTTTGCGGCGGAAAAAATTGCGAGCACGAAGGAAACTGAGCTGGAATCCTACTTCACCGAATATTATTATTTTGCCAAAATCAAGCGTTCTGATCCCGCCCAGGTCGAATATGTCAAAGCTCTGTATGACCAGAAAATATTTGAGCTTGATGAGTGGATAGGGAAGCGCCTTCTTCCGCTTTTGGATGACCCGAAAATCCGCGACAATACGATTGTTATTTTTACGTCTGAACACGGAGAAGAATTCATGGAACACGGCCGCATGACGCATGTAACGCTATATGACTCCAATGTGAAAGTTCCGCTTATTATGAAAATTCCGGGATATGGACCCGTATCGGTAAACACTCCGGTCCAGGGGGTGGATATCATGCCGACCATACTCGGATTAGTCGGTCTATCGATGCGGCCCTATCGGTTACAGGGAGCGAATTTAGGGCCGCTTATTGCCGGTGGAGCGTTCGGGGATCGACTCGTTGTCGTAGACGGGTATACGGATAAAACCGTACGGACGAACAAGTGGAAATTATTTTTGAAACGCATTGACAACACCCTTGTGCCGTATGAGTTATATGATGTCGTTGCCGATCCTTCGGAATCAACAAATATGTTGGCGTCGGAGATAGGAATTATGAAAGAATTGCTACGGAAGACCGTGCGGTATGAAGCGCTCTGGAGTCGACTGATCCGGCATTAGCAATATACACCCCTCTCATTTTGCAGTACTGCTTTCCGTGGCAATGAATGATTTGCCATCAATACCGGAAAGTGGCGTGATACCAAACAAGTCAAGAAGCGAAGGAAGTACGTCTATGATGCTAATAGAACGAACTGTGCCTACAATCCCTGTTTTTGCTGCGGTTTTTTACGGTGTGTGCTAATTATTCGTTCGTTTATCCCGGTCTTTTTCGTTGATCCACTCCGGGAATGACGGTGACAGCGGTGGATAAACGGGTTGACGGCGTAGTGTCTCATGGATAAGTGCCGTCAGACGGGAGACGGTTGGCTCCTCCCAAGAGGCCACACTGTTTAATTCCCCCGGATCGCGTGGTAGATCATATAATGCATGGTACAAGCCCTGAGGGTATTGTGCCTCGATTAGCCGCCATCGATTCGTTTGGATGCTGTACATGAGAAACGGGAGCGTAGTATGGCTGAGAACGAAGGTATTTTTTGTCGCGTTGGGTCGGCCTAGCAGTTCTCCAACCAGACTTATACCGGCAAGCTCCTTCGGAATTCCAATTCCGACAAGGTCAAGTATGGTGGGGAACAAATCGATATTTTGTGTCAATGCATCGGTAATTCTCGCTGGAACTCCCGGAATGCGGATAAATAACGGAACATGCACTTCATCCTGCGATATGCCGTTTATATGGCCTATGACTCCGTGTTCTCCTAGAAGTTGTCCGTGGTCGGATGTAACGATAACAATGGTCTGATCATCGAGGCCATTCTTTTTGATATAGTCAAATATTTTGATGATGGAAAGATCCATTGTGCGTATGGATTCGTCATACATGTGGCGGTAGAGGGGAGCTATCTTGGTCGGATCAGGCTGTGTCACAACGGTCTCTACGAGGTTTTTATATATTTCATCCCGTATATTTTGGGGGAGACGGAGGAACATCTCATGCGCCTGCTCGCGGGTTTTGGTTTGGTCAAGCTCTTGGATCCATGATTCCGCCTGAGAGACAGTTGTGGCGACCCTGCTGTTTTGTTGGGTAAAAACGAAATAATTGCGCATTAATTGTTCTGTCAGGTCCGTAAACAGATTTATCGAAGGAATCTTGGGCACTCGATACGAAGGATCCAAAGGAAAGCTTTTGGGGATATCGAGTATGTTATCCACATAATCATGTACGTGGTGGGTATGGAAATAGGCAAAAGCGCTTTTGCCAAGTTGGTTGTCGTGTTTGACCGCGTCGATTGCGCTAAACCAGCTTTGCATCGTTTTATCAACGAATGAACCGGGGGTGAGCCGTATGGTTTGAAATTCGCGATCGTATCCGAGCTCGATACCTATGTTTGGCTCATCGTTTGATATAAATTGCGTTGTATATCCATGTTGGGCAAGAATCCGGGGAATGGTCTGAACCTTGGGGTTTAGGGTGTTGGCAATCGGATCGATCATGCCGTGACTTGGAGGATACAGGGATGTGAGTATCGACATATTGCTCGGGCGCGTCCAGGTGGAATTGGCATACGCTTGGGAAAACGTGACTGCTCCTGATGCGAACGTACATAAGTATGGGGCCGTATTTATTTTATAACCCAGGCAGGGAAGTTCACTGGCTCGGAGACTGTCAATAACGATAAGAATGACATTGCAGCCTCGGCATACGGCAGAATATTTGAGCCCGTGATGTCTATACCAGTAAAAGGCTCCGCATCCTACCAGGAGTAAACAAGTAATCGTTCTGAGCCATTTCCGGTTTCCCATACTGCTATTACTAATAGTAATCCTTTTTAGGATGGGTATAGTATAGTGAGATAGTATATGAGAAAAAAACAGATAAAACTATGTATATTTTCTATCATTGCCTCTTGCATTTTAGTAGGGCTTATCTATCGGCATTATCGTTGGATTATAACGAGCTATCTGCGCGCAGAGGTCGTTTTTTTACATAAGGATCTCTATTTGTTCCCAAAAATTGATGAACTTCTACATTATTATGAACTTAAACCCGGCGAAGTAGAAACGGATAGCAGTGTGTGGCTTGGGCAGACTGTGACATACACGACCAACGACGACGGGCTAAACGCAGAAACATCCTATCCTGTCCAAAAGGGTCCGCATACCGTTCGTATTGCTGCTATCGGGGACTCCTTTACGTTTGGGCAGTATGTAAACACCCCGGATAGTTACCCTTCACGGCTAGAAGATCTATTGGCCCGTAACGGCTGTAAGGGCACTACGTACGAGGTGCTGAATTTGGGTGTCAGTGGATACGATATCGCCTATACCATCCACCATTTTATGCACAAAGGGCGAAAATACACTCCGGATCTCGTCATATGGCTTATGAATGGTCATAATTTTTATCAAGACAATGAATATACGTTGACAAGGGAACACGATATTCTCAAAAGCACCAATGCAAAGAAGCGTGCGGAATTCGAACGGCAAGGCAACTATTATTTTGCCATGGATCAGGCGCAGGAAGAACTCATGCGCATCGTTGGTAAAGAGCGCCTTTTATCCAAGCAACAGGTATATCTCGAGGAGTTTTCGCGTATGTACTCCGGACGTTTGGTGCTGGCGCTATTTGATTCCATGACTGATCCGGATATCCTGCTACTTCTTTGGGGATATCATGGACGGCGACCGAATACATGGATTGATCGGGATGTGCCGGATCTTCCCTCGCGTGGCGAGACTATCCCCGGGGGGCATCCGAACGTCAAGGGGTACCAGACTCTCGCAAATCATCTGTACCAGTACATGACAAAAAAAACACCTTATCCCGTCGTGTCAATGAAGTGACGGATATATGCTTTCGATATCGAAAAGGAGAGATGTCCGGCATGTGTATGATACACTGCCTCCATGGGATTTTTTCTACGAATCCACCGCATGGTTTTTGTTACCGCACTTCTATCCCTTGCCGGATTTGTCCTGCTTTCTAAATACGAAGACCGCGTAATGCTCCGGAATATGGATTTTGCCGTGACGGTGAAAACGCAGGAGCGGATAGATAGGTCAGCACATCTTCGACTGTCAGCAATTGTCGGTAATGTCATGGAAGGGGCGACATTTTTTGCCAGTCCGGAATTTACTGTCGTTATATGTCTTTTGATCACCGGGATTGCGTTCTATGATCGGAAAAAGAAAGGTCGATGGAATTATAAAGCCCTGTTTATTCCGCTGGCGTTAGTGTTCATTGTATGTATCGAAGTATTTGGGAAATCGATTGTCCATCACCCGTCGCCGCCATTTAGCATGATCAAACACCCGACAACCATATTTCCGGCGAATTATGTGAACGAACAGTTTTCGTACCCCTCAGGCCATACAGCGAGGGCCGTGTTTCTGGCCTTAATTTTGTTTTCAACAATACAACAATATAACAATATAACAATGAAAAAGCGGTTGTTTATTGGATTGGGGTTAGGAATATATGTAACACTTGTATCAGTCAGTCGCGTCTATCTCGGTCACCACTGGTTTTCGGACGTGGTCGCTGGGATACTACTCGGAGCGGGGGGCGCCTGTGCTCTGTTGGGAGTATTCCTACCTTGACGGCGTGGCAGACGGCGGCATATAATATGAAATACAATGAGTGACTAAGAGCTGACCATTGGCACCTGGATAGCAATATCCCGACCGAATGGTCGGGTTTTTTGTCCCTTCATCGCTTCGCTCCTCAGGGCAAGCTCTTCAAATTTGAAGGGTTTACCCTGAGCGAATTTTTTCGCGAAGGGCTCTTTGACAATCGAATGGTGATAGGATTTATCTCCGATTTAATCGGAGTAAATTGATGTAGGCAGTATTTTAGGTCAAACTAAGTATGCTCCTACGTCAATTCTTTTTTGAGAGTTTGATCCTGGCTCAGGATGAACGCTGGCGGCGTGCCTTAAGCATGCAAGTCGAACGGTTTTTTGAGTCGCAAGATTTAATTTACAGTGGCGGACGGGTGAGTATAAGTAAGGAACGTACCCTAAAGTATCCGGATAGCTCGTCGAAAGACGGGGTAATACGGTATGTGATCGTAAGATCAAAGAGCGTAACAACTCGCTTTTGGAGCGGCCTTATACCTATCAGCTAGTTGGTGGGGTAATTGCCTACCAAGGCTACGACGGGTAGGGGGTGTGAGAGCACGACCCCCCACAATGGCACTGAGACACGGGCCATACATCTACGGATGGCAGCAACTGGGAATATTCGGCAATGG
>Ga0172375_10009710_pt1 | contig 12625 bp, 14 predicted proteins | sample LakKiv1m_FD_114537 | JGI IMG/M metagenome (GOLD analysis project Ga0172375, IMG submission 114537) | Freshwater microbial communities from Kabuno Bay, South-Kivu, Congo - kab_092012_11.1m | ecosystem: Environmental > Aquatic > Freshwater > Lake | place: Democratic Republic of the Congo... | reverse complement strand
CTCTTCTTTTACCCGCTTGAGGATTTGTTCTTTGATTTCCGGGGAAATCTTAAACGCTTTTTTCATATGTTTCTAGTTTAGGAGCATATGGAGAAAGTGTCTAGGATTTGGGGTACCTTCCAATAGTCGTCTCATTGGACATCAAAATAGAATGGGTAGCGGCTTGAGACAAAGAGCGGTTTTTGATAAGATTACTGTATATGGCTGAGAATGTTTTGATTTTTATTTTCTCTATTTTTTTGGTAGTTAAGGGAGCGACCCTGGCTACAAAATACTCCGCAAAGTTTGCGGAGAATCTTAATGTATCAAAATATGTCGTCGGCTTCATTGTAGTTGCTTTCATTTCCATTCTTCCTGAAACGCTGATATCAATAAATTCAGCTATCGAGAAAATCCCTGAGTTCGGCCTTGGTACGCTATTCGGCTCGAATGTAGCTGACCTAACGCTTATCTTTGCTTTTTTGATTCTGTTTGCTAGGCGCGGGATAAGGATTAAAAGCCAGGTATTGAAAAACGTCCAGCTTTATCCGTTTTTTCTACTCTTGCCGCTTATATTTGGGCTAAATGGCTACTATTCTCGCATTGAGGGGGCGGCGCTTGTCATTGCGGGCGCGCTCTTCTATTATTTAGTCTTCAAGAACGGGGCAGGGGCTGCGCCGAATTTTAGCAAAGGGGGCGGCAAGCGCAGAAATCTTATTTTCTTGCTCTTTGGCACAGCCCTTTTGCTGGTTGGTTCACATTTTACAGTCACCTCAGCTGTGGCCATAGCCAACTCTTTAAGAATAACTCCTATCCTTATCGGCATGCTGGTCGTAGGCTTGGGGACGACTTTGCCGGAGCTATTCTATTCGCTGAAGGCAATAAAGAAAAAAGATGATGATCTAGCAATCGGCGATATTTTGGGGGCTGTCTTAGCTGACGCCACGATAGTTGTCGGTCTGCTCGCTTTCATCAGCCCTTTTTATTTCCCCGTCAAGATAATTTATATCACCGGAGCTTTCATGCTTGTGGCTTCGCTAATTCTTCTGAATTTCATGAAGACTGGGCGGGTGATCACGAAAAAAGAAGGCTATATCCTTTTAGCCTTCTGGGCTAGTTATGTAATCATAGAATTCATTGTCAGCCAGTTCCAGATATCATAATCCAAGTATATTTAGAAAATTATGGGAAAGTATTATAGGAAAGTGGTATATTTATCCCTGGCAGTATTAGGCGGCGTTTTTATTTTTATATATGGCGGATATGATGACAGCCCCGGAGCGCAGCTCTTAGGAGTCATCGTGGTGATCATTGGCATCGCTAGTTTTATAAAGAACCGGAAGAAGAGTTGACCTGAGCTATAAGGGCTAATGGACTATAAAAGATAAAGATTAAATATATGAAGAAAGTCTTCGTCAGCGGCTGTTTCGACCTGTTGCATAGCGGCCACGTGATGTTCTTGCACGAGGCGGCCGCTTTAGGGGAGCTTTACGTAGGCGTTGGTTCCGATGAGACAGTCAAGCAACTGAAAGGGCAGTATCCGATCTGCACCGCTCAAGAACGCCAGTTCATCATCAGAGCTTTACGCGATGTCCATGATTGCTTAATTAACTCGGGTAGCGGGCGGCTTGATTTTCAGGCCGAGTTGCAGCAGATTAAGCCTGATATTTTCGTCGTCAACCAAGACGGAGACACTCCCGAGAAGCGGCGCCTATGCTTAGAGCTGGGGATTGAATATCTAGTGAAAGAAAGAAAGCCTTTTGCGGATTTGCCCGCCCGGTCGACTACCGGGATAAAGGAAGAAATAAGAGATGACGTAAATATATAGATAAAGCTTGACAATATTTTTGTTTGTGTTAATATAGTAATACATTAATACAAAATATGAAGGAGTTTAAATTCAATAAAAGAACTGACAGTCTATTTGCTGCCATCTTAAGCTTAGCTTCATCTGAAGAAGCAGAGCAGTTTTTTCGTGATTTATGCACAGTTGAAGAAATAAAAGAAATGGCTGATCGTTGGGCGATTGCTAATCTAGTCAATGAGGGAGTGTCTTATCGGAAGATTGCCGCTAAATTAAAAACGAGCACAAGCACAGTTAGTCGAGTTGCCACTTGGCTTAATAACGGCCAGGGAGGCTATAGGCTGGTTATTAATAGACTGCATCATCACAATCCCGCTAAACTTAGGAGAGGATTGTCTTAATATAGTCATTTTATATGAACATAACCCCCTCCTAAGTTTAGGAGGGGGTTTTAGTATATCTGTCTAATCAGACTATATCTCTAAACCGCTTATTAGTTCTTTTAACAAAATAAATAGGAGATAATTATCATGCTAGAAAAAGATTTAAATTCGGAAATTCTACAAGGCCGCTATAATGGCAAAGAATCAGCTCCCCAGGGCCTAAAATATGCCATTATTGAAGTGACGACTAAGTGCCAGTTGGCTTGTCCTGGCTGCTATATGGTTCGGCGCGGAGCCCTAAATGGCTTGACCATGTCCTTCGAGACGGCCGTTTATATTCTTGATGCTTGTCGGGAATATCGTCAGGGGCGGGAACTGGAAACCATGGATATCTTGGGCGGGGAGCCTTTGTTATGGCCACATCTAAAAAGGTATGTGACGGAGCTTCTCACAAGAGGCATAAAGCCTTGGATTTTTACTAACATGCTGGCCACCACCCCGGAGTTAGCTGTCTGGCTTAGGGAAAGGAGCGTTAATATTACGGGGAAGCTGAATATTAATCCTGAGGATAATCATCAGCTGAATCTTCAAGCCGAGATGATCGGGCGTGATAAGAAAACAGCCAAAAAGATGATTAAGGCGATTAGTATTTTTACTGAAGCTGGATATCAAGCGCCCCTCTTTCGTTTACAGAATCTGGTCCGCAAGGATAATCTTGAACTGATACCGCAATATTACCGCTGGTGTCTGGAAAATAATATTGGGACGGACTTAGAATTAATGGGATCGGGCGAAGCAATTACTGAAGACTATTGGAAAATTGCTCCCACGCCACGGCAAGTAGCCCGTCTGATTACTAGAATTCAAGTGGTGCGCAGAGATTTTAATTTAGCGCCTGCCGAAGTCCTTATGCCCCATATATTTGGTTCCTGTCCCTTCTATGACGCGGGACTATATTTTGATGTTAATGGCGGAATCCGGGCTTGCTCTAATTCGACAATAGGCTTAGGCTTCATATTTAATCCTGACGCAGTCCGCCGCGCCTATGAATCGGAGTTGATTTGCAATCGCTTAAGCCTTAACCAGGACACGATCGGAGAACCTTGCGCAACTTGTGAAAAATGGAGCCGGTGTCGGGGCGGCTGTCGCGCCACGGTTGAGGGCTCGGGTAATTATTTAGGGGGATATAGCTTGTGCCCCGTGCCTTATTTATAAAAACAGCCAGGCTAGAAAAATCATTTTAGCCTGGCTGTATTAACATTATGTATAAGAACAATTTTAAAGAAGCCTGGCAGGAGGCAAATAAAATAGGGAAAGAGCTTCCCGATATTAAAAATATAATTTTTGATGATTGGCGCGGCTGGCGTTTCATTTTTGATACAGGAGGAATACGTTATTGTCAGCACGATTGCTCTAATTGTCGCTTGTTTAAATTATTAAATCAGGTTGATTCCAAAAGCGCCTATACTAGTCTGATTAAAGCTGAAGAAAGAGACCAGATGTTATTTGGCCAGGAGAATTTTTTAAATTGCAAATCCCTGGAGGAGTATAAAAATTGCTATATTCGCTTTATTTTAGAAAAGACTAATAATCAAAAAGAAATTCAGACGGAGTTGAGTTTATTAATGGATATGAAAATTCTCTATTCTTCAAGCGGCCGCCCAAGACTATTAGAGAGACAGTTTAAGCAGGCCGTTATTATGTCAGTATTGGCTAGTGGTGGCCGGGCGAAAGAAAAAATTATAAGGGATTACTTAGCCTCCAGAAGATTGTCTTTATTATCTTTTAATTGACAAAGGACAATTGTAATGCTATATTTCCCCATTACATAGTTCTTTAGTATAACGTTTAAAATTAAATAAAAGCCCTGATCATGAAGAAAGAATATCATAAGAAAATTCAAGAACTCCTGGAGGATGGTTGGAAAAAGAAGTTCATCAATGGACACTACATCTCCTTGCAAAAGGACGATATCCGCATCAAGGTTGCTCTGGCAACGGGCAATATTGTTTCTCAGAAAGAGATGCTAAAAAGATAGTGATAAGCTCTATAACGGGGCTTATTTTTATTAAACCCTAATAACGTTTAACCGGCCATTTTATTTGTGGTATAATATAATAATCATAAATTAATCTAAAAAACTATGGCCGCTTTAAATATTCCGTCCGGTCCGTCTCTGGGTGGTTTAGGCAGAAGCCTGTCTCGGCCGGCTCTTAACAATGCCCTGGCGACTCGAACAGCGAGCCGCCAGCCCAAGGGCGCTTTTGATAGCTTGGATATCAACAAGATCGGCAAGGGCTATTTAATGACCGAGGGTTCATATCATCGCCAATTTGGGGTAAAGAAATATTCCGGATTAAAAGGCCAGCTCATGAAGCTCAAGAAAGCAGGGAAGTTTACCACGACTAAGAACCTATCGACGGAAAATATCAAGCAGATGCACGATATGATCGCTGACCGCATCAAGAAGAAGCGGGTCGGCTCCCAAGTCTACATCAGCCGCCAGGATAAGATGGCGATCATGAAGGAATCCAAGAAGCTGGTCCGGACTAAGGACAGCCATTTTACCTGGCAGGACCGCAAAGATCTGAAAAAGACGGTGGAGACCATACAGAAGCAATATAAGGACAGGATTCTCCATCGGACAGAGGCTAATACCACCGTACCAAATGTTAACCCGGCCGCCCCAGGCTTAGATGAACCAAAGATGAAACCAGCTCCCCCTTTAGATCTGCCTATTAAAAACGAGAATCTGGCTCCTTTATCTAAGATAGTCCAACCGCCTGTTCCGCCCGTAGAGCCTGCTCCTCTCAATCAGCCGCAATAATATTAATTTTCAATAAGAAGAGTTAGCTGCCGATAACTGTCCATTGTTTTTTGTTATTAAAAATAAGTTGCCGGGCTTGTACAGAAATGTTATAATTATCAAGCTATTAATTAAATATCTTTCAATATGTCAACGAAAATTAAATTCTTAATCTCCTTGTTTATATTTTTTGTTTGTCTGACACCCTTGATTGCTGGGGCAGCCGCCCTGTATTATCCCGGCCAGACATTACAACCGGCTTGCGCTCCGGGAACCTTGAACTGCACGGTCACGCCGCCGGCTGCTTCCGGCGCTAATAGCGATATTACGGCGCTTAATGGCTTGACAGTCAATGACCTAAACGGAACGCTGAGCTTCATTAAAGGCGGCACCGGCCTGACGACTATCGGGGCCGGCGAATTACTTTATGCCCTGAGCGCTAACTCTCTCGCCCCCCTTTCTCTAAATGCCGATTTAGTGATTAATTCCGGGGCGCTGGCCGTTGATGATTCGAACCTATCTCTCGTCGCCAGCCGTCACCTTAAAATTATATGAAACGGTAAGCGTTGACTTAGATAAGGATAAAATCAACGATCTCCAGATCAAGTTTGCTAATATTTGGGTTAATCGCTTTGAGCTTACCCTAAAATCCTTGCTGGCAGTTCCGGAAGCAGTCCTGCCGGCTAAGCCGCCGACAGATTCGCCCAAGGCTCCGTTCAAACAATTTATTTTTCAGCGCAATCTATCTTTCGGACAATCTGGCGCCGATGTTAAAGAATTGCAGAAGTTCCTGAACGCCCGAGGCTTTAAAGTCTCAGTCTCTGGACCAGGCGCCCCTGGCCAAGAAACTTTGAAATTCGGACCGGCTACCCGGGCGGCGGTCATAAAATTTCAGAAAGCTAATAATATTAAACCGGCGGTTGGCTATTTCGGGCCGATTACGAGAAAGAAAGCTAATGGCAATTAAATTCCGATAAAGTTTTTCCATGAAAGAAGCTATTCTTAATCAGCTTCTTTTTTAATAATAATCAACTTGACTCCAGCTGGGGAAGATGGTTAAATATAGTATTAAAAATCAGCACGTTATTTACAAACTTAATAAATTAAAAGGAGGAACAAAAACATGAGCAAAGAGGAAAAGTCTCTTAAGAATAAGAAGATAAAAGTCGCTTTAATCGCTTCCGGCGGCGGTACGGACGCCCGGGCGATCATGCGGGCCTTTCGGGCCAAGCAGATACCGAACATTGATTTAAAGCTGCTAATTAGCACTAAGCCGGAGGCTGGTTGTCTGAAGCAGGCCAATGAGTGGCAAGTACCTAACTTAGTCATTGATCGCCGCTCCTTAGGTTCAACCCAGGCTTTTAATGACAGCCTGAGAACAGTCCTGCTCGATAGCAAAATCCACTTGGTTTTCCTGGTAGGCTGTATTGTCCGGATCAGGCCAGTGGAAGGAATCGCTTTCTATAACATCCATCCGGCCGATCCTGGTCCGTTCGGCGGGCAGGGGATGTACGGCTTAGAGGTCCATAAGAAAGTCCTGCTTAGCATCAAGGATCTGCTGGATAGAGGCCGCCGGAAAAGGATAGATCGTTTCTTTACTTATCCGACCGTCCATGAAGTGGACGGGGAATATGATTCCGGCCAGGAATTAGTCCGCTTGAACGTGGAGATACCAACAAAGATTATCAATGATTTTATGGACAGTCCTAACAGTCCGGCCAGTTTGGAGACAGCGGCTCAGGCCCTGCAGAAGCACGTTCTGCCCTATGAGTGGGAGATTCTGCCATTGGCGGTTAATGTGGCCGCTAAGAAGATTCGGCAGGCGAAGTATTAAGAAGTATTAATTAGTTAAATTTTAAGGCGGGAGAAAAACCCGCCTTTATTATTTACATGGGCAAATTTTTATAAAGATGTTAGAATATATAGGTCAATTATTGATTATAAATATATGGCGAAGCCTAAAAAGAATTCCCCAGAGTCTAGCAAGCGGATTCCGCTGATTATCCTGAGCAGCGTTTTTCTGCTGGCTATCCTGATTCTTATCTATCAGTATCGGCTGTTATCACCAACAACTCTCCCCGGTATGCCGGCTTGTACCACAGAAGAAAAGCTCTGCGCTGACGGTTCAACCGTCGGGCGCCGCGGGGCAGACTGTGAATTCGCGCCTTGTCCAGCCGGTGGTCGGACTGTCAATGTCTATTTCAATAATACCAATCTGAATCCTAATACGGCTGACTGCAATTTAGTTTTTCCTTTACCCAGGAGCGTTTCAGGAGTCGGCTCCATCACGGAGCTCGCCCTCCAAGAGCTGTTTAAAGGCCCAACTGAAGCCGAGAAGGCGGCCGGCTACAGCTCCTGGTTTTCTTCCACCACCCAAGATATCCTTCTTGGTTTCGGCCTGGCCGATGGGACCGCCTATGTTAATTTAAGGGATATAAGAATGCTCCTGCCTAATATCAGCGCCAGTTGCGGGAGTGCCGAATTCCTGGCGGAGATAAACAGCACTTTACAGCAATTCCCGGAGATAAAAAAAGTAGTCATCGCCTTGAACGGACAGCCGGCTGATTTCTATGAATGGATTCAAGTCGGCTGTACAGCAGAAAACAACTTTTGCGAGGCAGAGCCGTTTAAGGAGTTCAACGAGCCGATTGAAGAGAGAAGTACAAGCAGACAAATTGAAAAGGAAAGCTCTACCTCAGAGGTTGACAACAATGCGGGTCAGAATATTTTTATTGACAAGCTACCAGATTGACCTGGGGGAGATAAATTATTTCAAGAAGATTGCCCCCAGCCCTTGGCTACTTAAGATTGCTAAACGATTTTTTGGAAAGGGTTTTTGTTTTTGACCTTTCTTAAATAATTAGGTATATTATATATATAATAAAATCAGCTTATTTTTATGTTTAAAGCCCTTTTAGTAAAGGGAAAAAGATATTTTTTTTCCTATTTTTTTGGCATTATTAGTTGTTTAACAATAATTTTATTTTTTTCTTTTACTCCAATAAACTCAGCACAAGCCGCTGATTGCGGCGGAATTACACCTTGCGTCTGCGGTGATACGGTAATAGCGAGTACGACTCTGGCGGCCAGTTTAGATTGCTCGGCTATTGGCGGAGATGGCTTGATAGTTGGAGCTAATAATATTACCATTGACGGTCGTAGTTATACAATAACTGGTAACGGCGCGACCAGCAGTAAAGGCATTAATAATACCGGTGGTTACGATAACGTAACTATTAAGGATTTATCTGGTATTACCAATTTTGATCAAGGTATAGCACTCACTGACGCTACTGGATGTGTTATTCAAAATAACACTATTAGCGGAAATGGCAGTAAGGGTATAAATATTGACACCTCGTCGGGTAATATACTTACTGGGAATGTAATTACGGATAGTAATAACAATTTAGTAGTCTCCGGCCGGGATCCCTTATATTTTAATAATTCTATTAACACGACTAATTTAGTCGAAGGCAAGCCGGTTTATTATTTATATGGTCAGACTGATCAGGTTTATGACGGCGATGTCGTTGGAGATATCGGGCAGTTTTGGTGCATTTCCTGTTATAACGTGACTGTTAGAGATGCGACTTTATCTGAAAATAACGTCTATGGCGTTTATTTTTATAATACTTCTAGTTCCACTATCCAGAACATCACCGTCCATAATAACTTCACAGGAATATCATTGTCTAGTGCCTCCTCGAATACCTTAATCGGTAATAATGTAGACTCAAACCAATCTGCCGGGATTTACTTATATAGCGCTCACTCTAATACGTTAACGAGTAATAGCGCTAGTTATAATGCATATGATCCCTCGTCGTTCGGCATTTTAATTGCTACTTCTACTTTAAATGTCTTAACTAATAATACCGCCAACTCTAACACTGGCATTGGTTTATCCTTTTTGTTAGAGTCTAGTGCTAATAGCGTAACTGGCGGCACCTTTAATCTTAATCGAGACGTCGGGATCCAAGTGATTTCTTCTTTTAGTAACACCTTTACTAGTAATACTGTACATTATACTCGCGGTCCGGGTATTCAAATTGTTAGCGACGAATCCGATAATAATACTTTTAGTAATAATAACTTATTAGGCAATATCACGGATATTATAGACAGCCAGACAAATACTTATACCAATAATGCTCTGTCTCATAATTTTAATACCAAGATGCTGGATTTCACGGAGATGACTCGGACTATAGATCTCAATGATATCGTAACAACGACTCTGACGATGCGGGATGCTAGTGGCGTTGCCTGTCCGGATTGCACCTATAATATCAGTGTCAGTCCGACTACAACTGTTAGTCAAATAAACGATGACGGAACCTTGACCAATGTTTTTACGGCCACTAAATCTGGCGCCTATTCTTTGTTAGCAACTATTACGGACTCCGACAATAACGTGACTAAAAGGAATTTTAATTTTTTAGTAGATACTGCCACTACTACGACTAGGTATTATCTGCGGGGTATCGGACCTACGCACAGCCAGCCTTCAGGAATAGATGCTAAATCGCTCAATTTCACTGCGCCAACCAGCACAGAATATTGGTTCTGCAGCATCTGGGTCCAGGCCTCCCCGGATGAATTGCCTGACTTTCCTTTGGCTTCCTTATCCAGCGTTGATATAAATAGCTGGTATAAGATAGATAATGATGGTAGTTTTGGGACGCAAAGGTTAGTAACTTATACTGAGACTGTTGACGCCAGTAGCTCCGTGCCAGCCGCCCTAGAATATAGCTGGCTGGGACGAAATATATCAAATTTGAATTGGGGTATGGATTATTTGGAAAGCTGGTATTTATTATCTTTCAAGCTTTGGGGCGGAGGGAACAGTGGCAATCCTTATTGGCAGACGACTGCCGCTCAGCCTAGCTACGTTGATTACACGTATAGCTACGCGGTTGCTCCAGCTATCAAGACAGTTTCCAATGCTAACATTAATATTCTATCAGCGACTGCGTCCGCTACAGACCAAGGCGATGCTGATATTGTTCTAGAAAATCCGTTTTCAATCGCCACCACCACCACTCTCACCTTTATTGACCTGCAGAAACCCTTCCAGGGAGCGACCAGCACCATCTACGCCGACGCCACGACGACTTTAGACGTCGTCTTGGGGAGCGAAGCTTCTTCAACGCTGTCAGCCGTTGATATGGATATTGATCCTTCGGCGGATTCAGTTATAGTCCTGGTAGACACTTGGGAAACTTCGGGGGATTATTATAAAAAATGGACTGAGGAGAGCTCCTCCCACAGCATTACCACGGCGCATACCATTGGTGGCTTAGAAGCAAATACTACCTATTTTATTAAAGTTGACGGGGCGACTTTCGGCTCCTACACCTCGGACGCCTTAGGAGAACTAACCTTTACTTATAATGGCGGATATTCCAGCAAGATTTTTGAGATGGGAAAAGATGAGGTCGCACCGACTATTACTATTCTCGGAGATAATCCGGCGATTATTAATCAGAATGATACTTATACTGATGCTGGAGCAACGGCCACCGACGATATCGATGGTGATATTACCGGCAATATCACTACGACTACCAATCTTAATACCGCGGTCGGCGGCTATTATTACATTACCTATAGCGTCACTGATGCCGCCGGCCATGCCGCCAGCTCTACTAGAAATATTACTGTCCGAGGTGGCGGCGGAGTCAATCCTCCCCCGGGAGTTGGCAGTGGCAGCTATGATGCTCCGGTGCCCCAGGGTGGGACAATTAGCATTGACCTGATCAAACCCGATGGCGTCAATGTCCTGACCTATATTAATAATGACAATTATTTCACCGTCATTGTTAGCGCTACTAAGCAGTTAGAGAGTCATAAGTTTAAAGTTAATGCCCTGGACATGGTTGCTAAGACTCTCTCCGTTTTCTTCTATTCCGAGCCCCAGCAGGTCATTTTAAGCGAAGGGGAATTAAAACTATTAGATTTAGATAATGATAAGATAAACGACATCAGCGTAGAATTCTCCCAACTATTGGTTAACCGAGTAGAGCTGACTATTAAATCACTATTAGCTCCACTCGCCCCGCCTCTTCTGGGGACAATCACCCCGGCGACGACTACTAAGACCGCTATTGTTCCTCCCGCCTATATCTTCAACCGCAACCTCAAGCTCGGCCTATCCGGCCCTGATGTAAAGGAGCTCCAGAAGTATCTCAACAAGCAGGGCTTTAAGGTCTCCCTGAAAGGCGCTGGCTCCCCGGGCCAGGAAACTACCTTCTTCGGTCGAGCGACCCAGGCGGCCCTAATCAAGTTCCAGAAAGCCAAGAAGATATCCCCAGCCGTCGGCTACTTCGGCCCCGTCACCCGGAAGATTGTTAATGGGAAATAGGGAAGAGAAACACTCCATAATCTATATTTAAAAAAGCCCTTCTTCTGGGAAGGGCTTTTTAAGTCAAGCTGGCGGCTAGAAGCGGTCTATCACGAAGTCTAGATAAGTATCTAATTGCGTGCCGCTCGGCTTTTCTGGATTGCCGGCCGGGTTGAGTAGGTTTTCTAAATGGCTGTCTATCCGCGTGATGTGCTTTTCATAAAAATCGGTATGGATATGCTCCAAATCTTCTAATTGCCGGCGCTGTTCTTCCAGCTTCTGGCGGTTTTCTTCCAGCCAATTTTTAATTACTCCGGCAACGCTCGCTTCGCCAGTCTTTAGGGCGACAGTGATATGGAAGAGATAATAGAGGGCCATTCCATCCGACCTATCCGGTGGACGATTCAGGGCCTGTTCAACTTTTCTGAAAAAAATTTCCAGCTTTTCTAAAATAATTACTTCTTTCTCGTTCATTTCTATTTATTTTAAGGTTCAATACTCTTTATTTTTATTGATTATTATAATATGTTTATTTTATTTTGTCAATGTAATAAGAAAAAACCGCCCATTTTGAGCGGTTTTTTAGACAATTTTAGTCATTGTTAGAGGTCTTTACCAAAGACCTGTTCGTACAAGTAGTTCTCGTTGCGCAACAGATACTGCGGACTGAACAAGGTGCGCCATTCTGCCTTAATCTCCTCGTTTTCAGAGAACAGTTTCTGCAAGGCTAAGTTGTATTGAGCCACTTGTTCCTCCGTGATATCCAGGGACTCGGAAATGCGCAGCTGGCCAGCGGGAATGAAATCCTCAATAGAGACAACGGTTTGTTTCAAGAGAGGCACCCGGTTTTTTAAGAGCCATTCAGTTTCAGCATAAGAGCTGGGCAGATGATTCCTTATCGCTAACCTGGCCGGCTCCGGCTCAAAAACGTTGAAACAGCTTAATTGGACTATGCGATAGGCGTCTTCATGCCCTATTCCCTGGGAAGCCAAGTGTTTTTTTAAAAAGTCCTTGGCTTCGCTTGAAGCGTAAGCACCCCGGAGAAGATAGATCTCCTCTAGTATGTTATCGGGGTAGATCGTTAGTTTTTCCAAGACGCCATCCAGGACTTTGAGTGCCTGGAAGGTAGTCTGAAAAAGATCCAGCCAAGCCACCCTTTCAACGCAGCTCTGTTCAATCGCCCTAGCCTCCCAAGTGCGGATGTTTTCGCTAATAGCTGACATATAGCCTCTGGCTAGGCGAGCCAGGCCCTCAATCTGTTCGGTGCGGATCGTATTTTTCTTGTGCGGCATGGCCGATGAACCTTT
>Ga0172375_10009707_pt1 | contig 12626 bp, 9 predicted proteins | sample LakKiv1m_FD_114537 | JGI IMG/M metagenome (GOLD analysis project Ga0172375, IMG submission 114537) | Freshwater microbial communities from Kabuno Bay, South-Kivu, Congo - kab_092012_11.1m | ecosystem: Environmental > Aquatic > Freshwater > Lake | place: Democratic Republic of the Congo... | reverse complement strand
TGCCGGCCGAGTCGAACTCGAACATGGCAGCCACGCCCTTCTTCTCGGCCAATGCCCGCGTCACCCCCTCGGCCGTCGGGGAACGGCAGATGTTGCCCATGCAGACGAAAAGGACGCGCCGGGGGATCATGCGGACGCCTCAGAACGGCAGCTTCATGCCCGGCGGCAACGGCAGGCCGGCGGTCAGCGAGCCCATGCGCTCCTGCGCCGTCGCTTCGGCGCGACGATTGGCATCGTTCAGGGCGGCGGCGATCAGGTCTTCGAGCATCTCCTTGTCGTCCATCACCGCGGGATCGATGGTCACGCGCTTGACGTCGTGCTTGCAGGTCATGACGATCTTCACGGCGCCCGCGCCGGACTGGCCCTCGATTTCGAGGTTCGCCAGTTCCTCCTGCGCCTTCTGCATGTTCTCCTGCATCTTCTGCGCCTGTTTCATCAGGTTGGCAATGCCGCCTTTGTTCAGCATGGGGTAGTCCTCTAGAGGGGTTTGATGGTGGATTCGTCGATGCTCGCGTCGAACAGATCGCAGGCCTCGCGCACGAAGGGATCGCTCTCGATCGATTCGATGGCGCGCTCCTGCCGTTCGCGCTTGATGTTGTCGGCACGCGATTTGGGTGTCTCGCCGGCTGGCTCGTCAAGCCGGATATCAAGCAGCAGTGGCGAGCCGAATTGTTTGATCAGCTCCGCGCGCAGCTTGTCCTGATGTACTTGCAGGTGCTTGTGCGCCGGCGCGAGGCGCAACACGAGCTTGCCCGCGCTGCGCTCGACCAGCTCGCAATGCTGGGCCAGCTGGCGCGCCATGCCGGTCAGTTGCCCGCTGTCGACCAGCGCATGCCAGTCATCCGGAGCTTTGGTGGCGGGTGCGGCGACCGGCTTGACGGCAGGCGCCTTCGTGGCGGACAAGGGTGCCGTCACGCCGGAGCCGACTTTTACCGCAGGCGGCTCGTTGCCGCTGGCGGGGCGGAAGGCATGCATGCGCAGCAGCGCCATGCCGAAGCCGGCCGCCTCATCAGGCGCGAGGGACAGTTCATCGCGCGCGTGGGTGACGATCTGGTAGCAAAGCTGCAGGAATTCCGGATCGAGGTGCTCGGCGTAAGCCGCGAGCTTCGCGCGCTCGGTTTCGTCGAGGATCGCAGTCGGCGCAAACTGCACCAGCGCGATGCGGTGGAACAGTGTGGCCAGTTCCTGCAGGGCCGAGTCGAAGCTCAGACTGCGCGCTTCCATCGCCTCGGCAACGGCCAGCATCGCATGGATGTCGTTGGCCGCGATGCCGTCGAGCAGCGCAAAGAGGTGCTCGTCGCCGACCGTGCCGAGCATGGCGCGCACGCCTTCTTCTTCGATGCGGCCGGCGCCGTGGGCAATGGCCTGGTCGAGCAGCGACAGCGCATCGCGCATCGAGCCGGCGGCGCCCTTGGCGATCTGGCGCAGCGCGCCGGGCTCGAAGGCCACGCCTTCCGCTTCCAGCACGCGCGACAAGTGATCGACGATGGCGGCAGGCGGCATCTGCTTGAGGTTGAACTGCAGGCAGCGCGACAGCACCGTGACCGGGATCTTCTGCGGATCGGTCGTCGCGAGGATGAATTTCACATGCTCGGGCGGCTCTTCCAGCGTCTTCAGCATCGCGTTGAAGGCATGGCCGGAGAGTTGGTGCACTTCGTCGATCATGTACACCTTGTAGCGGCCGCTGTTCGGCGCATAGGCCGCCTTTTCCAGCAGCGCCGCCATGTCCTCGACGCCACGATTGGAGGCGGCGTCCATCTCGACATAATCGATGAAGCGGCCGGCATCGATCTCCTGACAAGCCGAACAGACGCCGCAGGGCGTCGCGGTAATGCCTTTTTCGCAGTTGAGGGCCTTGGCGAGGATGCGCGCGATGGTGGTCTTGCCGACGCCGCGCGTCCCGGTGAACAGATAGGCGTGGTGGAGGCGCTGCTGTTCGAGCGCGTGCGTCAGGGCACGCACGACATGCTCCTGCCCGACCAGCGTGTCGAAGGACTTGGGGCGCCACTTGCGGGCAAGAACCTGATAGCTCATGCCCGCAATTTTAAGTCATTCAGCCTTGCGGCGCTGCACGTCCGGAACGCGGCCCCATCCTTTGTCCCATGCCGGCAGGATACTGGTCGGCAACCTTTTTCTGCTCGGGCGTCAGCGCCCCATACAGGCGATTGAAGCTGTCATGCACGCCGGCCATGGCGTCGACGCGCTCCTGCATAAGTTTCTGCATCTTCGCCATGCGCTCGGGAGCGGTCAGGTTCGTGTCGGCCGCTTGCTCGCGCATCGCCTTGAAACCCTTGCCCGCTTCGGCTTTCGCCTTCTCGGCAAAAGCCTGCCACAGCGGCTCCTGTTCCGACGTCAGCTTGAGTTCGCCCTTCAGGAATTCCAGCCGACGTTCGGCGCGCTGCGCCGGATCAATGCGCATGCCGGCTCGCATGCCCTGCGGGCCCATCTGGCCGGCCATCGGGCCGCTACCCATTGGTCCCATGCCGTCGCAGCCCATGCCACCGGCCCCGCGCCCGCCCTGTGCGTAAGCGATGCTGCCAATGCCGGCGGCGAGAATCAAACCGGCGAGAATCTTGTGTGTGCGTTTCATGGTGCTCTCCTTGTGAGTGGTGTGTTCGCAGGAGAGATTAGGCGCCCCGGATGTAAGCGCGCGATGTCGGCTTTGTAACCGATTGTGAAACCGTAACAAGCGAAAAAACAAGAGCGGAAAGGTGGCGAGCCTGACCCCCGGCACTTGCAGTAAATGGCTGTGGCTGCTGCCTTCCGGCCCTGACCAGGTTCACCACCCCGCAATGCGGGGAGACCCGCCACGGCGAATTCTACCTCAACTCCCGGCGGCGGCTCTGCGACCGCGCTCGACATCCACGCCGGCGAGGATGGCCAATCCGATGACGAAATAGCCTCCCGTGACGAGAATCGCCAGCCGATGATCGCCGGCCGCAAGCCAGGTAACGGCGCCGTAGGTCAACGGCCCGAGGATGGAGGACAGCTTGACCGCGAGTCCCCACAAGCCGAAAAACTCGCCATGGCGATCCTCCGGCGCGAGCAGGCCGATCAGCGCGCGTCCCGCTGACTGGCTGGCCCCGAGGCACAGGCCCGCGAGGTTGGCGGCCAGCCAGAACGTGGCGGAAGTTTGCGCCGACCACGCGACCAGCGTCATGGCGATCCAGCCGACCAGCGTCAACGCAAGCGCACGCACATGGCCGATGCGGTCCTGCAGGTGGCCGAACCCGAAGGCGCCGAGCGCGGCGGTGACATTGACGATGAAGATCAGCTGAATCGTTTCCTGCGTCGAGAAACCCATCGCCTGCTGCGCGTAGATCGCCGCCAGCGCGATCACCGCCTGGATGCCGGCCTGATAGAACACGATGCAGAGCATGAAACGCCGCATGTCGCGGTAACGGGCGGCATGCCGCAGGGTCGTAAAAACGCGCTGCCATGCCGGGGTGACACTGGCGACCGCGGCCGGCCTGCGCTCGCGCAGGAACAGGAAAGTCGGCGCTGACGCGACGGCAAACATCACGGCGGTGATGAGCATGCAAGCCGGCACGAAGTGGGCGGCCGTCTGCCCCTGTGCCTGGGCATTGTCGATCCAGACGAGGCACAGGGCGAGGACGGCCAGGCCGCCGAGATAGCCGAGCCCCCAGCCCCAGCCCGATACCCGGCCCAGGCTTTCCGTGCGGGCCAGTTCCGGCAGGAAGGCGGCGATCAGGTTTTCGCCGCTGCCGAAGCAGGCGTTCGAAATGACGAGAAAGCACAGGGCGAGCAGGAGATCGCCCGGACCGGCCAGCGCGAGCCCGGCGGTGCCGAGCACGCAGCCAACGGTCGTCAGCAGCAGCCAGCGCTTCTTGCCGTGCAGGTCGGCATGCGCACCCAGCAATGGCGCGGTAAGCAGGATCAGCAGGTAGGAAACCGACAACGCGGCCGTCCAGGCGAAGGTTGCCCATACCGCGCCGCCCGCGACGGCGGCGACGAAATAGGCATTGAAGATCGCCGTGATGACGACCGTCGTATAGCCCGAGTTGGCAAAGTCGAACATCGCCCACGCCCAGACTTCGCGTGGCCGCACGCCGGGTTGCAGGATGGGCGGGCGCGCCTCCGCGCTCATGGGGCGGAGTTCAAACCGCCGCGGCGGGAAGCAGCTTTTCGGCCAGCTCCGCCGCCTTGAAGGGCTTGGCGATGTAGTCGTCCATGCCTGCCGCGCGGCAGGCATCGCGATCCGCCTCGAGCGCGTTCGCCGTCATGGCGACGATGCGCAGCCGCGGCAGGCCGCGCTCGACCTCGCGCCGGCGGATGATCTGCGTTGCCTCGATCCCGCCCATGACGGGCATCTGCATGTCCATGAGCACGACGTCGAAGCGCGTACTGTCGAGGCGATCAAGCGCCTCCTGCCCGTTGTTCGCGACCGTCACGCGGTATCCCCATTTGCCGAGCAGGTGCGTCGCGACCTTCTGGTTGATCGCGTTGTCCTCCACGAGCAACACATCCAGCGTCGCCTCCTGCTGGCGCAGCACATGGCGCGTCAGCAGCGGCGGCACTGCCTCTCCGCCAGCCCCGGCCGCGGGCTGGACGCCATGCGCGGAGCCGACGATGGTCGCCAGCGCACGCTGCAATTCCTTTTCAGCAACCGGCTTGGGGAAATAGGCGTCGATTCCCATGTCGCGGCAACGCCGGGCATCGCCGCGCATGGCGCCGGAAGTCAGCACGATCATCGGCACGCGCGCCAGTGCGGGCTGTTGCCGGATCCAGCCGGCGAGTTCGAAGCCGTCCATGTCGGGCATCTGCACGTCGAGGAGGATTACATCCGGGCAATGCTGCACATTCAGCCAGGCTTGTGCCTCCGCGGCCGAGGCGACGCGCGCATGACGCATGCCCATGCGGGTCAGCTGCCGCGCCATGATTTCGCTGTTGATGGCATTGTCGTCGACGAGCAGCGCCATGCGGTTCTTGAGTTCGGCAGGCGGCGCTTCGGGCAACGGCACGGTGCCGTCGATGCCGAGCCGCACCGTGAAATGAAAGGTGCTGCCCGCGCCTTGCTCGCTCTCGACCCACATGCGTCCGCCCATCAGGCCGACGAGCCGGCTCGAAATCGCCAGGCCGAGTCCCGTGCCGCCATACTTGCGTGTCGTCGAGGCATCCTCCTGGGTGAAGGCTTCGAAGATCAGTTCGAGCTTGTCGGCCGGGATGCCGATGCCGCTGTCGCGCACGTCAATCCGCAGCAGCACCTCCCCAGCGTCGCTCGCGGCGATGCCGACGGTGACCACCACCTCGCCCTTCTCGGTGAACTTGACGGCGTTGCCGACCAGATTCACGAGTACCTGCCGGAGCCGCCCCGGATCGCCGATCACGTGCGCCGGCACGTCGGCGGCGATGTCATAGGCGATTTCGAGGCCCTTCTGGTGTGCGCGCAAGGTCAGCGACTTCAAAGTTTCGGCCACGGCAACGCGCAGGTCGTAAGGGATCTGCTCGACCGCCAGCTTGCCGGCCTCGATCTTGGAAAAATCGAGAATGTCGTTGATCAGCGTCAGCAGGGCATTCGCCGACGTGCGGACGATCTGCAGATACTCGCGCTGCTCGGCGTCGAGCTGCGTATCGAGCGCCAGTTCGGTCATGCCGATGATGCCGTTCATCGGCGTGCGAATCTCGTGGCTCATGTTGGCGAGGAACTCGCTCTTCGCGCGATTTGCCGCATCGGCGGCATTGCGCGCCTCGATCATCTCCGCCTCGACCTGCTTGCGCGCGCTGATGTCGGTGCGGATCGCGATGTATTCGTGCGGTCGTCCCGCCGCATCCAGAAAGGGCACGATCGTCGCGGCCACCCAGTATTCATGGCCGTCCTTGGCACGATTGCAGATCTCGCCATGCCAGGTACGGCCGGACGCAATCGTCTGCCACAGCGTCGCGTAGAACGCCGACTCATGGCGACCCGACTTCAGCATGCGGTGGTTCCGGCCGAGCAATTCCTCGCGCGCATAACCGCTGACCTGACAGAAACGCGTATTGGCATAGGTGATGTTGCCGGCCGGGTCGGTCATGCTGACGATCGCATGTTCGTCGAGCGCGAACTTGAGGTTGTCGAGCCGGGCGTGCTGCTCTTCACGTTCCCGCACGAGGTTGGCGACGATGCGCGACAGGACCTCGATATCGTCGCTGGACTCGATCGCGGGATCATGCACCGTTCCCAACAGTTCCTTGACGGCATCGCGCAGCGACTGGATTGCGCGCGCGCGGGTGGCGGCGGTGTCGTGAGACTTCATCGTGCTTCCAGAAACTCCCGCACCAGGGCGATCTGCGCGGCATCCATGAACATCGGCGCATGGCCGACGTCGGGAATCTCGACGCTGCTGGCTTGCGGCCCCCGCGCCATCATCGCGGCCACGGTCTCGCGCGACAACAGGTCGGATTGCGCCCCGCGGATCACCAGCGTCGGGCATTGGATCGCATCGTAGACCGGCCAGAACTCGATGTCCTTCCCTTCGCCAGCGGCTGCGGCGAAGGGTGCGGCGATGCCCGGATCGTAACGCAGCTGGACGCGCCCGTTCGGTCCCGACTTGATGACATGCCGCGTCAGGTGTTGCCACTGCGCATCGGTAAGCTTGCCGAAGGGCGCGGCGATGATGCGGATGTAGGCTTCCGCCTCTTCCGGCGAAGCGAAGTCGGGCGGCGTGGCGAGATATTCGCCGATGCGCGCCAGCGCGCCCGCCGCGATCACCGGGCCGACATCGTTGAGGATCAGCTTGCGGATGGGCGACTGTGCCTGTGCCGCCAGCGCCATGCCGATCAGGCCGCCCATCGAGGTGCCGAGCCAATTGACCTGCTCGACATCGAGCCGCGCCAGCAGAGCCACCATGTCCTGCGCGTACTGCGGGATCGCGTAATGCTGCGGGTCGCGCAGCCAGTCGCTCATGCCGCGCCCGACGATATCGGGGCAGACCCCGCGGTAGTCGGCCGCCAGGGCCTGTGCGAGGAAATCGAAATCGCGGCCGCAGCGCGTCAGGCCGTGCGCGCAAACCAGCACGCGCGGATTGGCCGGATCGCCCCACTCCACATAAGCCATCTTGTGAAAACCGGCGGGACTCAGGCACTGGACGAATTTCTGGCGCATGGCGACTATTCCTTAAGCTCGAAGTACGTATTTTGCCAGTAGCGCCGCTGTGTTTCTCGCGCGTGCTCAACTGCCGTCCCGCCAGCGCCGACTTTCAGGGTTACAGCCCCGTCGCGGTCCGTGCGATGGATGCGTGCCGCGCCGAAGCGTTCCAGCACCTCGGGATGCGGATGGCCGAAGCGGTTGCGGTAGCCGACCGGGAAGACCACCTCGCGCGCGCCAACCGCCGCGACGAATTCCGGCGACGCGGTTTTCTTGCCGCCGTGATGAGGCGCGACGAGGATATCCGCACGTGCCTCCTCGGCATGCCGGGCAAGAAATTCCAGCTCTGCCCGGCCTTCGAGATCGCCGGGAATCAGCACGCTGCCATGGGCAGTCTCGATCTTCAGCACGCAGCTCAGCGCGTTGCTCGGCAGTTTCCGCTCATGGTCCACCGCCAGCGGATGCAGGACGCGAAAGCGCACGCCATCCCATTCCCAAGCTTGTCCATCGACGCAGCGTTGTTCGACCGTATTGACCGGCACGGCGGCGAGCAGCGACGCGACGCCGCCGGCGTGATCCTGGTCGGCGTGACTGACGATCAGCCTGTCAAGCCGCTGCACGCCACTTGCACGCAGAAACGGCACGAGGATGCGGCTGCCCGCATCGGTTTGCGTGCCGAAACCTGGCCCGGCATCGAACATCAGATCGTGCGTCGCCGTCTGCACATGTATCGCCTGCCCCTGACCGACATCCAGCACCGTCAGCCGCAGCGCACCCGGCGCGGGGCGCTCGGGCGGAATCAGGAACAGCGGCAGGAACAACAGGGCACCCGCCCAGCGCGCCGGAAAGCCGCGCGGCAGCAACAGCCACGCGACGCCGAGCAGCGCCAGTGGCACTGCCCACGGCGGCGGCGCATGCTGCTGCCACAGCGCTCCCGGCCAGTTGGCCAGCCAGCGCAGGAAATCCATTAACGGCACCAGCAGCGCGTGGGCCACTTCGAGCGCCCAGGCAAAACCGGGAATGCAGCCGAGCAGCGCCAGCGGCGTGACCAGCAGGCTGACGAGCGGGATCGCCAGCGCATTGGCGAACGGCGAAACCAGCGAGAACTGCTGGAACAGGGCGAGCAGCAGCGGGATCAGGCCGAGCGTGATTGCCCATTGGGCGCGCAGCCAGTCGGACAGCCAATGGTGCTGTCCGGCCCTCCCGCTGCCGACATAGAACAGCAGCGCGACCGCGCCGAACGACAACCAGAAGCCGGCCGCCAGCACCGCCCACGGATCGAGCAGCAGCACCAGCAGCAGCGCGGCGCCCAGTACCGTCGGCGCTGCCAGATTCCGGCCACTCAGCAGGGCGAGCACCACGACGCCGAGCATGTACAGGGTGCGCTGCGCCGGCACGCCGAAACCGGCGAGCAGCGCATAGGCGAACGCGCCGGCGAAACCCGCAACGGCCGCCGCCTTCTGGCCTGGCCAGAGCAGCGGCAGGCGCGGATGGCGGCGCCACAGCGCGAATACCAGCCACGCGACCAACCCGCCGATCATCGTCACATGCAGTCCGGAAATCGACATCAGGTGCGTGATGCCGGTCGCGGCGAACAGCCGCCAGAGTTCCGGTGCGATGGCCTGCTGGTCGCCGACCGCCAGCGCGGTCAGCACGCCCGTATAAGGCTGGGTCGGCAAGGCGCGCTGGATGCGGTTGCGCGTCGTTTCGCGCAAGCCTTCAACCGAAAAACCTGCGACCGATTGCCGCTCATTCTGTCTTGCTGTCAGCGCCGACTTTCTGATGTATCCCGTCGCGCGGATGCCGCGCTCGAAGAGCCAGCCCTCATAGTCGAAACCATGAGGATTGACATTGCCGTGCGGCCGCTTGAGCCGCACCACGAAACGCCAGCGCTCGCCGGCATGCGGCAGCGGCAAGGCACCGGCGGGCGCCACTTCTTCATCGCCCTCCTCTTCCCGATCGTCGATTTGCCGATACCAGCTCAGCGCGATGCGCGCCGGCACCGGCGCATTCGCCGTCTCCGGATCGAATGTGAAACGCACGCCACGCTCGAATTTCTGCGGCAATTCGGCGACGATGCCGGTCACCTCGATGTCGCGGCCTTCCCACTCTGCCGGCAGCGCATCGGCCAGCCGCCAATGGGCGAAACCTCCTGCCCAGACGCAGCCGAGCAAGGCCACGCCGAGCAGCACGAGCACGCGCCTGCGCAGGAAGCAAAGTCCGATGGCGGCGCCACCGAGAACGGCGAGAAAAGTCGGCGCTGGCAGGACGGCACTTTGCTGCAGCAGCCACACGCCGAACGCGAAAGAAATCACCCGCCACGGCATGATTACAATGGCCCCATGAGAAGCTGGCTACGCAAATACATGCCCGACCACGCCGCGGTGAAGGACAACCGCTGGCTGTACCCGTTCCGCAACACGCTGCTGCACCCGCGCCTGTGGCACCTCAATCGCCACTCGGCCGCCGGCGGCGTGGCGGCCGGCCTGTTCTGCGGCCTGTTCCCCGCGCCCTTCCAGATGCTTGGCGCAGCCATCTGCGCCATCATTTTCCGCATCAACCTGCCGATCGCGATCCTCACCACGCTCTACACCAATCCGGTCACCTTCGTGCCACTCTACATCTTCGCCTTCTGGATCGGCAGCCAGCTGGTCGGCGATGGCTCGACCTTCGTACCGCCACCGGAATTCGACATCACCGCCGTCGGGGCGTGGTTAAAGGCATCGATCGCCTGGCTCGGCCACCTTGGCCTGCCGCTGGTCGTCGGCGTCGCGCTGCTGGCCACCGTGTTCGCCGTGCTAGGCTATGTCGGCATGCGGCTCGCCTGGCGCTTCTATTTGATTCGAAAGCTGACTCGGCGCAAGGAAAGACGTGCGGCGAAGTATGATATTCGCAAGTAACCGACATCCCGCCCTCCTGGAGATGGCCCATGAAATCCTCGACGATAAGACAACGCCTGCTGCTGCTCGCCCTGGTCCCCCTGCTCGCGCTGGCCGTCACGGCCACCAACCTGTTGCGCAACGCCTTTATGGACTATCGCAGCGCAACGCTCACGCAGGAGGTACTCAAGGTCGGCGTCGCAGCCGGTGAGCTGATCCATACGCTGCAGATCGAACGGGGTTCAACGGCGGGTTTCCTGCAATCGAAGGGCGCCAAATTTGCCGACGCATTACCTGGCATTCGCAAGAACACCGATGTGAGCTTCGCCGCCTACCTCGGCGAAGCGAAAGCCGCGGTCAGTCAGGATGCGCTGGTCGTCGCGCTCGGGAAAGCGCAGGAAAAGCTCGATGCGCTGCAAGACGTGCGCGCCCGCACCGACAAGTTCGAGATTAGCGTCGCCGACGAAGTCGCCGCCTACACCACGACCATTGCCACGCTGATCGACGTAATCGGCACCAGCGGCCAGTTCAGCAGCAGCCCGCTGGTCGTCCAGCAGACCGTCGCCTACCTCGCGCTGGTCCGGGCCAAGGAACAGGCCGGGCAGGAACGCGCGCTAACCACCGCGGCCTTCGCGGCCAACGCGATCGAACCAGCCCGGTTCCGCACGATTTTCGAACGTCACATCCGGCAGGAAGCCTATCTCGATATCTTCCGCGGCACCGCCGGCAAAGCCGAGATGGCGTCGCTCGCCAGCGTGCTGGACAGCCCCGACAGCAAGGAAGTCCAGCGCATGCGCGCCGTGCTGATCGAGAAATCCGCGACAGGCGGATTCGCCATCGACCCGACGCAGTGGTTCGCCACCATCACTCGCAAGATCGATGCCCTGCACGAAACCGAGAATGTCGCTATCGACGGACTGCGCGCCACGACCGCCGGAATCGTCACCAACGGCAAGAATGCGCTGCTCGGCTATGTGCTGCTGGCCATCGTCGCCGTCGCCATGGTAATCGCCACCCTGTTCTGGGTTTCCGCCAGCGTCGCCAAGCCGCTGCAAGCCGAGGTGGAGGTTGCCGAATTCGCCATCCGCGAGAGCGATTTCACGCGCGACGTGCCGGAAACCGGGCCGGCCGAGGTCGTGCGAGCCGGCCATGCCTTCAATCATCTGATGCATACCTTCCGGCAGATCGTCACCGACATGAAAACGTCGAGCGAGAGTATTACCACGGCCGCCCACGCGCTCGCCGAATCCAGCCACGAGGTGCGCTCGAGTTCACAGGCGCAATCCGATGCGACAGCCGCGGTGGCAGCCACCTTCGAGCAGGCGTCGGTCAGCGTCAGCGAAACCACCGCCAATGCCGAGAGCGCGGTGCGCATCGTCGAAACCGCCCGCGCCGACACGGTCGAGGCAATGCGGGTCATGAATGAAACAGTTGGCAACATGCGGCAAATCGCCAACCTGATCCGTTCCTCCGCCGAGCAAGTGACCTCCCTCAGCGATTCCTCACGCCAGATCGGCGGCATCGTGCAGGTCATCCAGGAAATTGCCGAACAGACCAACCTGCTCGCCCTGAATGCCGCCATCGAGGCCGCGCGTGCCGGCGAACAGGGCCGCGGCTTCGCGGTGGTTGCGGACGAAGTGCGCAAGCTGGCCGAACGCACCGCCAAGGCGACCGGCGAGATCGGCGGCCTGATCGGCACGATCCAGGGCGGCGTGGAGGACAGCGTGAATTCAATGGAGGAAGCCAATCGTCAGGCCGATGCCAGCCTTGCGCTGGTCGGCGCCACCGAATCCGCGCTGGGCCGCATCGATGCCGGATCGCGCGACGTCGCCACCAATGTCACCGCGATCTCCGATGCGCTCAAGGAACAGGATGCCGCGATCCGGCAGGTGGCGATGAGCATCGAGGCAATCGCCCAGAAAACCGAGCTCAACAACGAGGCCGCCGAACGCAACAACGCCACGGCTCACGAACTCGACCTGCTGGCGGCCAGCCTGCGCGCCTCGGTGGCACGCTTCAAAGCCTAAGCAGACAGGCGGCCATCCACAAGCGACAGCTGGCGCTGGCAGGACGCGGCCAGCGCCATGTCGTGCGTAACGATGACGAGACTGGTGCCGTGCGCGGCATTCAGGCGCAGCAGCAGCGCGAAGACTTCGTCGGCGGTATGACGATCAAGGTTGCCGGTCGGCTCGTCGGCGAGGATGCAGGCTGGTTGCGTCACCAGCGCACGGGCCAGCGCCGCGCGTTGGCGCTCTCCGCCGGAGAGTTCGCCGGGGCGATGCTTCAGCCGCGCGCCGAGCCCGACCTCGGCGAGAATCGCCGCCGCCTGCCGTTCCGCTGCCGCCTTGTCCATGCGCCGGATCAGCAGCGGCATCGCGACGTTCTCCAGCGCGGTGAATTCCGGCAGCAGGTGGTGGAACTGATAGACGAAGCCGAGCGCTTCGTTGCGCAGGCGGCCCCGTTCGCTTTCCGACACTCTGGCGAGATCATTGCCGAGCAGATGCACGCTGCCGGCAGTGGGCGTGTCGAGCCCGCCAAGCAGATGCAGCAGTGTGCTCTTGCCCGAGCCGCTCGCGCCGACGATGGCTGCCGTCTCGCCAGCGCCGACTTTCAGATCGACGCCCGCCAGCACCGGCACTTCCGTCGCGCCCTGGCGGAAT
>Ga0172375_10009706_pt1 | contig 12626 bp, 15 predicted proteins | sample LakKiv1m_FD_114537 | JGI IMG/M metagenome (GOLD analysis project Ga0172375, IMG submission 114537) | Freshwater microbial communities from Kabuno Bay, South-Kivu, Congo - kab_092012_11.1m | ecosystem: Environmental > Aquatic > Freshwater > Lake | place: Democratic Republic of the Congo... | reverse complement strand
GAGGCCGAAGCGGGCCAGCAGCTCGGCCGTGTCTTTGGCGCCGCTGAATTCTATCTTTTTTTTAAGCCACGGCGGCCTGCGTTCGATAGGCATGGGCGTTTCCTGTCACGGGGTCGATCCATGAACCGGAGAACCATGAATTCTTAATTCATGGCTGAAGGTTCTCGGTCCAGGATTCCGCCTTAGATTAAAATCCGCCGGTTCCATTTTTTTGAGATTCCAGTCATCGGCGGAATATTTGTTGTTCCTCAAAAAGAGGGCCAGCTGTTCTTCTCTTCGGTCCAGACCTGAATCCAGAAGGCCGGCGTAAAAGTGGGACCCGAAAGCTGTTTTGACCGCTTCCGATATTTCGTGTTCTTCGATGCGTCGTTTCAGGAGGCTGCCCAGGGCCGCGGCATCAGGCAAGGGATGTTTTAGGAAGGCTTCAGCCCGGCGGCGATCGAAGCTCAAAGGGATGGAGCCGTGCTGCAGGATGATATTTTTCGAACGTTTTTGCGCACTGCCTCCGAGCTTCCTGCCGTCGATGAGGATGTCGTATTCTTCATGGCGGCTTGAGCATAGTTCGGCGATCTTGTGGCGTACGTCCTGTGCGCCGTTGTCTCCGGCAAATCCGGCTTCCAGCCCCAGGGTCCGATAGGCCTCTATCAGAAAAGACGTAATTCTTCCATAGGACGCCTTGACGCCGTGTGTTTCCAGCCCCAGGTTTTTGGTCGAGGCCACGAGGCAGTAGGTCAGTTCATCGTCGTGAAAGATAGCGCCGCCCCCTGTGGGTCTGCGCACGATGGATACGGCGCCGGCCCCAAACGCCTTGGCGTTAAAAAGCGTAACAGGGTCTTGAGAGATACCGAAGGAGAAGGCGGCCGGTTTCCAGCCGTAGAGGCGCAACATCGGCAGGCCGCCGTTTTCCCTGTAAGAAAGGAAGAGGGCTTCGTCGATGGCCATGTTCGTGGCGGCGTCGGCATACCCTGATGTGATCAGGCGGAAAGTTTTCATGGGCTCAAGCCTGTCTGTTTGAGGCCGGCGACGGACAATCGATCAGAGGGACGCGCAATTCATCTCGCGCGCGGCCTTGGTTTCGTCGAGCCTCACCACGGGCGTGGTGAGGGGCGCATTTTTAAGGGCCGCCGGGTCTTCTTTGGCCAGGCGGGCTATGCGGACCATGCAGTCGATGAAATGATCCAGGGTTTCCTTGGATTCCGTTTCCGTCGGTTCGATCATGAGGGCTTCCTTGACGATGAGGGGAAAGTAGATCGTCGGCGGATGGATGCCGCAGTCGATGAGATATTTGGCGATATCGAGCGCGTGGACGCCGTGCGCGGTCTGGGGAGCGGCGGACAGGACGCATTCGTGCATGCAGCGTGCAGCCGCCGTGTCATAGAGGTCTTTAAGTTTGGCGAGGACGTAATTGGCGTTGAGGACCGCCTGCTGGGCCGTGCGGATGAGCCCCTCGCGGCCCAGATAGAGGATATAGGCATAGGCCTTCACGATCACCAGGAAGTTGCCGTAAAAATGGGCCAGGTAGCCGATAGAGTCTGGGTGCGCATAATCCAGGGCGAAGGCGCCATCCTTGTCCTTTTTTACCCGCGAGACAGGGAGAAATTCCGCCAGTTTCTTTTTGACGCCTACCGGGCCCGCTCCCGGTCCGCCGCCGCCGTGCGGCGTTGAAAATGTCTTGTGCAGGTTCAGGTGGATGACGTCAAAACCCAGGTCGCCCGGCCGGCAGTGTCCGAGGATCGCGTTGAGGTTGGCGCCGTCGTAATACATAAGGGCGTCGACCTTGTGGGCGAGGCGCGCGATTTCGTCGATCTGGTTCTCGAAGAGCCCCAGCGTGTTGGGGCAGGTCATCATGATCGCGGCCACATCGTCGTTCAGCTTTTCCTTAAGGGCCGCCAGGTCCATCGTGCCGTTCGCGTTGGAAGGGACGTTGATGATTTCGTAGCCTGCGATCGCCGCGCTCGCCGGGTTGGTGCCGTGCGCGGAGTCGGGGACGATGACATATCTGCGTTTTTTCTTTTTGGCGCGGTGGTAGGCGGCGATGAGCATGACGCCCGTCAATTCCCCGTGGGCGCCGGCCGCCGGCTGCAGGGTGAAGTGGTCCATACCAGTGATCTCGCAGAGCAGTTGTTCTGTTTCATAAAGGACTTCGAGCGCTCCCTGGACGCAGAGCGCGCCTCCTTTGAGCTGCGGCAGGATGGGGTGGAGCCTGCAAAAGCCTTCCAGGCGGCTTATATCTTCGGTGAACTTCGGGTTGTATTTCATGGTGCAGGAGCCCAGAGGGTAAAAGTTGGTGTCGACCGAAAAGTTCAGGCGTGAGAGGTTCGTGAAGTGGCGCACGACGTCGAGTTCCGAGACCTCCGGCAGCTCGCAGGCGGAGCGTCGCAAGAATCTCGCGTCCGGAGCCTGAGCTTGCGGCACGTCAGGCAGGGAGAAACGCGTGCAACGCCTGCCGGCACGGCTTTTGTTGAAGATCAGCCCTTCGGTCAAAGGCGTCAGCTCCATAGGACCGACTCCAGTGTTTTGGCGTAATGCGCGAGGTCCTTCTCTTTATATTTTTCGGTGACGGCAATGGTCATGTAACGTTCCATGCCCTTGTAATAACGGCCCAGGGGGAAGCCGGCGGCAATGCCTTTTTTCAGCATGGCGGCGATCACGGCATGCGGGTCTTGGGGCAGGACGACCGTGAATTCGTTGAATGTCGGCGAACTGCGCTTAACCTCGACGCCCTTGATCTTCGACAGCAGGCCTTTGAGATATTCGGCGTTGCGGTAATTCAGGGCAGCCAGCTCGGCCAAGCCTTCTTTGCCGAGGCAGCAAAGATAGATGCAGGCGCGCAGCGCACATAGCGCTTCATTGGAACAGATGTTGGATGTCGCTTTTTCCCTGCGGATATGCTGTTCTCTGGCCTGGAGCGTCAGGACAAAACCTGTCTTGCCGTTTGTATCGACGGTCTGGCCGACGATGCGGCCGGGCATCTTGCGCGCCAGCTCTCTTTTTGTCGCCATAAAGCCCAGGTAGGGCCCGCCGAAAGACAAGGGCAGTCCCAGGCTTTGGCCTTCGCCGGTGGCGATGTCAAAACCGCACTCCGCCGGGGTTTTGAGCATTCCCAGGCTGATGGGATAGACAGAAGCAATGGCGAGGGCTCCCTGGCGATGGGCGTCGGCGACGATGTCCGCGTGGTCATCGATCGCGCCAAAGAAATTCGGGTTCTGCAGGATGACGCAGGCGGTCTGGTCGTCAAGCTGCTTTTTGATCTGGGAGCGGTCCGTCTGGCCGTGGACAACGGGGATCTCGACGAATGCGATCTCCAGGTTTTTGGTGTAGCTGGTGAGCATGGTGCGGTAGATGGGCGAGACGGCGTTGTCGACGAGGATACGGTTGCGTCCCGTGACGCGCCGCGCCATCATCATGGCTTCATAGAGGGCGGTGCCGCCATCGTAGAGGGAGGCATTGGCGATTTCCATGCCGGTGAGGCGGCAGATCACGCTTTGATATTCGTAGATCGCCTGCAGCGTCCCCTGGGAGCATTCCGGCTGGTAAGGGGTGTAGGCCGTATAAAATTCGCTCCTGGAGCTTAAGTGGTCGACGACGGAAGGGATCTCGTGGTCGTAGAAGCCTGCGCCGATAAAACAGAGAAGATCTTTGGCGTTTTTGTCCGCGAGTTTTTTCAGGCGGGCCGCGACCTCGAACTCGGAAAGCCCCTGCGGCAGGTTGAACGACTGCGGCCGCTGTTCTTTCTTGATGACGTCGAAAAGGGCTTCAATGTCCGGCGCGCCGACGGCGGCCAGCATCTCCCGGGTGTCGCGTTCCGTATTGGCAATATAATCGGGCATAGGAATTATAGTCCTTCGACGTAAGCCTTGTAGGCGGCAGGGTCCAGCAGGTTCTTGGTCTCCTGGGGGTCCGCCAGCATGATCTTGGCGATCCAGCCTTTGGCGTAGCAGTCCTGGTTGACTAGGCCGGGATTGGCGTTGAGTTCGGCGTTCATTTCGATGATCGTTCCCGAGACGGGCGCGTAGACGTCCGAGGCCGCCTTGACGGATTCGACGGTCGCCATCAACTGGAATTGTTTCAAGACCTGCCCTTTTTTAGGCAGTTCCACGAAGGTGACGTCCCCCAGGGCGTGCTGGGCGTAATCCGTGATGCCGGCTATTCCCGCCGACCCTTCGATCCTGACCCACTCGTGCTCCTTCGTAAAATAAAGCCCAGCCGGGATGTTCATGGTGCGCTCCTATTGTTTAAGAGATGTGTGTTTCACGAACGGCTTATCCGTGATCACGGCCTCGATCTGTACCTTATCATCTCCAACGGAAATATTCAACCCGCGGGCCGCCGGGATGTTTTCAAGGAATCCCATGCCGATGCCGCAATTCAGGTGAGGCGAGAAGGTGCCGCTGGTCACGATGCCCTTTGTTTGGCCGTCAACGAAGATATGATGCTCATGCCGGGGAGACCGGCGCGAGAGCGTGCGCAGAAAGACGCGTTGACGCGCTATACCTGTTTTCTTTTTGGATTCCAGCGCGTTTTTGCCGATGAAGTCTTTTTTGAAATCGACGAATTTTTCAAGGCCCGCATCGAGAGGGGTCGTTTCTTCGTTGATGTCCTGGCCGTAGAGGCTGTAGCCCATTTCCAGGCGAAGGACGTCGCGGGCGCCGAGGCCTGCCGGCTTGATGCGAGGATCGTCCAGAAGCTTCTTCCAGAGTTCCGGAATTTCCTGTGCAGGGACATACAGCTCATAGCCCAGCTCTCCGGTGTAGCCCGTGCGGCTGACAAGGGCCGGCCGGCCCAGCACGTTGGTTTCCATAAAGGTATAATAGCCGAGGGTTACCGCTGCGGGCGCTATCGCCTTGATGATGTCGCGCGAGAGAGGGCCCTGAAGGTCTATCTTGCCGGTTTGTGCGGAGACATCGCGGAATTCCGTTCCGGGCTTCAGGTGCGCCTGAAAATGTTTCTTATCTTTTTCGATGGTGGCTGCGTTGACGACGATCATCCAGTCTGCCGGCCCCTTGCGATAGACGATCAGGTCGTCCAGGACCCCGCCTTTTTCATTGAGGATGGAGCCGTAGCGGCAACTTCCCTTTGGCATATCGCCAAGGCGCGCGGTGACGAGATGTTCCAGGCCGCAGGCCCCGGGATCGCCCTTGAGGAGAAACTCGCCCATGTGACAGATATCAAAACAGCTCACCGCAGATCGGGTATAAAGGGTTTCGGCGATGATGCCTTCGTACTGGATGGGCATGTTCCAGCCGGCAAAGGGGGCCATGCGTGCGCCGCGGACGATATGATCGGCAGTGAGGGGGGTAGAGAGGATTGAATTCATGGTTATTTACACCTGGCCTAATCGGATGGGCCAGTGTGCCGCTTTCTGCGGCAATAAAAAAGCCTGGTTTCGAAAACCCAGGCTCACGATTTTCTTTTAGATATGCTTCCTCATGGTTGATTCCATGTCGCCAGAAGCTACATCGCCAAATTGTATATTTATTATATCAAAGAGAACGGACTTGGCAAATAAAAAATCTTTTCACAGGTTTGGCATTGTTTGCTATGATAGGACAACAATATGCAAAATCCCCCTAAGAGAAGGAGCATCGGTCTATGCCTCAGGTTCAATTGAATGTCCGCTTGCTGGAAATGTCGCAGCATCCCGTGGCCCTGATCTACGCGGCCTGCCGTCAGTGCTATTCTCCGCGGTTCTCCGGCGAGCTGTTCGATGAGAAAGAAGAGGACCCGCAGAAACAGGCGGCGTTTATCCGCAAGGTCGTCGCCTCGGGGCATGAGAGTCCTTTGGAACACGTGAAGTTCACCTTTGCGATCGAAGGCGTTTCGCGCGCGCTGACACATCAGCTGGTGCGCCACAGGATCGCCTCTTTTTCCCAGCAGAGCCAGCGCTATGTGAAAGAGACGAATTTCGATTATATCATCCCGCCTTCCATCGAGCAGGACGAATCTTTGAGGGCGGAATTTCTCAAGACCATGGAGATGATCCAGTCCAGTTATAACAAGCTGCTGGAGGCTTTCAATAAAAAAGGCAAGGTGGGGCAGAACGCCAACCAGGACGTGCGCTTTGTCCTGCCTCAGGCGGCGGAGACCAAGATCGTCGTCACCATGAATTGCCGCGAGCTGATCCATTTTTTCCATCAGCGCTGTTGCCAGCGCGCGCAATGGGAGATCAAGCGGCTGGGCGACGAGATGCTGAAGTTGTGCCGCCAGAAATTGCCGGAGGTTTTTGCCGACGTGGCGGCCAAATGCGACGCCTTGGGGTATTGCCCCGAAGGCGAGGCTTTTTCTTGCGGAAAATATCCCTTGAAGGAAAAGATAATTCCGGGTCGGAAGGTTTAAAACTTAAGGAGTTTCACATGGATTGGAAAATATTTCTGGCTACATTCGGCGCCATTTTTTTTGCCGAGATGGCGGACAAGACCCAGATGGTCGGCCTGACCATGGCCGCCAAATCCCAGAGGCCGTGGGTGGTCTGGCTGGGCTCCGTCAGCGCGTATATCGTGGTGACGGCGGTCTCCGTCATTTTAGGAGCCGTCTTGTCCCGTTTCATCAAGCCCGAATGGCTGAAAATGGCGGGCGGTTTTATTTTTGTGGTCATGGGCATTTTGTTATTCCTCGACAAGATCTGATGCGCACCCGGTTTCTCGTTTCTTCTTTTCCCCGCACCCAGAATGCCCCGCCTGTAAAGGCGGAGATGAATGGGCATTCGGGCGGGATATCGCCCAACGGCGGAATTCCGAAAGCAAAGGGGTCATGGCTCGCCCGCTCGCTTGTCTTCGACAAGCAGGCGGGCAGGCCGGGGGCTCCACGTTTTTTTCTCTATGGATGCGCCTGCGCAGGCCTGGCGCTGGTATTGTCTTCCTGCGCGACCGTTCCTCCGTCGACGGAGATGGTCTATAAGCCCGTTTTCGAGGCCGGCCCCCGGCAGGACATGGTCCATGTCATCGGCCCGGCGGAGACGGTCTACCGCATTGGCCGGATGTATGATGTCCCTGCGGACGCCATCCTGAGGGCGAACCACATCACTGATCCGCGCAGCCTGAAGATCGGCCAGAAGCTTTTGATCCCCGGCGCGGCGCCGTTGCGGCCCGTCATCCCGCTTTTTAAGTCGGCGAAATGGAAATATATCGTCATCCATCACAGCGTGACGGATGACGGCGATGCGACCTCGCTCGACAAGATCCACCGCCGCAGGGGGTTCGACAGGGGCCTAGGGTACGATTTTGTGATCGATAACGGCTCCAGGACGCGTCGGGACGGGCAGATCGAGGCCTCTCCTCGCTGGATCAAGCAAATGGACGGGGCGCACTGCAAGGCCGGTGGCATGAATCAGTGCGGTATCGGTATCTGCCTTGTCGGCGATTTCACGCACGAGCAGCCCACAAAACAGCAGATGGATTCCCTTGTTCTGCTCGTCGAAACCCTGAGAAGCTATTATCATATACCGATGTCGCACGTGATCCGCCATAAGGACGCTCCCGGCGCCAGGACTGAGTGCCCCGGCAACAGCTTCCCCTGGCAGGGATTCAAAGAGCGGCTCAGGAAAGGCGAGTAACGAAGGGCGCTGGTCCGACGAATAAGTCGGACCGTTCAGCGCGGCCGCCGAGGATTTCCAAAGTGTTTTATTTTAGGTCGGTGAGGCGGCCCGGTGGCGCTCACCTGTCCGGCCTTGCCCTGGCCGTAGGCCGAGACAGGCAGGCGCCCAAACCAAGCTAAAGATGTCGAGAGAAAAGCCATGAAGTCTCCCAGGATCGCTTTTTTCGATACCAAGCCCTACGACAGGAAATTTTTCGACGCGGCCGACAGGAAATTCGGTTTTTCCATCACATATTTTGAAGAGCATCTTGGTCCAGGGACGGCGGCCTTGACACGGGGGTTCGATACGGCCTGCATCTTTGTCAACGACGTCATCAATGCCGACGTCATGAAGGCGCTCCACAAGAACGGCATCCGCCTGATCGCTTTGCGCGCCTCTGGCTATAACAACGTGGATTTCAGGGCGGCGTTCGGCAAGATCCATGTCGTGCGCGTGCCGGCCTATTCGCCGCACGCCGTCGCAGAACATGCCGCGGCTTTGATGCTGGCTCTGAACCGCAAGACGCACCGGGCATATCACAGGACCCGCGACAGCAATTTTTCCATCCAGGGCCTTCTGGGTTTCGACATGTTCGGCAAGACCGCAGGCGTCATCGGCACGGGCGCGATCGGCCGGGAACTTATCCGGATCCTCAAGGGGTTCGGGATGCATGTCTTGGCCTATGACCCCGGGCCGGACGAGGCTTTTGCCGCGCAAGCCGGGTTCTCCTACACGGATTTAAAGACCCTCTACAAGAGATCCGACATCATCTCTCTGCATTGTCCCCTGACCCGGGAGACGTACCGTATGATCAACGCCAAGACCCTCAAGGCGATGAAGACAGGCGTCATGATCATCAATACCGGCCGCGGCAAGCTTATCGACACCCGGGCCCTGATCGAGGCGCTCAAAAACAAAAAGGTCGGCTACGCGGGCCTCGATGTTTACGAAGAAGAGAGCGAGTATTTTTTTGAGGATTTTTCCTCCGAGGTGATCTCGGACGACGTTCTGGCGAGGTTGTTGACGTTCCCGAACGTCCTGGTGACGGCGCACCAGGGATTTTTTACGCGCGAGGCCCTGACGAATATCGCCAGCACCACCCTGAAGAATATCGACGATTTCGTCCGCGGCCGCCTTTTGTCCCATGAGATCTGCTATCGTTGTTCCAGGAAGGTCTGTACCAAAAAAACAACAGGGAAGTGCTTTTAGGAAAGGACAAGATGCTCAGACATGTGATCGATCTGAAAGAAGACGTCGCCTATTCCCCGCAGGCCGTCGTCAGCAAGACCCTCGTCGATAAGGCGGCAGGGACCATCACGTTGTTTGCTTTTGATGCCGGGCAGAATTTGAGCGAGCACACGGCGCCTTTCGATGCCGTTGTCCAAGTCCTGGAGGGGCAGGCCCTGCTTTTGGTCGGCGACGATGAGGTCGTGGCGTCCGCAGGATGCTTCACCATCATGCCGGCAGGTGTGCCTCACGCCGTATTTGCCAAAGAGCGTTTCAAGATGCTGTTGACGATGATCAAGGAAAAGTAGAGCTATCCATAAGGAGTTTTATGCGGTCATACTATTTTGCTTTGATGACGGCCCTTGTCTGGGGCCTGGTGCCGGTGTTTGAAAAGATGGGGCTATCGCGGCTGACGCCTGCAGCGGGCATCTTTGTCCGGTGCCTGGCGGTTTCTTCGGGAGCGGTCGTTCTTCTGGTCGCGCGGCCGCAGATCTTGTCCGAGCTGGCGCATACGCCTTTACGTAACATTGGTCTGATCGTCTTTGGCGGTTTTACCGCTAATTTTATCGGACAGTTGCTGTTTTATAACGCGCTTAAAGACGGCGATGTGTCCCGCGTGACTCCTATTGCCGGGGCTTATCCCTTGATCGCTTTTATTCTGGGGATCCTTGTCTTGGGGGAGACGTTGACGGTATCGAAGATGTTCGGGATCGGCTTCATCCTTTTAGGAGTGTTTTTATTGCGGTGAAAAAAGACAAAAAGGCCCTGGTCTACCGGGGTCGCGTATTCGACCTTGTCCGGCGCCAGGCACGGCTGCCGGGCGGCCGCACGGCACGCATCGAAGTGATCGAGCATCCCGGCGCGGCCCTGATCGTTCCCTTCCTGGACCGGGATCGCGTGATCCTTTTGAGGCAGTTTCGGCCCGCCGTCAATGCCTGGCTTTATGAGTTTCCTGCCGGAACCAAGGAGGGCCGTGAATCACTTCTGGATTGCGCGCGCCGGGAGATCCAGGAGGAGGCAGGATATGCCGCATCCAGGGTTTCCTTGTTGGGAAGGATATATCCCGTCCCCGGCTATGCGACGGAAGAGATATCCATTTATAAAGCCGAAGGGCTTAGGGTTTCCCGCAGGGTCAAAGACCGCGACGAGGTCATCGACACAAAAATTTTTACCAGGCGCGGGATAGGGCGGCTCTGGCGCAGCGGAAGGATCCGGGACGCCAAGACGATTTGCGCACTGGCCCTTTGCGGCTGGCTGTGAAGAAGGGCCGGCGGGATCTGCAAGGCTTTCCTTTGCAGGATGCGAACATCGTGATAAAATAACATTGAAAGAAAAGTTACCCTGTTGTTGGCAAAATCAAATGGAGGGGGCTATGGCAGAGTTGGATATCTTCCGTGTCATTGGTCTGGTAGCGGGAGTCATCGGTTTGGCGGTCGCCGTGGGTGTGATCCTCGCGCCCCGTGCAATCCGTAAAATCGAAAAAGGATTAGACAAGTCTTTTTCCCTGGAGCGCGTGGAAAAGATGCTGAATGAGCGTAAAGACTTGACCGATGCACTTTTGCGCCGGCCGCGCATCTTCGGTTTCATCCTTCTGGCGATCTCTTTTCTTCTGCTGTTGTCTAGCCTGCTTCTCTTCTAAGTCCGTGCGGTCATGAAGATTTATTTCCATTCACAGCGTTTTCAGCTTGTCGGCTGGACGCAGAAGGTGGCGGCTTTTTTTATCATGCTGGGAGCTTTGGCGCTCCTGGCCGGTGGCTTTTTTCTGGTGGCGCTTGTGGTGCGCATGGCGTTTGCCCAGGGAGCGCTCTTCGGTTTTCTGTTCCTTTTCCTTGTTTTTCCTTTGATCGGCCGCTTTCTCTTCTTCCTTTTTCTGATCGCTTTACCTGCTTTTTTGTCCTGGTTCTTTACATCGGGAAGGGCCCGCCAAAAACCGGAAGATGAGGGTGAGGTGATTGACGTCCCCCATAAGATCATAAAATGATATAACATATTATTTTTCAATTAGTTATGATTTTATTCATGGCAGATACCCTTAACGGCATCTGCCTTTTTTTGCGGTTTTGTCAGAAATTAAGATTTCTAACAGGATTGACTCTTGTCTTGAACTTTGGTATAGTAAGCCCCGTTAGTAAGGGTTGATTTTGTAACCCGCGAGGGGTAGGCCTTCCCCATACCACATAAGGGAAGGGCCTAAGGAAAATGCCTGGTTATAGGCAAAATGAAGAGGTGACACATGATTGAGCGTTATTGCCTGCCGAAGATGGCGAAGGTGTGGAGCGAAGAACACAAATTCGACGCGATGCTGGCTGTCGAGCTTTGTGTGTGCGAAGCCTGGCAGAAGCTGGGGCGCATCCCCAAGAAATCGCTTGTGTCCATCAAATCCAGGGCTAAGATCGATATCCAGAAGATCAAGGAAATCGAAGAGAAGACCAAGCATGATGTCGTCGCCTTCGTCAACAATCTTTCCGACAGCCTCGGGGCGGACGCCAAATACATCCATATGGGACTGACATCCAATGATGTGCTGGATACGACCCTGGCCTTGCAGATGCGGGATGCCTTTGATATCCTCATTGAAGACGTAGAGAGATTGCTGCCGATCCTGGCGAAGACAGCCAAAAAATATAAAGAGACCCCTTGCATCGGCCGGACGCACGGGGTGCACGCTGAGCCGACGACCTTCGGCCTCAAGATCGCCCTCTGGCACGATGAGATGAAGAGGAATCTCGAGCGTCTGCGGGCCACGCAGCACGGCATTGCCGTCGGAAAACTTTCAGGGACTATCGGCACCTATTCCAATATCGAACCCGAGGTCGAGGAATACGTCTGTTCCAAACTGGGCCTGGGGGTTTCCTACGGCTCCACGCAGGTCGTCCCGCGCGACCGTCACGCCGCCTGTCTTGTAAGCATGGCGATGACAGGGTCCTCATTGGAGAAGTTTGCGACGGAGATCCGGCATTTGAGCCGCACCGAGGTCCAGGAAGCTGAAGAGCCTTTCGGCAAACACCAGAAGGGGTCTTCGGCCATGCCGCACAAGCGCAATCCCGTCATCTGCGAGCGGATCTGCGGGTTAAGCCGCCTCTTGCGCGCCAACGCCATGGCCGGCCTTGAGAACATCAGCCTTTGGCATGAGCGGGACATCAGCCATTCGTCGGTGGAGCGCGTGGTCCTGCCGGATTCGACGATCGCCCTGGATTATATCCTCAACCTTTTTATCGAAGTCGCCGAGGGGCTTGAGGTGTATCCCAAGAACATGTTGATGAATCTGGGGCGGACCAACGGCCTTATCTATTCCCAGTGCGTGCTTCTGGCGCTGATGAAAAAAGGTTTGAGCCGGCCGCTGGCTTACGATATCGTCCAGAAGAACGCCTTTGCTTCGCGTTCGCTGAATCGTGATTTTAAGAATGTCCTTCTGAACGATCCGAAGGTCAAGCGCCACCTGAGCACCGGCGAGATCGAGGCGTGTTTTGATATCAGGTATTACCTGCGGCATATCAACAAGATCTTCAAGAATCTGGGTTTGTGACGGTACGGGCGGTCTGTCGTTTTTGACGTTGTTCTTCGACCTATTCCTGCACGCGCCGGCCGCGGTTTTTAGCCGGCATTTCACACCAAGAGCCTGAAAAGAAACAAGGGCTGCGGTCTTTATGCAACCGCCTGTGCCCAGGTTGATTTTTGTTGTTTTTTCTGCTATATTACTGAGTCTCCGATAAATAATGAGCGCATTGGAAGCCCGGGTTTTGCTCCGGATACGAGGCGCGACGACGATGGCGTGTCCTCTGCGACACGTCGAGGAGGAGCAACGACGCAGACGGACAAAAGACGG
>Ga0172375_10009705_pt1 | contig 12626 bp, 8 predicted proteins | sample LakKiv1m_FD_114537 | JGI IMG/M metagenome (GOLD analysis project Ga0172375, IMG submission 114537) | Freshwater microbial communities from Kabuno Bay, South-Kivu, Congo - kab_092012_11.1m | ecosystem: Environmental > Aquatic > Freshwater > Lake | place: Democratic Republic of the Congo... | reverse complement strand
GTAAATCTTGTTCACCACTTAAATTAACGTCTGAATGGTCTCCTAATGATTGATTTTCTAAAGTTGAAGTAAAGTATGAAACTAATAAATCTGTGTCTAAACAAACTTGATAATCGGTAGTATTACCAACGATGTTTGTAGTTACGGTTATCCCATTTCCGCAAGTACTTACCGTTGTTATATCATTGTTTCCTCCACTTATCAAAGGAATAACTTGAACTGGTAAATCAGTTGTTTTTCCACAACAATAACAATCGTCTGATTTTATTAACTGAATAAGGTCGGATATTTGTTGGTCTTGGTCTGACTTACCACAGTCTGATGATATTGAAACAAGCATCCACTTACCCATTATTTTTATAAGTTTTTCTTGGTATCTTGTTGCTTCTCTTAAATCCGTTCCTTTGTATTCAAGCCATTTATTGTATAGGTTTGCAATACATTGATAAATACAACACAACCCATCATCACAATCTACATCGTGTTCTTCCATTGCACTAACAATCATTGTTAGTGTCGCACCAGTACTTAATAAATAAGTAACTGTTGTTTCCATTAAAATATTGTATGTCCTTGTGTAAATATTATTAACAGTAAGTTTTGAAACGCTTGATACCACATCTGCTACTGGTGGCGTAATTCCATTAGGTGCTTTTATGGTATGAACTCGTGAAATTACAATTGGACTAAGTTGTGTTCCGCATATATCGGCTATATACGTGCTTACATCTTCACTTATAAGTTGTGAATACTTACAATCATGTGTTACATTTAAAGTTATTTCTGGCTCTGTATAACAAAAGTTTTCTAACTTTGTTACAGTATATTCGGTTGTTGCTTCCCATTCCATAGTATCTGTTCCATAATTAGAACTTGGAATAATTTCAGAAACGACAACAGACGTTTGATTGTTCACAGAATCATACGTTGCACTTGCTATTGTGTATGTTCCTATAACAGCAGAATAACCAACGATATTTAATATTCCACCAGTTGCATTTAGTATCTGAGCCACATAATTTCCAGAAATTATAAATGAATTTAATGGTAATGATATTCCAACTAATGAGAAACTAAATGGTTCGTCTGTGATTTGTACTTTGTATTGAAAAGTATAATCTCCTGTGAAAACCCTGTTTAGTCCATCAAGAGGTAATGAGTGGTCAAAATGGTCAGATGATAACCTTGTAATATCCGGTGTTGTATAACTTGTGTTATCGTGGAATATTCCTACTGGATTTTGTAATTTAAACTTACCAACAACTAATGAAAGTGCCACCCCATTTGCCACATAGGGAGTATTATCTGTTATGGTTACATCATTCGGAGAATTTTGTAGATTGAAAGATACCGAAATATCAAAAAGATTTTGGTTCATACCTTTATATTTGGATACAAAAATACATACAAAGATATTTATTACAAAATTATTATGATTTTAATAAAAAGCCCTGTCTTTTTTATCGGATAGGGCTTTAAAAATCTATGTGTTGTTAATTGTGTTCTATTCACGTAACACTTACAACAAAACTTTTCTTTTCTGTTTCATTATCAGCAAACCAATCGCATAAGTCTTTTACTCTTTGAGGTTCTGTTTTACTATTAGGATTAATCTTGGTTATTTCTTTTAACCATTTTCCGTCTATATCCCTAAACGACCATTTTAATCCTTTTCCAACAGGTTTTATCCCTATTTTCCCTTCCTGTAAAGCTCTGTTTATAATAGCCATTAGTTCTACGTTTTCAGGTTTGCTTTCTCCTTCAAGAAATTCATCATATACTTTTCGTTGACCACCTTTAAATATGTAATCTAAACGAGTGAGTAATTCTGTTTGAATCTCCCATATAGATTTTGTGTCAGTTTCGGATATACCATAAGACAACGCTCTTTTTCTTAATGCCTCTTCAGACATTTCAGAATCTTCTTCGTCTGCTGTTTTAATTAGATATTCAACTTTTAGCTTAGACTTATCTACATTGATTTGAATATATGCTTCTTGTTGTTTATCTTCTACAATAAAATGCTTAATTGTATTACTTGTTCTAATACTTTCAGTAATCGAATTTTCACAGAACGGAGAAATAAATAAAAGGAAAAATGCTAAATCTGCATCCTTTTTATAAATTTTTAAATATCCATCAAAAATCATATTGAATGGTTCAAAAATAGGTTTCCCTTCTACACTTCTTGTTCTACTATAATATTGCCATTCTTCGGATGTTGTTGTTCCTTCTACTGTTTCAGTAAAACGAATCATTTTCCCTCCAGGCCATTCAGGTTTTTTAATTGGGTTGTTATTCGCATCAATAATTTTCATCTTAAATCGGTCTGGATATTTTAAGATGACTGGAAATTTGAATCTATCCTCTATTAATTTAATTCCCTCTTGTATTCTTTTCGCATAAGGGTTTTGCGTGTTTCTGTCATTAGCGTCAATTCTTTGACCATTAACATTTATCATTTTTTTGTCATTTAGATTATAAAAAAACAGGGAGGTGTTTCACTCCCTGTTGTAAAATTAATTTTTATTAGTGTTCGAGTACAATAAACTGATTTGCTTTTGCAATTTGCAAACCTAATTCTGCTTGTTGGAATGTATGTTTTCCATCAACATCAGTAACAGCAACTTCGTTATCTTTAGCTGCTCCACCACCAACAAGTGAGTAAACTTTAAAACGACGACTATAATCACCAAGTCCTTTGTATTTTACTTCTATGTTGTTCATTGCATTACCTGATACAGGGTCAATAGGACGGGTTAAAGGAATAATAACCCCTTTTTCATCGTATAAATATCCAGTTGTTCCAAATGTTTTTGGATTAGAGAAATTTTCATTTACCTTAACCATAAAATTAAATTTCGAGGTTTTTATTACGTTGAAATTCATTGAAGCCATAAGTCCAGCATCTCCACCAAATACTGAATTAGTAACATCAGTATAGTCAACAGCTGTATTTTTCAAATATGTAACCATTGAATTAATAATTGCTTGAGCAACTGTTAATCCTCCTAAAATCATTGCATTTTTATTGGTTACTCTCTGACGAACTAGATATGTTTCCCATGCTTGGAAATCAGGAACAGAAATAACTCCACCATGATTATAAGTTAATCCCCTAGCTTTTGCAGCAGGGAAAAGACCCTGTGTGGTATAAATAGGATTGGCTGCTCCCGAAACACTTGATGTTTCTGTTAATGCACCACCTGTGTTTTCCTGACTTGTCCAAAATGCTCCGTCAATAGCGCAAGCATGACGATAATCTAAATCCATAGTCATAGGTGTCCACCATCCATCAATAGTACCACCATTTTCAAAATGGTCAAACCATACTGCATTTGCAAGTTGTCCACCTTCGGCTCCTACTTGTTCTTTTATAATTTGAGTATAGTATGTACGTTTAACAGCTCCACGTGCTGCTGGAGCAATAGAACCTGTTCCATCTGCTGACGCATTTGATGAAATCCATAAATAAGTACCTGCTGCAATAGCACCTAATGTTTGTGTGTTGTCCACAGGAGTAAGAGTAAATGTGGTATCAAATGCAGGGCCAGGGCCAACTGCTTTATTTGATAGTCTACCCTGTGTACCATTGGGCATATCAATAATTGCCTTGTCTCTAGGATAAGAATTACCATTTGCATCAATATCGTTTGCATGCAATGTTAGTGTAACAGTGTTACCTGCTCCCGGGTCTACCCATCCTGTTTTTTCTTGGAAGTTTTCTACTATGTACTGGTCTTCGTAAGCGTTCCATGTACTAGACGATACTTTTGTTTCTCGTCCCATTGAACGTAAAATTTGAAATAACGGTAAAAATTGGTCTCCGTGTTGCTGAAATAAAGTATTTGCAACTTGAGGTTTGTGAAAGTCAAATAACGACATCATCTGATTCGTGTATTTGGAACTGATAGCTTCGTGTGCCATGATTTTTGTTTGTTTTTAGTTAATAAATTAAAATTTTATCCCGTATTGTTTTTGAGCATATTCAATAACTTTTCTTTGAACAGCATCGTTTTTTGTATTCGCATCATCAGAACCGGGAGGGATGTTACCGTTCTTTTCTTTTTTAGCAGATGGATTATGATATTTTAACGCATACTCTTCATCATTCATGGCTCTCGCCTTGTCTGCTACCGTTTGAAATATTGCTTCCTTATTATCAAGAAAAAACCTGTTTTCAATATAACTAATTGCCTCTCCAATAGATTCTTTATTAAGTGGCTTTTTGTTACTTACAAGAAAATCATTCATTTCTTCTCCGTACTGCTTTCTCATATCATCCGAAATCTCGAAATCCATAAAGTGCTTGGGATTTTCATCATTCTTTCCTTTTGTGAAAATAGGAAGAACTTTAAAGTCAGTTATTACTTTTGGAGTAATTTCATCCCAACCGGTTTTAATTTCTTTTTCTTGTGCAAGTTCTTTCTCCTTTTTTTCAGATTCAATTTTTTCTAAATCAACTTTTTCAGGAACTTTAATTTCATCGAAATCTTTTAAAAGTTCCCGTCTGGCTTCCTTAGAATCAATATCTAACTGAATCATCCGATTGCGTTTATCTTTTAATTGTTGAAGGTCTTCTGTGTCAACAACTTCGTCAACGTCATATTTACCTTCTATAAACGCCTTAACCTCATCCATTTTATCTTTATAATCAGGATTGTCCTTAACAAATTTCATTTCGAGAATCTCTAAAGGAGTTTGTTTGTTGAACACCAAATTAAGATAGGTAGGATAATCTTCGGGTTTTGTTTTCGCAATCTCATTAAGTTTATAAAGAGTTTCGTTGGCAAATAAATTACCTTCTAATTCTTTTATTTTTTGTTCCCTTAAATCAAGTTCAGATTTTAACTGAGCTGCTTGGGATTTTGTTATTTCGTGGTTTTTTAATGCTTCTTTTATTTTTTCTGGAGTGTCCATTGTTTCTCCAAATTCTTCCTTAAAGTTAAATGTGGGTTTCTCTCCATCATCTAATGCTAATTTTTCTTTAACAAGTCTTTCTTGTTCTGCAATATTATCAGCATTAATATTTTCATGTGGTATTTCTTCACTTATTGCTGTTTCATTGTTGGGTTGTTTTGTTGCAAGTTTTTTGGATTCCATAGACTGTTCCCAACCTGCTATTAATTCAGGTTTACCAATATATTCTACTGGCATTTCTTCTTTAATCACATCATTTTTATCATTATCGGGCATAACTTTGTTTTTAAGATTAATTAACAAAATTAAAACCGAATGTATTATTAATCAAATTATTTTGATTTTCAACTATTGAACAGGAGTAATTTCTTCTTGTTCTTCGGGAGGTGTTTGCTCCATTGATGCTGACATTATGGTTTGTATTCCTGCTGCCTCCGCATCTTTTCTTATTTTATCTGCATTAACTTCTGTTTGAAATAATGCTTTGAAATATTCTAGTTGAATTTGATTTTTTGTTTTTGCCGTATCAAGTGCTATTTCATTTTGTGTTTTGTTATTATCGGCATCTATTTGAATTTGTCCGTTTGATTGACTATTCGCTTTTGCAATTTCCATTGATTTTGCCTGAGCAACCTGTTCCCTATAATTTAGATACGCATAAGCATATTTCATCCCTGATGCTGTTCTTACTAATTGCGAAACAAACAAATAGTCAGCAAGTGTTATTCCAGGCATACCATTTTTACCTGCTCGCATTGATTCGTTTGCTGCATCTAAAATGGTTTTCTTTTCTTCTTCATTTGGTCTTGCTTGTATTTTTATTCCGAATTGAATCACATCTTTGTCTCCAGCGGTAGCAATTGCCTTTACGCCAACATCGCCAATAACACCATTATAACCTCTTGTTGGGTCTTCGTTGTATTTACAAATCAATTGAGCACGATAAGCAAATGATTTTGCATAAGATTCTTTTATATATATGTACCCACCATAAATAGGTTTTAGGCAATTATTAGTTGATGCTAATGATAATTTTTGCTGAGTTGCACTTGTTCCGCTTCCTTGTTCTAACGACAAGGTAACTGGGTCTATTCCACTTACCTGTGATAGTTGTTGAAATGCCATATTCAAACCCTGTATTGTGTCTACCATTATTGTACCCATTCCGTTTGGTAATGGTGATATTGGCATTGGTGATGGGGAACCTCCTGCTAAATCAGTTCTTCTATAAGCAACACTACCAGTCTGTCTCCAAAAGTTAACCATTTTATATGGGTCGGCTTTTGTTTTATTTCCAACTGTAATATTTTCCATTGCTCCCCATTCGATTGCTAAACCTGGAGGTGGACACATAGCGACCGCATTTTGGTATCGAAGTCTTATCTTTTCAATATCATCAAGAACGGGAATCATTGCTTCCATCATTGACTTTCCAGGAAGTTTGTATACATGGAAAGGTAATTTAGCGGTTTTCCCCTCTCTAACAATATCAGTCATCATTCCATCATCGAAAACAATATCAGTTCCAATAACCCAACGGCATTGATATACTACTTCAATATCGGTAATAGTTGTTTTTTTAAATTCGGTGTCCCAATATTTTCCAAACTTACCATCATAAAAAGCCGTCCCAGTTCCATTTGCTCTTGTTTTTTTTATTTTGTAGGTTCTGTTTAATGATTTCCATGTACTATATAAAACAGGCACTTTCCATCCTCCATAAGGGAATGTTCCGTCTGAATTCATAATACCATAACCATCATTCCAAAATTGTGGGTTTCCTAAGTATCCTCGATATAGTATTGCTGTTTGTTTTAGATAATCTTCGTCTAATCCTGTCTTTTTTCTTAATTCATTAATAGTAAGATATTCTGGTAATGCTGCAAAATTAGAATTTTGAAAATCATTTGTCTTGGAATAATCTATAATAAGGTCTGCTACATCAACGTATTGCTGTGTTACTCTTTGGGTGTCAGTATTAACCACATCCATTGTAGCTGCAATGTTTAAGTCAATAAAATCTTTTATAAGTTTGTCCTTAATCCATTTATTGTTTGATTCATAAAACGAAATATCAATTAATTGCTCCATAAAAGTTTCATAGGATAACTTAAATCCACCAAGTGTTGCAAATAATTCAAGTTCTTCTCTCGTTTCAGGTAATACCTTTTGTTCTGTTTCTGTTCCTAAAAGTTGATTTATTTGTCCTAATTCTTTTTCGTAAATTTTGTCAAACCACAAAGATTCTTTCTTGGTTTCTCTTGTTGCACCTGCCTTAATTCCTGTATCCTCTACCTGTACATCGTGTTCTGTACTTTGGAATATCCCTTGTATTTTTTGAACAATACTTGGAGCTGGAGAAAAAATATCATCAAAATTAACATTCATCCAACCCTCACGTTTTTCGTCTCCCTCTTGATTTCCTAAAAAGATATTTTTATATTGTGTAGACGATTGCCTTCCCTCAGAATAAGAACGAAACAACTCAAACTTACTTCTTAAATCAAAAGTTATTCCTGTTCTCCCCCTATAATAGTGGCTTAATATAGCTTCGCTATATGCCTTACACCATTCTTTATTTTTTTTTGATGGGTCTATATCATCTTTTGGGAAGCCGTAAGAATCCTTACTGTACTCGTCAAATGAATATTTAAAGTCCAATGTTAGAATTTTTTACAAAAATAACACAGACTTATAACCTAACAAAATTATTATGATTTCAATAATATATTATGGGTTTGTTCTTTAAATTTGAATGTCTCTGTGTCATTATTAAATTCATAATCTAAAAGCGATGAATGAAATTTAAACTCAGAGGTCATTAATACAGAAATTGATAAAGGGATATTGTTATTATAAACATAATTTAAAAGTTTTATTTTAAGCTCGCTATCTTTTTCCTTACTTAAATCTACAACAATTTCATTCCGATTATTTTTTGTCATGTTCTCTGAATCAAAAAAATAAAATCCAAGTGTAACTTCTTTGATTGCATTTTTAGGTAAATATAATTTTCTGTTTTGCTTAGTAATTTCCTCTTCACTTCCATAATGTTTTTTTGGAATATACATTGTATCTTTACAGGGATAAATAAAACGCCATTCTTCTTCATTACTCCAGAACTTTGATTTCACACAAGTCAGCCAAAGAATTAATGCGTTGAAATATTTTGATTCATATTTTAATTTTTCTAATGTTTCAACATAATCTACTTTAAAAGGGCCCATTGCAATTTCTTTCAAAGATGTCCCAAAAAAACTTACTGAAAATCCTTTATGATTATTTGTATGGTTTTTCCACAAACTTGGATTTTGATTTTTTGAATCTGTCAATGAAATAACACCACAATTCTTAAATAATAACTCGTATAATATTTCAATAAATTCTTCTCTGTGGTTTTGATTTAAATAATAGTCTCTTGGGATTATGATAGGAAGTCTTTTTTCTATGTAATCAATTTCGTTTTCTGTAATTTCTGATGTATCAATAAGTTTTGAATAACAATCAAAAGGGTTATTAAGCCCTTTTGGATGTGATGCGTAAATATAATTATTTAGCAATGCTTCGATATTGTAATCTTTAATGCTGTAATATTTAGTGAAAGATTCGGGTTCTATAGTCTGTTCTTCGATTCTAAACATATCAAGATTCTTTTCACTTCCATCGCATATATAAGTGCGATTATTGTATATTATTTTTTGAATAAAATTTATCATTTATACAGAAGTATTTATTGATTTTCTTTTTGTTTCATTGTCTTTAAAGCCCATGTAATTAATAAATAAACAACTACCGCTAACACATAATGTGAACTTCCCGCACACAGCAGGGCTGATTGGTGTGGTTTACTCCCCGTTTTATAAAATAGTTCTACATGTAATTATCCATTCGCACATAAACAATGGAGCTCCTAAGTGTTTTTTTAATAATTTTAACGCTTCATCTTCATTTTTAGCATAAATCAACATATATTTTGGATATCCTTCGACTAAAGCTTTTTGTTTCGGGCAACTAACATAACTAAATAAAAATTGTTTTTTCATATATATTTCATTAATTTGTTTATAAATTTTTTATTTTTTTTTATTTGGAAACTAATTTTTAATATTCATTTCCATTTGTGTTCTAAAAACAGAAACAACACAATACTGAATTTCTGTCTTTTTTCCCCCCTATGTGGAATTACTAAAGTAACTTGTTTTTGTTACATATATTTTATTAATTCCTTTATCAATTTTTGATTTTTTTGCCATCTGTTTATTATTTTTTCGGGACAAAGATAATACAAAATATCAAATATTTGATAAAATAATTAAATTTTTTTTTTTAGTCGTAATTATACGTTGGGAAAAAAGTTCCCATGCTGAAACTTTTTATTGACTTTTCAACTGCATTTTCATAACTATTCTCATTACTTAATAAACACCCTCCCATTGCAGTAAACAAGTCTCTATTTGTCATATCTTCTAATCCTTTTATAAGTTTAGCTTCCATTAATACTTCTGCATGTTTTTCTCTGTGTCCATGTAATTGCATATAATCACGTACACTATTAAATAATTCGGCTTTTGAATTTCCTAATGATGAGAATCCCGGAGTTAACTTTCTTCTGCCCGTTGTTTTATCATTGGCAAATTTTAAAAATCCATAATATCCCCTTTGTCTGAAATATTCTACAAGTAAACTTAAATTTATTTCAGGGAACATCATACATCCATAATACTCACACATCATTAGCATATCTTCTGCATAGTTTTCTGTATACTGCGCCCTAAAATCATACGTGCAAACAAAACGATTTGATTCCCATTCTCTAATGTCTCGCTCTTCAGTATCTATTGTCATGTCTCTATTCCAAAAAACAGCACCTCCTCCATTTGACATTCCTTTATTCGTTTTTAACCTACCTTGTGATAACCTAAACGGGTCGCCACAAGCAATAAATCTTGTTGGCTTTGTTGGAAACCAATGTCCATCTCTCATAAATTTAAGATTTGTTTCTTTATCATCAAGTAATTTAGAAACAAACCACCTACCTGATTCGCCTGGAACAAAAAGAACCCTTGAAGTTAAATCGTTTGGTGTTTCACGCATGAAATTACCTTTAATTGTATTATCGTGTTCAAATTGTAATTCATTTAATCTTTTGTTTATTACTTCATACGGCATACCTATATCGCTATCATCAGTCATAAAGCAATCTTCATATTCTAAAGGATATAGTCGTTGTTCCATTCTTAATTTTCTAAGTGCTTTATCTGAACCATCTTGAATGAGAGCTTTTCTTTTATTCATTATAAACTCTCTTGCCCCTATTTTTTTACCTATAAATTCGGCTTGTTCGGGTGTTGGTGTGTCTATAACAGACATACCATGTTTATCAATAAATCCTTCGTGTGCATCATCGGCAGGGCTAAACCACGTATATAATCCACTTGGCGTTTCCCCGTTATCATTTCTTACTTCATATTTTGAATTTTCACATAACGCAAGGAAGTTTTCCCCACCCTTATTCATTTGTCCTGCTGTTGATGGGTGAATTGAAAATCCATTTATATTAGAACCTTGAACTAAACATTGTTTTGGAATTTCCCAGTCTATATTAACATCTGCCGTTGTAACCTTCCCGTCTTCATCACTTAAATAAAATAATAATTTTTGTCCATCATAAAAACTACGATTGGCTGTTGATGCAAAATCAATAGTTGATTCAAGCCCTATATTAAACCCAACAACATTTTTTCCACCTCGTTCTGCTGAGGCAAAAAAAGTAATTTTTTCTTGTGGGTTTGTGGAATTACTAAACATTGGTTGAAAAAAGAATGGTAATTTTTTCCATGCGGATGCTTGTCTCGAAAACAATTTTTTAGCAGTTGTTTCGTCCATTGATTGTATTCCACATACTCCCTCAATAGACCTAGTTATTAATTCCATTCCAACAGCAAGAGCTTTATAACTATCTCCAACTCGTCTTCCTTTTAAGGAATTAAACCCATAGCAAATTCTTCTACCCATATCTATTACGACATCTTTTACTGTAAAAACAAGGTCGTTTTTTATTGAATATTCTTTTGCTTCTTTTTGATTAGAAAAATATTTAAGTGTTCCGTCTTTTTCTTTACAGTTATATGAATAAATAGCTTTTGTGTCGGTATAACAAAATTTTGCAAATAAAAACCACCTACGGTCCCTGTCATAATATTTAGGTTTCCCTATATCAAGTTTATAAAAGTTTAAATAGAAATAATGCCATCCATCAATATAAGTTGGAATACCGTTGTTGAAAAACCAATATCCTGTTAATCTTCTTAACCATTGTTTTTTTATCCATTTAATTTCTTTACGATATGTTTTTTGATTCCGTTGTAATTCCTCAAACATATCTTCAACAACACCCTTATATTGAGTTTCTAATTTTTTTAATTTTGGTGGATACTTCTCATATTGGAAAATTTGATTTTCTGGTTGCAGTCCATATCCATCAATAGTGGTTATGTTTGGACATTTTGGTAGGTCTATCCTTATTGGGTAAGTGCGCTTACTTCTGTCATTAACCATAACAAAAGTTTCTGCCTTCTTATATTTATTTACTTCCTTCTTCAAAATAACCTACCATATTTCTTCCTTCATTAATTGCTTGAGCAATAAGTTCTGGTTTAATCATTAATTGTTCTTCTTCTATTTCTTCGTACATAAAATTAACAAGTTCTTTATTTTTATCTCCATTTAAAATAGTGGTTATAAGGTCGGATATTGTTTTTTTAAGTAAAAGAATATTTTGAATAATATCTTTTGTCTTGTCATCATCAGCATTTGCGGTAAACAATTTTTCTTTTTGCTTTTCTCTGCCTTCTTCAAAAACTACCAAGTCTGACCAATCAATATTTTTTTGAATTCTACAATATCTTAAAATCATACCATTTATTATTGGATTTGTGCATTTAAACAAATTTTCTACGACACTCGGTTCAAACGTATCAGTATCTTTATATTCAAATCCAGCTAAATATGCTGCCTCCATTTTCCTTCTTGATATGTTGTTTATCATTGCGTATAATGGAGATTTAGCATCATACATAAAAGCAATGTATTTAAGAGTTTTATTGAACGGTAAAGGACATTCTGCCGTAAACTCTTTATATTTTTTTAGAGAAGGAAACTTGTTAAATGCGTTATCTGTTTCTGACAAGGCATATACAGGAAACATTAAATCATCAAAATCGTTCTCGTTAAATTCAGCCATTAGTTTATCATTAGTTTAAATAAAAACCCATCTGATTAATGATGGGTTTTTAGAAATTAGAGAAGCAGTATTTTTAAGCGTTCTTCATCAGATAGTCAGATATGATTCTTCCACTTGAAAGAACTTCTGCCCATTTTGTTTGGTCAAAACTAACCGGTGCATCTGCTGCCTGATTGTGAATATTATCGTTTGCATTTGTTAATGCTTGATACATATCTTCAGTAGTTGCTAATGAAAGGTTACGCATGTAGGTATAGAAGTAGTTCGTTACTGAATATGCGTAGAATCCTTCATAGAAATCATCTACAACAATAAATTTACTTGTGTTGTCTGTAACTACTACTGCACTTTCTTCAAGTGCTGACTTATTCCATGCTTCTACTGTAATTGTTGTTCCATCATTATCTTTAACAACAGCCCATTGACCTTGACCTGCACCATCATAAATGAAGCAATATTTACC